>Ga0224555_1002674_pt1 | contig 20166 bp, 12 predicted proteins | sample 714S23034metaG_FD_180687 | JGI IMG/M metagenome (GOLD analysis project Ga0224555, IMG submission 180687) | Peat soil microbial communities from Stordalen Mire, Sweden - 717 S2 30-34 | ecosystem: Environmental > Terrestrial > Soil > Wetlands > Peat | place: Sweden: Norrbotten County, Stordalen...
AGAGTCCGCCAACCGCCAGGCAATGCCGCGCTCGGCCCCGATGCCCTCGAAGTATCCGATCAGCAGCGACCGGAAGTAGATCCCAGGCGTCAGCGACGGACGACCGTACCGGGCCGCATAGAACTTCGCGCAGCGGCTCTCGACGAACTCGTCGAAGCCCTCCGCCTCCAGCAACTCGTTCAGCCGCTGATAAAACGGATGCCCCGGCGCAGACGCCAGCTCCCTGTGCGCAATCCACAAATCCTCTTGCTTCTCCCGTTGCCTGCGCGTCCCCATCGCCATGCGCCGATTCTACAAACACACCCTGTGAATCCACGAAAAACTCTCCGGCTACGAATCAGCACTTGCACCACGGGCTGTTAGCCGTGGCCTCAAAGATATGCGCACGACGGTTACTTTCCCGCTCAGCGGAACCGCGCTGCTGCAATTGAAACATCGCAACTGGCTTGTGGACGCGGTGCGAAAGCGGAGCTGCAATGAACCCGCGCGCCGCCGAAAGCCTGCCAATCCTGTTATAGCGGTGTTGCCGGCTGACGATGCTATCGTCGACAGCCTAAATGTTCTTCAGGCAAATCATGCGCACCTCTGGGTCTTCAGTGGCTGCGGACAAGGCTGGCTTTCAGACTGGGCCCAGGCACCGCTGAAAGAACCGAAGCAAGCCGCGAAGGTCCTCGACACGGAGGAGAACATCAGCACGCACGGTCAACCCGCGCAACTCACACGAAAGCGGGAGTTTGTCGTAAGCCATAGATAGCCCCGACGTGAACGTTTAGACGCTGTCTTCTTTCACTAGCGCCCCGACGGAAGGGGCTCACAGTCGAGAGCGAGGGAATGGGTGTGCTCGGCGTCCGCTGGTAAGAGCGACAGAGTAATGGTCACAAGCTGCCAGTGCGCTCGGGCCCTGGTGACCCTTCTGAACCGGTTCGAGTGATCCTCTGGTCGGACCTATACTCTAGAGTATGATTCACACAAGGAGTGGGAGGATGATGGTTGTGAATTTGACGTTTCCCCTCGCTTTTGACACGCGGGTATTGGCAAACTGAGTTGGCAGCAATTGCGCCCGCCCGCTTTCGCTCTATATAGCGCACCGTCCACCTCGCGCAGAATCTCCTCAACTTCCATCGAGCCCCATTCTCGACTAGCGAGTACCCCAATACTCGTGGTTACAGGGAAGGCCCCGGCGGAGGTTCGGATAGGATCCCTGCAAATTGACTCACGTATCTCCTCAGCGCGGTCAAGCGCAAGGGAAGAGTCGCAATTGTTCAAGATCAGAAGAAATTCCTCTCCGCCGTAACGGCCGACGAAGTCGTATGACCGCACCGAACCGAGCAGCCGCCGAGCCACTTCGCGCAGAAGTTCGTCACCGACGACGTGTCCGTGGGCATCATTTACCAGCTTGAAATGATCAATGTCGGCGAGCAACACAAGGGTGCACCCATTCTCGATGCGCGTACGGCTGAGTTCGCGGCTGAGCAAGTCCATAATTACCCCACGATTGAGCAACGAAGTGAGCGCATCGTGTGTGGCTTTATAGCGCATTTCTTCGCGAGCTTCCACGAGACTGCCTTCCAGATGTTTCTGCTCCGTAATGTCGCGGCCGATACCGATTAATCCAACGATGTTACCGTGCTCATCCCTGTACGGCACCTTTGTGGTCAGGGTCCACGTTCCTCTTCCACTGGCGTCTTCATCCCATCCAGAGTGACTCACCGGCTCGCCGGTGCGCATGAGTTCCTGTTCGTTGTTGAAGAACCTACTGGCGACTTCTTCCGGGAAGAACGAGAAGTCGTCGCGCCCGAGTATGTCCGAGTCCGGCGAGCCGGCCGAGAACTCCCGCACAGCTCGGTTGGCCAGAATGAACCTGCTTTGCTTGTCCTTTACGTAAATTCTGTCGGGGAGGCTATTGATGACGGCGCGCAGAACCTTCAGTTCGGTTTCGCTCCTTGCGAGCCGATCTGCTCGACTCTCCGCAAGGAACGAGTAGCAGTGGATGACAAGATAGACCAGTGAGATCGAGAGAATGAGTATCAGGAAGAACCGGCATGAGAAGAGGGAAGAGCTTGTGAGCGAAAAATGCTTCAGAATCCAATAGTCCGCGAGCCCTAACGCGGAAAGGCTGGCCGCCACTCTAGAAATCCTCATTCTGACCGTGTTTCGTCGCGCCTTTGCTGTACGCATCGAGGGTTTCTCCATCCGCGAGAGTGACGCAATTGCAGAATTACTTTTAGAGCCTTGGTTCATTATCCCCTGACAACGTCGCCGGGAATAGAAATCAGCATTCCTGGAATCTGCGACGCACTAATTCGCGGACCTCTGCTGTTTGGGAGTATCGCCGCATCAGGTGGGAAAGGAACTACAACTTTCTATGCAGGAACCGACGCTATTGCTAAGAAGGTGATTCGACGCAGCCGCGGCAAAGAATCCAATTTCCGGAGAGTTTGGGCAAGCATTTGTATCGTTGGCAACCGACGGACTGGTGATAACAACGAAAAGCGATGAACCCAAGAGCGGAGTTGGCAGCGAAGCAGGAGGCGGTTGTAAGGTGCCGTGCGTGATCGGCCTAGTAACTACAGTTGTAGATGGTAAACTGAACGCGCTCTGGCAAGTGGTTCTCCTGCATGCACGATGGAGAAGCGATTATCTGGTTGGAAGGGTGAGTTGTTGCGGTGCCATGACCGCATCGCGGAGTTGTTTGCGCGCTCGGAGACACGCGAGCGCAGTCTCGCCTACCTGCAGGGTTTGCTGAGCCAGTGTGAGCGGAAGAACGGCTGGCAGTTGGCCGAGTGGATGGGTGAAGCGGCTCCTTATCGCGTGCAGCACCTGCTGGACCGGGCTCGTTGGGATGCAGATGCGGCACGAGATCAGCTTCGCGGTTACGTGCTGGAAGAGTTGAGCAGTCCGGGTGCCGTGCTGATCGCCGATGAAACGGGTTTTCTGAAAAAGGGAGAGCATTCGGTCGGGATCAAGCGCCAGTACACGGGCACGGCGGGACGCATCGAGAACAGTCAGGTCGGCGTGTTTCTCTGCTATGCCAGCGACAAGGGCGCGGCGTTGGTGGATCGTGAGTTATATCTTCCTGAAGAATGGGCCGCCGATGACCAACGTCGCCGCTCTGCGGCCGTGCCGGAAGAGACAGAGTTTGCTACCAAGCCAGAGTTAGCACGGCGCATGATCGAGCGTGCATTGCAAGCTGGCGCACCCTGTAACTGGGTAGCTGCCGGGGAGGTGTATGGCAACAACAGCAAACTGCGCAAGTGGCTCGAAGAACGTCGATTGGGTTATGTGCTGGCCATCGCCTCAGACCAACGTATGCGCTGACCCGATCACCAGTTGCGGCGTGTGGATGCAATCGCACAGAGCTTGCCAGGCCTTGCCTGGGAGCGCATTTCCGCCGGGTTGGGCAGCAAAGGAGAACGTCTTTACGACTGGACGCTCATTCATGGCTGGGAAGAAGATGGATGGAGCCATGGATTGCTGGTGCGGCGCAGCATCGAAGAGCAACCAGAGCATGCCTACTACAGGTTTTATGCGCCCACGCATAAAGCGACCCTGCAAGCACTGGTACGCGTGGCCGGACAACGCTGGCAGATCGAGCAAGCCTTCCAGGCCGCCAAGGGCGAGTGCGGGCTGGACCATTACGAAGTCTGCCACTGGCAAGGCTGGTATCGGCACATTACCCTGGCCATGCTGGCCCACGCGGTTCTCGTCATACTGCGCGCACGAGGAGAAAAAACTCCAGCCGGGCAGGTACCGCTCAGCGTCCCCGAATTACGCCACCTGCCCACCCACCTTCTCTGGCGCGAATGGTACGGCGTTGAGCATCTTCTCCACTGGTCGCGATGGCGAAGACGGCACCAGTTTCATGCTCTGCGCTGCCACTACCGAAAGCGCGGATCGCCGCTCCCAGTCTTCTATCTACAACTGTAGTACTAGGCAAAAGCAGGGGTTTCTGTCACCGAAAGGTGGTATTCACAGGTTACACCGCTCCGTCTACTGTTCGTAATGGCCTCTTTGCGCCGAGAACGGGCTCCAGGACAACGAGACTTCCCACTTCGTTGGGACTTGGAGCTTCAGGGCCTTTGAAAGTGATCAGAGAAGAACGTATGAACGAAGCTGATCGTATCGCGGCGCTAGTGGAACTGGAGATTCTCGACAGCCCTTGTGAGAAAGAGTTCGACGACCTGGTTCGTCTAGCATCCGCCGTCTGTGCAGCTCCGATCAGTCTGGTTTCCCTGGTGGACGAACGTCGGCAATGGTTCAAAGCCTCCTTCGGAACCGATCTGAAGGAAACCCATCGAGATCTTTCGTTCTGTTCACACGCGATTCGTACTCCAAACCTCTTCGTCGTCGAGGACGCGACGACGGACGCGCGCTTTTGCAATAACCCACTGGTGACGGACGATCCCGGCATCCGATTCTATGCAGGACTTCCTCTTCGAGCTCCAAATGGGACAGCTGTCGGAACTTTGTGCGTCATCGATCTAGTTCGCCGCAAGCTGACCGACAGCCAACGAGAGGCCCTGACTATTCTGGGAGCGCAGGTAGAGGCCCGCATGGAGTCCCGCCTAAAGCAGAAGATGATCGAGCGTTCTCACCGTGAGAACGAGAAGCTATGTGCTCGGCTGGCAGAGACTACCGACCTTTTCGAACGATTCATGGACAATGGTCCTTTTGCCGCTTACATCAAGGATGCTGATGGAAAGCTGGCCTTTTACAACAGGTTTCTCGCGCAGATCAACGGCGTGACGGAGCAAGCCTGGATCGGACAAAGCGACTACGAACTTTGGTCAAGGGAGATGGCCGATGAGCACCGCCGCAACGACCTGACCGTGCTGGAGGGGGGCGTCCCGGTAGAGGTTGAAGAGACTTCGCCCAGTCCGAATGGGAGTTCGAGGTTCTGGAAGTCCTATAAATTCCCTTATCACAAATCGGATGGGAAACTGATGCTCGCCGGTATATCGGTTGACGTGACTCGCGAGATGACGCACCAGGCCGAGTTGGAAAACGCGCTTCGAGATAAAGCGTAGATGGCAATGCAACTTGAAGCAAGCCAGCACCTGCTCAAGCAATTCATGGAGCACAGTCCGAGCACCACGTTTGTGAAAGACGATTGCGGACGATATGTGTTCTATAACGCCAACTTTGCCAAGTTTGCGGGCATCGATCGGACCGAATGGCTTGGACGATCCGACGATGAGGTATTCCCAAAGGAAATCGCGGCTAAGTACAAGGATCAGGACCTGCGTGTGATGGGAACCGATCAGACGCTCGAGTTCCTCGACGAGGCGCGTGATTTTGAGGGTGTGCTTCACCGGTTTCGGTCGATCAAGTTTATCTATAAGGACGTAGGCGGTCGCAAATTGCTAGCTGGGTAACGACCGATATTACCGAACAGCTGAGGCGGGAGGAGGAACTGGCGAAAGCCAATTTACAACTTGAACGAATGGCGACGACCGATTCTCTTACAGGGCTCTCCAACCGACGAATCTTTGAATCACAAGCAGCAATCGAATTCTCCCGAGCAAATAGAAATCATCGACCACTTTCGGTCCTGGTTTTAGACATCGATAATTTCAAGCTAAGGAACGACACCTACGGCGACGCCGCTGGTGACGCCGCACTGAAGATGCTGGGCCGAGTCCTAAAAACACTGCGTGCGACTGGGAGATACTGCTGCGCGCCTTGGCGGAGAGGAGTTTGGATTTCTTCTGCCTGATACGGACGTGTCGGGAGCGATGGATCTTGCGGAACGCATCCGGCTTTTACTGAGTCATGCGCCGCAGGGGGAGGCCGCACTCACGGTCAGCGTGGGCGTTGCTTCGTTTACGACGCCAGACGCAATGCCCTCATGGGAACAACTTCTCTGCAAGGCTGACGACGCGATGTACGAGGCGAAACGGGCCGGGAAGAATCGCGTCATCCACCATGACGGTCTCTTTCTGCATGGAATGAACTCCCATATTAATCCAACAGTCGTACCCGAATGTACTTATTGATTTGCCCATAAACAGTGAAAGATATCAACGCAAAGGGGACATTCTACCGAGCATCATTGAACAAATGTGACTTCCGCGCCGATATATATAAAAGGACGCTCTATGAGAAGGCATCGCCAGGAGAAGGCGAGAGCTACTTTGAATATAGAAACGACGAGTGTTACACATGCGAGACACAACGAGGAATTCCTCAAACGATAAGGGACCTACGCGCGACATAATTCAGCACTGCGTCGTGCTCTGCCTGCTCTGGCCGCTCTTCGCATTCGCGCAGTTGCACGGTCAATCTGGACGCCAACCCACGTTGCGAACAGTGCAAGGCATTCACGGCCTGAGCAATACCGAAGCCAGAAATGCGTTTTCTGTTGAACTCCAGGGTGTAGTGACATATTCCGATCCCGAATGGGGTCTTCTGTTCATTCACGACCAAACCGGCTCAATTTATGTCGATGCGCACGGCATAAGCACTCTATTCCCGGTAGGCACTCGCGTCCAAGTGAACGGCGTCACAGGTGCAGGAGATGTTGCGCCGACTGTGGTACAAGCGAAAATCAGAATCTTAGGCCGTGAGCCTCCCCCAAAACCGGAACAGAGAACCGTGGCCGAGCTCGACGCAGGAGTGGCAGACAGCAGTTGGGTGGTTACAGAAGGCGTTCTGCACCCGTGTTACCAGACGTGGACACGCGTCTGTTTCCGCATATTCGATGGAAAGTCTGTCGCATGGCTAGTCGTGCCCGAGAAAGAGAATGCGGCCGCGCAACGCCTCATGGGCGCCACTGTGCGTATTACAGGTGTGAGCGGCGTCCACTTCGACGGTGCAAACAGGCGGGTGGCCGCTCAGTTGTTTGTGAACAACCTGACAGATATCCAAATTGAAGAGCCTGCCCTTCCGGATTCCTTTGCTTCAACGCCGATATCCCTCGGAAGTCTTAGGAAACTGGATTTGAACCGGCGCTTCTTGCTCGAGGTTCATGTCCGCGGCACTGTGACTTGGGCGTCTCCGACAAAACTCTTCCTCCAGGACAGTTCAGGGACAGTGTTTGTGGAGACCGCAGGGTCAGTCAGCACACATGTCGGGAATACTGTGGACGTGGTTGGATTCCCTAACTACGGAGAATTTGGTCCGGAGCTGCTGGACTCCAAAGTGCGCTTGTCTGAAATTCAGTCGGCTACCGGCATCGCACCGCTTGAAACTACAGCCGCAGACGTGCTCAAACGCTCTCTTGACGGAAAGCAGGTGCGTCTGAAGGCGCACCTGGTCAGTCAAGACACCAATAAATCGAGCTATGTTTACCAGCTTGCGGACGGGGACCAGCGATTCAGCGCGACTCTGCTACGCACACAGACCACAAATGAACTCGTAGGGCTCTCACGCAACTCCGATCTCCAACTGACAGGTGTCGCGGTTATCCGTGGCGCAACGGCGGAGTGGCCCGAGTCCCTCATGGTTCTCATTTCCTCGCCGGCGGACATCGTTGTGTTGGGAGGTAATGGCTGGCTCACGCCCAAACGCGGACTTGCCATATTGAGCGCCATGGCCTTGTGTGTGATAGTGCCGTTGGTCTGGGTGACCCAATTGAGACGAACCGTCCGTAAACAAACCACGATAATGCGCGCTCGACTCGAGCATGAAATGCACCTGGAGACAAAGTTCAAACGTCTCTTCGGCCGCAACCTTGCGGGAGTCTTTAGCTGGCGATCCGACGGCACCATTGTCGATTGCAATATGGCTTTCGCGAGGATGCTTGGGTTTTTGTCGCACGAGGAGTTGATCGGACGCTCATATTGGGAATTTCATGTCGACCCCACGCAGCGAGAGCAAGTCTGCGGCGCTCTTCAAGAGGAAGCCTTGAGCAACCAGGAAGCGAGCCTGCGGCGTGACGATGGCGCTATTGTGCATCTACTGCAGAACATCACCCCCGTGCAAACACCGGAGGGCCTCCTATACGAGACTACCGCCATCGATGTTACCCAGTTGAGGAAGAATCAGGCTGAATTACAAAAAGCAAGAGATGCGGCAGTTTACGAGTCGCTCAACGATCCTCTAACCGGGCTGCCCAATCGCAGACACTTGTTGGACAGGCTCCAATTCCTCATAGCGAAGTCTGGAGGGGACTCCGGCATCATTGCACTGCTCTTCATCGTCTTGATGGTTTCAAGCTGATCAACGACAGTCTTGGTCATCCCACGGGTGATGCGATGTTGGTGCAGGTCTCCGGTTGCCTTCGGTCGCGAGTTCGCAGAGGGGACATATTGGGTCGTCTCGGCGGCGATGAGTTCATGGTGATTCTGGACAGTCTGCATGCAAATGAAGAGGCCACAGTGGTGGCGGAAAGCCTGCTCGAATCGATCTCAAATCCATTTCGCGTAGAAGGCCATGATCTGTCCATCGGCGCAAGCATTGGCATCAGCGTTTTTCCAGACAACGCAACCAGCCCGGAAGAGCTGATGCGGCAAGCCGACAGCGCTATGTACGCCGCCAAGCGCGAGGGTAAGAATCGGGTCATGGCTTATACGCCCGAAATCGGTACTCAAATGCATGAGCGGTTGAGCCTGGAGAACCAATTGCGTGGGGCCATAGCGCGCGGCGAGATTTCCGTTCACTATCAGCCGGAGTTCGAGGTGGTTGGTAGCCGTCTGATCCGCTTCGAAGCGCTGGCCCGTTGGACCCATCCGGCTCTGGGTAACATCCCACCGGTGAAATTCATTCCCATCGCCGAAGAGAGCGGACTGATTGTGACTTTGGGCGCTTACATTATGCAGCGGGCCTGTATCGAGGCGGTCCGGTGGCAGAGCATCGCGCCAAATCCGATCCAGGTTGCGGTCAACGTCTCCAGCATTCAGTTTCGCACCAAGGGGTTCGTGGAAGACGTAAGCGCGATCCTCCAACAGACTGGGCTCCGGCCTGAGCTTCTGCAGATCGAGCTTACTGAATCGGTGATGCTCGCCGGAGTGGAGCATACAGCCGCCACCATGAATCGTCTCCGCGAATTGGGTGTCAGCATGGCGATCGACGATTTTGGCACCGGATATTCCAGCTTGAGCTATCTGCCATCGTTGACTTTCGATGCCCTCAAAATCGATAGGTCCTTTGTGATGAATCTGGACACGCAACCCGATGGGGAAAGCATGATCCGCATGTTGGTGGCACTGGCCCAGAATCTTGGGATGCGAGTGATTGTCGAAGGGGTCGAAACTGCCGAGCAACTGGAACTCATCCGGGCCCTCGGAGCAAACGAAGTGCAGGGATACTTGATGGGCCGCCCAACCGCGACTCCCATGGAGGCTTTTCTTTGCCCGACGAAGGAAACCCCAGCCAGTTCTTATCCTCGAGTCTTATCTTTGGCTCCAACTCCAGTGTCGTGAGGCTAGTAAATGAAATCATTGCGGGGCACATTAGACAAAAACTCGTTGCAGTCGACCGAAATGAATTGCGTTCTCAACTCAAAGCGGGTTTACAAGTTCACAGGTCTCAACGCATTTCAAATCGCGGCAAGAAAAATCGCCGTATAAACCATGGCAGAACAATCACTTGCAAGAGAGTCCCCGGCGGTTAGCCGGACAGCAGTGACCCAAAGTCTATGTCCGTGACGCAGGCCTGCTCCATGCCTTACTCGGTATCCGCAATCAGGAGGAACTATTAGGGCATCCGGTAGTCGGCTCCAGTTGGGAAGGGCTGCTAATCGAAAACATCCTCAATAAGGTGTTAGCGCCACGTTCGCCGCCCGGCCTGCACCCAAGGTGGATGGAAACTGATGCTGCGCGTCTTTAGTCAAACGGAAGTCCATTGACGCGATTATACTGGATCAGAGTGGCACTGGTATAGCTTACTTGGAACTTTGCGCGAGTTGTCTTCCGGGCGCGGGGCGGCGAGGACGACGCTTACTCTTTTTCTTCCTGCGCAAGCCCTGGAGTTCAGCTTCCACTTTGATCAGAGCGCGGATCATCGCACTCTTGTTCTTTTATGACCCATCTTGCCAAGAACGGCCTGAAAGAAAAAGTAGAATGACATTTAGAGCAGTGGCCTTGAGCGGGAGAAGGCTGCCCTCATTCTTCAGCAGCACAATGGATTCATCCGTCACCTTCCGCGCCAGTTCTTTGTTCTTGTCCCACAGCCATGGATCATCTACACCGGCGATGCCGCCTGGCGCGTCGAAGCCGATATGCGCATAGGGCTCGTCCGCGCGCGAATCGAGCATCCCCAGCCGGATCATTACGCGAAAGACCCCGCGCAGGTTCTCGTCGATGTCGGATTCCTTGAAGAGGCCCTGCATCAGCGCGTCCTGCACAGGCTTGGTTGCGTTCTCCAGAAATTGATTGATGCCGGCGTGGATGGCTGCGGCGGCGGCCTCAGGCATGGTCGCGTAGGTGTGGTGCGCGCGCACCATGTTGCCGAGCGCGCCGGCGTCGGTGCAGATGATGCCGTCGAAACCCCAATCCTTCATCACCACATCGCGCAGCACTGGATTGGCGCCCATGGGCACATGGTTCCAGGCGTTATAGGAGGTCATCATGGCGTCGGCGTGGCCATCCTCAATCGCCATGCGAAACGGCACGGCATAGTACTCGTGAAAAAGCCGGTCGTCGAAGTCGGAGCTGGAGCCATCACGTCCATCTTCGTTGCTGTTTGCCAGGAAGTGCTTCAGGAGTGATGCGGTCATCCATGTCTTCGGGTTATTGCCCTGCAGCCCCTCGGAGAAGGCCGCGGCCGGCGTCCCGACCAGATACGCGTCCTCACCATAGGACTCTTCACTTCGCCCCCAGCGTGGGTCGCGGCTCAGGTCGGCATTAGGAGCGCGTACCACCAGCCCGCCCTTGTGGTACTTGTTGAAGGCCCAGCGCGTCTCATACGCTTCTTCGGCGGCGGCCTGACGGAGCAGGTCGGGATCCCAGGTTTGCCCGAGCCCGCGCGACTGCGGAAACTGCGTGGTTGGCGTGACCAGGCCGCGGCCGCCCCATCCTCCCGGGCCGCCAAGCGCGAGCCCGTGCAGTCCCTCGACGTGGTTGGTTCCCACGATGCCCAGCCGCGGCACAGTGGGATCGGTGCCCAGCATCGCAAGCTTTTCCTCGATGGTCATGCGCTGGAGCAAATCGGTGATGCGCTGCTGCGTGGGAAGATGTGGGTCCTGATACGGCAGTAGCGTATGGGCCGGAATCTGCTGCGCACGCGTAATCCCAGTCGCCAGGACGAGCGCCACGGTTACGGTTTCGATCAGTTTCATTGGGGCCTCTTCAGTCGAGGCCCACTATACACAATCACGGCTTCGAACAGAACAACTCCACCCAGTAAGAGACGAGGAGCTTCTCGGCTAGTCTGGCAGAGTCGGATAGTCAGGTCTTTGGCTGTCGGGGGCAATGGGGTAGGACTTGTTGCCGTCGTTCAGTTCGAGGCGGACGTAATCCCAGACGACGCCGGTGGTGACGTCTCCTGCGGGGACGGTGAAGGTCATCTCGTTGTCGCCGGGCTTGAGCAGAGCGGCGTCGAACTTCTGGATGTACTGATACCAGACTCCCTTGTTGGTGTTGTAACGCAGGGCGTTGGTGGCGACGGGATGGATGGTGCCGACGGTCTGTCCGTTGACGCCGATGGTGAGGCCGCCCTGGGAGTCGGAGCCGACGTAGGCTGAGCCGCCTCCGCCGGGGCGCTGGCCTCCAGCGAATGCGGGATTGGCGGCGTTGAAGACGGGGTTGCCGCCGGCTGCGGGACGCGGGCCGCCCGCTCCGAAGGCGCGGTTGCCGCCTCCATCGGCCCCGGCCAGCGAGACGCGCAGGACAGCCGTGCCCGTCGAAGCTTTAGGCATGGTGAACTTGACGGTCCAGGTGGTAGCGCGGCCCTGACCCCACTGCGGCCACGGGTCGGCGCTGGTGGGCGGGATGTTGACCCAGCCGAAGCGCTGGTTGTAGGGATCCTTGGCGGCAGGATTGAGCCACGCGGTGGTGGTGGAGTGGGGAACTTCCTGGAAGAACCAATCTTTGTGGTAGTCACTTTTGCCGATGGTGTAGGTGATGTCGTTGGGGAAGAGGCCGGCGTAGCGAAGGCCCCAGCCCCAGAGCCAATAGTTGGCGCCGTCGCCCTTGAAGAATTTGTCGCCGGTGCGGTCGGGGTAGCCGATCTTCCAGATCTGCTTGCCGTAGCGGACGGGCTGCCAGTCGAGCTTGCCGAGGTTGAGCGGCTTGCCGGCTTCGACGGTGATGTCGGCCTTGGCGTATTCGCCGAGGACCCCGTTGGCGAAGGCGTGCAGGGTATAAGTGCCGGGACGGGCGTTGGCGATGGTGAAGCGGCCGTCGGGTGTGCCTTCGGTCCAGAACTGGTAGTAGTTGCCGTCGTGCGGCCAGGTGACGATGGGGCCGTTGCCGGCGAGCAGGGTGTAGCCGGAGTTGGAGCCTTGGAAGTTTGCGTGGGTGAGCCCGACGTTGAGGTTGGGGAGAGATTTGGAGGCGGCCTGGGGATCGTTGAGGACGAGCTGCCCCGTGACGGTGGCGCGGCCTTCCTTGTGCGGGTAGTCGACGCCTTCGACCCAGTTGAAGGGCCAGGCCGCCTTGATGGACTTGGACTTTTCGACGGCATCGTTCCAGAGTGCGAGCGAGTTGTCGCGCCACTCGGCGGGAGCCGCGGGCATCCCGCTGCCGGAGGTGGCCTGGAGCTTGTTGAGTTCGGCTTGGGAGGGATCTTTGGGGTTAGCCAGCCGATTGAAGTAGACGAAGATGGGGCCGACGACACTCTTCCACTCCTGGCCTGCGGGGATTTCGGTATTGTCGCCCGCGCCATAGTGGCCGGAGGTCCAGTAGTCGAGGATGATTCCCTGGTAGGACGGCGAGCCGGGAGCGGAGAGGTGATCGATGAGATCGAGCTTGTCGGGGCCACCGCCGATGTACTCGTTGGATGGATTGATGAAGTAGACGCCGATGTGGTCCTTGGTGCTGGACCAGCCCCAGGCGGTGAGCTTGTACATCAGCGCGTTATAGCTGTACTTGTGCTCGACGGAGTTCTTGTAGATGCCGGAGGCGTAGATACTCTGCTCTTTGGCGTGAATCATGTGGTCTTCGGGCGCTTTGCTCATCAGCATGTTGCGGTCTTTGTCGACGGAGAGCCAGTCGAAGGTTGGATTTATGTCCCCCAGAATGAAGCGGTTTTCGCCCACGTGGATAAAAGGATACGAGGCCTTATGGGTGTACTCGTCGTAGGTGTAGAAGCCGCTGGTGCCGCGCTCCATGGTGATGCGGGTTTCGATGTCCATGCCGCCGCCGCGGCCGCCTGCGCCTCCGGGGTTTATGCCCTTGACGGCGACCTCGGCGCGCTCGCCTCCATTGGTGGCGGGGTCGATGGTAATGCGGGATGTGATGGTGCCGGAGGGGACCTGCTCCCACTCACGGCCTCGGGTGAGGATGTTGACGCCGTGATAGACGAGCGCAGAAATGTTGCCATCGCGCTTGGTGACGGTGGCCTTGACGATGCCGTTGTCGAGGGTCCAGCTCTCGCCGTTGTCCGTAAGGGTGACGGGGGTGTTTACATTGACTTTTTCGACCTTCGGCAGAACGTGCGCGGGCTGCTGTTGGGCTGAGGCGCCGGATGCGAGGAGGACTGCCAGGGCAAGAAACGTGGAGACATGGAGCCGCATTGCTTTTGTCATGGCGCAACCTCTCAGAATGAACCTTTGGGTGGACGCTGATCTTGCTTGAATGGACTCAATGAATCCCCTGCGGATGTGATTGCAGAACTGATGCTGTGAGCGTGCATTTGGCATGCCTTCATTGGAGAGATCCCTGGACTAATGTCTCATCGTCGGCAGGACCCACCTGGCGAATCGAATAGTTCATGACACCATCGCCGGATGTCGATTGCTTGTGAGCCCAGTAATGCCGGGGGGTGGCAGGATTGAATCCCTGCCACCAATAGAATGCGCTTGCGCGGCTGCGGAGTTACTTGGTTGCATCGGGAGAGAGGGTTACCTGGACTTCCTGAGAGAGGCCGTCGGTGATGGTGACGGGGCTGGAGGTGAAGGTGACGGTGGCGGGCTTTAGGCCGTCGCGGGTAGCGGTGACCTTGATGGTGCCGGGGGTGAGGGTGGAGCGGATGGCTACGCGATTGATGCCGTCTTCGGTGTTGAGATAAAGGTTGTTGGTGCTGTTGGTCTTGCCGGAGTTGTAGCCACCGCGCCAGATGGCGGGGGATGGGCCGGCGGCGCTGGTGGCGTCCATGGTGAAGTCGACGCGGGCGTCGTCGGTGGGGCATCGCTCGCCCTTGGCGTCGACCACTTCGAAGTCGATGAGGGCGATGTCGTCGCCGTCGGCGCGCATGCCTCCGGGCGCGGTATGGAGGGTGAGTTTGATGGCTTCGGGCGGACCGGCGGTGCGGAGTTCATGGGTGGCGACGATGTTTTTGCCGTTGTAGCCGACGGCCTTGATAGTGCCGGGGGCGAAGGCGATGTCGGGGAATGTGTAGAGGTAGCCGTTCTCGGGCGTCGTAAGTTTGCCCTGAGACTTGCCGTTGACGAAGAGCTCGACCGCGTCGACGTTGTTGGCGACCACGTACATAGGCTTGACGGTTTTGGAGCCATCGGGCTGGGTGAGGGGATAGGACCAGTGGCCGATGATGTGGATGTCGGGCTTCTCATTCTGCATGACGCGCTCGACGAAGTAGACCTCCTTGGGCAGACGAACGGCGTCGACCTTGCCGCTGACGCGAGCGACTTCGCTGGAGTCCTGGCGGCCGTCGGCGTTCTCGTCGGTGAAGTAGATGGAGGAGTAGGCAGCGAACTTGGAGTGTTCGGGGTCGGTGTTGGAGATGCGGTTGGAATAGAACATCCAGTAGCGCTTGATCTGGGCGAGGGCAAAGGTTTCGGAGTTGTAGTTCCAGGTGTCGGTGGGGCCTTTCTTGAAGCCGTAGTAGGGCGGGGAGTAGTTGTCCCAGAAGCGGCGGGCGCCTTCGTCGCGGAAGTCTTCGGTTTCAATGATGGGCTCGCGGTTGCGAATGTCGTCGTTGTAGGGTCCGCCGAGCATGGTGCCCCACCACTCGGCTACGGCGACGGCCCCGGGCTCGCGAAGTGAGCGGCAGCCCATGACGCGGCCGCCGTGGGGATCTAACTCTTTGCGGAGGGCGACCATCTGCTCCATCTGGGGTCCGGTGACGCCGGTGTTGCCAGCTTCCCAGAAGAGGATGCTGGGGTTGTTACGCAGGTAGATGATGGAGTCGCGCATAACTTCGGCGCGCTGATCCCACTGGCGGCCCATGCCGTCTTCTTCTTTGTCGGCGGCGGGGGCGACCTCGACGATGCCCATGCGGTCATAGGACTCGACGTCTTCCTTCTGTGGGGTGACGTGCATCCAGCGCATGTAGTTGGCGTGGTCATCGCGGATCATCTGGGCGGTGAAGTCGTGCATCCACTCCGGATACCCCACGCCCACGCCCGCCCATTCGTCCGCCGAGCGCTCCGAGAATCCTTTCAGGTAGACAAACTTGTCGTTGATATACACCCCGCCGGTGCCCACCCCGCCCTTGAACTCCGTCTTGCGGAAGCCTGTCGTCGTCTTCACGACGTCCACCACCTTCCCATCCACCGCCAGCATCGAGTACACGTCGTACAGGTTCGGCTCATCCGGACTCCAGAACTTCGCACCGGTCAGCGGCGCCGTCGCCGTAAGCACCGTCTTCGCGCCCTGCAGCACATCCGTATTGGTGCCTTGCATCGATGCCCGCACGACGCCGTCCCTATCCACCACAACCGCCGACAGCGACACCTTCGTACTGGGCGCTCGCCGGTCGGCCGTCGCGTTATGCACCTGCGACTCCACCGTTACATTGCAGCTCTTCCCCGCAATGTTGTAGTTGGTGCAGTAGATGTATGTGCCGGTTGTGCCCAGGCCGTAGTAGAGAGGCAGCGTCTGATAGATCTTCCCCGTTACATGCAGCCACACCCGCCGATTGATGCCGCCAAAGTCGGGGTTGAAGTCGTTGGCATTCCACCGATAAGGAACGTCCGTCGCCCGCTCGTGATAAGTCGTCGTGTTGTCCACACGCACGGCGAGAACATTGTCCTGGTCGCCGAAGTGGAGACCGGAGGTGAGATCGATGCCATACGCGGTCACTCCGTTCTCATACAGCCCATAGGGTCTGCCGTTCAAATAAATCTCGCCCGCCTGTCGCATCCCTTCAAACTCAATAAATACTTTCGAGCCTGCGGCCTCGGCAGGCAGCTTGAAGTGCTTCCGATACCAGCTGATGCCCTTGTAGGTCCCGCGATCGCCGCCGCTGTGGTCGATGATGACGTGGAAGGAGTCGACGTCGTTCATGGTGTGCGGAGTGCTGACGGTCTCCCACTTCGAATCGTCAAAAGCGACCTCCTGCGCCCCCACGATGTCGCCCTTCGTGAACCTCCAGTTCGCATTGAAGTTGTATGTCGTCCGCGCCGTCGCGGGCGTGGCGAACTTTGTGCCGACAGCCGGTGGCGGTGGCGGGGGCAACGGAGCCGGCGCCGGCTCGGCGGCAGGTGGGGGAGGGCGCCGGGCGCGAGGCTGTGCGGGAGCCTGACCGGAGGGCTGCGTGCCAGGGAGGGTGTCAGTCTGACTGGGAGCCTGGGCGACGGCGCAAGTGGCGAGGGCTAGAGCGAGGAGGGGCAGTAGGGCGCTTGGCTTCATGGTGCGCCAGTTTATTCCGGCGAGTTTGTGATTGGCAAGCGGGGGAAGAACGAACAACGACGAGGTAAGAACGCAAAGGATGCAAATGAAATTAGGAGATTAGTGCGCCAGAGTGAATGGCGGCAATCTGCGCCAAATCGCAGCCTGTGCGACTTGTCTAGGCGGGTGGACGTATACTCCCTGTCGAAGGAAAAAGTTTCCCCTGGAGTATTGCTATGAAGTTTGCCCTGAGGTTTTGCCTTGTCTCACTGGTGGTCCCGATGTGGATAATGCCAATGTTACTTGCACAGCAGGAGCGCCCCTGGCAACAGGTCACGGTGTCTTCGACGCAAGAGGTGGCGGCGAACTTCAAGGCTCCGCCGCGCGAGTATGGCGCCATCCAGCCCTTCCAGAGCTGGAACGGGACGGACCCCGCGGAGGTGCGGCAGCGCATCAGCCGCGATCTCGACCGGCTGTCGGCCAGCGGCATATTCATCATCAATCTCTCGCCCGGCCGCCGCGATATGGCCCACGGCGAGCCCGCGTATCTCTCCCCCGGCCACATGGACCAGGTGAAGTACACCGTCGCCGAGCTGGCCAAGCGCAACATGCGCATGTGGATTCAGGACGAGAGCGACTACCCCAGCGGATTCGCCGGCGGCTACATCACCGAGCGCTACCCGGAGTTGGGCATGCAGGACATCGTCGCCGACATTACCGTGCACGTAGCGCCCGGCCAGACGCTGCAGATGCCGGTGCCTCCGGACACGCTGGCCATCTGGGCGACGGAGATGGACGCGCAGGGCGCGATCGAGAAGGTGATTCCGATCCCCATGCCCGCGGACCTGCAGTTGAAGTACCTCACTCCGGCCGAAGGCACCACGCCGAATGAGCCGCGGCATAGCTGGCAGGTGCAGTTTATGCGCCATGTATACCTTAGCTCGCCGACGCGCAACTTCAATCGCGCCGACGGCACGCGCGCCAAGGACGCGACCTACACCATCATCGATTATCTCGACCCCAAGGCGACCGACGCGTTCCTGCACACCGTGCACGAGACCTATTACAATGCAGTGGGCGACCAGTTCGGCAAGATCGTGCTGGGCTTCTTCGGGGACGAGCCGGATTACTCGAGCGGCATCCCCTGGACCCCGAAGCTGCTGGATACCTTCAGAGCGCAGAAGGGCTACGACCTGACGCCGTACATTCCCTCGTGGTTCGATCGCAAACCGATTCCGGGAGCGGACCTCGCTCGGGCGGATTATTACGATGTGTGGAGCGGCATCTTCCGCGACTCGTTCTTCGGCGAGCAGGCTAACTGGGCGAAGGCCCACAAGGTCGAGTACCTGGTCCATCTAAACCACGAAGAGACGATGCTTGCGTTGGAGCGCAGCGAGGGCGACTACTTCCGCGATGAGCGCTACGTCGAGGTTCCAGGGATCGACAACCTGAACCAGCTCATCCCCAGCGCGGTCCACACGCCGGACGGCACATGGAACATCAACAACAACTTTCCCAAGCTGGCCAGCTCGGACGCGCACCTCTTCGGCAAGCCGAAGGTGTGGGCGGAAGAGGGCGGCGGCACGGGCATCGACGGCAAGTACCAGCTCGACTTCCAATTCGTCCGCGGCGTAAACGCGATGCAGATCCGCGTGCCGGTTACGCGATTTGGCCAGGACGCCAACGCAGCCGCGCCGCCTCCGCCGACTCCGCCTGAGGCCGCGATGATTGCTTGGTACACCAACCGCGGCGGCTACCTGATGGCCATCGGTCGTCCTGCCGCGCAGGTCGGCCTCTATCATCCTGGCAACACCATTTGGCTTGGCGGCGACGCGGCCACCGAAGCCGACCGCAGCACCACCAAGCTCGGCTGGCAGCTCTTCGAGCACCAAGTGGACTGGGATTACTTCGACGAGCAGTCGCTTAGTTCCGTCGCCACACTCGCCAACGGCGGCTTCACTAATCTCAGCGGGCAGACCTACAAGGCCATCGTCCTCCCGTCGATGACGGTCATCACTCGCACCGGCCTTAGCCGCCTGCGCGAGTTCGCCAAACAGGGCGGCAAGGTCATCTTCGTCGGCAAGACGCCCAGCCTCATCCTCGACAAAACCTTTATGGACGCGAAGGAGAAGCCCGACCTCAGCTTCGCCACTCTCATCGAGCCCTCCGGCGACATCACCCCCGCCGTGCTGGCCGCGCTGCCCAAGCCTGACGTCAAGCTCGACGCCGACTTCCCACGCCTGACCTACACCCATCGCCAGTGGACTGACGGCGACATGTACTACTTCTTCAACGAGAGCAACAAGTCCGAGTCGCGCATGGTTACCGTCGCCGGCCATGGCAGGGCGCAGAACTGGGACATGGGCACGGGCGAGATTCATCCCATGATGAGCGCAACGTCTGACGCAGATGGAGTAAAGATTCCGCTGGTGCTCGCGCCATATGAGGCGAAAGTGATCGTTGTCGGTCCGCTACCGAGAGAGGTTGCCGCATCGGAGCCATCGTTCGCCGCAGGCACCACGCTGGCCGAGCTGACTGGCGAGTGGAACCTCGACCTCAACGGCAAACCAATCACGACCGAACTGAAGCCGTGGGAGGATCTCGGTGCCACCGGATTCGCCGGACCGGCTACCTACCGCAAGCAATTCACCGCTGAGGCCGCGCCAAAGAGCAAGCGCGTGTATCTCGAAATCGCCGACGTGCACGACTACGCCAAGGTGACTTTGAACGGCAAAGATCTGGGCGCGACCGACTGGCAGCCGTATCGCTGGGACGTGACCGGCGCGCTGAAGAAAGGTACGAACGACCTGGTCATCGAAGTGGACGCGCTGGTCACGGGCGGTCGCGGTGGGCCGGGTGGTCCGCCTCCGGCTGTTGCACCAACGGCAGCGACCACCGCGCCTGGTTTAGCGACGGCTCCGCCCGCAGGTGTAGGCCCAGGCGCTGGTGCAGGAGCGCGCCGCAGATCGGGCGCAGGTGTCGCCGGAGCCGCTGGCGCAGCCGCCGGGGCGGGCGCACCTGCCGCTCCAACTGGAGCAGGTGGCGGAGGACGCGGTGGAGCATCCACGCCCGCAACCTCCGGCCTCTTCGGCAGCGTCAAGCTGGTCGCGTACTAGCCTCTCCCCCTACCGAGACTACGCCGGACGCGGCTAAGGCAGGCATTGGCCCGTGGTCTCAGGCTCGTCTACACACTCGCTATCAGTCAGGGCGAGCTGTTTCTTGAAAGCGATATACTGGCTCCCGCTCTAGAAAAATACATCGCACGGTTCCTCCTGTTGCATAACGCTGTTAGAGAAACCCTGGCAATGCTGAAGCAACCTTGGTGACGAGGCCTCCTGATGAAGACGAATGCCCTTTTGATAGCAGCTATTGCGCTGATGTCTAACGCGGCAATCGCGCAAAGCAACGCGAAGCCTGTACATCGCTATGGAGAGTGTGCAAAATTGTGGGGCGGGTTAGTCTCTTGGGATGAAATGGACAATCAAGCTGGTGGCCGAGGTGGTTCCAGGCAGCCCAGTCGAACACGAGGTGGGCTCGATTGAGCGGACGGAGGAAG
>Ga0224555_1002676_pt1 | contig 20150 bp, 19 predicted proteins | sample 714S23034metaG_FD_180687 | JGI IMG/M metagenome (GOLD analysis project Ga0224555, IMG submission 180687) | Peat soil microbial communities from Stordalen Mire, Sweden - 717 S2 30-34 | ecosystem: Environmental > Terrestrial > Soil > Wetlands > Peat | place: Sweden: Norrbotten County, Stordalen...
TCGTCCGCCTCACGCGCGCGCGCCTGCGCGTGGCAGGCTTTCCGGAACTCTCCGAAAACGCTCCCGACATCTACCTCAAGGACGAGTCCGCGCAACCCATCGGCAGCTTCAAACTGCGCGGCGCCTACAACAAGATCGCGCAACTCTCGCCCGAGGAGCTGAAGCGCGGCGTCATCACTTACTCTTCCGGCAACCACGCGCAGGGCGTGGCCTACGCGGCTCGTGCGCTCGGTTCCAAGGCCGTCATCGTGATGCCCTCGAACGCTCCGCAGATCAAGCGTGATGCGACCCTCGCCCTCGGCGCTGAGATCGTCACCGTCGGCAGCGCCAGCTCCGAGCGCAAACTCCGCGCCGAAGAGCTCGCCGCCGCCCACGGTTACACCATCATCCCGCCCTACGACGACCCCGCCATCATCGCCGGCCAGGCCACCTGCGGCATTGAGATTCTTGAGCAGCTTCCCGGCGTCGAGCTGGTTCTCTCGCCTGTCTCCGGCGGTGGCCTGCTATCGGGCGTCGCCAGCGCCATCAAGCTCGTGTCGGAAGCTGCAGGCCGCACGCCGCCGCAGGTCTGGGGCTGCGAGCCCGAGCTCGCAGCCGACGCGCACGAATCCTTCCGCACCCGCACCCTCGTCGAGTGGCCCGCCGCCAAGACCACGCGCACAATCTGCGACGGCCTCCGCACCCAGTCCCTCGGCGCGCTGAACTTCGAGCACATCCTCCGCTTCGTCAACGGCATCGTCACGGTCACCGAGGACGAGATCCGCACGGCCACGCGACTCTTCCTGGAAGCCACCAAGATCGTCGCCGAACCATCCGGCGCCGTCACCCTCGCCGCCGCTCTCTTTCATGGGCACGAACTCCCGCGCGCGCAGAAGGTCGTCGCTATCGTCTCGGGCGGCAACCTCGACCCCGCCCTCCGCGCCGAACTCCAGAACGAACCCGCTGCAATCGCCGTCTCCTGATCTATACGAGGGCGCGCTCAAGCGCGTCATCGAGTACTTTCCGGACCCGCCAGTAGCCGGTCGGACCGCGAGTATTTAGAATTGCCCTATGCCTTCTCTGCTCAAAGTGTTGATTTTGGCCGTCGTTCAGGGCCTTGCCGAACTTTTACCGGTCTCCAGCTCCGCGCACGTCGTCGTCGCCGAAAAGCTGCTCGGGCTCGATCCCTCCTCGCCAGAGATGACCCTCATCCTGGTCATGCTGCATACGGGCACGATCTTTGCCGTGATCGTCTACTTCTGGTCGCAGTGGCGTCTCGCATACTTCACCAACGCGCACGCGCTGAAGCGCTTCGTGGTGCGGGCAGCGTGGGCGACGGTGCTCACCGGCGTCGTCGGTTACCCAATCATTGAGATCATCGAACACACAGCGTTCAAGGGCCACTCCAAGGGCGAGATTGAGATGCTGTTCTCGCGGCTGGATCTGATCGCTCCGGCGCTGCTGGCTGCGGGGCTGCTGATCCTGTTCGCGGGGTTGAGGCAGAGGGCTGCGGCGCGGCGCGGCGCTGAGACGGCGCGGCCCGACTATGAGCGCTCGATCGTACTCACGGGCGACAACGTGACCTTCTCGCAGGCTGGGTGGATGGGCGCAATCCAGGGACTGTGCATTCCCTTCCGCGGCTTCTCGCGCTCGGGTGCGACGATCTCCGTGGGCCTGCTGATGAGCGCGGCACGGCAGCGCGCGGAACGCTTCAGCTTTGCGCTGGCGGTGATCATTACACCGCTTGCGATTGCGCGCGAGGCGGAGCGGCTGCTCAAGGCCTCCCACGCCGCTGCCCTCTCTGGGCAGTCGCTGAATCTGCACGCCAGCGTTCTCGCGGCACTGCTGGGGATGGTGTTTTCGTTCTTTGCGGGCCTGGCTGCGCTGCGCTGGCTGAGTTCGTGGCTCGAGCACGGACGCTGGTACCTCTTCGGCATCTACTGCCTCGTCGCGAGCTGCGCGGTCTTCTACCTCCACCACCTCGGCTACTAGCGTACTCAGAGCCGCGCAGCCCTTCGAGTTCAATAGAGCCAGCAAGGGTGTAGACCGACCGAAGCCCGGATGCAACGGGAGAGCGGCTATATAGCCGCTCTCCCGTTGCATTCGCCATAATGCCGTTTACTTCGTCGCCAGCGCATCGCGCTGGGCCCGCACATAATCATGCGAGGCCAGCACATGCGACTGCTGCTCGGAGAGCAGTTCCCGAACCGGCAGAGGGAGTTCATGCTTCAACGCATTCCCATACGCGTCTTTCGCCTCATCCTCCGCCTTCTCCGCGGTCTCGAGCAGCGCATGATCGCCCCCGCCGAGCTTGGCCTTCAGGTCGCCCCAAGCGCGACGAGCCGCGCCTGCAACCGTGCCCGACTCCTTCACGTCGGCCATACCCGCGCGGTGCAGCTCATTCTCGAGCTCAGCGCGAAAGTTCGCCCGCTTGAGACTCTCGGCCAGAAAGTAGCGCTTGAGCGTCTCATCCTTCAGGTGGTCGCCAATATCGACGAAACCCTTCTGCCCATCCTCGAGGGTCTTAATTACGTCGAGGAGAACGAGCTCCATCGCCCGGTTCTTTTCCGATCCGTCCAATGTGTTGATTGACATAAGTTCCTTCCCTGGCCAAAGCCATCTATCTATCTCTCTCTGCGGGGGTGGGGTCTGCCGGCTGGTTGCGATTCTCCTTCACCGGCGGCAAGCGGAAGAAATCGCGAAAATCCCGCGCCCCCACCACCACGCTCCAGGCTCGCCGCAGTACGCGCCGACCTGTTCACCCAACTAGATGCACAAAGCTCCTGCCCGCGTTGACCGACGTTGCAAAATCGGGGGCTGACGACCCTGCGCGAGACAGTGGGGCCCGTCACCACTCTGGTTCCACCTCGCGACACCGCGCACCGCACACCCCGCTATGGAACAATGAACTTGCTCTGGTTGTTCGGTCTTTCGCAGCTCCACGCCCGCGCCGCACGGCTTGCAGCGAAAGGCCTGATCGCGTCCATATCCCTTATGAAGCCCCAGAGAATCGTCTATTCGCCAACCCGCAGCCGCCGTCTCAACGAGATGTTCGGCCTGATCGTGCTGGTTGCCGCCGGCCTCCTTCTCCTCGCCCTCATCAGCTACACGCCCTCCGACCCGTCGTTCAACACTGTTGGCGGCGGAGCGGGCACGCATCCCGCGCATAACTGGACCGGCCTGGTCGGAGCCTACACCGCAGATCTGCTGCTGCAGACGCTCGGGATCGCCATCTTCTTCGTTCCCCTGGCGCTGCTGCGCATCGGCGTCTCGTGGATGCGCTCGCGCCGCGTCGGCTCCGCCACCGCCAAAGTCACCGGGATATTGCTATGGCTGACCTTCGCGCCGGCAATGATCGCCCTTCTCCCGGGCCACGCACTTTGGCGCCACTCCCTGCCCATCTCCGGCGTCGAAGGCGGCATCCTCGCCGGCGGCCTTATCCACTTCGTCAACTACCCCGGCGCGGTAATTATCTGCGGCCTGATGGTTGCACTCTCGCTCTACCTCACGACCACGTTCCTTTTGGCAACCGCGCGCATCTGGTTCACCTCGCACTTCGGCTTTGTCCGCAACCTGAGCGAGCGCTACGCAGCCTGGCAGAGCCGGCGCCGCGGCACATCTGCCGACGAGCCCGATGACGCCTTCGCTTCAAAGCGGGAGATCGCAGCCGCCAAGGCCAGCAGCCAGGCTGCGTCCTCCAGCGAGGACGCCGTTGCGCACAACAGTTCCCTGCTCTCCAGCCTGTTCGGCTGGTTTGGCCGTCGCAAGCGCGGGCACGACGACGAATGCCACGTGGCCTCGGGCAATATGCCTGGCCTCGACGACGAACCGGCCTCCGTCTGGCAGACGATGCCACGGACTGTAGTCGACGCCGTTCCTGTCACCGGCCTCCATCTCGCTACCGCGGCGGCTGCACCGTTCGCCGCGCAACTGGCAGCCGCGGCCGCTCCGCTGCACAGCATGCTGCCCAACGCCGAGCTCCCCTTCGCCGATTCAGAAGCCTCGGCCCAGGTGGATGCAGAAGACGACGGCTGGCTCGATGCGCCCGAGCGCCATGCATCACCACCGATTTTTTCCACGCCAAGAAGTTCGCATGTAGCCATGCCCGAGCCACCGCCCGCGCGCATCCCGGCACCAAGGCCCGTGCCCACAGCCGAGCTGCCACCGATGCCCTCGCCCATGCAGGACATCGCCGCCCAGAACATCGCCTTCGGCAAGCGCGCCGACGCCGACATGCGCGCCGTCACCATCGCACCCAAATCCGTCCGCGGCTACAAGCTGCCGCCCAGCTCGCTACTCTATCGCTCTGAGGAGCATGCGCAGGTACGGGAGAACGAACTCCGCGATGAGGCTCGCGTACTGGTCGAGAAATGCGCCGAGTTCGGCGTCGACGGAAACGTCGAACAGATCAACCCCGGCCCGGTCGTTACGACCTTCGAATTCCGCCCGGACGCGGGCGTGAAGTACTCCCGCGTCACCGGACTCGCCGACGACCTGTGCCTCGCCATGGCCGCCGAATCCATCCTCATCGAACGCATGCCCGGCAAATCCACTGTCGGCATCCAGGTCCCGAACCACGAGCGCGAAACCATCTGGCTCCGCGACGTCGTCGAGTGCGAGACCTTCGCGCAGAGCAAGAGCAAGCTTGCGGTTGCCCTGGGAAAAGACATCAGCGGCCGCATTGTCATCGGCGATCTCGCCAGCATGCCCCACATCCTTATCGCCGGCTCCACAGGCTCGGGTAAATCCGTGGCGATCAACGCGATGATCATGAGCGTGCTCTTCAAGTCCACGCCCGAACAGGTCCGCATGATCCTCGTCGACCCCAAGCGGGTCGAGCTTGGCATGTACGAGGGCATTCCGCATCTCTTCACGCCGATCATCACCGAGGCCAAGCTCGCAGCCAACGCCCTGCGCAATGCTGTGCGCGAGATGGAGCGCCGCCTCAAGCTGCTCGCTGCCAACCATGTTCGGAACATCGACCAGTTCAACAAGCTCTTCGATAACGGCAGCGACTATCTTTTCGAGGACGTCAACCAGGAGCCGCTGCCCTACATCATCATCATCATCGACGAACTCGCCGATCTCATGATGCTCGATCGCGCCAACGTTGAAGAGTCCATCACCCGGCTCGCGCAGATGGCCCGCGCCGTTGGTATCCATCTCGTGCTCGCGACGCAGCGCCCCTCGGTCGACGTCATTACCGGCCTCATCAAGGCCAATGTGCCAACGCGCATGAGCTTCCGCCTCGCCACCAAGGTCGACTCCCGCACCATTATCGACTCCAATGGCGCCGAAAGCCTGCTGGGCCGTGGCGATATGCTCTTCCTTCCGCCCGGAACCTCACGCCTGCAGCGTGTGCATGCACCGTTTGTCACCGAAAAGGAGATCGCCGCCGTCACCGCGTTCTGGAAGGCACAGGGCGAGGCCGAGTACGTTCACGGCTTCCTCGAAGGCCCCAAGGACGAGAAGAGCAGCGAGGGCGGCAGCGCCAACGACGGGGACGAGAACGATGCGCTGTTTGACGATGCCGTCCGCCTCGTCTTCGAGTTTGGCAAGGCCTCGACATCGCTCCTGCAGCGCCGCCTGCGCATCGGCTATGGCCGCGCCGCACACCTGATCGACATGATGGAACGCGACGGCCTCGTCGGTCCCGCGGATGGATCGAAGCCGCGCGAGATCCTCAAGCAGCCCGGATACTTCGCTGAGGTCGACGCCGCCATACGCTAGCGGTGCAGGACTCGCCGTAGCCGAACTGTGTGCTGCTCAGAACGTTGAAGCCTGCAACGAACGCCAAGCGCCCTGGCGCGCTGCCGCGAACGATCACCGTCTCCGCTGCCGGAGCCAAATCCAGCCGCGCCACGCGTATACCCCCAGGTTGGCCGCACAGACTGCGACCCCGCATACCGCGACAATCCAATATGGCAGATTTGGATAGACCAGCGAGTCGAGACAGTTCAGAAGATAACTGCCGTGGCTCGGCTGCAGACCGGCCCTGCCCTCGAGGTACTGCTCCGCGAAGGTCAGCGGGCAGGGCCACGGGCCGACCTCGACCACGATTCCCCACACCAGCGCCAGCAGATGGAGTGCGGTCCAGAAGGGCCTTCGCCGCGTCCAGAATGCGCCGAAGATTACCAGCAGAACCCACACAAGGTGGAGTATCAAGATACACGTTGCCAGCAGTTTCACGATCATCCTGTCACAGCCCAAACAACGAATCAGCGCACGGAGTGCATGCGCAGCCAGCGGAGCAGATCCGCACGAACACGTTCATAGCTCGGCTCGCCACGTGGATAGCTTGCGATCGTTCCATGCGACTTGCCGGTGTAAAAGTTCAGGGTGAAGTCTTTGATAGTCTGCACGCCACTCTGCGCGCTCGACTGATCGTCGCCGATGCGCACGTCACCGCCCGGGGTCAGCACCTTCTGCGCGGCCTCGGCCGATTCGAGCGAGACATACTCGCGCGCGCGACCATCCGGCCCAAAGTATTCGAAGTTGTAGCGCGTAAGGGAACGTCCGACTGGCTCGTAGTACTCCCGCACGATCCAGTGCTCGCCCCGCACATCAAACGAATCGATCACGTCGCTCTCGCGGGCGCTGATGCCGGGTGCGCCACGCTGCCGGGCTCCACGCAACACCGCCCGCTCACGGTCAAACTCATCCCATCGCCCCAGCGCCGCCTCGACGATCACCAGGTTCTTGTGCGCCAGCCAGAACTCTGGCTGCGCAGCGACGACGCTCCGGTACTCCAACTCCGCCGCCTCATACTCATGCAGGCCGAGCTCCGCGTCCCCCACACCTTCTTCGCCGTCGAGGTTACCCGGATGCACCTGAACGTACGCAGTAAACAGCCCCTTCGCGCGCTGATACTGCTTTGCCGCAAGTGCTTTCCGGGCTGCAAGCAGCTCCGGCGGGACTGGGCTCTGTGCGCTCAAGAGCTCCCCAAACGCAAGCAAAACAGCCGCTACCAATAGGCTGTTGCGCGCAGTCGCATTATCGGCCATCGATCGTTTCAATCCGTTCTACCTGTGCCTTCCCTGCCGCTTCGTGTGTCTGCTGGCAGCCGCTCCCAGGACGGCAATTGCCGCCAGCAGCGCGATCCAGTACAGCTCCGGATTCCGTTCGTTGTAGGTTCTCGCATCGCTCCGCTCAACATAACGGCGATTCAACTCTTCCGGCCCTAGAGTTGCAACGAGCGGTTTCGCCGGCATCTTCGGCAAGCCATCCAAGTCATAGACGGACGCACCCAGACCGTCGTCACCATAGCGCAGCGTGTACGTTGAGCCGGCCGCAGCATCAAAGCAGATCGTCCGCTGCCGCATCTCCAGTTGGATGGCCTTGATCGGGAGCGGCGGCTCGCTGCCGTTCTTCACCTCCACCCTGACAGTCGCGGCCTCGCGCAGGTTGGACGCGATCACCGCAATGAGCGTCAGCTTCGCAACGTGAATCGCCGGATCCCCACTCGCATCTTCCTCGCGCGTCACACGCCAAATCTCGCCATCGACGACCTCTTGCGGGCGCATAAGAGCCTGCACATCCCTGCCAGCCGCGACAAAGACGCTGCGTAGAAAGTCCGATCTGTACGCTGGGTCAAGCACGAAGTTCACACGCTCGATCGGCACATGGGCCGGCATGTCAATCTGCGCAACCGTCGACGTACCTTGCTGGGCAATCTTGTCGGTCGTGGCTACGACCGTGTAAAGCGTCTGCGCCTCACGGCTCGCAGGCACCGTGGCTCCCTCGACTACGGCAGCCGACAGGTGCGGGAACCTGCCTCCGCCAGGGCGATGCAGATGCAACTCAACGTGCAACTGCGCGAAGCTGGACTCCGGCAGGGCCAGCGAGGTCGAGCGCGCAAGATGCTGTCGCGTAAGGTCGAACAGTGTGAAGGTTCCGAGCGATTTCACGGGGTCCCCCTTGCCGTTGGAGCCCGACACCTCCGCCGTCGCGATGAAGTTCTGTGCCGCAAGGTGCAGATCGACGATGGTGTACGCACGCTGAGGCATCGCCAGATCGAAGACGAGGTTGCCGTTGCGCAGGCTACGATGCTGCACGGTCGCGGTTACGGCATCCGTGGGTTGAGCTTCGCTATAACTGACGGCGAAGGGTATCTCCTCTTGCTCTTTGCGGCCGACGGAGCGGAAGACGCGGAGGTCACTTTCAGACCAGCTCGCAGCATGGGCATACACGTTCGCATCGAGCACCGCACACGCAGCTCCTGAAGCGCCGGTCGGCAGCTTCAGCGAACGGTCGTAGCGCAGGTGCTGCGGCTCAGCCAGCGGAGCCGGCGCTGCGCCGGTCGTGCTGAAGTCGCCTGCCTGCCATAAGAACGCGGCCATGAATGCAAGGGCAAGTTTCAAATGTTGGCCTCGCTGCAAAGGCCGCCTTTGGCTCTATTTCGACGAACCCTCTTCCCCATGGCCTAACTTTACCCCCATCGCAGGAAACTTGGCAGCCATTTCGGCTGCACCTTTCAGCACGAGGGGTGCATCCGTACAATCGGAACATGAAGCAGGAGAAGCCGGATATGCGCGAACTTCCGCACCATGATGTCCTCGTGATTGGGGCTGGACCGACCGGCCTGGCCTGTGCCATCGCAGCGCAGCGCAGCGGTCTGCGCGTCGTTCTGATCGATAAGGGCTGCGTCACCAACTCGCTCTTCAACTACCCGGCGCATATGACCTTCTTCACCACGCCGGAGTTGCTCGAGATCGGCAATATGCCCTTCTCCTCGCCCAACCAGAAGCCCACCCGCGCCGAGGCACTCGAGTACTACCGCAAGGTCGCGGAGCACTACGAGCTCGACATCCGCCAATATGAAAACGTCGATAGCGTCAGCGGTTCAGATGGCAACTTCAGCGTCCACACTGCCGACAAGTTTGGACGCAAGCTGACCCATCATGCACGCAAGCTCATCGTCTCCACCGGCTACTACGATCTGCCCAACTATCTCGAAATCCCCGGCGAAGAGCTGCCCAAGGTCAAGCACTACTATCATGAGCCGCATCCATACTTCGCGCAGGATGTGCTGGTCATCGGCGGCAAGAACTCAGCGGCGATCGCGGCTTTGGAGCTCTGGCGCCACGGAGCGCGGGTCACACTCGTGCATCGCGGGGAGGAACTCCATCGCCACATCAAATACTGGATCAAGCCCGATATCGAGAACCGCATCAAGGATGGCGAGATCGCAGCGCACTTCAACACCGTTGTCAGCGAAATCACGGAGGACTCGGTGACACTGCTCACGCCTGGCGGCCCGAAGGTGCTGCCGAACCACTTCGTCTTCGCGCTCACGGGGTACCATCCCGACTTTGGCTTCATCGAATCATTGGGCGTGCGTCTCGATGAAGCGAACGCGCGTTGCCCGATCTGTGATCCTGAAACACTGGAGTCGAACGTACCCGGAATCTATCTTGCGGGCGTCATCGTCGCCGGCGAGCGCACCAATGAAATCTTTATCGAGAACGGTCGTTTCCACGGTGACCTGATCGCGAAAGATCTAGCCGCGAAACTGCAACATCTCCCCGCAAACGACTAGCTTCTACCGTCTGCGCTTAGCTCAGCACGCGACTGGCAAAACCGCGCATCCCCAGCCACGTCAGCAGGGCCAGAAAGAACACCAGCATCGCGAGGATCATCGCTTCGGGCATGTGACCAGTCGTTGGTGTCAGCGCTGCGCGCAGCCCCTCGCTCATGTACACAATCGGGTTCACCAGCACGCCGATCTGCAACCACTTAATGCTCTGCAGGGCGGCCCAGGGGTAATACACACACCCAAGAAACGTGATCGGCACAATCACCACGCCGAAGATCAACCCAATCTGCTTTGGCTGTACGGATGTCCCGATCGTCAGGCCCAGCGCGCCCGCCAGCAGACTCGCGAGCACCAGCACCGCAATCAGAAACCACCAGCTCGACACATGCGCCAGCACCGGCGTGCTCGGGATGTAGTAGGCCAGCGGAAAGACCACTGCCGCGGCGAAGAGGCTTTGGATTCCCGAGAAGACAATCTTCTCGATCGCAACCGCACCAATCGGCAGCGGGCACATCACGCGGTCATCGATCTCGCGCGTAACGCCGAACTCCTGCGCCAGCGGAAGCGCCACCGCCGCAATCCCTGAGAACATAATCGCCACGGCCATCAAGCCGGGAAGCAGCACCGTGCCAAATCCACCGCTGCCGCCAGCCGCAGCCAGGCCCGCCACCGGGCTCATCCTCGCACCGCCGCTCATGTGCGGCATCACGTAGGTAAAGACAAACAGGAACAGCAGCGGATTCATCGCCACGCGAATCAGAAACGGCACAATCTCGCGACTCAGCACGCGCATATCGCGCTGCATCAATCCGAAGAAGGCGCGCGAATAGATCACCCACCTCACATCGTTCCCGCTATCGACAGCCTCATTCATCGCTCATTCCTGTTCTTTCAGAACTACTCGCGCAGATCTCTTCCCGTAAGCCGAATGAAGACCGTTTCGAGGCTGGGCTCCGTGGTCGTCACATCCTGCAGCCCGAACTCATTCGCCGTTGTAACAACCTTAGCCAACAAACCATCCTGCGCCCGCGCCAAAACCCGCAGACCGCCCTGGACCGCTTCGACGCTGGTAACACCGTCTGTCTTTCGCAGACGGTCCTCAAGCTGTCGGCTCTCGTGCAGGTCGCGCATACGCAGGTCGTAAATTTTGTCGCCGCCGATACTTGCCTTCAACGCTGCCGGCGTATCTTCAATCAGAATTTTTCCGTGGTCGATGATGGCCAACCGGTCGCACAGTTCGTCGGCCTCTTCCATGTAGTGCGTTGTCAGCACCACGGTAATGCCTTCGCCGCGCAGCCCCTGCACCGCCTCCCACATCGCGATGCGGCTCTGCGGATCGAGTCCGGCACTCGGCTCATCCAGAAACAACACCCTGGGATGATGTGCAATGGCACGCGCAATCTGCAGCCGCTGGGCCAATCCCCCGCTCAGTGCCTGCGGATACGCCGTAGCACGATCGCTTAGCCGAAACTGCTCCAGCAGCTGCGCCGTCCGTGTATTCGACTCAGCCGTCGTCATGCCGAAATACCGGCAATGAAAACGAATATTCTCCGCAACCGTACAGGAGCGATCCAGGGTGTTGTACTGCGGCACCACGCCGATCGAACGCCGCGCCAGCGCCGGATGCGCGACCACATCGACACCCGCAATCCTTACCGAACCCGCCGTGGGAATCGCACGCGTCGTCGCAATCGAAATCGTTGTCGTCTTGCCCGCGCCATTCGGCCCGAGCAGCCCGTAAATCAGCCCGGCGGGAACATGAAGATCGATCCCATCGACCGCAATTACGGGATTCTTGCCGTCATACACCTTGCGCAGCCCCAAAATCTCGACGATCGCCTCACTCACGCGTTTGCACCCTCAGCAGCTTGATTATAGGGACGATGAGCGGTCATTGCTTCCGCTGGCAGCGAGTTGCCCAACTGCGCGAACTAGGTTGCCTCATAACAAGATTTATCCAAGGACACCTTTTCAGATAGATAGGGCATCCGAGTTACTGAAGCGTGATGCCGGCGCAGCCGCGTTATGTCCGCGGCAAGAGTGTTAAGGAGAATGGGAAAATGTTTGGAACGTGGAAAAAGAAGATTGCCATCGCAGCGTCAGTTGTGGCTTTATTTAGTGGATTTTGCCTTGTAGCCACAGCCCAGGAACCCAATCCCACAACCATCGCGCCCGGAGCGAAGACCGGCGAGGTTATAGCCGAGGGGCCGAATGGCGTGTATATCTACCACGTCAACGTCGTACAGCGGCAACTCGACGCGGTAAATTACCTCAACCGCAGCGGCTCAACGCACGTCGGCTTCGTCGGCACCAACCTGATGCCCGGCGCGCGCGGTGAAGCCAAGGTGAACTCCGTCACCGGCAAGACAGAGATCTCCGCCCACTTTGACGGCCTCACCCCCGCCAACGGCTTCGGGCCGGAGTACCTGACCTACGTTCTGTGGGCTATCTCCTCCGATGGGCGCCCGGAAAATCTGGGTGAACTCGAACTAGCTGGCGACAAGGCCAGTCTGAATGTGACAACTGTCTTTCAGGCCTTTGGCCTGATTGTCACCGCCGAGCCGTATTACGCGGTCGCGCAGCCAAGTGATGTGATCGTCCTGCAGAACGTCTTCACGGACAAAACCAATGGCGTTTTGCAACAGGTCAATATTCACTATCAGCTTCTACCGCGCGGCCTCTATGCCAACACCGCTGGCCCGGAATCGGTAGGCCGCCCCATCACCGACCGCGAGCACACCCCGCTGGCGCTCTTTGAGGCCTACAACGCCCAGCGCATTGCCGAGTCAGTGGGCGCGGATAAATATGCTTCGGACATTATGAAGGAAGTCGCAAGCGACATCCGGAAGGCCCAGGAGATTCAGTCGGAGAGTCATCGGGACGTCAAGATGGAGTTTACCTATGCCCGCTCTGCCACGGAGCGCGCTGAGGACGCCCGCATCGTGACCCTGCGCAAGCAGGCGGAAGAACGCCAGCAGGAGGCCCAGACCGCCAAGGTTGAGGCTCAGCAGCAGGCCCAGCAGTCGCAGCAGGAGGCCCAGCAGTCGCAGGCTCAGGCAGCCAGCGCGCAGGCTCAGGCCGATGCAGCAGCTGCAGCGCAGGCGCAAGCCGAGGCAGCCAAGGCGAAGGCTGATGCCGAGGCCGCGAGCGCTCGCTCGGAAGCAGCCGAGGCACAGCAGCAGGCCCAGACCAGCCAGCAGGAGGCAGCCGCTGTCCGCGAGAAGTTGCGTGCACAGCTCAACGCTGTGCTCGTGACGACGGAGAGCGTCCGCGGCCTTATTGTCAACCTGAGCGACGTTCTCTTCGACACCGCCAGGTATACCCTCAAACCGTCAGCCCAAGTCTCGCTCGCGAAGGTTGCGACGATCCTGGAACTCTATCCCGGGCTCAAGGTGCAGGTTGAGGGCTACACCGACTCCGTCGGCAGCGATGCCTACAATCAGAAGCTAAGTGAGAACCGCGCCAATGCGGTGCATGACTTCCTGATAAAGAACGGTGTTCCCGCAGCCAACGTCACCGCAGCTGGCTACGGCAAGGCTGATCCCGTTGCGGACAACAGCACCGCTGCTGGCCGCGCACAGAACCGCCGCGTCAATCTGGTGGTCTCAGGCCAGGAGATTGGGGTTCAGACTTCCGGACCTGACGTCACGGAACCCCAGACCACCAATCCGCAGTAACGTCACAATGCATCCAGTAAACGAAGACCGCGAACCGATCGCGGTCTTCGTGCTTTATGGCAAGATGCAACAATGATAGGGAAAGTGAGGAGAACGTTGAGCACTTCATTGAAAGACAAGATCGTATTCGTAACCGGCGCAAGCTCCGGTATCGGCGCTGCAGCAGCCATGGAGTTCGCCCGTCACGGCGCAAAGCTCCTCCTCTGCGCCCGCCGCCTCGACCGCCTGCAGGCCATGGAGGCCGAACTCCGCGACGCTGGCGCCCCTGACATCTTCAACTTCCAGCTTGACGTGCGCGATCGTGAAGCTGTCCACACCACATTGGGTCAGCTCCCGGAAGCCTGGCGCGCGATCGATGTGCTGGTCAACAACGCGGGCCTTAGCCGTGGCCTAACCAAGCTCTACCAGGATGACATCGAGAACTGGGAAGAGATGATCGACACCAACGTCAAGGGCCTGCTCTACGTCACGCGCGCCATCGTCCCCGGCATGGTCGAGCGCAATCACGGCCACGTCATCAATATCGGCTCCATCGCGGGGCACACGGCCTATCCCAATGGGGGCGTGTACTGCGCAACCAAGGCGGCAGAACGCTTTCTCTCGGACGGCCTTCGCATCGACCTCAACGGGACCGCCGTCCGCGTCACATCCATCGACCCAGGCATGGTGGAGACCGACTTTAGCAGGATTCGCTTTCGCGGCGACGAAGAGCGGGCGGCCAAGACCTATCAGCACATTGATCCGCTGCAGGCGGAGGACATCGCCGACGCAATCGTGTGGGCTGCGACGCGGCCGCCGCACGTCAGCATTCAGACGGTCGTACTGACCCCAACCGCGCAGGCCAATCCCTTCGTCATCACACGCAAGAGTTGAGCGCCAATCGCTAAATTTTGATCGACCACCCGAGTTGTTCGAGGTCGCGCTCGATGGTCGCCAACGCCAACTCCAATGCGCTGCGACGATGCGGACTTGAAGTCCGCTCCGAAAGTACGCGCTCACGCTGCAACTCCAGGGCCCGGATGCGGCGTTTACGGTCCGCCTCGGCGCGCCTGGCCTCGGGAGACAACTCCGAGGTTGACGCCTTCGGGGCCGAAGCCTCTGCTTGCCGCTCTTCGATGCTCTTCGATTCCCAGCCTTTAGACATAGCTTTATTTTACCCCTTCGGCTTCAAGGCTTCGCTGGTCCTGCCGGGCGAAGCGCTACTGCCGGCCGAAACGATAGACCACGCCGACGTTGAAGCCGATATTGTTCTGAATCGTGCTTCCGTTCACACCGACGAAATCGGTTGCAACGTACGTTGGCGTAAAGCGCAGCGCAAGATTTGGGTTGAGGTTGTAGTCGGCGCTCACGCCTAGTGAAAACGCTGGACGAAGACCGTCGTTCCACAGGCCGAGATCGGGGCCCGGGATCCCCTTGCTGCCGCCCGAGAAGAGGCCCCAGGCAGTGCCGGCGAGCGCCTGCACGCTGTACGCGACCTTCTCCTTTGCGTAGAACCTATAGCTCGCTCCACCCATGAAGGTGTACTCGTTAATCTGCGGCCTGGCAATCTGCGGATACTCCAGCGGCAGCACCTGGTATGCGTCACCGAACGATCCACGCGCATCCCCGACAATCGCCAGCTTTCGATTCAGGTAGTAATTCACCGCAGTCGCCCAGCTGACTTCATTGTTCTTCTTCGTTTCGTCGCCGCTGCGAAAGCGCAGATAACCGCCGCCGCCGATCACCTCGTAGCGGTGCGAGTACGTATCCTCGGTGGTGCGCTGGATGCGCGCCAGGCGGGTGGCATTGGTCTCGCGACGCGCATGGGTGTCTTGTTTCTTCTTCTTCATCTGGGCCTTCGCTGGGGCAAAGGCTCCGGCGAGCAGACCAACTGCCAACCCCATCAGAACTAAACGCACTGCCGATTTCCGCACATCACACATCGAATCCGAACTCCTGAACTTACGCTAGCGGGCGGCAAAGCTCGCGTCTCTCCATTAGAACATCCCGGGCCCAGCTGAAGTGCTCGTCGCGCTCGGGAGCGGCGTGGACGATGCTGGTCAGCACAACGCACGGTTTCTGCAGGATTTTCTCCTGCCCAGTGAAAATGAGCAAGGGTTAGCAGCACTTTAGTCACAAAATGCCGCCGTCCCGGCTTGCTTCGACTCCGCGCTGCGGCTACCCTGAGAAAATCATGTATGAAGACTTTGTTGCGATCGACCGCTGGACCTCAGAGAAACTGCACTGCGTGTGGAAGGGCACGGTCGTTGCCATCGCTACCCGCCATGCCGACGCTACCGACATCCGCTTCGCAGTGAACGGCAAACCCCTGTGGATTGCCATGCCCAACCTCGCCTGGATTGAGCAGAAGCGCCGCAACGGCAAGGTCATCACCGACTACCTCGCCGCGCAAGCCGCCGGGCGCTACTTGAAGCAGGCCATCGAGAGCGGCTACGACAACGGTCGCGAGATGTATACGATGAGCGTTGATGAGGTCCTCAGCGAGGTTGCGGCCGTCGTCTCCGAAGCTGGCCGCACCGCCAATCTTCCCAGCTTGCCCGTCATCGATCGCGACGCCCATCCCGAGGAGCTCGACTTCAAGCTGCCCGGCGAACCCCACACCGTCGCCGAATTAATCTAGCGCTCATGGCTGCGCTGCAGACTCGACGCCGCTTCCTCACGTCGGCCGCAGCGCTGCCCTTCGCCCTGCGCGCCTTCGCGAACCCCACCGCCTCAAATCCCCGCTGGATTCTGCTCGGCACCAATACCGACAAAGGAATCTTCCGCGCATCGTGGAATGCGGCCACCGGCCGCCTGGGCGAGACATCGAAGGCCTTCGTCGCCGATACACCCATGTTTGTGCAGTTCGCATAGGGAACGCCATGTTTCAGCGAAAAGTAACGGTGGAATACGTCATCAACGACAGCACGACGAAGCTCTGCCCGATCAAATGGCTCGACAGCTTTGCCATGCGCAATTTCACCAACGATGCTGTCTTTGACGACACCCTTCCCATCGCCGACGGCGCGCTCGAGATCGGCAATCGCATCCACCTCGACCGTCTCTCCGCCTCGATGCAGGACTGGTTCCACCGCAAGGGCTATCTCCAGAAAGACGAAAGGCTCCGCATCACCTTGCAGTGATACGAAGCCCTTTGCATCTTCTCTACCCTTACTTGTTCAGCGTCTTCCCATCCAGAACAAACCGATACTTCACATCGCCCTTGACGACGCGCGCATACGCCTCGTCGAGCCTGTCGTACCCAATCAGCTCAATCTGCGAGACGATATTCTTCTCCGCGCAGTAATCCAGCATCTCCTGCGTCTCCTTCATCCCGCCGATCATCGAGCCCGACAGCGACCGCCGGTTCGTCACCAGCGCAAACGGCGACGTTGCCACCGGCTGATCCGGCAGCCCCACCAGGCAAAGCGCTCCATCCAGCCGCAGCAGCCCCAGATATGCATTGATATCGTGCGGCGCCGAGACGCAGTCCAGGATGAAGTCAAAGCTCCCTGCATGCTTGGCCATCGCGTCCGCATCCTTGCTGATGACGACCTCGTCGGCTCCCAGCTTCTTCGCATCGGCGACTTTGCTCTCGGAAGTCGTGAACTGCACCACGTGCGCCCCAAAGCTGTGCGCAAACTTCAGCCCCATGTGCCCGAGTCCACCCAGTCCCACCACGCCGACCTTCTTGTTCGGCCCAACCTTCCAGTGCCGCAGCGGCGAGTACGTCGTAATCCCCGCACAGAGCAGCGGAGCCACCGCAGCCAGATCCAGCTTCGGCGAGATCGAATACACATAATGCTCCGGCGCAACGATATTATCCGAGTAGCCCCCGTGCGTCGTCTCGCCCTCATAGGTCTTCGCGTTGTACGTTCCGACCATGCCCTTCGCGCAATACGGCTCCGCCCCAGCCATGCAGTTCTCGCAGACCATGCACGTCTCAACCGTCACGCCGACGCCAGCCAGATCACCCGCCTTGAACTTCGTCACTTCGCTGCCAACGGCCGTCACGCGCCCAACAATCTCATGCCCCGGCACCATCGGATAGATCGACCCACCCCACTCATCGCGCACCTGGTGAATATCCGAGTGGCAGATGCCACAGTAGTCGATAGCAACAACAACATCCTTCGGCCCCGGCTCGCGGCGGTCGAAGTGAAAGGGTGTAAGCGGCGAGGTCTTGCTCTGGGCGGCGTAGCCAAACGATTTCATGTCTGAGTTTTCTCCTGAGGATGGATAGATCTATTGAATGCGCTTACTGCGGGCCCCAAGAACCTGGGATGGAGCCGCCGTTGATCGCGAAGTTCACAGTGATGATCGAACCCACTTCTGTGGGCTCACCATTCAGCAGATAAGGTGAGTACTTCCACTTGCGGACGGAATCTTCAGCAGCCTCGGTAAAAATTGGATTAGAACTCGCGATCGGAACAAGGTCGCGTACAGTTCCCTCCTTGGTGATAATGACACGCAACAGGACCGAGCCACTTATGCGTTCCTCCTTCGCGGCCAACGGATACATCGGCTGGACAAACTTGACCCGTTTCCCGGCTAAAACCGCCCCCGAGAGGGGTGTGGCACTGATAGGGCCCGACGCCGCTGGGGCTTCGGCCGGAGAATGCAACTCAACCTCTGACTTGGCCGGGTCAAAGCTCTGAAGCATCGTTACCTTGCCGGTGATCGCAACCCTACCGACTAAGCGGATCTGAAGTTCTAAGGCAGCATAAGTATCGCCGAACTTCCCGGTTGAATCTCTTGTCATCGCCTCATTCCCATCCGAACTCAAGATGATGCGCAGATCATCTGTCTTAGGTTGCATGCAGAGAACAGACCCATTCATTGTTGGAGCACCGCTACTATTCGGCTTTCGCGTTAGGCAGTTCAATGGAACCTTGCCAAATTCGCGAATCCGTTCATCCGTCTGATCGCCGTTCATAGGTGCAACTCGTGGTACAGGATGCACGGCTGCATCAATCAGTTGATTCACGAGATAGCTTTCGCGCACCACGGATGGCGAACTATTGTGTGGCGAAAATCCGTCTTCATTCAATGACGGCGAACTGATGATGATCCGTCTGGACTTTGGCGAAGCCCACCACTCTTCCACCGTGCCTGTCTCCGCTGGCTTACCTGCGAGATCGTACAACTGGAACGTCATCTTCAGGTGAAACGGCGTACTTCCCTCGTTGTCAAGATTGTTAGCCGCAGAGAGTTGGCTCCAGCGATCAATACCTGGAGCCTGCGCCAGAGCCGACGCAGCAGGCAGCATTGCAGAGAACACGACGGTCGCAAGCGCCAGCGAGCGCAGCCGAAACAACCCACAGCGCACATACTCTAAAAGCACGTTGCTCATCAGACGCATTGACCGAACCTCATACTCGTCGTAATGCATCCAGCTAAACACATTAATCTCCGGAAAAACTTCTCTCGGCCCCCGCTTCAAGGTCGTGCTCACCGACAATGGCCCGGCCTACCGCTCGATCCAGTTCGCCCAGGCATGTCGCGAACTGGCCTCAAGCACCACTTCACCCGCCCCTATACCCCGCGCACCAACGGCAAGGCCGAACGCTTCATCCAGACCGCCCTGCGCGAGTGGGCTGATGCTTATACCTATCAGAACTCAACCGAGTGCAGCCAGCAGCTACGCCGCTGGCTGCACACCCCTACAACTGGCATCGTCCCCATGCCAGTCTCAACGAACTTCCCCCATCAGCCGCCCTGGCCTCGATCGGAATAACCTGTTGAGCCACCACCCCTAGGGAGTGAAGAGATCAAGCTGCGGCGATACAGGAGCGTATCGCTTCGTGGGTCGGTCATCGAATACGGTTCGGCCCCCGAGGGACGCTGAGATAGTACGCTCATGTGCCAACGTCGCTTTGAAGTCTGCAATGGGCTGGCGATCTTCTTCTACAGTGCGCGTCAGACGATCCAGGCGCCTGAAGCCATCAACCTTATCGCTATGTCCCAATCGAGCAGCCTCCAAAGAGCGCCGCAATACAGCGAGCGATTCATCATACGTTTTGAGTGGAACTGGAAACGGGTGCCCGTCCTTGCCTCCGTGTGCGAAGGAGAAGCGTGCAGGGTCAGAGAAGCGGCTCGGCGCTCCATGCACGACCTCGGCTATCAAAGCGAGCGATTGCAGCGTCCGTGGACCGAGTCCTTCCACAAGCAGCAACGAAGCAAAGTCGCGGAGATCCTGCTCGTGCGCTACCGCAAGCACCGCCCCAAGCCGCTTCAGGTCAACATCCTTTGCTCGCACATCATGATGTGCGGGCATCGTTAGCTTGCGTGCTTCATTCAGCGAAGCCTCAATCGGTTCCTTAGCAATCGTGAGCAGAGCCTGTTGAGCACTCGCCGCACGAGCATCGACCAGATTGAGAATCATGCCCTGGGGCTCGCCAATAATTGCCGTGTGCGGGTCGGATACGAAATCTCGGACGGCTACAGAATGCCAATGGTAACGGCGGGCAAGATGATTCCTGGGGTTCATCCCCTGCTGCACCACAGCCCATTCGCCTGACTTGATAATCACGAACGAGTGAAGATAGAGCTGAAATCCATCGCCTATGGCGTTATTGTCCACACGGGCGGTGAGCCGGCTGGTACGCGCGAGAGCATCTCCGTCCAGGCCGGTCTTCAGGGAAAACGTGCGAAGTTCATCGGGCGTGCGGGTAGAGTGTCGGCCACGTCCTCCGCACACAGCCAGACCAAGCTCAGAAAAACGCGGATTCAGGCCGCGCTTCAGCGCTCCCATTACTGAGGTTGTAATGCCGGACGAATGCCAGTCCATCCCCATCACGCAACCGAAAGCCTGAAACCAAAACGGATCGCTGAGACGGGTAAGAAGCTCTGTCGGTCCGTAGGTGAGAACGATGTGCTCGGCAATGGCCGTCCCGAGTTCTGTCATGCGGTTTGCGAGCCACGGCGGTACTCGTCCCCCGTGGAGCGGAAGATCGGCTGTGCCGGATCGTTTCATCTCT
>Ga0224555_1002677_pt1 | contig 20149 bp, 11 predicted proteins | sample 714S23034metaG_FD_180687 | JGI IMG/M metagenome (GOLD analysis project Ga0224555, IMG submission 180687) | Peat soil microbial communities from Stordalen Mire, Sweden - 717 S2 30-34 | ecosystem: Environmental > Terrestrial > Soil > Wetlands > Peat | place: Sweden: Norrbotten County, Stordalen...
GCCGTGGATCATGGAGAAAGACGATTTCCGGTATCAGCTTTCGTTTGGCGAAGATGTGTTTGGCGGGCCACGATGGCGCGATCTTGTTGGTGCCGAAAGAGCGGATGAGTATTTCCGAGCGAAGACTGTTCCAGTGATGCTCGATCCGCAAGGCTTGCCTGTAAAGCGCAACTTTGTGCATGTAGAAGATCTGATTGCGGCGATACTGGGCGCGATCGATCATCCCAAGGCACATCAACAAACGTTCAACATCTGCATGGATGAGCCAGTGGATTATGGCGAACTTGCCGCGTATCTGTCAAAGTCGCGCGGTTTGCCTTCGGTGCCGGTGTCCACCCGGTATCATTCGAACTGGCTGGACAATGCGAAGGCCAAGTTTCTGCTGGGCTGGCGGCCAATATACGATCTGAAGAAAATGACGGATGCCGCGTGGGAGTACCGGCGAAGTGAGGACGATCCGCGAATTGTCTGGTATCCCGGTTGAGTGAAGTAATCCTGTAGAGCTGCCCGGAGCGGGTGGGAGTATAGAATGTCGGGCACCCAATTGATTGGCTTCGCGTTTGGCTCTATATCTATCAAGAACTTGCCGGATACTTTCCTGGAATCTGTTGCGTGGCTCTTGAGTTCGTGTTGGGTAGTGAAGGATTCACACGCCGCACGTTGTGAGCGCCGGGTTGTTCGATCTGGAGAGCGTTACCAAAGCACGCACGCGATTGGACGATCTGCTGATCCAAGTCAAGCTGGTTTCGGCGAATGTAGTATGTGCCCTTGAGGATCAAGCGGATCGAGGCGGACGCCAGGACGATCACCTGATCGCGGGCGGAGCTATCTCGCAACCAACGCTCAATGCGTTTTTGCATCGCATTCTGATTGAGCCCGCGGACCTGAAAGCGACATATATCGATGCGGCGGACCTGATGGGACTGCTCTTGAAGCTGATCTACACGAGCAATCTGGAAACGGTGCAGAAGTTCATCAATGCGATCAAGCTGCCTTACCAGATCGTTAGCGGTTGCGGTTGAGTCCCGAAAGGGGACTAGACCATGTGGTTTCGGAGGGAAAAGCGAAGCTCGATTCAAACAATTTGGGATCAGTGAACTGCATTGGTTGAGTGACCGCTTCGAGGTGGAGATTTCTCGGTATAGCTGAAGTGCAGTTAAGGCGCGAGAAAGAATGGTGCTTCTTGTCCCTAAGCGACACCATTTGAAGCATTTGGATTTGACCCGAGTGTATTTCGGGACCAGGGGGTCGGAGGTTCAAATCCTCTCTCCCCGACCAATATTATCAACAACTTATAGATAGTTAAACTTGACCCCCCGGGATTGACCCAGGTGCTCTAGTGCCGGAAGGTGCATCGAGATTGGGTTTCTCGCAGAGTCCTGGTTGCAAGACCATCTACAAGAATATCTGCGGTCGGAAGAATTTGGAATTGAGTATTCTCGCGTCTGTCATTACTTTGCGCTCTTTGGGTTGGGCCTTTCTGCGTTGTTCCATTTAGTGCACTGCTGGCTTTGATTTCCACCTCGGACGCTTCCGAAGAGCCTCCTCGACCACGCGTGTGGAGGTTTGGCTCGCATCCTCGATCGGCCTTTGACGACTCCCGCGCACATGTGCTGCATGGACGGCGAAGCTGATCGTCAACTCGTCAGGGCTTCGGGGGTCTGAGATAAACTCTGCTTTACACTGGGAACATCCGGAATACCCTGCCGGGACTCCTGAGGAATGAGTTCTTGTCTCATCTCGTCGTCGCGTTCATTATTCGGGTACCGTCCCACCAACACGGCTCGACGACAATTTCAGCATCTTTCATCGCGGTAGCCACATGGCAGACATGGCCTGCGTCGAGCGCAATTTCACGTAGATACCAAATGCGGTCCTCAAAGACGATCGTATCTCCGTTGCTTTGCATAGAATGCGTTGGAACTTGCATGCCGCGGCCGTCTGCCTTGATCACTGCTTCCAGACGGGTCCACTCGCGAAAAAAGACCTCTGGCTCGGCCTCGTCCGATTGCAGGCGCGACCAGAGGTCGGAAGCAAACACGTCCCGAAAATCCTCGATTCGAACTGCACGCACCTTCTCCAGGTCAATGCCTACGCGTTCCTGCGTTGCAACCACGCATGCGACGCATTCCCCCGAATGAGACACGTTGAAATCAAAAATGCAGTTTTCCATCGAAGGGCGCCCATTCGAGTCTTTCCGCAGTCCCTCCAGCGAGACATCTGGACAGCCCAAAGCGGCAAGCGCTTTGAGCAACAGCCACTTGCCGAGAATCCGAGCACATCGATCTTCCGGTCTCCGATAGCGTCGAATCGTCTCTTGGAGCGTCTGCGGAAACAACCGGGCTGAAAGCTCTAATGCCAAAGACCATGCTGCATCCTCGCAGTGAAGACGCGCGTATAGCGCCAGTAGATGGTGGTCAGTGCGCCGCAAGTTCGGTTTAGCAGGCAAATCCGGCATGATCTTCGACAAGAGATCCGGTGAACTTCTTTCCTTTCAGCGCAGCTATCGCATTTCCAACCCGTAGCTTCCACTTATCGACCGCTTCGCCTGACTTGATATTGATCTTACTCGCTTGGTGTGCGACCTTTACTTTTGCCTTGGGGAACTGCAGATCGAACAAAATGCCACTGCGTACGAGATGCTGCTGAACGATCTTACGAGCCATGTTTGTGAAAGCTCCGGCAACCGACGGCGCGGCGTTGCTGCCGGTGGCAACAATGATTGAATGGCGGGCGTTCATCGCATCGGACCGATAAAATAACCCCGGAGGCTGAGGCGAAACTTTCGCCCCGCAATCGATATTGAAATGCTGAGAAAGAGCCGTGCAACGCTGCCATAACAATTCCCTTGCAAAAGTGCCGTTTCGGCTTTAACATCGTGGAATTCACCAATCTATCTGACGACATCGGAATATCCGCGGATTTAAAATTGCGCCACTCCCCTGCAGGACTGGTTCGGAAACGCATCCCTCAGTAGAACAGCGTTTCAGGGGTGGCCTCCGGAGGTTGGCGAGGAGTGGGTTCCACACACCGGAAATCTGTGAGCAAAGCTCTAGTTGGACGGCTATTTGTCTTGAATGTGCCGACGTTCTCCCGGAGGCCTGTAATGGAAGACAGTATTGGCCCAACGCAAGCTAAGCGTGACGCCTGTTTCGATTTCATTGGCTTGGGATTTGGCCCGGCCAATCTGGCGTTAGCAATTGCCGCCGAGGAGAGGGCAAGCCTAACCTCTCAAAATCCTGCGTCGGTTTACCTGGATATACAGAGAGAATTTAACTGGCACCACGGAATGCTGCTGGACGACTCTCGTCTGCAAGTTGTCTTTCTAAAAGATCTGATCACGATGGTGAATCCCCGGAGTCGCTACACGTTCATCAACTATCTTCACCAGAAGGGGCGACTGCATGAGTTCATGAACTTGCGGACCTTCTATCCCACGCGTGCTGAATACAACGACTACTACAAATGGGTTGCCGCACACTTCGACCCACTTACACGTTATGGAAGGCAGATAAGAGGGGTTACGCCCGTCGTGGAAGACGATGGATCCGTCAACTCTATCGATGTGTCTGCCGAGAATCTCGGCACCGGGGAGATTGAGACCTACAGATCTCGCAATCTGGCGGTGGCACTTGGCGGGACCCCAATCATTCCTGAGGCCGTCCACAGGCGCAGGGGTGCCAGGGCATTTCACTCGTCTGAATGCTTGTACCGTCTGAAGGATACGTTCGAAGACATTCGAGCAGCGCATGAATTTGTTGTCGTTGGATCAGGACAGACAGCGGCGGATATCCTGCACCACCTCATCCGCACTTATCCGAATGCGAAGATCAGTTTGTGCATGAGAGAGTTCGCATTTAAGCCGCAAGATGATACCCATTTTGTCAACGAGCTCTTTTTTCCGGAAACAACAGATATGTTCTTTGACATGCGGGAGCCCAACCGGCGGGCTTTGCTTGCGAAGCATAAGGATGTAACTCATTCTGCCGTCGATGTGGATCTTCTCCCACTCATCTACGACGCAATTTATCAGGACAACGTGAGCGGTAGACACCGCCTTACGATCCAGCGGTTTTTTGAATTGGAGAGTGTCGAGGTGAGTGAGGACTCGGTGTCGGCTATATTTCGAAATCATGCTCGCGAGTGTTCCGTTGAAATCCGCTGTGATGCTCTCATCATGGCGACCGGATACGATCGCAACGCTCCGTTGGATATCCTGGACGAATTGCGTCCATTCCTGGCTTCGGATCGCAACGGCCAGTTTCAAGTGGAGCGCAACTACAACATCAAGCGCCTTCCGGGATTCCGGCCCAAAATCTATCTCGAGGGCTACTGCGAAGCCACGCATGGGTTCAGCGAGATACTGTTGTCGCTGCTCCCAATCCGTTCCGCACAGATTATCAATGATATGTTCACCGATGAGGTCGGCCTTGCGGATATGGAACTTTCGGAACGCCTCGCCAACGCTGACACAGCGGCCAAAGTGGGGAAAGGGGATCGAGAGGAAGTGAGAAATCCCATCGCAACAGTTGGCGATGACCAAGCGGAACGACTTCTGACATAACCATAGGTGAAAAGACGGGATCAGGGGTGCCAGCACATGAATGAAGTTCAGCCGGATTCGCATATCTTAGATACGTATTGTCAGCTTGCGGATGCTCGGATGGAAGAGAGTTGCGTCTTCGGGATCGGCGCCGAGATTCCTCGTCGAAAAGGCGACGGCCCTATTCCGCTCTCATTTTCACAGGAGCGGATTTGGTTCCTTGAACAGTACGAGCCTGGGGGCACTTTATTCAACCTGCCCGCTTCTATACCACTTCATGGCCAGATTGACAGAGGCGTCATCGAGCGAGCTCTGAATGAAATCGTAAGACGGCACGAATCACTGCGCACCACTTTTGCGTTGGACAATGGGCGTCCCGTCCAGGTGATCGCCCAATCGCGTCAGATTCCACTTTCCTTCGTTGATTTCAGCGAAGGATCCGACGACTCCAGACAGCAGCGTGCATCGCAATTACTTGCGGACGAGAGCAAGCGCACTTTCGACCTTGCAAATGGGCCTTTGATTCGAGTGTTGCTGGTTCGTCTTCGTGATGATTTTCATCTTCTGTTCGTGATCATCCACCATATCGTTTCCGACGCGCAATCGATGGCTGTCTTCCAATGCGAACTCAGGACATTGATTGAGGAATTGCCGCAAGGAAATCTGTCATTGTTGCCGAACCTGAATATCCAGTACCCCGATTTTGCAGTTTGGCAACGAAACCGTTTTCAGGGTGAAACGCTGACATCGCAGCTCATGTACTGGCGACAGGCGCTTGCTGGTTTGGACTTCGCACCTCTTGAATTGCCCGGAGCCCGGCCCCGGCCACCATTGCCGAGCTATCAAGCCAGAACAAATTCGTTTTCACTCGGTGAATCCGTTTCCGGCCAAGTAGATTTCATGGCTCAATCGCTGCGTCTGACGCCTTTTGTGATTTTGCTTGCCGGCTTCAAAGCGCTCCTGTTTCGCTATACGCGCAAAGCTTCATTGGTCGTCGGTTTTCCTGCAGCTAACCGCAATCGCACTGAATTGGGCGCTCTGATTGGCCTGTTTTCCAATTCACTCCCAGTCCAAACACGCTTTTCTACCCGCACTTCTTTCCGCGACTTGCTGGCTTCTGTGCACGAGGGCACGCTTGCCGCCTTGGCGCATCAGGATCTCCCGTTTGAAAAGCTGGTTGAAGAACTTCACCCTTCGCGAAATCTGAACTTCAATCCGATCTTTCAGGTGATGTTCGACTGCAAGGACCAACCTTGCGAAGATGCTCGGCAGATTTCATTGAAGACTGGAATGTCGCAATACGACCTGAGTCTGTCGATGAGGTGCGACGGATCGCAATTCATCGGCGACATGAAATACAGTGCAGATCTGTTCGACGAAGGAGCAATAAGCCGGATCATCGGGCATTTCAAGACGCTCTTGCAGGCAATGCTGCGGTTTCCAGAGCGCCCGATCTCTGAACTTGATATCATGCCAGAGCCTGAACGGGACCTGGTGCTGAACGGATTTAATCAGACGGCGATGGAATTCCGGCAGGACGCCACAATCAGCGAGCTCTTTGAAGCACAGGTCAAGAAGAGCCCGGATGTTCCAGCTGCTGTCTTCGAGAACCAGGTCCTCACTTATCATGAACTCAACAGCCAGGCAAATTCCCTCGCGCGCCGGTTGCGCCGGTTGGGTGTCGGTCCAGAGACTATTGTGGCGATCTGCACCGAAGGATCCTTCGAAATGGTGGTCGGAATCCTGGGAGTTTTGAAGGCGGGCGGCGCCTATTTGCCCATCGATCCAGGCTATCCTCACGACCGCATCGCGTACATGATCGCGGACGCCGGAGTCCGAATCGTCCTGACACAAAGCGCCTTGCGCGATGTTGTGGACGGGCTCACCTCTGTTGTTATTGTGCTTGACGACGAGAGAGAGACTGCCGATTCGGATGGCTGGAACCTTGAGCCCGCGGCCGAGGCAGGCAGCGCTGCTTATGTGATTTACACTTCTGGATCAACTGGCAGGCCAAAGGGGGTTCTGATTGAACATAGGTCGGTCGTGAGCTTGATCGAGTGCCTGCGGCATCGGTTCTCAATTGGCTTTGGCTCACAGGTTCTACAGTTCGCCTCGTTCAGCTTCGATGTATCGGTTCGAGAGGTATTTGAGTCGCTTCTTACGGGCGCCACCCTGCACCTCGCACGGCGTAGCGATATGGCTCCGGGCGAACCGCTGCTTCGGCTCATGAAAGAGCGCCGGATCACGACAGTAACGCTGGCGCCCTCTGTCTGGGCGCATCTGCCCGATGCCGATCTGCCTGATCTGAAAACGGCCATCGCAGGGGGGGAGGCCCTTTCGATGGCTGTCGTCGATCGCTGGGCTCCGTCGCGCAGCTTCTTCAACGCATACGGCCCTACGGAAACGACGGTGGCATCCTCGGTTGCGCAATGCTTTCCCGGCATGCGGCCTACCATCGGGCCGCCGCTGGCGAATACCAGATACTACGTTGTTGATGAGAATATGCAGCTTTGCGTCATCGGCAGCACGGGTGAGCTGTTGATTGGCGGTATTGGGCTCGCCAGAGGCTATGTTGGTCTTCCCGGATTGACTGCGGAGAAGTTCATTCCAGATCCATTCAGCCAGGACGGTTCCGCGCGCGTGTACCGAACCGGCGATCTGGTGCGACTCCTGCCCAACGGCGAAATCGACTATCTCGGCAGGATGGACAAACAGGTCAAGATTCGTGGCTTCCGTATTGAATTGGGAGAGATCGAGACCGTGCTGATGGAGAGCCCCGATGTGGCTGCCGCCACGGTTGCGGCCGTACCTGACCGCATGGGGGACAAACGGCTCGTTGCCTATTTGGTACCGGCAAGTCCGGAAGTTACTGTCCCACTGGACTCGATTCGAGCGCATGCCGCTTCAAAGCTTCCGCACTACATGCTACCCCGAAACTTTATCGTCCTTGATCGCCTTCCGCTCACCCCAGCTGGCAAGGTGGATGTCGGCGAACTTCCGCTTCTTGACGATGCCAATCAAGGGCGTGGCTATGAGGCGCCTGAGACACAGGTGGAGTGTGTCCTTGCCGAGATCTGGCGGGAGATCCTCAATCGGGATACTGTTTCACTCGACGACGATTTTTTCGAAATCGGTGGGAGTTCACTCGCTGCGGCAGGGCTATTTGCAAGAATCCAACAACGGCTGGGAGCCAAGCTTCCCCTGGCGTCCCTGTTCAAAACGCCCACGCTTCGCCAACTAGCAACGATGGTCGTGTTGCATCAGGAAAAGTTCCGCGATGACTCCGGCACATGGTCTCCGCTGGTGACAATTCGGGCCATCGGGCAAAAACCACCTTTGTTTCTGGTCCATGCGCTTGACGGAAATGTTTGGTACTGCAATTTGGTAAGTGCTCTCTTGCCGGCAGACCAGCCAGTTTATGGCTTTCAATCGGCCGGCCTCAAGGATAATCGCGCTGCCGCAGCGACCATAGAAGAGATGGCAATGTCTTATGTAGAGTCCTTGCGAAGTGAGCGACCGCACGGACCGTACTACATTGGCGGCTTTTCGGCCGGGGGCGTCATTGCGTATGAAATGGCTCAGCAACTGGTTCAGATGGGAGAGCAGGTTGGAGGCATCATCCTGCTCGATTCCGTGATTGAGGAGCCCGTGGGCTTGCTAATTCACAGCCACCAATACCGTCGAGCTGCAAAGAGCGCGATACGCGTGTTTTTCGTGAACTTAATACAATTAAAACGAACCGGCTGGCAGACAGTCCTGGAGAAAAAGCTTGAGGGCATATTCCGGAGGTTTAATATCTTCGTTCACAGAAAGAAGACTGAACGTGGAAACTCCTCTGGCTCCCCTGACATGAAGGACGCGCTTGTGAAAGCGCTTCATGACTACCAGCCAAAGCCATATGCCGGCCGGGCGGTCCTTTTCCAGCCAGCACAGTCATACTCTACCTACCTTGGGGTCGCGAACCAGTGGAGCGATCTGATCGGCTCGGGCTTCCGCATTGTGAAGATGGAAGGCGGCCACGGCTCGGTGTTCAAAGGGACGAATCTCGAGTTGCTTGGCCGTGAGATTTGCGCCTTTATGCATGGCGATATGTCGAGAGACCAGCCCTTTGAGTCGGCTTGTTCAATGCCTTTCGCCCTCGAAACTGTCAGCGCAGCGCGACAGGTCCTGGATTGATTAGGTCGCCTGCATTATTTTCACCCGAATTCTCCAAGCCATCGTCCTGCCGGAGAAAATCATGACCAGAGTCCAAATGCAGAAGGCGACGGTTGGATCCGCCTGACCAAAGTAATCTGTTGGACCAATATCAGTTTATTCAGAGGAGTAACACGCGGCGGTCAGTTTTCTCCGAGCCGATCAACATGGTTCCGACCCCTTCCGCAGCCACAGTGACGAAGGAGGCCATATCCGGTGCTGAAGGCCGGCGCTGTGGTGGTGATGGACAACCTGAGCGCGCATAAGGCACCGGCAGTGTGCCAATGGATAGAAAAGGCTGGTGCCGAGCTGCTCTATCTGCCGCCCTATTCTCCCGATCTGAACCCCATTGAGAAGGCCTTGGCAAAACTGAAACAACTGCTTCGCGAAGCCAAGGCACGAACCAAGGAAACACTCGATCAGGCCATCACCGGGCTCTGCCGCAAATCACTCAAGCCAATGCACAGGCTTGGTTCAGACTTGCACCAAACGGTCTACAGTAAAACAGAAAATGCTCTAACTGCCATGGCGGGCTTTGCCGCGATTTCCGGTTTTTTTGGAATTCGGCGGATGTAGTCAGATTTGTAGCAGCCAAAGCACCCAAGAACCGTAAAGATCAACAAGCCCCGAGACGCTGGTTGCAAGCCGTTCCATCAAAAGCACTTAGAAATGTTGAATTTCAACAGATTCCGACAATTGCTGTGACCTGGTTCGGGACCAGGGGGTTGGAGGTTCAAATCCTCTCTCCCCGACCAATAAAATCAATAACTTAAAAACTCGTGAACCCGACCCGCTGGTGGTGGCTCAGGGTGTCCACGTGCTGGAAGGCCAGTGATTATTTGGCTTCTCGCCGAATTCTGGTTGCAAGACCATTTACAAAAACGTCTACAGCCGGAAGAGTCGATCCAGATTTACACCTTGATAGTCAAAATGGATGCTCTGCCCATCCATTTGATTGAACGACAGGTTGGGATTTTGTCGAGGAGCGGCGGGGAGAAAGGGCGCTTACCAGGATCCGTCCGATCCGAGTTTCGCAAATTCAAAGATTTCGCCTGCAACTCAGTGCAGCATCGATAGCGCGCCGGCTGGAAGCGTGTGCCAATTGCAATCCGCCGTAGTCGGCGCATTACGGACCGACATATCCATTATTTGGCGAGCCCGACGCGCCGGACAAGGTCGTCGAAGCGCGGGTCCGAGCGCAACGGGTCGAGGCATGGGTCGATCTTGAGATAGATGAGGCCCACATCATGAGCCTTGTACGCGTCCTCCAGCCACTTGAAGGCTTCTTGCTTGTCGCCCAAGCCGGTGTAAATCAGCGCGATCTCGTATCTTCCCACTCCATCCTTGAGTACATACGCTTCAAGGCGTGCAATCGTCTTGCGAGCTGCGGCCACCTGGCCGGCGCGCGCGTAGGCATTTCCGAGGTGACCAAGAGAATCGGCGCCGTGGCCAGATTTCAGAAACTCATTGATTGACTCCGTATACATTCCCTTCTCGGCATAGACATCCCCGAGCAGGAAACTCCAGTCCGGCGGATTGATGTCGAGCGCCCTCACTCTTCGGATCAATGAGAGCGCCTGATCGTACTGGCGCGAGAAGTAGTAGATGAATCCCTCAAAGTGGAAGGAGCGGCCGGAGACGGGATCCAGATCGACGCCGCGCTCCACTTCAGCAAGGGCTTCACGCAATTGGCCGGTTCGCACCAGGTAGAACGCATACTTCTGATGGATGGGAGCTGAATTTGGATTGAGCGCGAGGGCGCGATGAAACTCTGTCGCCGCAGTCGGCCAGTCCCAATCCAGTGTCATTGCGGTATTGGCAAGTTCGGTGTGGCCTTCAGGAAGCGAATCATCCAACTCAATGGCGCGCGTTGCTTCAGTCTTCTGTTTTGAAAACGCATCGTTATAAGGCATCCGGCCAGACTCGCCCATTCTGCCGTAGCAAGCGGCCAGGGCGGCGTGCGCCTGCGCATAGTTTGGGTTTTTGCCGACAGCCCGATCAAAATACTCAATCGCGCTTTTGCAATCGTCCGCGTCGAGTTGAAGCATTCCGTGCAGGTAGAGTTCCTGGGCCTCGGGGTCGATTGGGCGCCTGCGCGCCAGGCGGGCCTGCTCCTGCGGCGTCACTTTGATGCTGATCTCATCGGCGATGGCCTGCGCCACTTCTCCCTGCAAAGCAAGCACACTCGTCATGTCGCGGACATAGGTATGCGCCCAGATGGGCCGATCGGTCCTGGCATCGATCAACTGCGCGCTGATGCGTACCTGGTTGCCTTCGCGCAATACGCCGCCCTCGACGACACCGTCGACGGAGAGCTCATGGGCAATTTGGGGCAGTTGTTTCTTTGTGCCCTTGTAACTCATTGCCGACGTCAGGGAGATGACACGCAGCGTGGAAACCTGGCCCATGTCGTTGATCAGTTCTTCCGTCATCCCGTCGGCGAAGTACTCCTGCGCCGGATCTCCGGAAAGGTTTTTGAGCGGCAAGATCGCGATGGAACGAATCTCGCTTCTCGAACTGGAATCGATGACCCACCGTTTGATGCCGAAATAACCGGCGATGACGATGAGGGCAAACCCAAACAGAAGGGCGGCCCGCACATAGGGCCTGCGGAGCCATTTCCGGCGAGATGGAAGGAGCGGCTCAGCTGCGTTCGCGACCACCCTTCCACCGTCGTCGCCGTTACCGGGTGCGGAGGCGGGAAGCACGGCAGGCTGGGGTACGCTCTTGCCGGCGTGAAGGGACTCTGTTGCTTCACCGGGTTCAAAGCAAAACCGGGGCACATAGGAGCCGCTGGGAAGTTCAATGCGGACTGACGGCTTTTGCTTCGATTCAATATAGTACTGTGCCAGTTTTTTCCGGACTTCAGTGGCCTTGACGCGGACCACGGAATCACTTCCCGTGTCGTAGCCTACCGGACGCCCGAACATCTCAGCGCCAATCATCCGCTCGCGCAGGCTATCGAATTCACCGTGGAGCGCATGTCCGACGATCAGGCGAAGAAAATCCTGGGTGCGCCTGCTGCCCGCGAATGCGTGGCTGGCAAGTACCTCGTCGAGGTGATGGTGCACCAAATCGATATGTTCCGGGCTGAGTACTTCCGGCTCCCGAGATGGATCGGCTGTCAACATATCGCACTGAGATTCCCTTTGACTCACAACTATACCATCGCCCCGATTCCTGCGCCTTGAGGGCGCCAACAAACGGGGACACACGGGCCGTAATCAATCCTCTTCATGTGCGGCGTAAGTCAATGATGCATATAGATATATCTCCAGCAAACGTGCCAGCAAGCCGTTAATAGCGTTGTCAGTGGCAGAGAACCGGTGTTTGAATCGCGGTGCTCTTCAACAGGGCTGAAATCGCGGAATGTACGGGGAAACGCTTACCGGCTTGTATCATTTGGCATTTTCAGCATTTGGAGCGCCGGAGTAAGCAGACGTTTTCCGAAACACAGAGAGAGCGGGTTGCAAAGCAGTTTCGGAGGACCCGGATCAAGAGGAAAGGGTGAAGCTTTCAACCGCCCGGAATCATAGCAATGCAGGCATCGAGCGAAGCACCAACCCTGAAGAAGCCTGAACGGTATACTTCGTTCCGGCAAGTTTTCAGGAGGGTTATGAACAGACGGCTTCGCAACTGTGGTTTTGCTTGTTTCTTGTTTCTCGGGCTTATGGCGAAAGCACAACCGGCAGCAAACGAGGCTGTCCGGCAGGCAATGCAGCAGGGGGCTGCGGCAATGACATCAGGCAAGTTCGATCAGGCGGTTGAGGCTTATACAAGCGTCACGCACCTGCAGCCCGGTTTTGCGGAGGGGTTCTTTAACCTCGGACTGGCTGAGGAGCAGGCGGGCCATCTTGCCGAGGCTCGGATCGCCCTCGAACAAGCGCTTCATCTGAAGCCGGCCTTGCGGGGAGCGCACCTCTTCCTGGGAACCGTGGCTTATAAGCAGAACCGTTACAAGGAAGCCGAGGACGACTTCCAGGCCGAGACTCGCGGCGATCCGCGCAGTGCCAAAGCCTTCATGTGGCTTGGTGTCTCCCGCCTGGCCGAGGATCGACCGGAGGCAGCGATTGCCCCTCTGGACAAAGCCCATGAGCTCGATCCCAACGACGTAGACACTCTTTATCATCGCGGTCGTGCGTACTTCCTGGTGGCGAAGGACTCCTATGCGGCTATGTTCAAGGCCGATCCGGATTCGTTCCGGGTGCACCAGGTGCTGGCCGATTCCGCAGCCGAGGCGTATCGCGCTGAGGAAGCGATTTCCCAATACGAAACCGCCATCAAGTTGGCGCCGAGGCAGTCTGGCTTGCACGAGAGCCTGGGCGATCAATATTGGACTTCAGGAAACTTGGACAAGGCCGCCGAAGCGTACAAAGCCGAGTTGGAGATTGATCCCACCGACACGATGGCAAAGTTCAAGCTGGGGAGTCTTTACGTGGTGCATGCCAACTCCGCCGAGGGCGTTCCGCTGCTGCGTGAGGCGCTTAAGGAAGATCCCACGCTGCGCGACGCGCACTACTACCTCGGCGACGGATTGCTTGACCTTGGTCAGACTGCGGAGGCAGCCAAGGAGTATGAGTTGGCCATTGCTCCGGACCCGAGCGACGATCGCGCCATGACCTCCTATTACAGGCTGGCGCAGGCTTACAAAAAGCTGCACAGAATGGACGATGCCCGCGAGGCATTGGCCAATTATCAGAGGCTCAAAGCCCAAACCGATGCGCGGCAGGACTCACGGCGCGCGCAGATTGTCCGGAAGAGATCTCAGCTTCCGGTCGACGATTCGGGCAAGTTGCCCGGATCCATCGATCAGTGAACCGGGCGGCATAACCACAAAACCGTTGCTCGGCCGTTTCTTGCAATACAGATGCTTTCGGCGGTCTTCAAGGATGGATCGATAGCACAGATACGAGGCGTAAGGAGTCGCAATTGCGGTTAGACGTTTGCTCAGGAGGCAGACTATGAATCATGTTTTTACACAAACTCCTTCGAGTCAAAGGAGTCCGCTGGCCAGGATTGCAGCCTGGAAATCATTGGCAGTCTTGATCGCGTTCGCTGCGCTGCTGCTCGGTGCGGGGTTGCCGGCACGCGCACAGCTTGACACCGGTTCCATCGGTGGTTTGGTCACAGATCCCGCCGGGAAGGTTGTCCAGGGAGCGAAAGTGACGGCCCGCGAAGCCGCTACCGGCACTTCCTATTCGACGGTCAGCTCCAGCACCGGCTACTATAACCTCCCCTCCGTTCGCCCTGGAACCTACGAGGTGAATGTCAGTGTAACCGGCTTCAAAAATGCTGTTTACAGCGGCGTTTCTGTGGCCGTCGGGTCGAGCACTACGCAGGACATCTCACTCGCCGTCGGCGCAGCCACCGAGGTGGTCAGTGTCACAGGCGGCACCGTCTCTCTGGAGACGGAAACCTCTGAGATCGACGCAACCATCGCGCCCGAGCAGGTCGCCGACTTGCCACTTCAAGTCAGCGGAAACCTCCGCTCCCTTTCCTCGCTGGAATTTCTCGTTCCCGGTACCGTCGGCCCCGGCACATCGTCGGGAGGGTCAGGATTCCAGATGACTAAGATCAACGGCGGCCAGGAAGAAGGCACAGACTACCTCGTCGACGGGATCACCACCAACCGCATGGAGAACGGCTCCGGGTCATTCGACGTCGTTGCGCCTACGGTTGAAGCTGTGAACGAGTTCCACATCAGCCTTTCCGGCCTGCCCGCGGAACTGGGCAGAACCACCGGCGGCCTGGCCAACTTCAACACCAAGAGCGGCGGCAACAGCTATCATGGCGCCCTGTTCGACATCTACAAGAATTCCGCGTTGGACGCTAATAACTGGTTCAACAACGGTTACCTTGCTGAAACCCCCGGCTCCGATGTCGCCACTCGCGATGCTCTGCAACGTCCACCGGACACCAAAAACGATTTTGGCGGCAGCCTGGGTGGTCCCATTCTCATTCCGCACCTCTATGACGGCAAAAACAAGAGCTTCTTCTTCTTTGGCTGGGAACAGTTGCGCTACTCCACCGGTTCCGCCATCACCAGCCTGATTCCTACCCAAGCCGAGCTTGGCAGCAACGGCAGCACCTTCGACTTCTCCTCGTTCTTAGGCGGCCAGATTCCCGGCGCTTCCGACGCCTGCAATACCACCCTTTACTACGGCGAAATCTTCGATCCGAATTTCGAAGCCAACACCTGCCGCAACACTCCGTTTAAGAATAACCAGATTCCCATTAGCCGCGAGAGTGCGGTGGCAAAAGCAGTGCTGAAGTACATGCCGACCCCCAATCTGAGCGGTGGCGGCACCAACAACTATGTCTACGACAGCCAGGACTCGCTCGCACAGACGGTCTACAGCTTCCGCATCGACCAGAACATCGGCGCCAATCACAAGGTGTGGGGCTTTTTCAGCTCCAGGCAAAATACCGACCAGGGGAACGGCTTGAATTTGCCTGAACCGCTCACCAGCGGCGGCGGCGGTCAGGCGAACCAGCTCGGCAAGCTTTTCCGCATGGGGTGGGACTGGATTGCCAGGCCAAATCTGGTCAACTCGCTGACCTTTGGCACCAATCGCTCCAACAACTACAACCAGTCGCGCGCAGTGAATTTGAACTCAGACTGGGATAGCACGCTGGGCATCCCCAACGGCTCCGGCCCTGTCTTTCCGGGCTTTGTTTTCAACGGCAGTCCGTTTCCCGGCTTTGGCGAGAACGACGACGCCCAAGACGTGGACAACATGATTGCTTTGAATGACATCATTCACTGGCAACATGGCAGGCACAGCTTCAGCATCGGCGGTGAAGACCAATATCACCAATTCTCTTTTGTCAGCAAGATTGGTGGAACCTGTAGCGGCACATCCGGCTGCTACAACTTCTGGGACAATCAGACCGCATCCGACACCACGTACTGGGGACAGGATGGCAACGCCTTTGCCGCCTTTCTCATTGGCGAAACCGGGACGGCAAATGCTCTCAATCAGTTGCACGCCCCGCGCTGGATTGCACATTACGGCGCGTTGTATGCGCAGGACAACTGGAAAATCAAATCCAACTTGACCCTCAACCTTGGAATCCGGTGGAGCTACGATACGCCGCGTCACGAAGCGGACGGAGATACGGCGATCCTGGATGAGACGGCTCCGAACTCCGCCGCCAATGGCATTCCTGGCGCTCTGGTCTTTGCCGGCAAGGGCGTGGGCCGCAACGGAAGCGTGAACGAGACGTGGGCCAACGTCTATCACAAGGACTTCGAGCCGCGCGTTGGCTTTGCCTGGGAACCCGGATTCCTCGACCACAAAGACGTCCTGCGGGGCAATGCTGGAATCTATTATGGTCCGCTGGTCTATGCCGATTTCGGGCAAGGCACCTTGCAAGGATTCACCGTCAATCAAACCCTCTTCACCGCAGACCCTCTTGACGGCCCGCCGGAGGATGGAGGCATGCCGGTGTTGCCGACCACACCGAACCTCGATCCAACCCAGTTGAATACTCAGAGCGTAGACCACGTGGGCAAGCCCTACGGGCGTCCCGCGATGGTTGAGACCTGGACACTTGAAAATCAATATCAGATCAGCGCCAATCTCTTCGTATCGCTGGGATACCTGGGCATGCATTCCACGCGCCTGCATGGCCTCATCAACTATCCCAACGACATCCCGCTCGCCGATCTGCAGATGGGCAGCTACCTCGAGTGGTGGATCGGACTTCCGCCTCCGGGGATTACGCCTCCCTACGCCAACTTCATCAACGAGTGGGGCTTCGAGGAATGGGTCGAGCAGGCCCTGCGTCCCTTCCCGCAGTACGGCTACATCAACGAAGACAGCTACCTGCAAAACGTGGGGCAGGCCAGCTACGACGCATTGACCGCAAAGGTCGAGCGCCGCTTCCACAACGGTCTCAATATCCTGGGCTCTTACACATTCTCCAAGACGTTGACCGATGCCGACGCCATCCAGCCCTACTACAGCACCCTGCAGAATCAGGGTGGAACGCAGAATCCCTATGACCACAAGGCGGAAAAGGCTGTCAGCAACGAAGACATCCCCAACAACCTTGTTGTCAGCTACCTTTATGAACTGCCCGTTGGCAAGGGCAAGCCGTTCCTCGCCAATTCGCCCAAGGTCGTGAGTGCTGTCGTCTCCAACTGGAGAGTCAGCGGCGTGCAGCGCTACCTGGGTGGGCAGCCAATCAGCTTCTTTGGAGCCAACGGCATCCCTGGATTTGACAATGGCATTCGTCCCAACCGCGTAGCGGGACAGGCCGCGAAGAGACCGGGACCAATCAACCCCTTCACCTTCAGCAATACCGGTACAACCGGTTACAACCATTCATCCGGCGCCTGCACCACCGGCTTCTGGAACTGCGCAGCTTTCGCAGAACCAAACCCGGCCCCGGCTCCCAACGTTCCCTACGTCTTCGGCAACATGCCGCGCAACTCCGCCGACATCCGTGGCTTCGCGTTCTACGACGAAGATTTTGGCATCAACAAAGCCATTCCGATCACGGAGAGGATCAAAATGGATTTCCGCGGTGAAATGTTCAACGCCTTCAACCGTCACTCGTTCAACAAACCCGATTCAGGAGTTCAAGACACCAACTTCGGACAGGTAGGCAGCACCTTGCTTGGACCCAGAAATGTCCAGTTCACAATGAGGATCACTTACTAACCAGCTTTCTCCGGGCCGCTTGATGTGTCCGGAGAGTTTGCCAGGCGCGACGCTCGTTTCATGGGCGTCGCGTCCTTCGCAAGCATTCAGCACTTCTTTTCGCATTCCAGGGATGCAAATCCCGTTCACACAAGAGAGAGAGTCCTCGTGCGCGTTATCTGTCTTACCCTCGCCGGCCTCATCCTGAACCTCGTGTCGCCGCTCAAAGCCCAGACGGTTGAGGGCCAGAAGCCCCAGGCGCTGACCCTCAGCGGTGACTATTCCATTACTCACGATCCATCCATTGGACGCGAGGGCAACAACTACTACGTCTTCGCCACCACCTCAAACGCAAATGAGGGTCAGTTCCCCATTCGCTGCTCGAACGATTTGCTGGCCTGGAAGCTCTGCGGCCATGTCTTCGACAAGATTCCTGCCTGGATTCGCGAGGCGAGTCCCACAACCAGAGACCTATGGGCTCCCGACATTTCCTTCTTTCAAGGCAAGTATCACCTCTACTATGCCTACTCGACGTTCGGCTCCAATACTTCGGGGATTGCCCTCGCCACCAACGACACGCTCGATCCGCAGAGCCCCAAATACCACTGGCAAGATGAAGGGCTGGTCCTCAACTCCGCTCACGGCGACGACTTCAACGCTATCGATCCCAACATCGTCTTCGATGAAAAAGGCCAGCCGTGGCTCAGCTTCGGTAGCTTCTGGGGCGGCATCAAAATGCGCCGCATCGATCCTGTGACCGGCAAGACTTCTTCCGCGGATACCAGGCTCTACTCGCTGGCAACCCGCGCCGTGCCCGCCCTGCCGGAACCGCCAAAGCCGGGTTTGCCGGGGGACTGGCAGGCGATCGAAGCGCCTTTTATAGTGCACCACGGCGACTTCTACTATCTGTTTGTGTCGTTCGATTTGTGCTGCCGCGGCACGAAGAGCAGCTATCGCACCATGGTGGGCCGGTCGCCAAGCGTAACTGGACCGTACGTGGATGCGGAGGGCAAGCCGATGCTGCGAGGAGGCGGGACTCAGCTTTTGTGGCCCAACAGCCGGTGGATCGGTCCGGGAGGAGAATCTGTCCTTCTGCGGCCGGAGGGCGATTTGATCGTGTTCCATGCCTACGACGCCGTTACCGGCAAACCCGCCCTTCAGATCTCAACACTGGGTTGGGATGACGGCTGGCCGCACGCGATGCTGAGCACAGCCGGCGAATCGAAGTAAGGGGGTGCACTCAGCCCCCAACGCGATTGCGGAATTCGGTATAGCCTGCCATCAATGCCGACTCACCGCTGCATCCCAAGAACCCTGATCCAAGAGAACAGGACTGGAGATCTCATGCACCATTTGTTTGAGCGCGTCACAAGAGCGCAATCCATTAGTGGTCTGGGCATTGCGCTCGCCGCGGGTGCGATGCTCACCGGCTGCGGCGGCGCTGGGAGCACCGGCGGAGGAGGTGGCGGTGGCGGCGGAGGATCCACGCCCGACATGGGCACGTTGACAGCGGTCAGCGATAACTACCAATACACGCTCACCAATGCCTCAAGCAGTCTTGTCCTGGGCATCTCCGGTCAGAGCCAGGTCGCCGGCACCGATGTTGTGCAGGAGTCCGACACCGGTACAACCGATGCCCAGTGGCATTTCATTCCCATGAACAATAACCAGTTCAACGTCGAGAACATGCTGACCCATCAGGTCCTGGGCATTCTGAACGCGTCTACCTCGCCCGGCGCGCAGGCTTTGCAATACGCCGATAACGGCACCCCTGACCATCTATGGGAGTTCTACGTGCTCACAGACGGCAACTACCTCATCAAGAATGCGAACAGCAATTACTACCTCCAGGACGATGGCTCAGGCACGACCTCTGCGGCAACAATCGATCAAGGAGCCCGCGCCACCACCGGTACCGGCTGCACCTGCCAGGAGTGGAAGCTGACCTCGTCCAATACATCGCCCTACCCAGATCCAATCTCAGTCAACGTCACTTACACGGCGCCGGATGCATCCTCAATCGGGACTCACGATCCTTCGATACTGAAAGTTGATTCAACCTATTACCTGTTTTCCACGCACGGATTGATTCACGCCCACACATCGACTGACCGCATCAACTTCTCTGACGACGGCTACGGTCTTCCTTCGCTGCCGTCGTGGACCAACAACTATACCGGCGGAAGCGGCGATCTTTGGGCGCCCGACGCTTCAAGCCACAATGGGGTCTATTGGCTCTACTACGCGGCCTCCACATTCGGCAGCAGCAACTCGGCAATAGGTCTCGCTATCAGCCCGAATGGCGTCCCAGGAACCTACGTCGACTCGGGCGCTCCTGTCTATACTTCAACGGACTGCACCGGCTCCAATGCCATCGATCCCACCTCAATCGTCGATGCCTCCGGCAACGCCTGGCTTGCTTTCGGTTCGTACTCAAACGGCATCCAGATCGTTCCCGTGGATAACACCACGGGCGTTCCAACTGCCGCGGCCTGCACGCAGTTGGCCTATCACCCCTCAGGTACCGGACTCGAAGGCTCCTACGTCTATCCCCACGGAGGCTACTACTATCTCTTCGCGTCCATCGACACCTGCTGCAACGGAGTAACCAGTACTTACCGCATCATCGTTGGACGGTCCACTTCCATCGCCGGCCCATATGTAGACCGGGGTGGCGTCGCGTTGACTTCAGGCGGTGGAACCATCGTGCTCAGCGCCCATGGAAACATCAATGGGCCCGGAGGGGAGAACCTCTTCGCAGATA
>Ga0224555_1002678_pt1 | contig 20147 bp, 14 predicted proteins | sample 714S23034metaG_FD_180687 | JGI IMG/M metagenome (GOLD analysis project Ga0224555, IMG submission 180687) | Peat soil microbial communities from Stordalen Mire, Sweden - 717 S2 30-34 | ecosystem: Environmental > Terrestrial > Soil > Wetlands > Peat | place: Sweden: Norrbotten County, Stordalen...
GCGCGCGTCATACGTCGAAGTAGTAAAAGAACCGGGGCGAGGTCCCCATCTCCTCCTTCAGTTGGATGAACACCCTTTTGTTCTTGAGGATATAGGAGACTTCACTGTTGGGATCGAGAATGTTGCCGAACTTCCGCGCGCCCGCCGGGCAAACCTCCAGACATGCCGGATAGCGTCCCGCCCGGGTGCGCTGGATGCAGAAGTGGCATTTTTCCATCACCCCTTGGCGACGCGGACGGTTGCCCAGATACGACATCTCGGGGTTGAGCCGCTCCTTCGGAATGGACGGCTTGGTGAAATTGAAGCGTCGCGCCCAGTAGGGACACGCCGCTTCACAATAACGGCAGCCGATGCACCAGTCGTAATCGATCACCGTGATGCCATCGGTCTCCTGCCACGTGGCATGGACCGGACAAACCTTGACGCATGGCGGGTTCTTGCACTGCTGGCACTGCACCGGCATGTAAAAGTAACCTTTCTCCGGAACCGACTCCGGCGCGTAGTTGTGCTCGGCCTTTTCAATGTCCAGCGAGCCGTCAGGCAGGCGCAAAACCCGGATGTACTGGATCTCCGGATTCCGCGACTGGTTGTTTTCCGCCACGCACGCGTGAACGCATTTGCGGCAGCCGATGCAGCGCGTCAGGTTCAGACAATAGACAAACTCCACGCCATCCATCGGCTTCAAGTCCCGCACGTGCGGCCGGATTCCATATTGACGTTCGACCTCGTTTTCGATGCGTCGGATGACCTTCGCCATGTCGTCCGGGGTCATCTCCTTGTAGTACTTCTGCAGGAACCGTTCGGCGGTCGGAAAATCGTTCATCTGGAGCAGCGGCTTCAGGCTGGCGGCCAGCGCGGCCAGACCGGTGGTCAGCACCGCCGAGGTTCTCAAAAAGCTGCGCCGGGTCACCCCGGCGTCGGCCGGGGCCGCATCTGGAGTGAAGTTGGGCTCGGGGGCTGGCATATCAGCGGCTTGGGTACTGGGCCAGTTTGACGACAGCACCGGTGGGACGAGCGTCCTCGCGAGCCAAAACCCCAAGTTTTGTTTCCACGGCGGCTCGCCAGGAGTCTCGCCCCACCAAGCTGACCCATTCACTACCGGGATTGGACGGCGTTCCACTTGATGCGGCCCCCGCCGCCACCGGGCGCAGCAGGTGCGGGCCGGGCGCGGGTTGTCGCGAGGGAAACCGGGGCGAATGAGGGTTGTGACAATTCACGCACGCCTTTCGCTGCGCCTCGCCCAGATCCCGGTCCCAGTAGCCGCTGATGCGCCCGTGCGCGCCCGCTTCCCAGTCCCGGTAAGTCGGGCCGTGGCAACTGCCGCAAAGCGCCGGGCTGTCGGCGAATTTCACCTGGTGGCCGTCCCGGGTTTCCAGCAGCTCGAGGTTGTTTTCGTCGTGACAATTGAAGCAGTTGTTATTGCGGCCGTGACGCCCATGCCCCATGACAACGTCCGAATGCTCCTTGGGAACGATCAGGTGTTGATCGGCATCAAACCGCAGTCTTGGCGGCTTGCCTCTCTCATGGCAGGCGTAACAATCGAAATCCGACAGGTCGTCGCCCGCGCGAACCAGATCCGCATACGACCGCCGCACGGTCGCGGTGTCGAGGAAATTCGTGGCCACCAGTGGAATGGGGTAAAGCAGGGCTGGCTGGCCGCGGAAGTCGAGGAGAAAGCCGGCTGCCAGCGCGACGAAGATCGTCGACAACCCGAACAGCACCGCCGAGGTTTTGCTGCCAGGGCTCATAGTGTCAAGTCGTGGAGCTGCCGTGCGGGGTGTGCCCACTCGTCGGCAGCCGTTCGGACAGAAACAATTTCACCAGGACCGTCAAGATCACGAACGGCAGGCCCAGGAGAAGAATCCCCATGAACCAGCCTTCGACGCCGGCGAATTCCATTTTGTAACCCATCACCCCGCGCAGGCTCTTGGAAAAAAGCTGCCCGCCGATCACGACGTTCCACCGCATCGCCAACACACCGATCAGGATCATGGCCGCGCTGGCGGAAATCATGCGGCGGCGGACCATTTCCGGCACGCGCCTGCGAAGAAGCTGGAGCGACCCCAGCAATAGAAACGGCACCAGCGTTCCAATCGTCGCCTGCCCGAGGTTCAGGGTATAAAACAGCTTCTCGCGAATCATGGTCTGCATCACCGAGAACCCCTCCTCGGCCGCGTAAATGCGATGGATCCAGTCCAACCCTTCAACAGCCGCGTCCACGAGCAACGCGTAGAAGAGGAACATGGCCATGGTGTCCAGGCAACGCATCTCGACGGTGTGGCGCCGAATCCAGGTGAGGACCATGTAGTTGAACACGCAGAGCGCGATGCCCGACACAATGGCCGAGAGGATGAAGATGATGGGCATGATGGCATTGCCCCACCAGGGGTTGGCTTTGATCGAGCCAAAAATGAAGCCGACGTAGCCATGCAGCAAAAACGCCGACGGAATGCCCACAACGGAAAGGATCCGGCCCATCTTCACATCCAGCGCCACGGCCGGCGGCGATACGTCGGTCACGCCAACGGTGAAGATGCGATAGATAATCCCCTTGAACCCGGCGGTGGTTTTCGACCATTCCACGAGATCCTGCCGGTAATCAAACCAAAGCTCCAGCAGCAACACCGCCATCAAGTACCAGGCATAAACGAAGCCAAAGATCGCCATCGGGGAAGTCAGGTGCGGCGTTATCATGATTTCATAACAGCGTTCGGGATGGCCCAGATGAAACAGCAGGGGCAACGTCGCGCACAGGAGAAACGCCAGGGCCGTCAGCAGCGAGAGCCGGTACACCGGTTCCAGCGCCTTGACTTTGAACACCCGCACCAGCGATGCCATGATGAACGCGCCCGCAACCAATCCGGTGATGTAGGGGTAGAGCACGATGAGGAAACCCCACAGCGGGTGCGCGGTCGCTTCATTGGGATAAACGTAACCTTCGAACCTCGGCAGAACTTCGACAACGATATTGGTCACTTCGCTCGTCATCTCACCTTACCTCCTTGTCCAACCCGGCGTAGAGGACACGGGGTGCCGTGCCCAGGTACGGCTTGAGCACCTGCACCCGGTTCTGCTCGTAAAACTTCTGGATCGGATCGTCCGGAACCGGATTCAGTAAATCACCGAAAATGCGCGCCTGGGTCGGACAGATCTCCGCGCACGCCGGTTTGAGTCCGCGCGTGATCCGGTGATAACACAGCGTGCACTTTTCGGCGGTCTTCGTCACCGGGCTCAGGAACCGGCAGCCGTAAGGACACGCCTGGATGCAAAAGCCGCAGCCGATGCAGTACTTCGGGTCGATGAGCACCGCGCCGTCGGGCGCGTCAAACGTCGCCCCGACCGGACACACCTGGACGCAGGGCGAATGCTCGCACAAGTTGCACAGCTTCGGGACGAAAAACGAATGCTCGATCTGATCCCTGGGCACCGGCGACTCGGGAAATCCGTGCATTCCTCCATCGGGGGAATCCACCAGAGTCTCCCCGCGCGTCTGGCCCGAACCCGGCTTGGGTTTCGGGATGATGTAACGCTCGATCCATGTGCGAAAGTAAGGTCCTTCCGGGACGCCGTTTTCCTTCTTGCACGCCTCGGCGCAAAGCCCGCAGCCGATGCACTTGTTGACGTCGATGCACATGAGCCATTTATGCTTCGACGGGTCATATCCTCTGGCGGCGCCGGAGGACACGAATACCCTTTGCACCGCCGCCTTGGCGGTGCGCGCGACCGGCAACGCGAGCACTCCGGCCAAAATGCCGCCCAACCTGGCAAGCGCGCCGCGACGATTGAACTGGGTCTTCATGGGCTTTGGGTCGGTTGATGCGGAATGTGGCACTCGGTGCACTTTCCGCTGTAATGATCCTTCACGACGATCTGCTTGAACCACGCCGGCCGGGAAGGGTTGGCTTCGTGACACCGGATGCAATGGCTGCCCGTCAGTTTCACCGGCAATATATCCGGGTCGTCGGCATGGGTCCGGCTCACACCGTGGCAGGCTTCGCAGGAAAGCGTCTTGTGCGCATCCCCGGCAAGCTTGTGCAGGATGTCGGAATGACACTCGTCGCACGCTTTCTTGCCCGCATAAACCGGAGTCCGCGCCGCCAGTTCCTCCAGCGCCGCACCGCGATACCAGCCATACTGCCCGAATGTCGCCGGCGTCAGGAACACGCGAGCGACCATGTAGGACCCCACAATGGCCAATGTCAGCAACACCAGCCGAAGAATCTGGGGCGGCATTTGAAAGCGGCGCATGAGCGTTGGCCCTCTGGAATCGCTTCTCTGGTTGAAGAAGGGGTTGCCGCTCAAAACAAATCACCGCCCTGTCCCCGCAGCCCATCACTTCCCCTGCAACGCCCAGCCAGCGGGGCCGGCAACCCTCTTCCCCTCCATCCGGGCTACTTCTGCAAACCGCGGACGTACTGAACCAATGCCTTGATCTCGTCGCCGGACAAATCTACAAAAGGCTTCATCAGCGTCTTGTCGTCCTTGTCCTTGACACCTTCCTTGATCGCCTTGGTCGCGGCGTCATCCTTCAGCTCCGCCTGAACCTTGGCGTCCGTGAAATCCTTCACGCCAAGCTTCTGGCCCATTTTCGTCTGGCCCTTGCCATCGGCGCCGTGGCATTTGGCGCACAGCTTGTCCCAGTTCTCTTTTGCATCCCCGGCCCTGGCAGACAGGGCCGCGGTAAACCCAATGATTGTTACAAGTATGATTGCTTTCTTCATGTTCGTTAACTCCAACTCTGTTGGTGCGATGTTCGGCGCATTGGTGCGCCCGCTTCAGGCACAGCGTCGGCGACCGGCCGGAGATCGACTACCCATGTTTTGGCCAATGTTTCGCATTCTTTGTGGTGGACAGGCTAAGTTTGGGTGTATCCGCATCGCCGGATGACCCGAACGGAGCCATTGTGGCTCGAATGCTGGGCGGCGGGTGGGTTCGTGTCGAAGCAGGTCGCCAGCGGCGGGTGAACGTGGCTTGTTCCAGAGCAATCAATTTCAATCCTGACCGGCAGGATGGGGACGGAATTGCCTTCCGGAGAGCGCGACCTGAAAATCGCGGCTGCGGGCGGTGGCTCGGGATGGCGGTGATCTCAGGCCCTCTGGCGCCGCAGTTCCGGATGCACGGTTTCCACCGCAGACCTGCGATCGAAAGGGGTTCCCAGAAATCGCGCCACGCGATCCACACCGGTCGAGGGATCCGCCAGCAGCGCCGCGAAGTTCACCGTCAGGATCCGCGCATGCGTCCGCCGGGAAAGCTGGTCCCGCACCCGATCGAGTTGCGCGGTGTAGGTATCGAGAAGCTGCTGCCGGTCCAGCTCCGCGCCGCGGCGGCCCTGGCGCGCCAGCATGGCGTTCTGCGAGGCGATGACCTCGTCCAGGTTGCGCTCCATCAGGAGAATGTGATAGTGCTCGTTCGGCGGGAGAAATGGCAGCAACTGTGCCACGATCTTCACCACCTTTCCGCGCGCCTCCGGCAGCCAGGAGGCGTCCTTCGACAGGTGCAACGTCTTTTCGAATTCGAAATAGCCCAGCGGATTGTCTTCGTCCGCGGCCCGCTTTGAGTCGGTCAATGCTTCCAATCCGGCGGCGGTCAGAAGTTGCATCATCATCGACGTGCCGCTGCGAGGCAACCCTGAGACCACCGTGATGATCCGCTTGGCGTCCACGGGCGGATCGAACGGCACGGGAATGGAGTCGCTTTCGGCGGGCGGTCGCCCTGTTTCCCCCGGCACGTCTTGTGGCCGGGGGTCGGCGGCGGCGCGCGAAGCTCCGGCGCGTTCGCGCTCCGCCAGCTCGTGGCGGAGCGAAAGTGCGCGGCCTTCGTGTGCGAAGGCGTCCGCCGGCCGGTGCAGGTGCTGCCGATACAGCACGCCCAATAGTTCGTGTGCCGCCAAGTTGCGGGGGGATTGCGCGACCGCCACCAGAAGTTCCCGTTCGGCCTCGGGGAACTTGTCAGCTTCCATCAATGCCCGTCCGAGCAGAGCATGGACGCCGGGCTGGAAATAAACCAGGCTGAGGGACTCGGCCGCGGCGTCGATCGCCTCATCGAGCCGGCCCGCCTTGAGATAAACTCCGGCCAGTTGGGCATGGACCAGCGCATTTTCCGGGTCGGACTCGAGCGCCTCGCGCAGTAAGGTTTCGGCCGGCTCGAGGTCGCCGAACTCCGCCAGCGCGCCGGCCACACCCAGGCCCAAGCCGGCGTTCAACACGTCGGCTTCGGCCAATATCTTGAAATAGCGACGTGCTTCTGCGGGACGGTGCTCGAGGACAGCTTGGCCGGCGAGGAGCCATTCCATCAGGAGCGGACGTCCCTGGGCCAGCTCCCGCCATTGGCGCTCTTCAAATTGGGCGCGCTTGTCCTCGTCGGCGGCCGGCGCCGCTTCCTGACCCTGTTCCCGGGCTTTCCGCTCTTCGAGGCGCGCCAACTCGGCTTTTGCCTCGATCTGGTAGAGTTCGATTCGCCGCCCCAGCTCCTCGACAGCGGCGCGCCGCCGCGCCACCTGGCCAAGGGGACCGAGGCAATCCAGCAGCAATAGGCCGAAGCGATGCTCTCTGGGCCATCGCATCCACAACTCCTCGGCCAGGGCTGCCGCCTCGCTGCAGCAATTCCCGTCCCGATAGGCCCGCGCGAGGTTGTATTTGAGTTCACACACACATTCGTTGACGTTTTCCTCGACGTTCGCCCCCGGTGGCGCCACATACCCCAGGTCCACCAGTTGTTTGAAGGCTTGGGCCGAAGCCACCGGATCCAATTGCGTCGCCGGCGGATGGGTTCCGGCGTCTCCCGGCACGCCGTCCCAGCTCTCGATCGGTTCGACTCGGGGCAGTTCCTTGAACGCCGTCAATAGAACCTTTCCATCCATGTCCCTGGCCGGCGGAAGACCGAACAGCGTGAGGAGGGTCGGGCAAATGTCGAGCAGGCTGGCGCCGTAAATCGGTTCACCCGTTCGCAGCGACGGGCCTTTCATGCACAGAATGCCGAAATGACGATGCTCGACCGCCGGGCCCGCCGGCTCGGCCGGCACATATCCGGACCGCAGATGATCGGGGTGGAAACCATGATCGCTCATCAGGATCACCGTGGTGTTCTCATCGGCGAACCCTAACAACACTCCCAGCATCGCGTCATGATAGCGATAGGCATTGGCGACAACATCCTGGTAGATCGCAAAATCCTCCTCGCTCACCCAGGGCAACCGCGGCGGGTGGTAGCTCATGAAGGCGTGCTCGAAATGGTCGATTCCGCTGTAATAAACCGCGGCGAAATCCCATTCCTGCGTCGCCAGCAATTCCGTCGCTGCCGCGTGGACAGACATCGTTTCCGCAATGATTTTGCCCAGGGAGTGAAGGCGCTTGTCCGTGACCTGGTCCACTTTCTCGTACTCGGGCACGAACAACCGGATGAATTCGCCGCTCAACTCCATGGGATTCACCCGCAATTCCGCCAGCGATGCGGCGAGGGAAGGCGGATGAACCATCCCCGGCGGCAATGGCCTCGATGTTCCGGGTTCTCCGGCGGAATTCTGGAAATGGTTCGATACCATCACACCGTTCAGCGGTTCAGCGGGGTGCGAAGGCCACCAACCCACCACCAGGGAGCGGTGGCCGGTTTGATTGAGAATATTCCAGACCGCCTTGGTTTTGCGCGACAGCAGGGTGATCGGACGCACCCCGGAACCATCCGGCAACGGTTCGGAGAACCCGTGGATGCCGTGTTTGTAGGCTCGTTTGCCCGTGGCAATCGAGGTCCAAAGCATCGGGCTCAGCACCGGGTAAATCGTCGCCACGTTGCCGTGCACGCCCTCGGCCATGAACCGGGCCAGGTTCGGCATCCGGCCGGCATCGAGCAGCGGCCGGATCACTTTCCAGTCAGCCGCATCCCAACCGATGAGCAACACGCGTGCTTTGGGCATAAAAAGCCATTGCTGAAAACACCGCCGGTGGACACAACCATGGCCTGACCGTAAACCGGGTTAAATCAAGCCGAATGAGTTAATGAGGTGGACGAGGAAAAAGCAAGTCGCGTCAGGACTTGCCCGGGACGACACGGTTCCGGCGCCAGGAGCGCAGGCCCTTTGCCCCAAAAGTCAACGCACCCAAAGCCAGGAGCGCAGCCGAGGAGGGTTCGGGAACTTCACCCGCACCCGTGACAATCTGAGCCCCGGTCGTGTCGTACGCGTAACCGTAAAGGGTGACGTTCGGGTCCACGGAAGTGCTGTTGCTCAAACTGATTTCCGCCCAGCCGTAGAGCTGGGCGTTTCCCTGAGCGGTATCTCGAAACGAAAACGATAGATATTCGTGGGTGGTGTAGCTGCCCGGGTTGTGATTCGTAAAGGCCAAATCGCTGGTCGCCTTCGCGATCGCCGGCTTGTTGTAGAGCAGGTAGGCGTTGTTCCAAGATGCCCCTTTCCCGCGCTGCAGCGCGAAGCCCCCGACGCCTTGAACGGAGGCCGCAACCGCTCCGCCCAGCTTGCCGACAACCACGCTCCGGTAATAGGTAAAGCCAGTGCTCCTGCGTTTCACCTGGAAACCAAATTGCACCTGGCCCGGAAATGACAGACTGAAGGAGTTGACCCCGTTCGCACCCACCGTGACAGGACTGGAAGTCAGATCCGTATAAATGATATCCGCACTTGCCGATTGCGGCATGGCAACGGCCCCGGTGGCCAATGCTAGCAAGGAAACCAACTTGGCCGGGTCACTCTTTCTCGCGACAGGTGTGTTCATGATGTGAGATATCGGAAGTTTCTTCTCGTTATCGATTGTCTGTTTATGTGCATCCACTTTCCAGGTCCGAAACCGGCTTACGAGGTGAATGTTCGCTGCGTAGAGCGTACTGTCAAGCACGAAAAGGCATAAAAAAGACGCAACCGGCCGAATTATTCCGGCTTGCCACGGCCCTGCGCGGTGTACCACTTTGATTCCTGTCGGGGAAGCTGTGCCGTCCGCTGAAAGGAAAAACAATGGAAGCACCGGAATTCGTCTTCGTCGCATTGGTTCTGGGAGTTCCCATCGCTCTGGCCATCTGGCTCATCGTGCGCGCCGTCGCCGCCCGCAACCGCATTGAAGAACTCTCCCGCCGGCTAGGCGCATTGGAGTCGGAAGTTTTCCACCTCAGGAAAGAACGGGAAACAGGCCCGGCCGAACCGGTCGCGGCGCCGGCAGTCGCACTCTCGACAATGGCCCGGGTTCCCATCACAAGCCCGGTACCGGCAGACACGTTGCCCCGGCCGGAGCCGGCGCGAACACCTGTCCCCCCGCCGGTGCTCAAGCCAGTCATAACTCCATTTTCCACACCTCCGCCGTTGCCAGAAACGGTCGCCGCCTCGTCCGCCGCGGCGCCGCCGGTTGCCGCAACCAAAGCAGAGCCATGGCGCGCGCCCGAACCGGCGCCAACATCGGTACCTTCGATCAATTGGGAACAGTTTTTGGGCGTGAAAGGGTTTGCTTACGCGGGCGGCCTCGCCGCATTCCTGGGAGTGGCGTTGTTTGTAAAATACTCGTTCGACAGAAATTGGGTGACGCCCGAACTTCGAGTCGCTCTGGGTTTTCTCACCGGCCTCGGCCTGTTGATCGTGGGGGCCTGGCTGCATCGGCGGAAACAATATACGGTCGGCGCGCAAACCTTGTGCGCCACGGGCGTCCTCATCCTCTACGCCGTCACGTTCGCGTGCCGCTCGATCTATCACTTCCAGTTTTTCGGCACGATCCCGACGTTCCTGTTGATGGTGTTGATTACGACGACGGCCTTCCTGCTCGCCGTGCGGCTCAACGCCATGGTCGTCGCCATCCTCGGCATGTTGGGAGGTTTTCTCACCCCCATCCTGCTCTCCACCGGCCAGGACAATCCGCTCGGCCTGTTCGGTTACATTGCCATTCTCGACGCCGGCCTGATTGTGGTGGCGCTCCATCGCCGCTGGTTCTTCCTGGCGGCCCTCGCCGCCGCGGGAACGGTTCTCATGCAAATCGGCTGGGCGGTCAAGTTCTTCGTCGCTGAAAAGTATTTCGAGGGGAACAAGATCCTGATTGCAATGGCGGTTTTGTTGGGGTTCAACGCGCTTTATCTTGCCGCCACCGGGTGGGCAAGGTTTCGCCAACAGGCAAATGCATGGTTTTCGGGGTCCGCGCTGGGTTTGGCTGCCGTGACGCTCGGCTTTACCGCCTCGTTTCTGACGTTCGCACCGCTCGCGCAACGACCGTGGTTGATGTTCGGCTTCGTGTTCATCGTCGATCTGATCGTGACGACGCTGGTGCTGCTGGACGGGAGCATCGTTCCCGCGCAACCCGTCGCCGGGCTCGCCGTTTTCGCCCTCCTCGCTTTCTGGACGTCCCAATCGCTCAACAACGAACTGCTCAACGCCGCACTGACGTTTTACTTCGTCTTTGCCATCGTCCACTCGGCCTTCCCGGTGTGGATGCGGCGCCGGCGCGGCGTCACGTTCCCACTCTGGGGCAGCCGGGTCTTCCCGCCCCTCGCGCTCGTCCTGGTGCTGATTCCGATCTTCCAGCTCGCGAAAATTTCCTTTCTCGTCTGGCCGTTTGTCCTGCTGGTGGACGTGCTGGCCATCGGCCTGGCCGTGTTGACCGCCTCGCTGTTGCCGGTGTTGACGGTCATGCTGTTGACCCTCGCCGCCACCGGCGCGCTGATTTTCAAAATCCCCGCGACGCTGACCGGTCTGCCGATCTCGTTTTTCCTGCTCGGCGTGTTTTCGGTCTTCTTCGTCGCCGTCAGCGCGTGGGCGGTGCGCAGGCTGAAACCCGGCTTGGTCGGCAAAACCGTCCGTCTCGACGACGATGCCCTGCAACCGGAAAATCTGGCGGCGTTGCTGCCCGCGTGCTCGGCGGCGCTGCCGTTCCTGCTGCTGATCATGGCCACGCTGCGACTGCCGCTCGCCAATCCCTCGCCCGTCTTCGGGCTGGCACTGTTGCTGGTCGTGCTGCTGCTGGGCGTGACGAAACTGTTCTCCCAGGACTGGCTGCCGGCGGTCGGGCTGGTGTGCGTAACGGCGCTGGAAAGCGCCTGGCACTTCAACCGGTTCGATCCCGCCAATCCGACCACGCCATTGGCCTGGTATGTGATTTTCCTGGCTGTGTTCGCGCTGTTCCCGTTCCTGTTCCTGCGGCAGTTCGGTAACAAGGTTGTTCCGTGGGCCACGGCCGCCTTGGCCGGACCCCCTCAGTTTTTCCTGATGCATCGCCTCATCGCGGCCGCGTATCCGAATCCTGTCATGGGTCTGTTGCCGGCGGCCTTCGCCCTCCCTTCGCTGCTGAGCCTGGTGCTGGTTTTGAAAAGGGCTTCCGCCGCGAACACCGCGAGGGTGGCGCAACTCGCCTGGTTCGGCGGCGTGGCGTTGTTCTTCATCACGTTGATTTTCCCGATCCAATTCGACCGCCAATGGATCACCATCGGCTGGGCGCTGGAAGGCGCGGCATTGCTGTGGCTGTTCCATCGCGTGCCGCACCCGGGACTGCGGCTCGCGGGCACGGGACTGCTCATGGCCGCCTTTGCGCGGCTTGCCCTCAATCCCGCCGTGCTCGAATATCATGCGCGCAGCACGACGCCGATTTGGAACTGGTACCTCTACGCGTATGGCATCGTGACGGCCTGTCTGTTCCTCGGCGCCCGTCTGCTCGCGCCGCCGCGCCACCAGGTCCTGGGCGTCAACACGCCGCCGATCCTGGCCGCGCTGGGAACCGTGCTCGCCTTCCTGCTGTTGAACATTGAAATCGCCGACTTCTTCAGCGAACCCGGCTCGACGCTGACGTTCCAGTTCAGCGGCAACTTCGCGCGCGACATGACCTATTCCATCGCCTGGGCACTCTTCGCCCTGGTGCTGCTGGGCGCCGGCATCACGAAAAAACTTCGCGCTCCGCGTTATGCCGCGCTCGGGCTGTTAAGCGTGACCCTGATCAAACTATTCCTTCATGACCTGGCGCATCTCGCCCAGCTTTACCGCATCGGGGCATTTATCAGCGTGGCGGCGATCGCAATGCTGGCGTCGTTCGCCTATCAACGCTTCTTCTCGGCCGATCTCAAAACGAAGGAATCCAGGAATGAAACAGAGTCATAACCAGAGGCATCCCGGAAGCCTGTTCGAGCAACTCAGTCTCAACGTCGCCGCGGGTTGCGTTTGCGCATTGGTTTGGACTTGCCCCGCAACAGCCGCTCCTTTACCCGCGGATTGGCAGCACGAACAGCCGTTCAACGTGCCGGCACCCGGCCTGGTGAAGTTGAGTCTGCCGGTCGAAACCCTCGATGCCGCCCGCTCCGGACTCGAAGACCTACGCCTCCAGGACGACGCGGGCAGTGAAGTGCCTTATCTCATCGCACGCCCCGCTCCGGCGGCGAGAATCAGCCAAAGGGCAAAATCCTTTCAGGTCTCGTTGAACCCGGGCGGCACAGTCATCACGCTCGAAACAGGTCTGCGGCAACCGATCGACGGCATTACGCTTGACAGTCCCGCAACCGGTTTCATCAAGCCGGTGAAGGTCGAGGGTTCCAACGATGGGAGCCGCTGGCAAACGCTGACCCAAGGCCAACCCATCTTCCGCCAGCCCAACGGCGCCGGCCAATTGCACCTGGATCTGCCGCCGCACGAGTGGGCGTGGCTGCGACTGACCGTGGACGACCAACGCTCGCAACCGGTCCCGTTCACCGGCGCCCGCGTCCAGGTGGCGGCGGGCGCCTCGGCCCCTAACGAACGGCTGCCCGTCACGATTGCCGAGCGAAATGAGAATCCCGGCGAAACCCGGCTCACGCTGGATCTGGGCGCGGCAAATCTGGATGTGGCCTCGGTTCAAATCGAAACGGCCGAACCTTTGTTCACCCGGCAGGTGACCCTGGCGGTGCCGCAGGTCCTGGAGGATTCCGTTCGCGAACAGACCGTGGCACAGAGTGTCCTCTACCGCGTCGCCATCGAAGGCCAACCGGTTTCTTCCAATCTCACCGTCTCGCTGGAAACCCTGGTTCGCTCGCGGGAATTGCTGTTGCTCATCAGGAATCAGGATAGTCCGCCATTGTCCATCTCTGCGGTGCGGGCCGAACGGCGGCCGGTTTACCTCGTGTTTCTCGCGCGACAGGCGGGGACTTATCATCTGCTGACCGGCAACGCCCGTTGCGCCGCTCCGAGTTACGATCTGGCCGCGCTGGGCGCGAACCTAGAAACCGCGCCGGTTTTGCCCATCAAACTTCCGGCGCCGGCCGATAATCCGAATTATCGCGCCCCGGAAGTTCTGTCCGGCATTGAAGCACAGGGGGCAACGCTGGACGTGTCGGCGTGGAAATTCCGCAAGGCGGTCCAACTCACCCGCACCGGAGCGCAGCAGGTTGAGCTGGACCTCGATACGCTTTCGCGGGCACAGCCGGATTTTGAAGACGTCCGCCTCCTGCGCGAGGGCCGACAACTGCCTTACATCCTCGAACGCACTTCCATCAGCCGCTCGCTGACGCCGGCGGTGACCGCAACGAACGACTCAAAAAAACCGAAGCTGAGCCGCTGGATCGTCAAACTCCCGCATCCCCATCTGCCCGTTACGCGGCTGAGTTGCGCCGTGCCGACGGCGCTGTTCCAGCGCGACCTGGCGCTGTACGAGGAAGTGACCGACGAACGGGGCGAATCGTACCGGCGCCCGCTGGGTGCGGCGTCCTGGGTTCAAACCCCCGGGCATAGGAGCCGGGAATTCTTCATGACGCTCGACACTTCGCCCCGAAGCGACGTGCTGTTCCTGGAAACGCAGAACGGCGACAACCCGCGGATTGAACTGGATCAGTTCCGGCTGTTCTATCCCGCGACGCGGCTTTTGTTCAAAGCCGGGCGCGAAGATCACGTTTTCCTCTATTATGGCAATCCGGAGGTGGCGGCACCGCGATACGATCTCAGCCTGGTGGCCGACCAGTTGTTGACCGCGGACAAGGCAACGGCGTCGCTGGCCGCTCCGGAACAACTCAGGAAACCGTCGTGGGGCGAGGGCCGGGCACCGCGAATAGGCGGCGTGCTCTTCTGGGGAATTCTGGCGCTCGTCGTCGTGGTCCTCCTGGTCATCATTGGCCGCCTGCTGCCGAAATCGCCGCCGCTCGAAAGCACCAGGCCCGGAATGGACAAATAATGCGCGGTGTGGCCAATATGAACACACTCCTGTGCCACCGGCGGCAGGGGAAAAAGAGTCAGGTTGCCGCTTGAGAAAACGAACCGCGAACCGGCCCCATCACAGCCCGGGCGTCGGGGTCTCTTTGCGCCGCCATGCGCGCAAGCCTTTCGCGCCCACTATCAGTGCCCCCAAGGCCAGGAAGGCCGCGGATGAAGGTTCGGGGATTGAGGTGGCGCCCGCGGCTATGAAAGCCCCAGTGTCATCGTACGCGTAGCCGTAGATGGTTACGTTGGGACCAGTGGTGGTATCCAGGTTGCCATTGGTCAAGAGGATTTCGGCCCAACCATAGCGAATGGCACCGCCTTCTGTGCTGTCGCTGAACTCAAAAGCCAGGTATTTATGGTCGCTGTAGGTGGCCGGTAAATACGATGAAACGGTATGCGCACCGTTGAATTGTGTACGCCTCGCCACACCGATTGCAGGGCCATTGGCTGTACTTTGACCCTGCCAGACATCGCCCTTGGCATGTGGGACCACAAGATAGTTGATTGCATTGAATTTAACGGATCCGCGACTTTGGTACACATTGAGAGTGCGACGGTGGGAACTACGAACTGACCCGCTCGCTTCCACGGTATTCCCGGTATCTTGCCTCCGATCGATCTTAAACCCGGCGTTGCCAGGCAAGATGAAGTCATATTGGGCAACGCCCGAGTAGCCCACAGTAACCGGACTGGAACTCAAATCAGTGAAGATGATATCGGCGTTGGTCGTTTGAGGCATCGCCGCTGCGCCTGCGGCCAGCGCCAGGAGGGAAACCAGCTTGGTGGAATCGACTCGACTGGCGGCAGACGTTGTCCGTGGGAAAGGTTCTGTGCTGCTCGAATTCATAATCATAAATGTTCCACCGTAATGGCTCATTAAGCACTAATCTCTTCGGTTAGACGTGCTCATTCTCCATGCGCAAAGCGGTGTGTCAAGCGGGAAAGGCGGAATACCACCTTGGGAATTTCGTCAGATGCGTTTGACGGCAGGGCCGCGCTGCTGCGCAGCCTCGGACGTCCCGCAGGTCGTCCCTACCGGTGAAATGAAGACACTGCCTGGCGGTGAAATCTCCTATGTGCGCCTCGTCGGTTCATGGGGTTTTTCCGTGCGTCAATTCTTTGAGCCGTTGCGAGGCGATCTTGAATTGCGTTGACCCGGGAATGGCATTGGAAAGGTATTGCTCGTAGTAATCGACGGCGGCATTGGTTTCGTGTTTGCGCCAGGCGATCGCCCCCAATCCGAACAGGGCCAATTTCGAGTTGCCAGTGGCCCTGAGCAATTGCTCGTAATCCTCGCGCGAGGCATCGAGCTGGCCGGCGCCGAGGTACGCGATCGCCCGATACAGCAGCGCGGCTTCATCGGAGGGCGACAGGAATAGCGCCTTGCTCAGAGTCGCCGCCGCGTCGTCATATCGCGCCAGCCACAGTAGCGTAACCGCCTTGTGCACGAGCAAATCGGGGTTGTTCGGATCGCGCTTCACCAACTCCTCCACCAGGGCCAGCTCCCTTTCCAACTGTCCGCTCGCCGCATACAAATCCGCCGCGCTCGCCACAACCTCGCTTTGCTCCCCGTATCGGCTGACGAAGTCCTCGATGCAGGCGACTGCCTCGTTCGTTTCTCCCAGCGCCCGCATCGCCGTCGCCCGGCAGTCCAACAGCTCGGCCAGACCGGCCGCGTCCAGATGCTGGCCGGAACCCTGGATCCGGTCCGTGAGCTTCACCACTTCGGCAAAGTCCCACAAGCGGAGATAGCTTCGCGCCAGCCACAGTTTGGGCGGCATCCAGTCGGGCGCCAGTTCCGCGCAGCGCATGAATGCGGCGGCGGCCTGGCGGCTGTTGCCGGAAAACAGCATCACGCGGCCGGTTCGGGATAGAAACGTCGGTTCATCCACCGGACCGTCACTGCCGAGAACCTCGGCCCACCCGCCATACCGGGCGAACAGATCCCGAAATTGAAGTTCCACCGCTTCGGGATCGAGCCGCGTTTTGTCGCCCCGCCGGCAGTGTTCGTTGTAAAGGATATTGATCTGCGCCGCGACGTTGTCGGGATTCAGATCGAGCGCCCGCCGAAACCACACGCCGGCTTCCGGCCACTGGCCGAGGCGCTGCATCTCCACACCCCAATAGTCCAGCGATTTCGAATACGCGTAGCCGATGCCCATCGCAGTCGGGTTCTGCTGGGTTTGCAGTCGCAGGAAGCGGAGCGCCGGTCCCGCCCACTCGAGGATGGATCGAGGCCGCTCTTTGGTCTGCCTGGCCAGGTCCATCAGCCCATTCGTCCAACGCTGCTGCCAGATCAGCTCGTTGGTGGCCACCACCGCATCCGCAAGCTTTTGACCGACCACATCCCGGACCTGGCATGGGACCAGGAGATGGACGGAGCCGTTGGGTTGATCGGTGAAGGGTTCGAAGAAAAGGCCGGAGCTTGGATGCAGGTAAAGGACCGGCTCGCGCGCGGCGAACGCCGAAATCAGCTCGAGCATCCCGAGCGGCCGGATGACCTCCAGTCTATTCGTTGGCGGGGCAACCGGCCACCTCGAACCGAACTGCCGGGCCATTAAAATGTGATACCGGGCCGATCTCAGCGAGCCCGTTTCGAGCAGGATGGGATCCTTCTCCGGATCGTCGTGGCGGGCGCTCAATTCCGCCCGCAACAGATAGAGATGCTTGGGGTCGTCGCTCAGAACCACGCTGTTCCCCGCCGGCAGATCCCCGTAGAGCTCCCTGACGAACTCATGGAGCATCGGCCCATTGGTGATCCTCATCTGGCCCAGATTCCTCCAGGCCAGTCCCAGAGGAAGGGCAAACAGCAATACCCAGGCCCCGGCGACCGGCGCTTTTGCCAGACGCTTGAACGCGCCGCCCGGCTTGAGCAGAAGGAAATAGCCGGCGCAATACCCGAAGACCAGGGCGGAGATGTAATAATAGGTCAGCATCGGCACCCCCTGGCCCAAATGGCGGGGGCTGAAGGTCGGATCCAGCGCAATCCAGATCGGCACGAAAAGAAACAGCCCGTGCACAACATGCCCGGTGGCCTTGGTGAGAAGCACTCCCAATGGCGTGTCGTCACCCAGTTGCACCGTATGTGATTTCCAGCGGATCGACAGTACCAGCAGCGGCACCAACAACATCGTTGCCATCGCCTCGAACACGGGCGTTCGCAACGAGAGAAGACCCACCGTCTGCGACTTGAACTCAAGCTTCAGCGCCGCCCAGAAACCAATGTCCCCGCTCGAGGAAACACCATCCACCGTCGGCATCAGCAAATAAAGGCTGAGCCCGGCCAATCCCCACAATGCCATCCGCAGCAGAAAGCGCCGGTCCAGCACCGCGCGCAGCCCCGTCGCCCGCAGAATCGCAGCCAGAAAAATCGGGAGATAACCCAGCATCGCCCAGTTGTTGGCCATCCCCGCGCCATAGACACAGGCGCATCGGGAAAGCCAGGACGGGTCAGGGTCGATGCGGAATTCGAGCAGGCACCGGATGACGTAGGCAAACACCAGCAGGTCGATCATCTCTCCGCTGCCCGATGTCGCATGTTCCCAAAAAGTCAATTGCAGCCCGCACACCATCGCCGTCAGGACCGGCGGCATCCAGGCCGTCGGGGTGGAAAGAATCGAGGCGGGCCGGTCCTGGAGCAGAAGATCGTCCGGCGCCAGATCGTGGCGCAGCAGCGCGACGGATCGCGACAGCAGCGCCAGCACCAGGGCGGCGCACACGGCGCTGAACAGGTTGATGGCCGGCGGGATCATCGACTCCGGCAGCCAGCGGAACGGGTACAGGAGCGCGCAGGTGAGAGGCTGGCCCAGTTCCGGACGCCAATCCCATCCGGAGATCCGTGTCACGGTTCCGAGACTGAGCAGCGAGATCCAGGGATTGATCGTGAGCAGATAGACCAACAGCCCGCAGGCGCCGACGATCCAGGGAAGGACCATGGTCACAAATCGCCTGGGCACCGCTCCGGTGTGTTCGCTGGTCATAACGCCACGGCATTTGAAGCCGCAAGCGCCGGATTGGCAAGAACGCAGTTGCCGTCGGCCATTCTGGACACACCCCCGTCACGCGCCAACGGGCGGCGCTTATTTCCTCGGGCCGGAACAGGATCCCCTGCCCCGGCTCCCCCAACGCGTCGGGCGATTACCTGAGGACGGTCAAAGGCAATCAGCCCTCGGTCGCCGACAACGTGCAGCAACTTGGGGGATCGAGAACGGTCTTCATCTGCGGCTGGATGTCACCGCTGGCGAAGACCGCAGCCGGGTCCGACTGCCCGGGGCGGCCCTGAATCTGGCAATGATCCGGCGCGTCACCGTCAGCCTGGCAGTACATTGGATCGGCAAGCGCCGCAATCCACGTCAGGCGGCTCTTCAGGGGTTCTACGACTTCATGACCGCGCACAACGCCCAAAAAGCCTTCTCACTTGTAACAGCTTCCAAAGCCTCATGGCTACCGCCTTGAAAAATCAGCGCTGCTTCGTTTTGGGGCCTGCCGCCTTGCTGTTGCAACTCGCGGCGGGAATTGATAGGATGCGCCCGTCCATGTGGGCTGTGTTTAAGGAATTCCTGCGCTTCTGCGCGCGGGAGAAGAAATGGTGGTTGATTCCATTGATCCTGGTGCTGTTGCTCCTGGGTGTCGTCCTCATCTTCAGCGCCAGCTCCGGAATCGCCTGGGCGCTTTATCCGTTCATGTGATTCATGCCCGCTCCGCGGAATATCCTCGGCATTTCCGCCTATTACCACGATGCCGCCGCGGCCCTGCTTCGCGATGGAGGCATCGTCGCCGCGGCGCAGGAGGAGCGTTTCAGCCGGAGGAAAAACGATCCTGATTTCCCGCGCCTGGCCATCCAGTTCTGTCTCCGGCATGCGGGACTTGAGGCCGCCCAACTCGACGCCGTGGTTTTTTATGACAAACCGGTCCTCAAATTCGCCCGCCTGCTCGAAACGTACCTCGCCGTGGCGCCAGGCGGCTGGCGCACCTTCCCGACGGTCCTGTCCAATTGGCTGGGTGAAAAGCTCGATTTGCGAAAGACCATCCGCGAAGAGCTGCCCGGCCTGCGGCCGGAGTGCCCCGTCCTTTTCACCGCGCACCACCAGGCCCACGCAGCCAGCGCGTTCTTCCCGTCACCCTTTGCCCAGGCGGCCATCCTCACCATCGACGGCGTCGGCGAATGGGCGACCACGACCATCGGTTGCGGGCGCGGTCATGAAATCCGCCTGCTGAAAGAACTGCGCTTCCCGCACTCGCTCGGGCTGCTTTACTCGGCGTTCACCGATTACTGCGGCTTCCGAATCAACTCCGGCGAATACAAGCTCATGGGCCTGGCGCCCTACGGCGAACCGAAATACGCCGACACCATCCGTCGCCATCTACTCGACCTGAAGCCCGATGGCTCGTTTCAGCTCAACCTCGATTACTTCAACTTTCTGCGCGGCACTACCATGACCAACGAACGGTTTTACCGCCTCTTCGACGGGCCCCCGCGCAAACCGGACGATCCCATCGAAACCCGGCACATGAACGTTGCCCGCTCCATCCAGACGGTCACGGAGGAGGTCATGCTCCTGCTGGCCCGGCACGCCCGCGATGTCACCGGGCTGAACAACCTCTGCCTCGCCGGCGGAGTCGCCCTCAATTGCGTCGCCAACGGACTTATCCTCAGGAAAAGAATCTTCGACCGTCTCTGGATCCAGCCCGCCGCGAGCGATGCCGGTGGCGCACTCGGCGCCGCCTTCGCGGCCTGGCACTCGCACTGCGCCGCGTCCCCCGACCCGACTCCCGGGCCGCCGTCGTCCGGGGCCGACATGATGCAATCCGCCCTGCTCGGGCCCGGATATTCGGACGACCAGATCGAGGCAGCCCTTTGTTCTCACGGCGCGGCCTATCGACGGCTCGAGACCCTGGTTCCAGGGCCGGATGGAATTCGGCCCGCGCGCCCTGGGCGGTCGGTCCATACTGGGCGACGCCCGCTCCCCGCGGATGCAGTCGGTGATGAACTTGAAAGTCAAGTTCCGTGAATCCTTAC
>Ga0224555_1002679_pt1 | contig 20142 bp, 29 predicted proteins | sample 714S23034metaG_FD_180687 | JGI IMG/M metagenome (GOLD analysis project Ga0224555, IMG submission 180687) | Peat soil microbial communities from Stordalen Mire, Sweden - 717 S2 30-34 | ecosystem: Environmental > Terrestrial > Soil > Wetlands > Peat | place: Sweden: Norrbotten County, Stordalen...
CGACATTACTGATTTTGGTGCGAACCGGTTTTGGCGCCACAAAATTATACCCGAAACTCAGGGGATAAATCACACCTCGGAACAAGCAATCGTTAAATGCCCAGGAGCATCGGTTGAACCCTTCGATGGGGTCGGGCACGACGTCGAAATAGAGCATCTGCCCGGATTGCAATTCTTCCACCTTGTTGGTTAGCGTAGTTCCCTGAGCCGAAATACCGGCGCAATGCATAATGACTAGCAACGCCACGGCACAAACCTGAAAGTTAAAGAAAGCGGATTTTAGCCAAAGCCCGGTTGAGTAAAAGTGTTTATTTGTCATATGTATTTCTCCAGCGCCTTAATAGAACCAAGTGACACCTACCATTGCTTTGCGTTTAAGCCCTGATTTGGGCTGCTCATGCCAGCGCAGGAAAGGTGCAGGTATCCGGTCTCGAAGGTAACAGCGACGTTATCATACAGGAACCAATGCACGCCTGTATTCGCCTGTAGATTAAACTCGAAGGTGCCACTGAGGTCTGGGTGCCCTATTCCGGTTGCTGTCACTCCGGCTCCCATGTCGGCATAAGGAACCCAGCGAGTGCTGGTGGCAAAATTATAGCGCAAATGGGGCGTCAGTCCAACCAGCCAATCGCGCTCCGGAGAGACTTGGGCGCCGCCGAACAATTCTCCGCGGAGTTCCCAATTGCCGCGGTACCAATGGCCCTGAGCCACCACGTTGCCCAACATGTGGCCGTAAGAGAGGCTGAGCAAAGTCAAATCGTGTTCCTGCCGGCCGCCGAATATGGCTATGCCAGCCACCGCGCCCGACTGAAGGCTGAATGTTTGGGCATCAGATCGAAAACCTTCGCCAACTTCTCCCTGCCAGATCTTTGTTGGTTGGCCAGCGAACGCTTCCTCGTCCCCAGCGACGACAAACCACGGTCTCTCCACCTGCGAGATCCCTGTTGGTTGGGAAACGAATCCATCCTCGTTCCTGGAGATGGGTAACCACTGGCTGTCCATCCCCCAGATGTCCATTGTTCGAGGGGCTAATGCTTCGGGTTGTCCGGAAGCTGGCGCCAGCGCCAGTTCGGGTTCGGCGCCCTTTAATACCATTGCCAAAACAGTCCCGAGAACGACTAGAGTAACATGATGTTTGCTTTGCGTTTTCATGACCAATCCCTATTGGAAAGAGAGCCCAGACCAAGCGTTGGGCCTCATTCCGATTCCGGCCGCTGCGTTTGTGTCCAGCATCCAGCGTTTGATTCCATTCCGTGGCCTGACCTCTTGGATGGGGTACTTCAGACCATTGACTGGTTGACCCAAGACTTCGGCCACGAGCGAAGCCTTTCCAGAACCGGAGACGAAGAGGATGACCTCAGCCGCAGAGTTCAGCACGGGGAAGGTCATGGTAATGCGATCTTTCTTGAGTTCCTCCACCCAGTTCGACACCACCCAGCGGGCGGTTTCATGTAAACCGGAGCTGTTGGGAAACAACGAGGCTGTATGACCGTCGTGCCCCATCCTGAGGAATGCCAGATCGAAACGCGGAAAACCCTCATCCAGAAGCCCACGCGGTTCGAAAAACCCCCTCAAGTCCGCTTCGTACTCTTCCGCAGCCTGGCAAGCGCTGGCAAGCTCACCGAGCACGCGATGAATGTGAAGGTGCTCGGTTCGCAGGCTCAAAAACATCGCTTCGCTGACCATGCGAAAGTTGCTGTGGGGATGCTCGGGTGGAACATGGCGTTCATCGCCGAAGAAGAAGTGGACCTTCGACCATGGTATTTCCGCGCGGACGTCTTCGTCTGTTGCCATCAACTGGTAAAGAGCCCTGAGTGTCAAACCGCCGGAAAGGGCGACCGCGAAAACACCACGGTCTTGGACTGCTTTTGTTGCCAGGAGCGCAAACCTTCGTGCCGCCGCCGCTGTGAGTGCCTGGATGTCGGCGAACACGTCCACCTCATCTTCGATCAGTTTCATAATATGGTGGAGCTATTTCATTTATTCCCCTCTTCGAGAACGCTTCTCCGACTACTACAGTCAGCGGTGTTTCCCCGGCCTCGTGGTCCTCCCTCCCATGGGATACAGCGCCAGATAGCATGACTATGAACATGACGATGATGGTGTCAAACACCACGAGCGTTAGCAGGATATACTCCATCTGATTCCTCTCCATTTCCGCCGCATGATCCAGTTTCCGTTCTGCGGCACTCTGGCCGGACTTGGCTGCATGCGCCTCACGCGCACAGGAAAGTGGATGTGGTCAAATACCATGACCGACAGAATTAATCTTTGCGGGGCGCGTTCGCCTCGAGTTGTAATTGCGTGTCTCATAGGTCATCAATACGCCGGCACAAGCGGAACCCTGGCTGCCATTTGCAGTTGAACCAGCAAGTCAAGGCGGGTCTCCACCTGGGCGAAACGCAGCGCTTTGGCTGCGGGCAGCACCTTGCTGAATTTCTTGAAGTACGACGCCCGCTTGTCCACCCGCTTCTGCTGGAAGCTCGTGTAGTCCTTCAGCATTTGTCTGGCGCGGTCGTCGGACACGGTGGGGTAGAGCTTTCCATATTCCCGCACCAGCCTCATGAGCCCATCATCGACTTTGTCCATTTCAAATCTGTACTCATGGTAGAGCGGCCAAAAGTCCTTGCTTTCCGCGTCCGTGAGTTCCATCGCCACCACGACGACCGCCTGCCGGTCAGCTTTAACCACACTGCGGGCCACTTCGATCAAGTCCTGATCCGTTTGCGCGAATGCTTGACCGATGGCCCCAGCCAGCATGCCGCAAGTCAAGGCGACGATAGACAGCGCGTGGGTGAATTCTGGCTTCGTAACAGTTTTCATATTCCTTTGAGCGACTTTTTATGAGACTGGATGAGCAGCTCTTTTTGCAGCCACCAAGCCGCCGCCAGTCTCAAGGGGTGTTTTGATGAGGGATTTCATGGAGAATCATGTATGTCTTTGAGACCCCGTTTCGCCTTCTTCGGACTAAAACTCGTTTCGTCGATTCCCATGGCCTGCGCTTTGTCAATATTCATTGTCAACTGCATATCTATCTCCATCACTCATGAAGCACGGCTTGTGCCAATTAAATTATATATTCGCAACTAATTGATGAACACTGTGTTATGCATTATACAACTCAGCCTTTGAAGGATTCGAAATATTGAATACTCACATTTTCGTCTGAGTTCAGCCACAAAGACCGTCCGGCTTCTGACCGTATTTGACGCAATTGAGGGATCAAGCCCCTCGAAGCTTGGCACTTGGGTTTTGACATAGCGCATGGCGAGGCAAAGCTGGCCGCGCTGGCGGAAGCAGTTGATGCGGAACCGCCCGGTGCCGGGCAGAAAACCGGAGAAATCTACGTCATGCGTTTCTGCGATGTGTTACCAGTTCGCTTTTGGGAGTCATGTCGTTCGAAATTGGATCCTGTGACGTTGTCCATGGAGTCCATGGCTCATTTCAACTGAGTGCCATGAGGGAAACTGGCTCAATGCGGCTGTTGCGCATTATGCCATAGGCATTTGGATCCAAGACGCGCCTGTCATCCACGAGAAAAATGTAATGATGGTACCCGTGGGGAAGTTCCAGGCTTGCCATCCATCGTCCGTCCGACATCCGGGACATGGGAGTCGAATGCCAATGGTTGAAATCCCCCGAGAGTGCTACGTGCTCCGCCTCCGGCGCGTTGCAGTAAAAAGTGGCATGATGCAGGTTATTCTTCGCAGAATAGCGCGAACCAAAGCTGCGGTTTTCAAGTATAGTATTCATATTCTCCTTCAATTCTTTTCATGTTTGACCTTGACGAACTCCATGCGTCCGGCGTGCGTATCCAGAACTTCGTCAAGAACCGGCCGGATCACCTGGCAGAGCCGAATCCAAGGAGCCAAAAACGCTGCCAAGACGGGCCGCCCCGATTCCAGCACTTCCAACTTGAGATTCAGTTCACCGATTTGTTCATTGTCAGCGTTCTTATTATTAACTGTATCGCTCATACAACTACTTATTACGCATAAGGTGTGCCAATTTCATTGAACATCCACATTTTGGTTCGCGTGGAGCCACAGAAACTATCCGGCCTCCGACCGTATCTGCCGATTGTGGAATCAAACAGGATCAATCGAGAGCGATGAACAACACATGTTCAGCTTCTCACTTAATTGCTCCCTGGCTTTGCTGACGCGGAGCCAGGGCTTCCGATCTGGGGAATCGACCGTGCGTTGCTGCAAATAGCATCGGTGCGTTTGGCCAGACAAATCGGCCGGTTTTTCCGGCTTTCACGACCGTGGCGAATTGGGCGGGAAATTCGCCTTGGAGGAAGGCCGTGATTTCGCGGCGCAGATTCAAATCGCGAAGTTGGAGCAACTCATCAAAGCTGCGGGTAATCGGTCGCGGCCGGCCTGACTCCGCAGGTCTCAGGAGGATTTGCTCATAAACGGCGTTCCATGCGGGATCGATTCCCTCGCCGTCCTGCCCGGAGCAGCAGGCAAGGCGGCGGAGGTCCTCTTCGACGGCGCAGAAAGGCCTTCCTTCACTGGCAACCTGCGGGAAGAGGCGGCTAAGTTCGACGGGGTCCTTCAGCGCCCGGCGCAGTGCCTTGATGAATTCCTTCAGGAGTTGATCAACGAAATCCAACCCATTCTGATATTCCCTGGGGTCCCGATGTTGCAGATTCCGCAACGCTTCACACCAGACAGGAGAGAAGCGCGGGTGTTTGCGGAACTTGCGGACCGATTTGGCCAGGGCTGAAACAATGGCTCGTTGCAGGTCGTAGTGGAATCTTTCGCCGGAAAGTTCGGGTTTAGCCATGTTTCCGGCCGGTGAGCGGGCGTCGCGGAATGGAGAATCACTGGTTTTCATGAGCGTTTTCGTTGCGTCTGGTTCTTCGGTCTGATTTTGGGTAATTCTCTCTGCATGGCTGAACTAATGCAATCAATCGAGGGCAATGAACGACACGTTTTTATGCCCGTCCTCCAAAGTAAAATACATTGCATGGGGATCAAGCTGCGGTTCCCCGTCCACTAGAAACTGGTAGTAATGGCGTCCACGGGCCAGAGGCACTTGGAGAAACCATGAACCGTCCGCCTGACGGCGCATGGGATGTGTGGTGCCATTCCAGTGATTGAAATCTCCAATCAGACAAACTGTTGCCGCCTGAAAGGCTTCGCAGTGAAACGCAATTGTCTCAGTTGTGTCCTTGAGTTCAGCCTCGATGACCTTCATTCCAGATTCCTTTGTGCTCACAATTCGCTGGGGCGGCGCCTAAGCGAAGGTTGGCGCGGCCATCCGCCGCTGCAACTTTCGGTGGCGCGCCGGGATTCATGTGCTGCCAGGAAACTCCCGGCATCTCGGGATAATAATCGGGGGAATTAGGGCCATGATTCCGAGTGACGCAACCCCCGGCCAGCAGGACCAGGAGTGCATAAACATACAAACGATTCGTTTTCATGGTGATTCATATTACTGTTGCTTGTTTGTTATGGCTTTTCTTCAGCCACCAAAAAATTCGGTCTTTGCCCGCAGGCTGAACAGACCTGTTCATCGCCATTGGTCGTCGGATGCAAAGTGTCGAAATAACGAAGGGCACACTGGGGGCAGCACAACATTATTCGCCTCGCCTCACGGGGAAGCTTGCAAAACCAGCCGTTGTCCACGATCTCTCTGCGACAGATGAAGCATTTCTGTCGCACGTTTCCATTAACGGAAGGCGCCTCTCGCGAGGTTTCTTGCGGCTCATTCACAGGCCGGTCACTCGTGCTATCGGAGGGTTCCGTGGCATGGCGCGGGCGGGCATCGTAGTTGTCACTGGTAGCATTCACATTCTTGCCTTCGGTCGTATTCATAGGTTGATGAGGGTGTGGTTTCGATTCATCCCTGGTGGTGGCTTTCGTCTGTCATTAGTTAAGGGAAAAGTTGGGGGACTGGTTCTGCATCGCCGCGCCCGCAGGACATGGATAACGGGAGGCACACCGACAAGAACGTGCAAATCAGACGCTTCTTCCGAAACCATCAACTGCAATAAGTCAGACATGGCATACATAGATCAGCCTTTCATATTTCATTTGGTATTGCGCAACGACATCCACGGCTGGCCGGGAGTTGGCTCGTGGAGTGGCGGTAGTCACCTAAGTTACGAAGCGCTTCGGCAACGGAGAGCCGGACCTTGCACGGCCAGTTTGTCCTGGCGAGTGGTATGCCGTCGGAATAACACAAGCAGTCCACCCCAGCCTCCGAAGCCAGGTGGCTTAAATAGATTTCTGCGGAAGATAACCGCGGCACGATCATTCCGCCCGTTTCCAGCAAGGCCAGCAAAGAAACCCGATGGGTTGGCTTGTGGAGCAACTGTTGTTTGATCCATTTAATCTGCGTCCGGGGCAGTTCCCGTCCAGACAAAAGCGCGAAGAGTATGATGTCCGCCTTGGCGATGGCATCCGCCGCCACCTTGCGCATTTTGGGATGCCAAAAGGACTTAAGCCTCCACCAGGAGACTGAAAAATTGAAGGAACGACCCAGTCGCCGCGTGAGTTCTTCCTGCATGAGCTGCGCTCGATTTCGGTTGAGGTCGTGCTCATAAACAGCAAAAATCCTTATGACAGGCTTTTGCACTTGAGAGAAGCGCCCATGGCGAACTCTGGGCGGGTGAGCTTCTGGCATGGGCGTTTCGAACCGCAAACCCACCTTCCGGCCTCGATCCCCCCCAATTTTTAATGAATATCTTTGAAGAGACATAACAGCTTTTGATTGCTTTTGATTTGCTTCGTATGACGTCATACCGTTCATATGTTTGTCTTTCTATCTGGTTGCCGGTGTGGGGCGTTGTTTAAGGTGCGCCAACTGGAGATTCTCCGCGGTTCCGGGCCTTAAGCGGGCCCGGGTGATATTGGCGCCGCGTTGGGAAGCGCACGCCTGTGCGGCGGACAGCGGACAGCCGGTTGGCCGGAGGGACAGGCCATAATGCTCGGATCGGACGAGCACCACACGCGCGGGACGCGTGCGCTTCCCAAAAGCGTTTTCGTCGAAATCGTTGAAAACCGGATCGGGCAGATATCGTCTGATGACCGGACAGAATTGCACGCTGTGCCATCGTCGAATTTTGAGTTGTTTTTTCATGGTGCTTCTTCCTTTTGTGCGAGCTTGCGCAGGTCTTGTTTAAATCCTCTTCATGGTTGTGTTTTTCAAAAATCGTCGTGAGAACTTCAATAGGGAAAGTTGCCGTTGCATTTGGCCCAGATGACGTAAAGGGCAAAGAAAAAGCCAACGAAAATGAAGACCAAAAAACTCCCAATCCCGAACATCTCCCAAGCGAAGCGATTAGCTCTATTGGATGGCGACCCCGTTGCCCGTTCCTGCTCCACTGGGTGTCGCTCCGAATGATCTGTCACTCGACCGTTCCCTTGAGAGGGTTCAGCGGAGTGGGGTGGGTTCAAATTGCCGTTGTCAAGGACGGACGGCCGGGATTTCGAAAATCCCACACCGAATTCGGGCTCATTCGTTCTGAAGATATGTTTCATGTTGGTCATTAATGGCTGCTCGGATATTCAACCCCGGTCTGTCCGGCTTCGGGGCTGGCCGGACAGACCTGTCCGATGGTTCGTCCTCGCGGGCCGCATGAGGGTTAACGGCGGCGTCCCACGAGTATGCCGATGAGCAACCCGACGCCACAGGCGATGCCAATGGACTGATAAGGATGCTCGCGGATAGCGTGATCCGTAGTATGGGCCGCTTTCACGGTTTTCTCTTTCAGTCGGCCGTAAGTGGCTTTGGCTGACTCCAGGGCTGACGCCAAACGGCTGCGCACTTCCTTTATGTTTTCGCTGCCTGCATCCGCAGTGGCCTTGAGTAGCTCTTCCGCGTCGCGCAGAACCAGGTTGAGGTCGCTGGTCAATTTTTCATTTGCTTCAAATGATGTCATATCGTTTCTTTCTTTGTTTTGCTTTTCGTACTTTTTCCCATGTCATCACTGTTTAATCAGGATTCGTGCCAAAACGATGGATTCGACGTAAGACACTCATTTGCAATAAGATAATGCTTTTTGTCAGGATTCTTAGGCGTGTCGGGATTTTGAAAGTTCGAATTTCCGTGTTATCAACGATTGAAAATTCGTCGCACTTATGACAAGATATGTGTTTAAGGAGTGTCAACTGTAAATCCTCAACGGTTTTTGCCCTGCGCAAGCCGATAAGTTTTTCTGAGTCGCAATGCTCCGTTTGGGATCCGACGAATGCAGGAAGAATTCGGCGGTTAGAAAGTAGGTATGGGCCCGCAGAAAAGCTCCACCTCTGCCTTGAGCGTCCTGGGTCCACTCGGCAGTAGCATTCCAAGCTTTATACAGCCCTGGGCATCCCGGCCTCTGATGTGCTGGACAGTCTCCAGAACCTCTTCCTTATCGGAACCGCCATAGGGTTCGGCGGGCAGTAATCGTAGGGCTTGAAAGTGGTAGATCTTGTCTTTAAAAAGGTGGCTTCGAGCAACATCAGAGGGGTGACCAATGAAGATGAAAAGGACGATAAGGCAGAGTGTCGCGGCTCCCGCGCGGAATAACCATAGCCTTTTAGCTCTCATGTATGTCTCCTTTGTAAATAGAAGTCGACTTGCGTTAATGACACTCATGTTCATGTGTTGGCAGATCATTTCGTGGATTGTGGCGGCGCAAGCCTTCCGCCACGGCGTGGAGGCTGACGAGATTGGTGGAGGGCTGGGCCAAGCCGCCCAATCTGTTGTTCAGGAAACTCGCCCCCAAAATAACGTTGTTGGAGCAAGAGGCGTCGTTGACATGAAAGGCTTTCCCGCCGCAATCATTGACCATCAGGTTTTCAAAATTGTTGCCGATGCATTGGGTGTCGGGACAGAGCATCCAGCCCCTGGCGGTGTCAGTGGTGGCTTGTGCCATGAAAACCCCGTCATGATGACTCTTGGAAATGATCAGGCTTTGAAACGAATTGTCCCGGGAGTCGCGCATGAAAATGCCCAGATCGTTGCGCGCCATTACCGCATTGGTGATGGAATTATGGCTGAAGTCGAGGTCCAATGACAGGCCCGCCGCCAGATTGTCATGCAGACGCAGGTTGTCAAAGCGGCTTTCTTCGGTCTGGTAACAGGCCACGCCGTCGAATTGATTGTCGTAGGAGTCAAAATCGTTGACGTGGAGATGGCGGACGGCGGCGGCGACCAAGCCACCGGAGCGGCAATGGCAACAGACGACATGTTTGACCTCAACATCGGCCGCGTTCCAGATTTGCACGCCATTGTTGTTGAACTCAGAGCCGTCACCGGCTGATCGCCAAAACTCCAGTCTTTGATTCCTGCGGTTGCCGTCAATCATCAGGTCCGCCAAGCGCAGGTGCGAGGCGCGATGATTTGTTTCGGTCATGGGCGGCCCAAGAATCACCACCGGGCAGTCAGCCCCGTCCGCCAGGTGCAGGATGGTGGCCGGCCCGCTTCCGCGCAAGGTTTCGTCATTGTGCCGCAACATGAGCGGCTGGGAGATTGCATAGGTTCCGGCGCTGAGAACCACTTCACCGTTGGCTGGCAGGGCGTCCAGCGCCATCTGGATTTCCGCGCCGCTGGAATTGGCGGGCAGCATGACAATGACCGGAGGCGCTCCGAACGAAGGATGGCAGATCATCCCCTGCGCCAGCAGCAGTGAAGTGAAGAGTCCACTTCGGGAACTTGATTTTATGAGGTTGCACTGGCGCATATATAACCTTTTGATCCTATCGTTCAATCTAGCTTATAACATTTAAAGAATGGTGCTAACTAAGATTGGGTGGTCGCTTTGAACTACATTTGAGAATTGCGCAACTGAGGTGTGCCCCAACGGCGACCAGGAGTAGCATCAAAGCGATAACGCCCAGCTTTCCCAGGAATCCAACCACCTGTTCCAAATGGCGGTGGAATGAGAATCCCAATACGACATGCACGGCGGCGTAAAAAACCGAGCTGAAAGCATTCACTAGCAAGAAGCCATGGCGCCGCCGGGAACGGCAGTCCACTCTGTTCCGCAAAAACCGCGAGGAAAAGAACCAATCCGCCATGCGATAATGGGAATTGGTTCACTTGACTCATATCTTCCTCCTCTGCTCCGGCGGCACTTGCTGGTCTACTGGCGGCTTTTTGTCCGGATTTCTGGCGGGCTGATCGTGCCAGGCAAGCACGAACAGGATCGTCAAAACTACTGATTATGGCAAGCGAGGTGCTCATAGGCGGCGATTATTTACTTGTTGGTCGTGCGCACGGTGGCGGATTTGTCCCAAGGTGAACGACGAAGGTCCGAGGCGACCTCAGCAAAAATCCCGCCAAACGCTTGATTCCAGCCTTCCATCAACGCGGCGGCGCTTGGCGCGGTGACTGGTATGCTGCGCGAATACTCCTGTTGAAGGATTGGTTTTGTCGGCACGCCATTGCGGGCTTCGAAGAACACCAGGTGCATTGTCACGACGGCACACGCGTGGTCTGACCATCGAAAGTCTCCATAGAGCTGGGTCACATTGATTTCTACGACGGTATTGGGCTTGAGGGCACTGCCGGCGTCCACGACCTCGCTGAAGCCGCCGGCTCTACTCAACCATCCGCGCACCGGCGCCATCAGCTCTTCCTCTGGCGGGTCCAGGAATTCCGCGTAGGGATCGCGCACGTAGGAAAACTCGCCTGTGCGATAGACCAGCGACCGCCCATCGAATGGCGGGGCGATTCGCAGGTGTCTAATGCCCAGCACACGGTCGCCGGCGACGGCGCCGCCGGAGGCGGTTGGCGGCGCGCCAAAGGTGAAGGTTTGTTTGTGCAAAGGAGGTTTGGACAGGCAGCCACATAACACCAGGATGGCGGCAAGAATGGCCAAAATATTCACGATCCATTGATGAAAGGCACGTAAAGTCTTCATAGTGTTGACTCGGTAGCAGGAATTCATTGTTTTGCCGGTGGTTGAACGTTCTTTATTGGGAGAGGGGGTTTGCCGAGAATGAAGCCGGAGGGGTACTGTTTCATCTCGAATAAAACATCGTCCGCCTCATGCAACGTACGCGAAGCGTTGTCCAGTGTTTGATTCAATGCATCGAAATCAAGGTTCGCCAAGCCGGGTTGGAGACTCCCAACCGTCTCCTGAAGCTGTCCAACAAGTCCGTCCGCATCGTGGGCCAACTTCTCGAGTTCCATTTTTGCGATGGTGTCCCCGGTGTGATCGAGGAAAGATTGGAGTTTTGCATTGCTGCCCCGCAGTTCCGTCAACAGGGCGTTGGCATTGGTGCCCAGACTTTCCAAGTCTATCCGCTCGACGCGGCCCAGCAAGTGGCCAACCGATTTGAGATCGACTTCAGCCAAATGATCCAAGGCGGCCACATCAACCTGATCCAGCTTGTGCAACGCCTCGCGCATGGAAACGAGCAAATCTCCCAATAAACCAGGCGCCGAGGGAATATAAGTGTGCCGCGGCGTCCACCCAACCTGCAATGGCGGGTTCTCAGCCGGGTTCAGAAACTCAAGCGACAAAATGCAGGTGCCGGTGACGCCCAGCGCCTTGGGACAAGCGCGCAAACCATGTTCAATCGCCTTCTGGAGCCGCTCGTTGCGATCCTTGCCTGGCGGCAAAATGGAAACATCATCGTTCATCTCGAAGACGACCGCGACGTAACCCGGTGAGGCATCCTGATATTCGTTCCAGGAAAAACCAATGCTGGTGACTTTGCCGACGCGTACACCTCGAAGTTCAACGGCCGAACCGACTGAAAGCCCGCTCACATCGGTGGTGACATAGGTTTCGAACAAGCTCGACTTTTTGAGGTTGCTCCACACGCCGAAAACCAGCAGGCCAGTCACGACAAGGCCCACGCCAAAGAATGTAAAAAGGCCGATCTTGAAATTGTTTATTTTCACGCTCATAAGTATCTAGCTGGGCTTCACGGAGTGACCAGGATCAGGTTGACGGTTGAAGAAACGACGAACCCACGGGTCGGCAGCCCCATCCCTGAGTTCGGCCGGCTTTCCTTCGGCGATGATCCCCTTGGCGCCGGAGCCAAGCATCACAACTCGGTCGGCGATGGAGTAAATGCTGGGCAACTCGTGGCTCACAATCACGAAGGTAAAGCCGAAGTGGTGCAGGCTTGTAATCAAGAGATCGATCCCGGCAGAGGTAATCGGGTCCAGTCCGGCGGACGGTTCGTCCAGGAACAGAATTCTTGGATCCAGCGTCATGGCGCGCGCGATGGCCGCCCGTTTCTGCATTCCGCCACTCAATTCGGCAGGCATTTTGTCCGCGGCGGCGCCCAGTCCCACCAGCTTCAGCCTGGCTAAAGCAGCCAATTCCTTCAACGGATCCGGCAGGTCGGAGAACTCATCCAGCGGCAGCCGCACGTTCTCGAGGACCGTAATGGAGCCGAACAGCGCGCCACTCTGATACATCACGCCAAATTTGCGCAACAGCGCCAGCCTCTCTTTGCCCTGGGCAGCCACCAGGTTGCCCCCTTCGATCCATACCTCGCCGGACAGGGGCGGATAAAGCCCGATCATTGCTTTCAACAGGGTGCTTTTGCCTGAACCCGATTCGCCCAGGATCACGAATACTTCGCCGCGCCTGACTTGAAAGTTTACGTTCTGAAGAATGACGTTGTCTCCATAACCGACGGTCAAGTCTTTGACGGAAATCGCGATGTCGTCAGGCGCATTCATCATTTGAGAAGGAAAGAAATTGCGGAAAAGAAGGCATCGGCCACGATGATGAGCAACAGGCTGGTTACGACCGCCCGCGTTGTTGAAAGGCCGACGGCACTGGGTCCCTGTTGGGTGCGCAGACCGTGCCAGCAACCCACCGCCGACACGATGACACCAAAGACGGCGCTCTTGGAGATCCCAGCCCCGAGATCGTTCAAGTGAACGCTGGATGCCAATTGGTGTAATATAAGCGGAAGCGTAAAACCCAATCCCAGCATGACGATGACGCCGCCTATCACCCCCATGAGGATCGAGTAAAACGTGAGCAGCGGTGTCACAAAAACTCCCGCCAGGATTCGCGGAACCACCAAAAAGGGGATGGGATCCAGTCCGAATGTCTTCAACGCATTGAGTTCCTCATTGACTTTCATGGTGCCGATCTCGGCGGCGAATGAAGAACCTGACCGGCCCGCCAGCAGAATGGCCGTCATGAGCGGCCCCATGTCGCGAACCATCACCACCATGATGGTGTTGGCGACGTATAGTTGTGCGCCAAATTCGGCCAGACGCCGGGCTGACTCAAAGGCGATAATGAATCCCAGGAGCAAGCTCATAAGCGAAATGATTGGCACGGCGTTGGCGCCCGCCAACTCAACGATGCGGCGTGTCTCCGTCCAGCGGCTTCGTTTGGGGTGGAAAATGCTCAGAGGCAGGCTGGCGATGATAGCACCCAAGAAGACCATCTCCCCCTGGAAATCCCTGTTCATTTGCCTGACCTTCCGGCCAATCTTTCCCACGAAAGAATCGCGCTTGATCGCCGGTTGTGGGTGGAACGTTTCGTCGTCCTCCGAAGTGAGGTCGCGGAAGATTTTCTCCAAATCAGCTTTCAATCCAAGCACCGAGACCGTCGCCTGCGGCGTCATTCTTCCCATGTTGAGGTAGAGGAGCAAAATCAGACCCGCGGCGTCGCAGAGGCCCAGGCCGCTGACATCCACGTGGAGTGTCGCAACTTTTGTCTCCAGCAATTCCTTCTCCAGAATGCCCCAGCAACCCACGACTGTCTGCGAATTCAGGCGGCCACGAAGAACCACGCGAGCCTGACCGTCGGGTCTCACTTCCACGTCGGTTTCCAGTTCGTTTTGTGTTGCGATCGTCATAGCTTCATCCTGCTTCCGAAGTTTTCTGACTCGCTCGATGAATTCATAATTGATGTCGTTTCGTTCAACTCACAGCGATCAGGGAGGCTTTGGGAAAACCGTCAACTTGCGCCGTTCCGGCTGCTCGCGGATCAAGTGTCGGCACGCCATCCACCAGAAAGAGGTATTGATGATGGCCATGCGTCAACGCCGCTTCAACGAACCACCATCCATCCTCCCGACGCCGCATGGGGTGTGCGTTTGGACGCCACTTGTTGAAATCCCCAATCAGACTCACCGATTTGGCGTCCGGTTTTGCGTAATAAAAATGCACCGGCTTGGCCATGTCCTTTGCCGAATAAGGCGACCGAACCGGCCGTTCAGGAATTGTGTTCAGGACGATATTCATTTTTGGGTCTCCTTGATTTGTTGTTCAGTGGATGCATAGGGCTTACTGGGAAAAAGGTTTGAGTTTGGCCAGAATGGCCTCCTTGGTCGCGGTGCCAACGATGCGCAAGCAAGGATTGCCTCGGACAAAACAGAGCAGCGTTGGAACCGACTGAATCTCGTACCAAAGACTAAGGTCGAGACTGTCATCCGCATTGACCTTGACCACTTTGAGCTTTCCCGCGCAGGCGCTGGCTAGTTCTTGAAGCACGGAATCGAAGACCTGGCATGGCCGGCTCCAGGGCGCCCAGAACTCGACAAGGACTGGTTGGGTCGATTCCAAAACTTCCGCCTTGAAATCCTCGGCTGCGATTGCGAGCAGTGCTCCGTTTTGGGTGTTCATGTTTTCGGGTTTCTTGAACATAACCAAGCTTTATGCACAGGCTGTGCCATGGTTGGGGCAAAAACGTAACACGCTCAACGACACCGTTTTGCACACCGACTGGCCAATTTCCGACGGGGTCAGGAAATTGAACGACACGAAAAATCGTGTGACGTTCGCGGGCGGTTTCATGGCTCTAAATCCTCTATGATGACGAAATGACTGCCGCTGTTGCTCCAGACCCGCAACAGCGTGCGCTTGTCCTTGGCATTTTGCGTCAGCCGCGACGCCTCCCCGGCGTTCCTGACTTCCTGGCGATTGATAGATTGAATAACATCCCCGGGCCGGAGACCTGCTTGCGCGGCCGCCGAAGCAGCGTAGAGATCGAACACGACCGCCCCCTGCACATCACTGGGAATTTTGAGCAACTGCCTGAGTTCGCTATTGAGCTCACCTATAAATACGCCCTGTAGCGCGCCGGGATCCCTTTCCTGGATAGATCGATCCACCTTCGCGAGGCGAGTCTTACTAGATGGATCGCCAATGGTGACCCGAAGCAGCTTAGACGAGCCGTCGCGCAGAACCTCAACCGGGACGATCTGACCAGGCCTGGCTTCAGTCACCGAGAGCATCAACTGACGCGCGTCAAGCACCTCCTTGCCGTCGAACCGCGAAATCACATCTCCGACCTTGAACCCGGCCTGCTCGGCAGGTCCGTTCGGCGAAACACCGCCCACCAGCACACCGGTGGCATCGTGAAGCTTGAATTCTGTGGCGAGCTTGAGCGTCAGGTCCTGAGCATCGACTCCGAGATAGCCGCGAACCACATACCCATACTTCACCAGATCCGTCATCACTCTGCGGGCGAGCTCCGACGGAACGGCAAAGCCGATGCCCAGGTTACCGCCAGAACTGCTGAGGATGGCGGTGTTGATGCCGATGAGGTGCCCGGTGACATCCACCAAAGCTCCACCGGAGTTGCCGGGGTTAATGGGGGCGTCGGTTTGGATGAAGCTCTCACAATCCTCGATGCCCATGCCGCCACGGTCAGTCGCGCTGACGATCCCGTGCGTCACAGTTTGGCCTACCCCAAACGGATTGCCAATCGCCAGCACCAGATCGCCCACCTGCACGTTCCGGCTGTCAGCCAGCAGGACTTTCGGCAGGTGTTGGGCGCGAATCTTGATGACCGCGATATCACTCTGGGCATCAAGTCCTATAACTCTGGCTTTGAACTCGCGTCCGTCCTGCAGGGTCACCTCGACCTCTGTTGCTCCATTTACCAGATGGCTGTTGGTCAGGATATAACCGTCCTCAGTCACGATCACCCCGGACCCAAGCCCGCCCTCCACCAGGCGGGCCGAGCGCAGGCGGGGGACCTTTCCCATTGAGTAACGCGAGAGAGGATTCTCCATGCCGCCTGCCAGGTTAGCAACGCTGTCGGATTTCAGCGTGGTGACAATTCTCACCACAGCGGGTGAAACCCTTTTGACTGTCGGCGCGAAGGTTTCGAATGTCCCATCGAAACGCTGCGCTGGAAGCTCATTAACTGACTGGTTGAGCGTCTCGCCGCACTGCCCGGCCTCGGTTATGGGATCCAGTTGGCCCCCCAGGACCAATGTCGCGTTCACGAGGACGATGCCTAACGTCAGCAGCAATTCTGGTTTGTGAATCTGTATACTCATATCTTTCATTGTGGTCCGTCTCATGCCGTCTAAAGTCTTCATTTTTACGACACGTCCGGGTCGTGGTTGCTAGCTCATACATTTTCTGTGCCACCTTTGGATAATGCGCCGTTTCCGTTGCGGTTGCGCCATTTGTGTAACTTCCCGCATCGCCATTTCTTCACAGAACCCCGTATGAGTTTTCGTGCATTCGTAAATTCGTGTGCCATCTCCAGCACGATGTCCGGCAAGCAAGTCCTTGGGAATGATTGGCTTGCGTGCCGGTTTAGGTGTTGGCACGCGATCTGATTATGGAACCTCGATTACGGGATGAGGAAACGAATATGATCAAAAGAATCTTGATGGAGGCAGCTATTACTGAAAACGGGCGGCCGAGTTTCGCTAGAGACCGCAGGTTTGAGCTGCGGGTATCCGCCGTCGGGTTCCTTGCGGCCTTGGTGCTTATGCTGGTCGCTACACCTTTTGTTGAGGGCTTGAAGCGAGGCCAGCTCTACGAAGCAGTGCTGTTTACGGTAGTGATGTGCACGGGTTTAATCGCCAGTGGTTCCCGCCGAAGACTGGCATTCGCGCTGGTCAGCTTCGCGCTCGCCGCTATATGGCTGAATCAACTCTGGCCCCGAGCATGCCCAGCACTGACATTTATTTTGCCGGGAATGGCATTTCTCGTCGTAGTCACAGCGTCCCTGTTGCGGTTTGTACTTCGAGCCAAACAGGTCGATGCGGAGGTACTTTGTGCCGGCATTTCTGTTTATCTAATCTTGGGATTGCTCTGGGGTCTGGCCTACACGTTGGTAGCGCAAGTGAACCCCAACGCGTTCACTTTCAGCACTCTCTCGGGAACGGCGGCCAGGATGAGCGGGTTCACTGCCATCTATTTCAGTTTCATAACCCTGGCGACGCTGGGGTACGGCGACATCACCCCCGCTACTAATGTCGCGAGGATGCTGGCTATGCTTGAGGCGATGACGGGCACGCTCTTCGTCGGTGTCATGATCGCCCGCCTGGTTTCTCTTTACTCCGCCTCGGGGCAGAGTCAGACGCCGGCCCACGACGAAGGCCAGAGCAACTAGAACTCAAGGGACTCAGTCCTTGGGCAATCCGGGCTCCGAATCCCAACTTGTGGTTCACCGAATCGCTTTGCACAGATTTCCAGCAGAGCGCTCGTAACTGTAAGGATGACCGGCCCGAGCACGAGTCCACTCCACCCAAAGAGAAGCAGTCCGCCCACGAGGGCGACGAAGATACTTTCTGAGGGGACCCTCAGCCGGTCTTTCACCATGACCGGATAGAGGAAATTCTCGATCGCGCGGACCAGCAGACTGCCCAGGGCAGCTACGCCGAGAGCTTCCCCCCACCTGCCCTCCAGTCCGAGATACACCGCTGCCGGGAGCCACAGGACAAAGGTATCCACCACCGGCACGAATGCGAATACCGCCGCCACCAGGGCCCAAAACCATGGCGAAGGAACCCCCAGCCACCAAAACATCAGCCCACCGAGCACACCCTGGAGCGCGGAGAGCGCGAGCATGCCGTAGAGGGTCGCATGAATCGTGTCATTGACCCGGCAAAAGAGAGTGTTGGTCTCGCTTTCGCCCAAGGGCAAGAACGAACGGATGGCCTTGAGCACGCGAAATCGATCGCGAAGAAAATAGAATAAAAAATACAACGTCAGGAAGACCTGAACGGCTGCGATGGCTGATTCCATTACCAACCTGGAGAGGAGGGTCTTCAACCAGGTCGTGGCCATCGAGGCGTTTTCCGGCGAGCTAACCTGCCGTTCAATCAAAGCTTGAAAGTGAGCTAATTGCGGATGTTGGTCGCAAAGGATGTGCCATTTACCGGCTGCGATTTGTTTTTGGATGTTTTCTGGGACCGAGTTGGCTTGTTCCGCGAGCTTTTGCGCAAACCACGTCGCAGGGACCACGACGAGCAATCCAATGATAACCAGAGAAAACGCCGCCGCCAGGTTCGGCCGTCTCACTTTTGCCTCGATCCATTGATGCAACGGGTTGAAGACTACCGCCAGCGCACCGGCCCAGACCAGGGATGGAATGCAAGGCTGGGCTAAACGGAAGCATAAGTAGATGCCAACCGCCGCCAGCAGTGCTAACGCAATCGCCCGAATGCGAGCGCGGGACCACCCTCCATTCTTCATGGAAGTCTCGTTTACGCTGAGTTGATTCACATTGACACAGGACCGCTTGACCTTCAGAACTCATTCTAACGATCATTGCAGGTCGTCATGGAAGATGTTATACATCTTTCGTGCCAGGTTTGGAGAATTCGCCGTTCCCATTGCAGTTGGGACAGTTATGTAGATTCCCTCCTTCGGAATGTCCCACAGAACTCACGCGAGTTTTCGTGTGTTCAAAAAATCGCAGAGTCAGGATGGCCCACGTTCGGGCCTCTTCAGGCCCCATTTGGTCATCCTCGAAAGCAAAGTAGTGGGCTTGACGCCCAGAAGCTCCGCTGCGCTATCGGGTCCGCTGATCTTCCAATTAGCTGCTTCCAATGCTGCAACGAGGTTGTCGCGTTCGAAGCGTTCAACCTCGGCTTCAGTTAGGAATTTGGGCTGCGCCGGGCTGACAACCGGAGAATCGCTCCGAGGATTCGGTCGAACCACTGGCGCCGCTTGGCCGGTGATAGGCAGGTCAAACTCCAAAGCCCCGCCGCGGGCCAGAATCACGGAGCGCTCAACCACGTTGCGCAATTCCCGCACATTGCCCGGCCAATCGTAACTCTGGAGTTGTGTGACCGCAGCCCTCGTCAGCCGGGGCTTGCCGCACTTCAATTCCTTGGCCGAGAGATCGACAAAATGTTTGGCCAATAACGGGATGTCATCCACTCGCTCCCTGAGCGGGGGGACTTGAATCGGAAACACGTTCAGTCGGTAAAAGAGATCCTCGCGGAAACGGCCCGCGGCGGCTGCTTTCTTCAAATCCCGGTTGGTCGCGGCTACGATGCGCACATTTGCGCGTCGCGTCCGGTCGTCACCAACTCGTTCATACCGCTTCTCTTGAAGGATGCGCAGTAGCTTGTTTTGAATATCCAACGGAATCTCTCCAACTTCGTCCAGGAAGATGGTTCCGCCCTCCGCCGTTTCGAAGCGTCCGGCGCGATCCTTCACGGCTCCCGTAAATGACCCTCTGACGTGGCCAAAGAACTCGCTTTCGAATAGCTCCCGTGGAATGGAGGCGCAGTTGACTCGAACCAAGGGACTGTCCTTGCGAGCACTCCGGCGATGGATTTCGTGGGCCACTAGTTCTTTGCCGGTTCCGGTTTCGCCGAGGATGAGCACTGAAGCTTCCGTAGGGGCCACCACGTCAATTTGGCTGACCAGGTGTCGCAGACCAGAACTCTGGCCGACCAAATCGCCGAAGGCCTTGGCTTCCACCACCTCTTCCTGCAAATAGGTATTGTGCAATTCGAGTTGAGACTTGAGCACCTCGATTTCCTCGAATGCCCGGCGAGCTTTTTCTTCGCTCTCCCGCAGGGCTTGATTGGAGGCCTGGAGTTCAGCGGTGCGTTCCTGCACTCGGAGTTCCAGCGAGCTGTGCGCGTTGCGCAGAGCTTCTTCCGCCTGGCACAGCCGCAAATGCGTTCTGACCCGCGCCAGCACTTCCTCGGCCTCAAAGGGCTTGGTGATGTAATCAATACCGCCGGCCTCAAACCCTGTGACTTTCTGGCGCGTATCGCCAAAGGCGCTAATAAAAATAACAGGGATGCGGCTGCTCTTTTCGTCTGCCTTTAAGCGACGGCACACCTCATAGCCATCCATGCCAGGCATGCTTACGTCGAGCAGGATCAAGTCTGGAGTCTTGGCGTCTACGGATTCCAGCGCCAGGGCGCCGTCCTCTGCCGGTCGGACGTGATAGCCGTGCTGGGTCAGCAGTTCGGTCAGCAGACGCAGGCTGGCGGGGGTGTCATC
>Ga0224555_1002680_pt1 | contig 20135 bp, 18 predicted proteins | sample 714S23034metaG_FD_180687 | JGI IMG/M metagenome (GOLD analysis project Ga0224555, IMG submission 180687) | Peat soil microbial communities from Stordalen Mire, Sweden - 717 S2 30-34 | ecosystem: Environmental > Terrestrial > Soil > Wetlands > Peat | place: Sweden: Norrbotten County, Stordalen...
AATGTTGAGTCCCGGCAAGCACGAAACCACCCAAAACCCGCAGCCGCAGCCAACCTCGCCACCAACATTCCCGACTCAATTCAGGCCGTTTCCCTCGTGTAATGAGTTTTCGGCCAGACACTAAATAACAGAAGGCAACGAAGGAAACCAAGGGGGGCGACCATGAAATGGAACAGGAGCAAACGGAGGTCGCAGAGTTCTTTCAAGGTCACTCACTTTTTAATTTGGAGGCTGCCGCTGGGGGCGCGGCGGGCTGCAATTGGTGGCCTGTGATTTTGAGCGAGCAGGCCAGGTCGTTGATCTTTTGCGCGGGCAATTCGACGGTCAATCCCTCCCCGGTCTGGGTGAACTTCAACTTGCCGTGGTGACCGAGCAACGTGACACGCTTGATCTGGTTGACTCCGGCGTCCGGCGTTTTGGCCAGCGATTTGATGACCACTTTGCCGTCCTCCGGCCAGCCCAGCGCGATGGCGTAGAGCGTCTTGCCTTTGGTGGTGAAGCGGATGTCCCTGGCCGTGTAGGCGAAGTTTTCCTTGAAAGCGCCGCCCTTGACCTGGGTGGGGCCTTCGCCATAAACCTGCCACGGACGCGTCTTGTAAATCGCCTCGCCGTTGACCGCCATCCAGCCGGCCAATTGATGCAGCATCGTCTCCACTTCGGGGTCCAGCGAACCATCCGGGCGCAAGACGACGTTGAGCAGGAGATTGCCGTTCTTGCTGGTGATGTCCACCAGCATCTGAACCGTCCAACTCAGGGGGCGGTATTTCCAGTGCCGGTTGTAAAACCAATCGCCAATGGAGGTGTCCGTCTGCCACGGAGACGGATTGATGCCGCCGTTGACGCCGCGTTCGTAATCCTGCACCCAGCGCCCCTCGGAAGGCTGTTTGCAATTATAAATGGCCATCAGCTTGCCGTGGTGCTGCCGCATGTTGTCGTTGTAAAAGTTAGCAATCTGGCTGAGGCCCACTTCGTTGCCGAACGGCACCGGCCCGTCGCTGTAAAGCAGGGCGGGATGATAACTTTCCACCAGTTCCTTGATTTCACTGTACCATTGCCGCTGCCACTGCGGATTCCTGGAATACCAGCCCGTGTCGCCGGGGTCCGCCGGAAAATGGTAGAGGTCCCAGTAATTGGAGCTGGCCCCGTCATAGGGCACGCCGGCCAGCGGGCCGGTCTTGTCCGCTTTGTGCGCGTCCTGGAACCAGGTGAAGCTGGCGCCCAGATGTTCGCTCACGCCGAAAGGCAATCCCTCTTTCCTGGCGGCTTTCTGCCACGCGGCCACCACGTCCCGATGCGGGCCGTAATTGACCGCGTTCCATTTGTGCAGGGCGGAATTCCACAGGAAAAAATCATCGTGGTGGACGCCCATGCTGACGAAGTATCTGGCGCCGGCTTTTTTGTAGAGCGCCATCAATTTCCCCGGCTCCCATTTCTCAGCCTTCCACAGAGGGATGATGTCCTTCCACCCGTTGGTGGACGGATGGCCGAAGCGGGCCAGATGATCCTTGTAGTCCGCCGAGCCTTGCTGATACATCTTGCGCGCGTACCAGTCGCCCTCCATCGGCACGGCTTGCGGCCCCCAATGCGCCCAGATGCCAAACTTGGCGTCACGGAACCATTCCGGGCAGGTGTAGTTGGTCAGCGAATCCATCGAACCCGAAAACTTGCCGGGCGTGATCTCCAGTTCATTCGCGGCTGCGCCCAACGGAAGCGCCAGAGCCAGTGTCAGCGCGATGTGTGTCAGTTTCATTCGGAATGCAAGAGTAGGACCAGGAACGGGGAAGCGCCAACCCAAAATGTGAGCCTCTGGCGAAGCGTTCCATCGGGCGCAAATCCGTTTTTATGCGTTACGGGGATGGCTCCGCGGGAGCGTCGCCCTACCACGCCTGATTCGGTAGGGCGGAGCCGGGCATGTTTAAAAACGGATCTGCGCCTCGTCCCATCGAAACGCATCCCTCCTGGCCGGGTTGGCACGAAATAGGCTATAAAACATGGCGAAGGGTTGCTTGGGAGAATTTCTTAGAACGGGGGAAAGCTGGAGGTGGCTTGGGGACCCCCGTTCTAAGAACGTCCGTCAGATCGTCTTCTCCCACGGCAGCCCTTCTTCTTTTTTTCGCTGGTTTGGCCCTTCCTTGGCGCGCCGGGACGCGGAACCTGTCCTTGGCGAGACATCCAACAGTGCGTGAAAATCACGCGGATGCGCGAAAAATTTCCCAATTCCCGGCAAGTTCAGGCCGAAAATGGGAAAGTGAGTTTTGTGTTACGAGGCAAAAAAGAGGCGGTGTCTTGACGGATGAGGCATGGCGGAGGTGGCATGAATCTGGCTGCAAGGAAAGCACGATGGAGAGGTTGTTTGGAGTGAAGATTTTCCGGGCAGCGGTTCGCTCGCGAGGTGAGGTGGGGATCGTTGCGGGAAAACTCCGTTGAATGTTCTTTGCCCAAACCGCCTCTCTGTCGTGATTGAAACCCTTGCCGGCGCAAAGGAGCAGGCTCTTGCAGCCGGGCCGCAGGCCAGTCTTTTTTACGTCGTCTGCCGTTGACATTGCGCGTGCCGGGCCGTTAGATTACATGTTCGGACAGCATTGGAGAGGATCAAGATCGTGGCCGCAAAAGACGACTATTTAATTGATTTATTGGTGGACATGGGGCTGGTGAGCGCGGAGCAGCTAGCTACCGTGAAGGAGCAAGCCAGCGCCAGCGGCGAAGGTGTCGCGGACACCCTTCTATCCCAAAAAATCATCCGCCCGGTGGATCTCGCCCAGGCCAAGGCGGCCCACTTCAGTTGCGAGTTCATCAACCTGGGCGAAGTGCGCCTGACCGACGATGTCATTGCCGCCATTCCGCGTCACGTCGCCAAGCGCTATCGGGCCGTCCCAGTCGCCAAGCACGAGCACACCGTCGTCGTCGCCCTGGCGGACCCTTCTGACTTGGACGTGGTGGATACCCTGCAGAGGCTGCTCAATGCCGACATTGAATTGCGGGTGGCGACGGATGAGGACATTGACAACGCGCTCAACAAGTATTACGGCGCGTCGGAGGACTCCGTCTCGCAGATGATCCAGGACATCACCGAGGGCGAAGTGGAGGTGGGGCTGCCGCAAAAGTCGGTGGAGGCGGACGATCAATCGGTGGTGGAAGCCGACGCCCCGATTATCAAGCTGGTCAACAGCTTGATCGTCGAGGCTTTCAAGGCCCGCGCGTCGGACATTCACCTGGAACCGCTCTCCAAATCGTTTCGCGTGCGCTACCGGATTGACGGCGTGCTGCACGAAATGAAAAGCCCGCCCAAGCGGTTGCAGGCCTCGATTCTCAGCCGGCTTAAAATCCAGTCCAACATGTCCATCGCCGAACGCCGCATCCCACAGGACGGACGCATCCAGACGCAGGTGGGGGGCAAGCTGATAGATTTGCGCGTCTCGTGCGTGCCGACCATTCATGGCGAAAGCATCGTCATGCGTATTTTGGACAAGGAAGGCTTGAAACTGGGCCTGCCGGAATTGGGGTTCTTTACCGACGATCAGCAGACTTTCGAGCGCCTGATCGGATTGCCGGACGGCATTCTGCTGGTGACCGGGCCGACCGGCTCCGGCAAGACGACCACGCTTTATTCGTGCCTGAACTTCATCAACCGCCCCGATCGCAAGATCATCACGGTGGAGGACCCGGTGGAGTATTTGCTGGCCGGCATCAACCAGGTGCAAGTCAGCGAAACCATCGGGCTGACTTTTGCCATGGCGCTGCGGGCCATGCTGCGCCAGGCCCCCAACGTCATCATGCTGGGGGAAATTCGCGACGTGGAAACGGCGACCATCGCCATCAATGCCTCCCTGACCGGCCACCTGGTCTTTTCCACCTTGCACACCAACGACGCCCCCAGCGCCGTGACCCGTCTGATTGATATCGGCGTCAAGCCCTTCCTGGTGGCTTCCTCCGTGCGCGCGTTGATGGCGCAACGGCTGGTGCGCAAAGTCTGCAAAAAGTGCGCCGCCCCCTACCAGCCGACCGACAGCGAATTGCAATCCTTGAACCTGGACGCCAGCAAGACGGCCGGCGCCACGTTCATGCGCGGCAAAGGCTGCAATGATTGCAACAAAACAACCTATCGCGGACGCTTCGGCATCTTTGAGATTTTCGTCATTGACGACGAGGCGCGCAAATTGATTTATGACCGCGTTCCGTCCTCGGTCCTGCGCGCGCGCGCGCGGGAAATGGGCATGCGCACCTTGCGGGAGGACGGCTCGCGCAAAGTCACGGCCGGGTTGACCACGGCAGACGAAGTCATCCGCGCCACAGTGGGAGACGCGGATTGATGAGAAGCACGGTCAGATTGTCCTGATTTATGTCCTATTCCATGTCAGATTTGCTGCAGTTGGTGGTGTCCGAAGGCGCCTCGGACTTGCACGTCCGGGTGGGTGTGCCGCCGGTCATCCGGGTGCATGGCACCCTCCATCGCGTGGAGGGACCGTCCCTGCGGGCGGAAGACTCCGAAGAGTTAATGCGCAGCATCACTTCCGAAGACCACATCCAGCACGTGCGCGAACAAGGCGGGGCGGACTTCGGTTTTGCCTTCGGCGACGCGGCCCGCTTCCGTGTCAGCGTCTTTAAGGAAAAGGGCAATTTCGGCCTGGTGCTGCGGCAGATTCCCACCAAGCTGCTTACCTTGGATGAGATCGGCCTGCCGCGCAACACCATCATCAACCTCCTGCACAAGCCGCGCGGCTTGGTGCTGGTCACCGGCCCCACCGGTTCGGGCAAGACCACCACCCTGGCCTCCATGATTAATATCATCAACGAGGAGCGGGACGACGCCCACATTATCACGGTCGAAGACCCCATCGAATACTATCACAAGCATAAAAAGGCCATCGTCACCCAGCGCGAAGTCCACGTGGACGTGCCCAGTTTCGCCGAGGCTCTGCGCCGGGCCTTGCGGCAGGACCCGGACGTGGTCCTGGTGGGTGAATTGCGGGACCTGGAAACGATGGAAGCGGCCGTCACCGCGGCGGAAACGGGCCACTTGGTTTTTGGGACGCTGCACACCACCGGGGCGGCCAAGACCATTGACCGTCTGGTCAACGCCTTTCCCATCAACCAGCAGGAGACCATCCGCATCCAGTTGTCCACCGTGTTGCAGGCGGTCATCTCGCAACTGTTGATTCCCCGCATTGACAAGCCGGGGCGCATCGCCGTCTTTGAAATCATGATCAACACCCCCTCGGTGGCGGCGCTCATCCGCGACAACAAGACCTTCCGCATCCAATCCGACATTCAGACCGGCGCCAAATACGGGATGCTGACACTGGACGGCTTCTTGATGGAGAAATACGCCGCCGGCCTCATTGCGCGCGATGACGTCATCAACAAATCGTACGATCCCACCACGGTCATCCAGAAACTGGCGGAATGGGAGGCGGCCCAGGCCGAAGCAGCCGCCAACCAACCCGAACCGCCCCAATAACCTATGCCCGGAAACATTTCCAGCCCCCTCTTGGATTTGATTCGCTCCCAGGGCCTCCTGGACGACTTGCAATTGGAAGAGGTCATTGAGGAGCACAATCGCAACGGCAAGCCTTTCTCCGAAATTCTGCAAGACTTTGGCTTTCTGGACATGGACACGCAGTTGCAGTTGATCGCCACTCATCTGGGCACCGAGGTCATTCAATTGAGCACGCGCGAATTGACCCCGGAAATCCTTTCCGCCATCCCGCCCGACGCCGCCCGCATGTACAAGTGCCTGCCGGTGGCGGTCTATGATTCGACCGTGCAACTGGCCCTGTGCGACCCCCTCAATCCCTCCCTGGTGGACGAGCTGGGCTACGTGATCCGCAAGGAAATCGTGCAGGTGGTGGCGGACCCCGGCGAAATCGAACGCGCCGTCAGCAAGTACTACGGCGACTCCCAATCCAGCGTGGCCGACATCATCAAGGAACTGGGGCAGGACAACGAAATTGCCAAGGAGGCGGCCGAAGCGGCGGCCACCGGCGCCACCGCCGACCTGGAAACGCTGGCCAACGAAACGCCCATTGTCCGTTTCGTCAACCTGGTCCTTTTTCAGGCCGTGCAAGATCGGGCCAGCGACATCCATTTCGAGCCGTTCGAGGATGAATTCAAAATCCGCTACCGCGTGGACGGGGCGCTCTACGAAATGTCCCCGCCGCCAAAACACCTGGCCCTGCCCGTCATCTCCCGCATCAAAGTCATGTCCAGCCTGGACATTTCGGAGCGGCGCATGCCGCAGGACGGACGCATCAGCATGCAAATCGCCGGACGCAACATTGACCTGCGCGTCTCGACCCTGCCCACCCAGTTCGGCGAATCGGTCGTCTTGCGCGTGCTGGACCGGGCGGCCGTCAAACTCGACATCAAGACCCTCGGTTTTCCCAAAGCCATTCACGAATACGTGATGGGGGCCGTTCAGCAACCCAACGGCATCTTCGTCGTCACCGGCCCCACCGGCAGCGGCAAAACGACCACCCTGTATTCCTGCCTGCGGGAGATCAACTCCATTGACGCCAAACTGCTGACCGTCGAAGACCCGGTGGAATACGACATCGAAGGCATCATGCAGGTGGCCGTCAATGAGTCGGTCGGGATGACTTTCAGCAAGGCTTTGCGCGCCTTCCTGCGGCAGGACCCGGACATCATCATGCTTGGGGAAATGCGCGACCTGGAAACGTCGCAGATCGCCATCCAGGCCTCGCTGACAGGCCACCTGGTGTTGAGCACCTTGCACACCAATGACGCCCCCGGCTGCGTCACGCGCTTGATTGATATGGGGGTGGAACCGTTTTTGATTTCCTCGACCTTGATGGCCGTGCTGGCGCAACGGTTGGTGCGCACGGTCTGCAAGAAATGCCGCACCCCCTTCGAGCCGACCGAAACACAGTTGTCGCTGCTCAACCTTTCCCCGCACGACATCGGCGACAAAGTGTTCTACTATGGCCGCGGCTGCGCCAACTGCAACGACACCGGCTACCGGGGCCGGCGCGGTATTTTCGAGTTGCTGGTCGCGTCGGAACCGATCCGGCTGCTCATCAACCAGCGGGCGCCGACGGTTGTCATCAGGCAGAAAGCCGTGGAACTGGGCATGGTCACCTTGCGCGAGGACGGCTTGCGCGCCATTTTTGACGGTGACACCACCATTGAGGAGATCGTCAAGTACACCTGATTCTTATGCCAAAATTCAACTATGTCGCCATGGATTCGCGGGGCAAGGAAACCAAGGGCACCCTCGAAGTTGCCAACCAAAACGAAGCCATCGGACGCATCAAGGAGATGGGCTTTTTCCCCACCAAGGTGGTGGAGGACAAAGGCGGCCCGCCCGCCCCGGGCGCGCCCAGGAAAGGGTCGGCCAAGGGCGCCAAGAAAGGCGGCGTCAGCCTCAATTTTCAGATCAAAATCCCCGGCTTAAGCGGCCGCGTCAAGCCGAAGGTGCTGACCACCTTCACGCGCCAACTGGCCACCCTGGTGCAAGCGGGCCTGCCCTTGCTGCGCGGCTTGCGCGTGCTGCAAAAGCAGGAGCGCAGCGCCAACCTCAAGACCATTCTGGGCGATCTGGCCGTCTCCATCGAGGGCGGCAGCACCTTTTCCGAAGCCCTGGCCCAGCATCCCAAGGTCTTCAACCGCCTCTTTGTCAACATGGTCAAGGCGGGCGAAATCGGCGGCGTGCTCGAAGTGGTTCTCAAACGCTTGTCCGAATTCATGGAAAAGGCGCAGAAGATCAAAGGCAAGGTCATCGCCGCCATGTTTTATCCCTGCGCCGTCCTGGTCGTGGCCACGGCCATCATGGGCGTCCTGATGGTGCTGGTCATTCCCAAGTTCAAGGAGATTTTCGAGGGCGCCCTGGGCAACGGTTCGGGGCTGCCCCCCTTCACCAATTTCGTCATGGGCATCAGTTCCGCCATCAAAGACCATTTCATCCGGACGGTCATTGAAATCATTTCGCTGTTCATCGTTTTCAACATCGTGATTCGCACGAAACTTGGCCGCAAGTTCTGGGACAAATTCAAACTGGTCGTGCCCGTCCTCGGCCCGGTGGTCAGCAAGGTGGCCATTTCCCGATTCACCCGCACCTTGGGCACCCTCATCAGCAGCGGCGTGCCTATTTTGCAGGCCCTGACCATTGTCAAGGAAACCTCCGGCAACGTCATCATTGCGGGCGCCGTCGGCGCGATCCATGAAAGCGTCAAGGAAGGCGAAACCATCACCGCTCCCTTGGAAGCCTCCGGCGTCTTTCCGCCCATGGTCATCAGCATGGTGGACGTCGGCGAGCAAACCGGCGCCCTGCCCGAAATGTTGATGAAGATCGCCGACAACTACGAGGAGGAAGTGGACAACGCCGTGGCCGCCATGACCTCTCTGCTGGAACCGATCATGATTGTCATCCTGGCCGTCATCGTCGGCAGCATCGTCATCGCCATGTTTCTGCCCCTGATCCAACTGATGGGCTCCATCGGCGAAGAGGACAAAAAAAGCGGCGGCGAGAAATAAAGGCCGCCCGCCAAGGCGGCCGCAAGTTTGGCGCGCCCGCATTGAAAGCCTCAATGCGGGCGGGCGGGGTTTCCTCTCAGCTTGGAAGATTCTGGATACTATGACCCGCATGTTCTCCGGCCAGTTTGAAGCCAACGTGGCCCCGCACGGCGTCGTCCTGGTCCGCCTGGACAAACGGAACAAATAAATGAAAACACCCCTCGTCCTGACATTGGCTCTTTGCCTTGTTGCCGGCCCCACCCGCGCCGAACCAGTCGTGGTCAGATTTGCGCAGGGGTCAGTTCCTTGCATGGCCGCATTTTGTGCTTGCTTTCGTGACCCTTGACTGACCCTACGGCATGGCCAGAAGCGTTTCCAGGCGATCCATTAATTGCGGCAAATCTCGGAAGATGACCTGCCAGAGTTCGTCGTCAATCCAGAATCTTGCGCGCGGCCCGCAACATGTCTTCCAGGGATTGGCGGTCACGGCTCTGCATAAAGCAATTGAGCTTGAGCCAGAATGGCGGTGGCACGACCGTTTTGGCGGTCGTGTTCGAGGGCGCGCCGGTTGAGCAGGTCCACAGGGCGCCCGAACAGGTCTTCCAGTTCATGCTTCATGTGAACGCGATCCAGCAGACTCCAATGGGCTTCCGGGACGTAGCCAGCCACTAAATCCACGTCGTTATCGCGCCGGAAATCGTCGCGCAGCACGGAGCCGAAAACTTCCAGCCTGGCAATTCGCCAACGACGGCAGAAGTCAGTGATCTTTTCCATCGGCCATTCGATTTGAGCTGTCAGCATAGAGTCTTCTCCCAAAGAATATGCCCGGCATCGTGAGGACCTTCAATCCATTTTTAGTTCAACGCCAGTTCCGCTTTGGCGCCGGTGCCGGTGAGTGGCATGGGAATTGCTAAAAGCGCGAAAAAACAACCCGCCGCCGCCAGGCTCAAAAAACCGCCCTTTTTCGCGCTTTGCAAAGGGCCAGTAAAAATGGTTGACATAAAACGGCGGGTGTCCGTCCGGGGCGTTTTTGCCTCTGATCTCTCGCCGCCAGTTCCACGAAAGCGCGCCGGGACGGCTGCGTCACGGAGCGTGTGGATGTCGCGCAGGTCCGGGCTGGCCCTCCGGCGATCCGGCCTCAACCCGCGCCCAATCCAACCTCAATCCGGCCTTAATCCGGCCCAATCCGGCCTATTCCGACCTGATTTCCTTTCATCCTTCCTTGGATCAGTTGCTGCCTTGAGAGGCGTAGTTGGTCCGGCCGGTGACCGTGACAGCCCACAAATTGTAGGTTGGTCCGAGATCGGCGTACGGCTTGAGCAGGCGCGCGCTATTGTCGGAGAAAACATAGTCCGATCCGTCAGTGTGGGTCGTCTGGTTCAACTCCGTCCAATCGTTGCCCATCGAGCCGTTCAACTCCAGCAAGTCCATGTAATACTGCTGCGAAGATGGCAACTTCTCACCAAAGATGATCGTATCGGATGGAAATTGAAATTTGCCCTCAGGCAGGCCCTGCGGCCAGATGCCGTTCATGAAATTTTGAAAGTTCGCGGTGTCGAGCGTTTGGAAGAAATAATCATTGTAGCCATTGATCATGTAGGTGCGCGGCGAGCAGTCGGCGACATTATTGGTATTATCGGTCATGGTCTGCGGCTTGTTGGTCTTGGACAAATCGGTTGGGCAGAGCAAAACCGTGACGTTTTTGTAGTAGGGATAGAGCATTTGCGGCCAGCGATTGGTGCCCGAGCGCGGCGGGAAAAAGGAGCTGTTGTCCGAGGCGTACATCGTATTGGCGAAGCCGAGTTGCTTTTGATTGTCCAGGCAGGACATCCGCTGGCCGGCCTGTTTGGCCATGCCCAAGGAAGGCAGGAGCATGCTGGCCAGGATTGCAATGATGGCAATGACCACCAACAATTCAATCAACGTGAAGGCCGAATCTTCCCCGGCCCCGTTGTCCTTCGACGCGGTTGCTTTCTTTTTCATAGTTGCAGGTTCGTTGTTAGTGTAAACTAAATCGAATAATTCACCATCCAATCGTGTCATCTTTAACAAGATGAATAAGAGAACGGTTTGGCTTGTGTGCGTTGCCCTGGCATTGGGCGGCGCTTACATGCGCTATTTCTTCGACTGGCATCAGCAGAGCAAAATTCAAATTTTCTGCGAAAAATCCCGCCAGGCCATCCTGGGCGGCAGCGAAACTCCCGTCTTTTTGTTCCATTTTACCAACGCCTACCCCCTGACTTCCATCGAAGTGGTGGACGCCGAGGACGCCCGCACCAACAAATACCCCCATATCCTCTGGCACGTCGTGGCCGCCGGGGCGCCTGTGCCGACGACCTCTTTCGTCTATGGCGCGGCCATCCCCGGCATGAAGCCGGAGATTTCCACCGCGGTGCCGGAGCCGCTGGAAGCCGATACGCAGTATTTCTTGCTGGTGGAAGCCGCCAACAATCTCAAGGGTCAAATCCTCTTTCCGTCACAGCCATGATCTCCCGCGGCGGCCCAAAACCCGTGCGGCCTGGGAGTTCCAAACGCTTTTTCACACATTCCTGCTTTCATTTTTCGCGCAACGGTGGTTAACTTGCGCTAATGAGTACAGGTGAAAGTGTTTGGGACAAGTTGTTCCGCTTGGTGCTGGCCTTGTTGGTCGTCGCCAGCCTGCTGGGCATTTTCCTCTGGTACCAACCCGTTATCCAGGAAAACCAGCGTCTTCGCCGCGACAAATTGGAGTTGGAAAAGAAAATTGAGAAGGAAACCGACACGGCCAGAAAATTGGACGCCGACTTCCGCGCCCTGCAAAACCCCCTGACCATCGAACGGCTGGCCCGCGAACGGCTCAGTTACGCCAAACCCGGCGAAAATGTGATCCACTTCGATCCTCCGCCAGGCGCCACACAGACGCAGTAACGCGGCGGACCTCCTTTCCGGCAGGGCGACTTTTTCCCTTGAAATCGAGTCACGGCTCGACGGAGTCTCGCCCTGCCGTTTTGGATCAAGACCCACCCCGCCCTTCAAACGGTCATGATCTCTTTTTCCTTGGCGGCCAGATCGGCCTCTATTTTGGCGATATATTGGTCGGTCAGCTTTTGAATTTCCTTCTCCGCCCCCGCAACCTGGTCTTCGGCGATGCCCCCGGCTTTGCTTTCCTTCTTGACTGCTTCGATGGCATCGCGGCGGACATGGCGGATGGCCACGCGTCCGTCCTCGGCCTTTTTGTGGACGATTTTGACCATTTCCTGGCGGCGCTCCTGGCTCAACTCCGGCAAGACCAGCCGGATGACCTTGCCTTGCACCGCTGGCGTGACGCCCAGGTTGCTTTTCAGGATCGCCTTCTCAATGGCATGCACGTTGCCCATGTCCCACGGTTGGATGACCAGCACGCGCGCCTCCGGCGTGCTGATGCCGGCCAATTCGCGGATGCGCACGTGGGAGCCGTAAACCTCCACCGTGATGTTTTCCACCAGCGCCGGGGAGGCCCGCCCGGTGCGCAAGCCGGCAAAGTCGTGTTGCACGACCTGCTCGGTTTTGGTCATTTTTTCTTCCGCCTCAAGGAGTATGTCGTCTAAGGCCATAACACGTATTAGGTTTGCAGTATCATACCAGGTGATCCTCAGCCTGTCACCAATGTTCCGACCGGTTCGCCTAGAACCACCCTTCTGAGGTTATGCGTTTTAAAGAAATCAAACACGATGATCGGCATTTTGTTGTCCATGCACAACGAAAAAGCCGTTGAGTCCATCACCTGCAGCCGCTTCTGCAACGCCTCCAAATAACTGATCTGGGTGTAACGCTTCGCTCCGGGGGTCTTTTTCGGGTCGGTCTCGTAAATGCCATCCACCTTGGTCGCCTTGAGAATCACTTCGGCCCCGATCTCGTTGGCCCGCAAAGCCGCCGCCGTGTCGGTGGAAAAATAAGGATTGCCTGTGCCGCCGCCGAAAATGACCACGCGCCCCTTTTCCAGGTGCCGCACCGCCCGCCGGCGGATAAACGGTTCGGCCACTTGCGACATGGTGATGGCGCTCTGCACGCGCGTTTCCACCCCCAGTTTATCCAGCGCGTCCTGCAAGGCCAGCGAGTTGATGACCGTCGCCAGCATCCCCATGTAATCGCCCGTGGCCCGTTCGATGCCGCGCTCGCCCCCGGCGGCGCCGCGATGGATGTTGCCGCCGCCGGGCACCACCACCGTTTGCACCCCCAAGGCCCTCACCTCGGCGATCTGCCGGGCCATTTCGTGGACGGCTTTGGGGCTGATGCCGACGCCATTGTCGCCGCCCAGGGCTTCGCCGCTGAGTTTGAGCAGTATTCGCCCGTATTTCGCTTTTAAGACTTTGTCCATAAGCCTTTGTAACCACGGCCCCGCCCCGCCGTCAATAACATGTTCTCCCAAATCCATTTCGCATTTTAATCCTTAATATAGACCGAAAAACTCTAACTCCTCCGATAAGCGGAAAAGATCGCTATCAAGCCGTGCCATTCGTCATAAAGTTCGCCTGACGTAAGCCCAGCTAGGTGCTCCAGAAAGCCGTGAACCAACAAAGGCTTCAACTCCGCTTCTATCGGGCGGTCTTGCGCGTCACGGCGTGCTCGGTTAAGCCCGCCCCACGCGATTTTTCTTCTGGCTTCCGTGCCCCGGTCGCGCCACCCAAATCGCGCGGTCAAAGCAATCCTAAGCCACTGCAAGATGTCTTTGCCAGACCAATCATAAAGCCAAAACCGGTTGCTTAGGCTCGGAGTCGCCCACTCCTGCCGTCTTGCCACTATGTCCGTGAGAATGGATTCAACTCCTGCTGGCAACTTCAACCGGCTGCGCCACAGTGAAAAGTTTCGCTCGAATTGCTGAAAAGTCGCCTCAAAATCAGGACTTGAAGCACGCATTGCACGATCGTTCCACACGGGGGACAAGGAGAGGCTGTTTGGCAGCATTGGAGATGAGTCTGTTGCTTCCCAAACCTGACGAGCTTGGTAGAAAGCGTGTTGAAAGGTTTGGTGAACCACGAGGCAAGGAAGGATGCCTTCAAGGATTTCCTTAACCTCCTCACTTTGGCAATTAAAGACAGATGCCGGACATGGTGCGGCGATATCCGGTTCCAGCAAGTAATTTTCGATCTCGTTCCGACGCCAGGTTTGCCAGGCCGCAATATTCAGACCTCGTTCCGCCCTGCGCTCCTTCTTGACTGAACTTTGCTCCGCGGCTTTCGAAAAAGTCCTGAAATCGCGACACCATAAAGGAGCCATTTCTGGCTGCATGATCGGAAAGGCTTAAGATTAAGAGAAGAAATCAATCACGCCGCGGGGGTTTCGCCGACTTGGAAGCGCGCAAAGCGCCGGATGACGATCTCATCCCCAAGCTGCTTGGCAATGCTGCCCACGTGCTCCTTGATGGAGACTTCGGAGTTGCGTTTGACGAAACCCTGGTCCAAAAGGCAGCAGCCCTGGTAAAACTTCTCCAGCTTGCCTTCCACAATCCTGGCGATGGCCTGGGGCGGTTTGTTCTTGACTTGTTCGGCGGCGATTTCCCTCTCCTTGGCCAAGGTCGCGGCGGGAACTTGCTCGCGCGAGATGACCGCCGGGCTGCCGGCCGCGATCTGCAAGGTGATATCCCGCACCAGTTGCTTGAATTCCTCCGTCGCCACCGTCGCCTCCTTGCCCGCGCCCACCTCCACCAGCACGCCCACCTTGGCCCCGGTGTGGATGTAGGCCGCCACGATCCCGTTGCCGGCCACTTCGTAGCGGACAAAGCGCGGCACCTGGATATTCTCCCCGATGCGCGCCACAGCCGCGATCCGGTCCGGTTCCAGCGCGCTCAACGCCGCGCCGGAGGCCAGCTTGTGCGTCACGTCGTCGCTAAAGGCGCGGAAGGTATCGTTGCGGGCGACAAAGTCCGTCTCGCAATTGATCTCCACCATCACGCCTGTTTTGGCTCCGGCCAGAATGCACTGGGTGATCACGCCCTCCTTGGTCGCGCGCGCGGCTTTCTTGCCCGCGAGGGAGATGCCGCGCTTGCGCAGAAGGTCCACGGCGGTTTCAAGGTTGCCTTTGGCCTCGACCAGGGCTTTCTTGCAATCCATCAGTCCTGCGCCGGTCGTTTCGCGCAGTTTGCCAACATCAGCGGCGGTAAAATCAGCCATATACGTCTATTATAATGTTTAAAGGGTTAGGCGGCCGCCGGGGCGGGGGCCGGAGCGGGCGCGGGGGCGGCGGGGGCGGGCGCCGGTTCAGGGGCGGCGGGCGCCGGAGCCGCGGGTTGAGCCTCGGCCGGGGCCTGCGCGGGCGCGGCGGTTTCCTCGCCTTGTTGCGCTTTGCGGCGGCCATATTTGGCCTCGTACTCGGCGCAACCCTGCGTGATCGTCTGCACCACCGTCTGCAAGATCAACCGCACCGAACGGATCGCGTCGTCGTTGCCGGCGATGGGATAATCCACCAATTCGGGATCGCAGTTGGTATCCACCAGGGCGACAATGGGGATTTTCAAACGGCGGCCTTCGGCCACCGCGTTGTGCTCGCGCTTGATGTCCACCACGAACATGGCAGCCGGGTTTTTATCCATCGTGCGGATGCCGTCCAGATTCTTGAAAAGGCGGGCCGCTTCGCGGCGGTACACCGACTGCTCTTGTTTGCCGTAATGGTTGATGGTGCCGTCGGCTTCCCAGCGTTCGATTTGTTTGAGGCGTGTGATGGAGCGCTTGATGGTGTTAAAATTGGTCAGGGTGCCGCCCAGCCAGCGTTCGGTCACATAAAGCTGCCCGCAGGCCCTGGCCGATTCCTTGACCGCTTCCTGCGCCTGCTTCTTGGTGCCGACAAAGAGCACGCTGCCGCCCTTGCTCACGACGCCGTGGAGGAAATCGCAAGCGGTTTCCAGTTGGGCGAGCGACTTGCTCAGGTCAATGATATGAATCCCGTTGCGCGCGTCGAAGATGAAAGGTTTCATCTTGGGATTCCAACGCCGTGTTTGGTGTCCGAAGTGGACGCCGGCATCCAGCAATTCCTTGAGGCCGATACTGATCACAATTTTCCTTTTGTTAGAAGTCCGGGCCGCATGGCGGAGACGGACCATCCCGCGGAACACGGGATTGCATTTAGTGTTGTTATGGCCGTCCGCCCCCACACGGGGACGGTATTGAGGCCGTTGCCTTTAGGACGAATCTCGCCCGAAAGGAACGACAAGCTACCACACCCCGCCCGGAACGCAAATGGAATCTTTCAGAGTGAACCCTGACACCGGCAATTAAATGGCCGCACAAGGGGACAACTTACGCCCTTCAGGGCATCATCATGCGATAGAACACCGCGCTGCTGGACATGGTGTTGGTCAACCTGTTCCACTTGCCGGCCTTCGTCGGGGAAGTCGTCACCTTGGTCCACGCTGCCCCGGGTGCGAGAGACGTGGCCGAATACAAAGAGTAGCTGGTCCAGTTGGTGCCCCAGGATAGAACCATTTTGTTGCCGGTGGTGGAGACACCCAGGGTCGGGGCGTCGTAAATGTGGATGTAATGATGCACCGCATTTGACGGGTACCACGAGGTGGCGGAAGCGTCCAAACACGAATTGGCATGAGAGGCGAGCAGTCCGTTGCCCAGGTAGAAAGTCACGTGATCAATGTCGCTGGTGTTCGTGCTCGTGTTGCCTTCCCAGTTCCAGCCGATAACGTCTCCAGGGGACATCTCGTCCAACGAGGAAACCTCGGTGGCATAGTTGCCCCCTGCCAGGACCGTATAGATGAGCGCTCCAGCCCCGGGTTCGCCGTAAGTTCCCGTCCTGCTTGGAATCGGCAGCCCGCCGCCCCTCAGATGCGGCTCGCGGCCGATGCAGCAGGAAACGAAATGCGCGCAATCATCCCCGGTCACGGGCGGAACCGACGCATGGTTTCCATAGGTTCCGTAGCTGCCTGTATTCGTCCAGTAATAGCCGTCGCTGCAGACGTAGCCGTCATAATTGTTGGCGTAGGAAACCGCTCTGGCTCGATCGTACTGGTTGGTCGAGCCGGCGGACTTGACCAGGATCGTAAAAGTGACCTGTTGCCCGAAGAAAACGCCGCTGGAGTTGTTCATTTGAAAGGTGTCGGAATAGGTGCCGGCAGCCTCCGGCGCGACGAACGTCATGCTGAAGGTGGCAGTTCCGTTTGGAAGAACGGATTGCCCGCTGTTGATCTCCGCGGTGAGTTTGTAGGACGTCGTGGTCTTGGCGATCAGCGGCACGCCCCCCAGGCAATCGGGAGTATTGGTGTTGGAATTGGTAAGATTGAAGGTGTAGTTATTCCCCGCCGTCCAAGTCGTGGTTCCGCTGTTGAGCATGGTCCAGGTTTGCGTGAACACCGTTCTGGGCATCATCTGCGTGCCGTTGGTGATCGTCTGCGAAACGTATTGCGCTCCGTCCGCCGCCAAGGCCTCGGAATGCCCCATCAGCATGGCCCAACAAAACAGGATGGCGCCGGCGCGCCCGCGAACCTCCTTTTCGTGACTTTTCATTTTTGGCCTGTCGGGAGGATGAAATGCCTGTCAATTACCTCTGCAACTTTAAGGTATTATCTCACGCAGGCGCAGCCCGTGCAAGCATTTTCACTGGGAAAAGATGCGGTTGGCTTCTTCCAAACTCGCCTTGGACCCAATGTCAAACCATACTCCCGGCACGCGCCACGTATAGACCGGCGTCCGTGGATACATCCATTGCACCAGGCGGCCCGGCTGGTCGGGGTTGTTCTTTTCCGCGATGTACTGATGGATCATGGGCAGGACTTCCTTGGGGTAATAATACAGCGCGATGCCTGTGAGGGTGCTCGTCGGAGCCTTGGGTTTCTCCTCGAAAAAGGTGATCTTGCCCGCGGCGTCAAGAGAGATGGAATTGTATTTCTTGATCTCTTCCAGGCTGCCCACGTCGTAAACCGCCAGGACGGGCGCTTTTTTTTGCCGGCAGACCGCGCCGAATCCTTCCAGGCTCTGGCTGAACAGGTTGTCCCCCGCCACCACGATCAAATCATCGTCCACCTTCTCCTGGGTTATCACCAAGTGCAGGTCGCCGATGGCGCCGAGCTTGTTGCTGTCGTCGGTGGATTGGTCGTTGACGATGGTGAAATTGAGTTTGGATTTGGTGGCACGGTATTGCTCGGACCATTTCTGGAAATGGCCCGCGAACTTGTTGTTGGTCACCACAAAGACGCGGTCTATCCCGCCGATGGGCGCGATGTTGTCCAACACATACTCAATCATCGGCTTGCCCGCCACCGGCAGCAGCGGCTTGGGTTGCGTCAGGGTCAAGGGATAAAGCCGCGTGGCGTAGCCGGCGGCCAAAATCAATACCTTCATAAACAATTACGTCTGATCCTCGAACAGGCTGGGGGCGGTGCGTCGCGCCAGCGCCTGCGAGCGATGCAAGATTTCACCACTGGATTCGCAATTCAAGGCAAAATTGGCCAGTTCCAGCGCATCGTCCATTTTCAGGCGGCGGATCAGGAATTTGACGCGCGGCAGCAACGGCGGGGCCATGCTCAACTCCCGCGCCCCCAACCCCAGCAGCAGCGGCGTCATAAACGGATCGCCCGCCATCTCCCCGCACACGCCGCACCAAAGACCCTGCCGCGCGGCCGCGTCGGCCGTCCCTTTAATGAGCCGCAGCACCGCCGGATGGGTCGGCTCGTAAAGGTAGGCGATGCGCTCGTTGGAGCGGTCCACCGCCAGTGAGTACTGGATAAGATCGTTGGTGCCGATGCTAAAAAACTTCACCCGCTTGGCCAGCATATCGGCCGTCACGGCCGCGGAGGGAATCTCGATCATCACGCCAATTTCGATGTTTTCGTCGAACGGAATCTTTTCCGCCCGCAACTCGTTCTTGTATTGCTCCAGCAGCCCATTGGCCTGGTCCAGTTCGTTGTGGTTGGAAATCATGGGGTACATGATCTTGACGTTGCCCTCCACGCTGGCCCGCAGGATGGCGCGCAGTTGGGCGCGGAACACTTCCTTCTCCTCCAGGCAAAAGCGAATGGCCCGCCAGCCCAAAAACGGGTTCATCTCCAACGGGATTTGCAGGTGGGACAGAAATTTGTCCCCGCCCAAATCCAGCGTGCGGATGATGACCGGCGCCGGCTTCAAAGCCCCCGCCACCTTCCGGTAAGCCTCGCATTGCTCCTCCTCCGTCGGCAAAGTGTCCCGGTTGATAAACAGATATTCGGTGCGAAACAACCCCACCCCTTCCGCGCCAAACTCCTGCACCGCCCCGATGTCGCCGGTCTGCTCGATGTTGGCCGAAAGGGTGATCTTCTGGCCGTCCAGCGTGATGGCCGCCAGGGATTGGATGGCGCGCAACTTTTCCTCGATGGAAGCCTGCTGCCGCACCAGCCGGCCATATTCAAAAAGCGTCTGGTCGGTCGGATTCAGGACGACCGAACCGTTCAAGCCATCGAGCAACACGTGCGCCCCGCTCTTGATTTTGACGCTGGCATCCTTAAGGCCGACCACGGCCGGCAATTGGAGCGAACGGGCCATGATGGCCGTGTGGGAGGTCTTGCTGCCCACGTCGGTCGCAAAACCCAGCACGATTTTCCGGTTGATGACCGCCACTTCCGAGGGAGAGAGATCGTCGGCAATGACCACGCACGGCTCCTTCAAATCCCGCAGCGCCTCATGCTGCAGGTTGCCCAGCAGATTGTTCATGATGCGCGAGGTCACATCGCGCATATCCGCCACCCGTTCGCGCAAATAGGCGTCATCTATGGCGCTCAAGGTGGCCGTGTATTTTTGGACGAACTCGTGGAAAGCGGCCTCGACGTTGATCTTTTTGGAATAAATCAAGTCCGTGACGGAATCAATCAAGGTGGGGTCATCCAGGACCAGCAAATGGGCGTCGAAAATGGTGGCTTCGTGGGCGTTGAGAGCCAGGCTGACCTTCTTTTGGACCTCCTGAATCTGCTGGCGGGTCAGCACCAGGGCCTCATGGAAACGCTGGACTTGCTGGGGCAGGTCGGCCTCCGCCACGTCGTAATGGGGGATGTGCGTCTGGGCCTTATGGAGCACAAACGCCTTGCCCTGGCAAATGCCGGCGGAAACAGGAATCCCTTTGTAAATGCGCTCACCCGTTTGCGCTTCATCTGTCATAAACAACACTTTATGCCTCAAACGTGGTTTGACAAGCCGTTCTTGGGTTAATCTTTCGTGACAATAGCCGATATTCCGCCCCAAGGCAATTTCTTTATCATTTTTCCCCCTGTAAGCAGAATCCATTCCAAATAAAGTGATGCAATCACAATTTTTCCGTTGACATTATTCGATAATTATTGTTATCTGATAACAATATGAAGACGAAATCGCCAAGTCGCACCCGAAAAAGTGAGCCGGCCACCGACATCGTGGCGCGGCACACGGTGGCCACTTTGCCCGATTCGTTGGAGGCGCGGCGACGCATCCTATGCGCGTTGTTGGCGGCCTGCCCGCGTTCTCGTTACGCGGATAGGATTTCCGTCATGCTCGAACACCTCGAGCAACATCAAGCCTGCGCCATCACAGTCCAAAACTCAAAATACCAGGAAAATGAATAAAATACGTTCCCATCGTGCCGGTACCTTTCCAATCGTCCAGTTGTGAAGCTGGAACCAGCCCTTTAGGTTGAGCTGGTTCCAGCTTCACAACTGGGCCGCGCGACCAAAAAGTGAAAACGCCAGTGTCTTAACCACTGACGTT
>Ga0224555_1002682_pt1 | contig 20127 bp, 21 predicted proteins | sample 714S23034metaG_FD_180687 | JGI IMG/M metagenome (GOLD analysis project Ga0224555, IMG submission 180687) | Peat soil microbial communities from Stordalen Mire, Sweden - 717 S2 30-34 | ecosystem: Environmental > Terrestrial > Soil > Wetlands > Peat | place: Sweden: Norrbotten County, Stordalen...
GCTTGGGCCGCATCATTTTTCCCCAGATAATGCTTCGATTCCTACGCCTTCAGGGAAATTTTAGACCAGAATATGTCGGTTTTCCTCTGCTTTTATGAGCTTTTCAGCGGTTTTTCAGGGACGACTATTCCAACCTTGCATCCCCATGCCGTATCCGTGCACCAAACCTCCTCAGGAGTCAGCCAGGGAAAACGGAATCCTGTCCAACGTTCCTCTCCGATCATTCTCTATCCATCACTCTGCTTAGCCGCAGCAGCCATGGCTGCTCTTCGGCGCCGCTGTAGATTTGCCCAGGTATTGCGCGGGATTATGATCGAACTTCTCTTTGCATTTGGAGCTGCAGAAGTAATACGTTTGTCCAGCGTGCTCGGTGTGTCCAGCGGCGGTGGAAGTGTCTATCTCCATGCCGCAAACGGGGTCCTTTACAACGGCGGTGCTGCTCATATGGATCTCCTTGGGTTTGTGAATCCGGTTTGATTGCGTCTCAATGCAGTCGGGGGCATCGTTCGCTATTTGTGCATTTCCATGCCGGACATTTCTTCCCGTATTTCCATCATTCGATCCTGCATTCTCTTCATCTCTTTTGCAGAGACCTTGCCGCTAGCCATCGCCATGGACATATCCTGCATCTGATGCGACATATCGTTCATGACACCGGACATCATTTTCATCTGGCCTGCCGGCATCTCTTTCATCATGCCTGACATCTGGCCCATCATCGCGGACATCTGATTCGACATGCCCATCATGCCGCCCATCATCTGGCCATGCTCCATCATTTATTCATGATGCATGCTTTTGTTCTGGCCTTCCATCATGCCGCCGTCCATTTGGGCAAAAACGAACGAACCGCTGAGCAGCAAGACGAGAAGGCCGATTCCAGTTATTGTCTTCTTCATGACGTTGGATCTCCCTGATTTGTGAATTTGGGTCGATTGCGGCTCAACGATTGTTCGATGGCCTCCAGAGGCATATTCGTCTCCTGCCCTGAAAGCTTCGTCTCGTTCGCCAACGGCTCCAACATTAACCTTTGCACTCCGGAGACGAGCAAGTCCGGTCGTTATTGCTCAGAACAGCGGATTGCACCGTGCCCACACACACGGGAGGAAGGTCACCTGCCACCAGCCATTCAGAGTTTCGTCGTCCGCAGTCTCAGGGCATTGCCGATCACCGAGACGGAACTGAAGCTCATGGCGGCCGCTGCGATCATTGGGTTCAAGAGCAGCCCGAAGGCAGGAAACAGCACACCCGCTGCAAGCGGTATGCCGACGACGTTGTAGACGAAAGCGAAGAACAGGTTCTCGCGGATATTGCGCATGGCCGACTTGCTGAGATGGCGGGCGCGGAGAATGCCTCGCAGATCGCCTTTCAAGAGCGTGATGCCGCCAGCTTCCATCGCCACATCGGTGCCGGTTCCCATGGCAATGCCAACGTCAGCCTGAGCAAGCGCGGGCGCATCGTTCACTCCGTCTCCAGCCATCGCGACGACGGATCCATTTTGCTGACGCGCTTTGATGACTTCGGCTTTCTTTTGAGGTAACACGTCGGCTTCAAACTCGATGCCGAGTTTATCTGCTACCGCCTTGGCAGTCGTTGCGTTATCTCCGGTAACCATGATGACTTTCAGGCCGGCTGCCTTTAGCTCACGAATCGCATCCGGCGTGGATTCCTTGATTGGATCGGCGACGCCCACAATGCCGGCCGCTTTGCCATCCACGGCGACGAGCATGACCGTCTGGCCCTTCTTCCGCAAGGCTTCAGCCCGATCAAGCAACGGGGCAGAATCGACGGATAGGTCGCGAAACAGCTCAGCGTTGCCAACTGCGATTTGCTTGCCTGAGACGGTTCCCTTTACGCCTTTGCCGGTTGTCGAGTTAAATCCGACCACATCGGCCAGAGTGAGCTTTTTAACTTCCGCTCCTTTTACGATGGCTGCTGCCAACGGATGTTCGCTGGAGCGCTCAAGGCTGGCGACGAGCTGCAACAGGTTGGATTCCTCGATACCAGGCTGGGGAATGACGGCGCTCAGTGTCGGCGTGCCTTCCGTGAGGGTCCCCGTCTTGTCGATGATGAGCGTGTCTACCTTGCCAAATATCTCCAGCGCCTCCGCATTGCGGATGAGGATGCCTGCGCGAGCTCCGCGGCCGGTGCCCACCATGATGGCCATGGGAGTGGCTAACCCAAGAGCGCATGGACAGGCAACGATCAGAACGGCCACAGCATTCACGAGTGCGTGTGCAAAGCGCGGCTGCGGCCCAACAAAGTACCAGACAGCGAAGGTGATAATGGCTGAGCCGATTACAGCAGGGACGAAGTACGCGGAGACGCGATCCGCCAGCCGCTGAATCGGCGCCCGAGACCGCTGCGCCTCGCTGACCATCTTTACAATTTGCGCCAGCAGCGTGTCGGCACCCACGCGCTCCGCGCGCATCACGAATCCGCCGGTTCCGTTCACCGTTCCGGCCGTCACTTTTGCGCCCTTGTCTTTCTCTACCGGTATGGGCTCTCCGCTGATCATCGATTCATCGACGGAACTGTGGCCTTCAAGAACAGTCCCATCTACGGGCACCTTTTCTCCGGGACGGACGCGTAGACGGTCGCCAACTTGCACCTGATCGAGAGGCACGTCGGCTTCGCCGCCCTTGTCATCGAGCCGCTTCGCCGTCTTCGGAGCCAGGCCAAGCAGCGCGCGAATCGCACCGCTGGTTTGGCTGCGGGCGCGCAACTCAAGTACCTGACCTAGAAGAACCAGAGCAACGATGACCGCCGCAGGCTCGAAATACACATCGATCTGTCCTCCGCCTCCGCGAAACGATGCAGGAAATATCTGAGGAACGACGGTAGCGAAGACGCTGTAAAGATAGGCCGAGCCCGTGCCAAGGGCGATCAAGGTGAACATGTTGAGACTGCGATGCACGATGGATTGCCAGCCCCTGACAAAGAAAGGCAGCCCGCACCAGAGGACCACCGGAGTTGCCAGCGCGAACTCAATCCACGCCCAAGCTCTCGCCGAGAATAGGTGCTGCATCGGCATAGAAGGGAGGAATGCAGAAACCATTAGCGCGAGCATCGGCGCCGCGAGCGCGACACTGATCCAAAACCGCCTCGTCATGTCGGTCAGTTCTGGATTGGCTTCTTCGGCGGTGACCTCCCGAGGTTCGAGCGCCATGCCACACTTCGGACAACTGCCCGGCCCCATTTGTTTGATCTCCGGATGCATCGGGCAGGTGTATTCCCCTTGTGGCTCGGGCTTACCCGCCGGATGTGGGGGGGCTGTGACCGGCTTGGCCGGCGCGTACTTCTCCGGCGCGGCGCGAAACTTTGCGGCGCAGCCCTGGCTGCAGAAGTAGACAGTGACGCCCTGGTGCTCGACGCTTGCCGCCGCTTTCGATGGATCGACCTTCATCCCGCATACGGGATCGTGCGCTCCAATCTGCATAGAGCTAATGTTGACTTGTGCATATACTTCGGTCTGTACCTTTTTGCTCTGAGGGGGGTGCATAGCAATTGGCTGCCGAACCCGGACGGATGTGATCTAAATCACCGCCGCAAGAGGGCCGGTGGATGCATATAATGAAAGCCGGGGATCTTTATACCATGAATTGGGGCAGAAAAGGCGCGTTGCTGATGCTGGCGGTAGTGGTCTTCTGGACCGCTGCGCCGGCCTGCGCCTGTCTGCCGGCCACGCAGCCGTCCGGGCAGCATTCCTGCTGTCGCGGGATGGGGCGGGAGTGCGGTATGCCGCCGATGGGCATGAATGGCTCGTGCTGCCAGGTCCAGCGGCAGAACATCGCCGTCCCTCCGGCGCCTCCATACTCTCCTGGGCATTCACAGAAATTGACCTTTGTGCCGCATCAGGCCGGTCTGGAATCGGCCGCCTCCCACCGCAATGCTTTCCAGGCGCCACCGCCAAAGTTTCCACCAGGCTGCAACTCCATACTCCGAATCTAAAACGCCCTCCTTCGCAGGTTGAATCTTGGCCTTCGTGCGTCTTCGCGCACCCATGCGCGTTGCAAACGCACGGCCAGGCGATGCCCCGAATTGTCGTTGGAGGGAGTTATGAGAGTTTTTGTTGCCGCACTTTGCATACTGGCGGCTGCTGCGCCGAGCTGTGTTTCCCGCGCGGAGACGCCGGCCAAAAGCGATGGCCTGGCGAACTTTGCCGCCTTGTTGGGAGAAGACCGCCGGCCGGAGGCTTCCGGTCCGGCGCTGACCTTAGAAGATGCCGAACGAATCGCCCTTGCCACGAATCCTGAGATCGAGGTGGCCGTCCGGCGAGTCGCCATCGCCGAAGCGAGCGTTCCCGCCGCCGGTGCGCTCGACGATCCGACAGCAATGTACCGCGGATGGGGCGTTCCGTTGCAGCAGCCCTGGAATTTCAACGACGCCCAGAACATGTTCAGCATCAGCCAGACGTTTCCAGGCAGCGGCAAGCGGGCGCTGCGGACGAGTGTGGCCGAGTCGGACGTGGCCATGGCGAAGGCGCAGCTTGACGAGGTGCGCCTGGAAGTCCAGGTGCGCGTGCACAAGGCCTTCGACGATCTGCTGCGTGCCGGCGACGAGTTGCGGATTCACGATCAGCACGTGGGCATCGCGCGTCAGGCCATCGAGGCGGCGCGCATCAAGTATGTGGTCGGAAAGGTTCCGCAGGCGGACATTCTGAAGGCGCAGGTGGCGCTCACAGCGCTGGCAGAGCACATGATTCGCTTCGACCACGACGCCGATCTTGCGCGGGCCCGCCTCAACACGCTGCTTGGGCGCGATCCCGCTGCGCCGCTCAACATACAAGGAGAGTATGCCGCGCTGGCCACGCTGCCCCCTGCACAGAAACTCGAAGAAATTGCACTCCAATCCCGTCCCGATCTGATCGCTGCCAGCCAAGCCGCTGAGCGGAGCCGCAAGGAGCAGGCGCTGGCCAAGAAGGCTTACGTGCCGGACTTTACGGTTTCTGCCGGCTACATGCTGATGCCGCCCAGCTCCCCGATGCGCAACAGCTACATGGTCGAGGGCTCAATGAACCTGCCTTGGCTGAATCACCGCAAGCACGGCGCGGAGATTGCCGAAGCCACGGCGCAAGCCACCGAGCAGGACGCCGAGCTGAACGCATTGCGCAATGCCGCATTCGGGCAGATTCAGGAAGGGCTGGTGGAGGCGCAGGCGGCGCAACGGCTGGCGCGCATGTATCGCGACGAACTTCGGCCCCAGGCCGAAGCCACGCTTCAGTCAAGCGTGATCGCCTATGAGAACGACAAAACAAACCTCCTCGATCTGCTCGACAGCCAGATGACGGTCATCAACGTTGACCTTTCCTGGCTCGATGCAGTTGCCGATTTCGACACGCGCCTGGCGGATCTCGAGCTCGCCACTGGCGCTCCCATCGACCTTTCAGATTCTTCCGCAACGGAGGTGAAACCGTGAAGACACGCACCTATCAGCTTTCCCTCGCGGCGGCCGTCGCCGTCTGCGTTCTGCTTGCGGCCGCGCTTGCGGTTGTACTCGTGCATCGCAATCACGCGGCTTCGCAAGTGGCTTCGCAGGATCCGGTGGTGGCGCGCGGACCGGAGATGGCCTCGCAGCCCATGCCGTCCATGGGAGCTGCGCCGTCGAATGCCGAGCCGGCGCTGACGCCCGTGCAGTTGTCGCCCCAGCGCCTTCAGGAGATCGGCGTGACGACGGCGACCGTAGAACTCAAGAACGTGAACGACAATCTGAGCGTTCCCGGCAATGTGGACATCGACGAGGAAAAACTCTCGTATGTGCAAACCCGCTTTCCCGGCTGGATTCAGAGTGTCTTTGCGAATGCGACTTACCAGTACGTGCGCAAGGGGCAGCGCCTTTTCACCGTGTATAGCCCGGATCTGGTAAGCAGCGAGCAGGAGTACCTGCTGGCCCGGCAGAACCAGAAGGCCTTTGCGCCCGATGCGCAGGGCATGGCCGCGCAGGAAGGCGGCTGGCTGCTCAAGGCCGCCGAGGAGCGCTTGCGGCAATTCGGCGTTCCAGCGCAGGAAATCGCCAATCTGGAGCAAAGCGGCAAAGTTCAGCGCAACCTGGCGATCGACTCGCCGGCCTCGGGCTACATCATCGAGCGCAACGCGTTGCCGAACGCCTATGTGCAGCCGGAGACGAAACTCTACACCATCGCCGATCTTTCCACGGTGTGGGTGTACGCCAACGTCTTTCAGAGCGAAGTGGGCCGCTTGAAGCCGGGCGACCCTGCGCAGGTCACGGTCGACGCCTATCCGGGACGCCATTTCAACGGCCGCATCGATCAGATTCTGCCGCAGGTGGATCCGGCAACGCGCACCGTGCGCGTGCGTCTTGTCTTCCAAAATCCCAGCGTGGTGCTGAAGCCGGGAATGTACGTGAACGTCGCTATCGCGGTCCCGCTGGGGCGGCAACTGGTGATACCCGCCTCTGCCGTCTTGCAGGGAGGAACGCGGGCAATCGCCTTTGTCAACCATGGAAACGGCAATCTGGAGCCGCGCACCATTGAGACAGGGCCCCAACTCGACGATTCCGTCGTTGTCCTCAAAGGTCTGAAGGCCGGCGAACAGGTAGTTAGCTCGGCCAACTTCCTCGTGGACTCGGAAGCGCAGCTTCAGACGGCGATGGGAGCCTTTGCGCCTGCACCGCCGCCGCAGCAGGGCGCGAGCGCCGCGCCGGCCCAGCAAGTGCATATCAACTTCAGCACCGAACCCTCGCCGCCACGCAAGGGAGCAAACACGGTGCGTGTCAAGCTGACTGCTTCTGACGGAAAAGCAATTGCCGGGGCGCAGGTGACGGCAACCTTCTTCATGCCGGCCATGCCCGAGATGGGAATGGCGGCAAGCCGCGCAGCAGCCACGCCGGCCGACAAGGGCAACGGGCTCTATGAAGGTCCGCTTCAACTGGAGTCGGGCGGCACCTGGAAGGTGACCGTGACCGTTCAGCGCGGCGGACAGACTATTGCCACAAAGCAGTTCAGCCTCAACGCCACGGGAGGTATGTGATGATCTCACGCATCATTGCATGGTGCGCGCGCAATCCCTTCCTCGTCTTCACGGGATCGATCCTTCTCGTCGTCGCGGGCATTTGGTGCCTTCGGCGTGTGCCGCTCGACGCGCTTCCTGACATCAGCGACGTGCAGGTCATCATTCACACGCAGTGGCCGGGCGAGCCCCCGAACGTGATTGAAGACCAAGTGACCTATCCGATCGTAACGGCTCTGCTTTCGGCTCCCAAAGTGAAAAGCGTGCGCGCCCAGACCATGTTTGGCGACTCCTATGTCTTTGTCGTCTTTCAGGATGGAACCGACCTTTATTGGGCGCGGTCGCGCGTGACCGAGTATCTCGAGCAGATCGCCGGACGGCTGCCCGCGAACGTGCATCCGGCCATCGGCCCGGATGCCACTGGCGCAGGCTGGGTTTACGAGTACGCCATTGTGGACCGCAGCCACACCAAAAGCCTGGCCGACCTGCGCGCGTTGCAGGACTGGTACTTGCGCTATCAACTCGAAACCGTACCGGGCGTGGCGGAGGTGGCCAGCATTGGCGGCTTTGTGCGCCAGTATCAGGTGAACCTCGATCCGAAGAAGCTTTTCTCTTATGGCATCTCCGCATCCACCGTGATTGACCGTGTCCGCCAGAGCACCAATGAAGTTGGCGGAGACGTGCTGGAGATGAGCGGAGCCGAGTACATGATTCGCGGCCTCGGCTACCTGCGTTCGCTCTCCGACCTTGAAAATGTTCCCGTTGCGACCAAGAACGGCACGCCGGTGCTGGTGCGCGATCTGGGCACGGTCTCCTTTGGCCCCGACGTGCGGCGCGGCGCGGCCGACTGGCAGGGGAAAGGGGAAACCGTGGGCGGCATTGTGGTCATGCGCTACGGCATGAATGCGCTCAACGTCATCAACGGCGTGAAGGCCAAGTTCAAGGAGATCGCGCCCTCGCTGCCTGCCGGCGTTGAAATCGTAACCGGCTATGACCGCTCCTGGCTGATCGATCAGTCGATCCACACGCTCAAACGGGACCTCATCCTCGAAGCGATTATTGTCAGCTTCGTCAGCATTGCCTTCCTCTTCCACTTCCGCTCGGCGCTCGTCCCCATCCTGACGCTGCCCATCGCCGTGCTGGCCGCGTTCATCCCCATGTACTACCTGCACATAAGCTCCAACATCATGTCGCTCGGCGGCCTGGCGCTGGCCGTCGGCGTGCTGATTGATGCCGCCATTGTCATGGTGGAAAACGGGTATCGCCATCTTGCGGAGCGAACCGATGTACCGGACGATGCTCAGCGGCGGCGCATCCTGGTGGGCGCTGCCCAGCAGGTTGGCCCGGCGCTCTTTTACTCGCTCATCATCATCGTGGTCTCATTTCTGCCGGTCTTTCTGCTGGAGGCGCAGGAAGGCCGCATGTTCCGGCCACTGGCCTGGACCAAGACGCTGGTCCTCGTTTTCTCTTCGCTGCTCTCCATCACGCTGGTGCCGGCGCTGATGCCGCTCTGCCTGCGCGGAAAGCTGCGCCCCGAGTCGAAGAATCCCGCCGCGCGATTTACCCAGGCCCTCTATCTTCCCGTGCTGCGCTGGTGCCTCCAGCACTGGAAGCTGGTCATCGTGCTGAATCTTGCCTTCCTGGCCGCGACCATTCCTCTCTACTTCCGGCTGGGAAGCCAGTTCATGCCCGCGTTGTATGAAGGCTCCGCCCTTTACATGCCGAGCGCGCTGCCCGGCATCTCGATTACGCAGGCGGTCTCGCTGATGCAGGAGCAGGACCGGATCATCCGTTCCTTTCCCGAAGTCGCGACGGTCTTCGGCACCGTCGGCCGTTCTGACAGCGCCACCGACAATGCTCCTCTGGATATGTACGACACCACCATCATGCTCAAGCCCCGCGATCAGTGGCGCCCCGGCATGACTTACGAAAAGCTGATCCATGACATGGATGAAAAGCTCCAGTTTCCGGGCCTCACCAATACCTGGACCATGCCCGTCGCGAATCGCCTCGACATGGAACTGACCGGCATCAAGACCGCGGTCGGCATCAAGATTCAAGGCCCCGATCTGACGCGCATCGAGGATATTGGAGCACAAATGCAGCAGATACTATCGGCCATGCCGGAGGCTAACTCCGTCTTTGCCGAGCGCGTTGCCCAGGGCTTCTATCTCAACGTGGATGTGAACCGGCCCGAGGCCGCGCGCTACGGCCTGACCGTGGCCGATGTGCAGCAGGTCATCACTTCTGAAATCGGTGGAGCGGACATTGCCGAGAATGTGGAAGGCCGCGAACGCTTTCCCATTGCGGTGCGTTACCAGCGTGACTTCCGCGACCATCCTGAAGACCTTTCCAAGGCTCTCATTCCAACTCCGTCCGGGGAGCAGATTCCCATCGGCGAAGTAGCTCGCGTCTATTACTCGCGCGGCCCCTCCATGATCCGCGACGAGGACGGCGCGCTCACCGGTTATGTCTATCTCAACCTGAATACCCACGATTATGGCGGCTTTGTGCATGGCGCCGAGCGGTTGCTCAACCAGAAGCTGGCCCTTCCCGCGGGCTACACCTGGCGCTGGGCCGGAGAGTATGAGTTCCAGATGCGCGCCAAGGAGCGGGTCAAACTCATTCTGCCCATCGTCTTTTTCGTCATCTTCCTGCTGCTCTATCTCGTTTTCAAATCCGCCGCCGAGGCCGCGGTGCTGATCTTTCCCACGTTGTATGCCATGTCCGGAGGCCTGCTGCTACAGTGGGCGCTCGGCTATAACTTCAGCGTTGCTGTATGGGTCGGCTATATCGCGCTGTTCGGCATCGCGGTCGAAACCGGCGTGGTAATGGTGGTTTATCTGGATGAAGCCTTCCAGCGCCGTCTCAACCAGGGTTCGCCGCTGACGGAGGGCGATCTGGAGCAGGCGGTCATCGAAGGCGCGGTCCAGCGCCTGCGGCCGAAGCTGATGACCGTGACCACTGTCATTCTCAGCCTTGCGCCAATCCTTTGGGAAACCGGCATCGGTTCGGACGTGATGAAACCCATTGCGGCCCCCATCGTGGGTGGAATGATTACATCCACGATTCACGTTCTGATTCTCGTTCCGGTGTTTTTCCTGCTCATCAAACGCAGGGCCCTGCGCCGAGGCCGGCTCAGCGGAACTCTAGACAGGGGAAATGCATGACGTCGAGGCGCGGGGCAATATCAGAGCATTTTCACTTCACATATTGACACTACGGCTGCATTGAGGTGGCTTTTACTTCCACCCCACGGACGATGGCCTGTCCGCGGGGGCCCCGTTAAGGAAAAAGCCACTTGAGTGTGAGGTTTCTGTAAAGAGCAGAAGTGAAAATGCTGTAGGCGTCCCGACAATGTCGCCGGCAGCATTTCAACGTGCTTCATGGCAAAATTGACTTCCGTCAGAATCTGACGACCAGCGCAGGTAGCAGGACGATAATCGGAATAACTACTCTATATTCTGTTTGTTACAGGTTCTCTCCATGATTACTCCTCGAAAGTCGGCATCGCGACTGGAATCTCATGATCGACTCCGAGACTACTCATCGGCGTCGTGATCGGTGTTGGAATATCCGCTTTTTACGGCGGTGATCAAGAAAACAGCGATTGCTGATTCTCTTGAACCTCGTCCAGCAAGTTCGGATCGTTATTGCGCACATTGCCTATCTGCTCGCTGACTTGCCACGAGCGCATATGTTCTGCCGGGTAGGGGCGGAGCAGATCGAGCGGCGGCGCGGTGGAGGAATCCATCCAGCGGTCGTAATCTTTCGGCTCCACGATCACCAGCATACGATCATGGATGGGTTCCTTCAGCGAGTTGGAGCGGTGGTCAGGATGGTGAAGATTTCAAGCAGAGCGCCCTCTGGTGCTATGCTCCTGCAATGCAAAAGAAGAAGCCCACCAGGAGGGTCTACAAACCGACCAAGTTCGGCTAGGACCTCAGGCCCGGAACTGCGGAGTGGCAGTCGATCCGGAGGAGCGCCCTCAAGCGGCAGAGGGAAGAGAAAGCGGCCTGGGAGACAGGGCCCCGGGGCAGGCAGCGAGACTGGAGGCCCCTGGCGGACGAATATCGAGGCCCACCCTCCTCCATGCTGCGCCCAATCGCCCACCTGTTCGCCTGGATTCTCAGCCGGATAATGCCCAGATGAATCGAAGCCCCGGGGCTCCGCAGAGAGCCCCCGTCCTCCAAACCGCAAGTGCCCCTGATCTGTCCTGGCAAACGCAACTGGATCAGGGAGCTTCGTGGCTCCTGATTCGAGCGCGGGCCATGAGATTCCAGTCGGGATGGCGACTTTCGAGGACCTATCCGTCTACGCTGAGTGCATCGGTGATTTTCGCAACAAATGAGTTTGCAAACATCCGCTCTGAGTCTTGTCTGACTATTTCTTACGCGACGAAATCTGAGGAGTGTTACCAAACGTCAGCCTCTCTACGGAGCGTCTTCGACTGGATGGACTGCGAGTCTCGGTTGTCGGAGTCGAAGTAACGCTTCCGCATCCAGAAGGCCACGTTCACCAGGCCAATAAGCGCTGGCACTTCAATGAGCGGGCCGACGACACCGACAAATGCCTCTCACGAGTTCAGACCGAAGACGGCTACGGCCACAGCGATTGCCAGCTCAAAGTTATTGCCAACCGCCGTAAACGACAGGGTGGCCGACTGCGCATAATTTGCCCCGAGCCGCTTCCCCATCCAGAAGCTGACCAGAAACATGATGAGAAAGTAAACGACCAGCGGGACTGCAATATGGATTACGTCGAGCGGCAGACGCACTATGCGGTGATTCTACCGGTACCGTTCGAATTTGCGGCCCTAGATTCACTCACTCATGATGGCATTCCGTTCACAATTCACTCTGGAGCGAGATTCGACGAGGATGACTTTCATGAATCTCATTGTGCAGTTCATCAACCTTGGTTTTCGCTTCGGATAATGCTTTTCTGCCGATGGCCGTAATGGTGTACACCCGTCTCTTGCGCCGGCCAACCTCTTTAATCGCAGACTTCAACAGGCCACTTTTCTCAAGGCCATGCAAGAGAGGGTAAAGAGTTCCAGGGCCGATACGGTAGCCGTGATGCTTCAACTCGTCCATCATGGCCAAGCCATAGATGGGTTCGTGCGAAACATGCACAAGCACATGAATCCGAATGAGCCCGATAAAAAGTTCTCTCTGTTCTCTCACCACAAGACAAATATATCGCCTCGTCAGCATTTCGGATTGTCTATTATCGAGTTTCGATATATTCTGTTGCCGATGAGCAGTATCCAGTGTGGACCTCATGAACTGTGTTGGGAAGCAGGAAGGGCGCGAAGAATGAACACCGTATTTTCACGTATGGTGCTGATTCTTTTCTTCTTATTCGCATCTCCACATCTGTGGGCGCAAGGCCCTCCGTATCAAACCGACGATCCTGTGCCGGTGGATCTCCATCACTATGAGTTCTACATCTTTGGCGGCGTCGACGGTACACCTGCGGAAATCGACTCTACGGGACCAGCCGTTGAGTTCAACTGGGGTGCTATGCCCAGAGTGCAACTGCACGCCATCCTTCCTTGGGGAGGCGCTTTCCCGTCGAACAATCCCGTTTACCTTCCTGCAGGAACAGGCCCAAGCGCGTTTGGGATCACTGACATGGAGCTAGGGATAAAACTCGCGATCATCAAAGAGACCAAGCACTTTCCGCAGATCGGCACGTTCCCGATGTTTGAAATGCCGACAGGAAACTCCGACAAAGGCCTCGGCGTTGGAAAGGTCTGGTACAAACTCCCCATCTGGCTGCAAAAGAACTCTGGCAAGTGGCTGTTTGATGGAGGTGGCGGCTATCAGGTGGTGCCCCAGGCCAACTACCGCAATTTCCTGTATACAGGATGGCTGGTGAAACGAGAACTCAACGAACGGCTTGAATTGGGCGCGGAGCTCTTTGCGCATGGCCGCGAAGGTTTTGCCACGGCGCAAACCGAGCGCTCGGCGATGATCGACATTGGCGGCTATTACCACTTCAAGAATCATCCAGGCGAACAGTTCCTCTTCTGCTATGGCCATTCGATAGCAGGTCAGACAGAGAATTACGCATACGCAGGCATGTACTGGACTTGGGGAAAAGACGACAGCGCCGGCAGCAATACTGTGAACGAATCCCTGCTGCAAAGCCAACCACATTAGCGCGTCCACAGGAGGAAATCTATGAACGCTCTCGAAGATCCGGAGCGAATTGCATGGGGACTCCTTCTCCTGCGAATTCTTGTTGGATGGGTCTTCCTGTCCGAAGGCATTCAGAAGTTTCTATTCCCCGTGGCGCTTGGCGCTGGCCGCTTTGCCAAGATCGGAATCCCAACTCCTCAATTCACTGGGCCATTCGTTGGCATCGTGGAAATTGTATGCGGCATACTCATACTCGTTGGATTCTTTACCACTCTTGCTTCAGTACCGTTGCTCATCAATATCTCCGTCGCAATCGTAACCACGAAGTTTCCGATGTTTATGAAGCAAGGGTTCTGGGCCGCGATGCATGAGGGACGCACAGACTTCTGCATGTTCGTTGGTCTGATTGCGATTTTGCTGCTGGGCGCCGGAAGCCTGTCTTTGGATGAAAGGTGGCGACGTGCCTGGTAATTCCTCCCCTGCAACAGCACAATCCGCGTTATCCCGTGGGTCCAGCCTGGAAGTTCTACTCGTCTTTCTTCGTCTAGGATGCACATCTTTCGGAGGACCGATAGCCCATCTAGGCTATTTCCGCAAGGAGATCGTCGAGCGGCGGCAATGGTGCAGCGAAAGCACAATGGCTGAGATCATTGCTCTTGCGCAGTCACTTCCAGGTCCAGCGAGTAGTCAGGTCGTATTTGCACTTGGCATACTTCGTTCTGGGTGGCTAGGTGGCTAGCGGCCTGGATCGGCTTTACTTTACCATCTGCCCTTTTGATGCTTGCTTTTGCGTTTGGCCATTCGTTCTTCAGAGGGAGTGTCGGTCAGGGACTGCTCCACGGGCTTCAACTTGTCGCAGTTGCGGTTGTGGCACAGGCTGTAATGGCCATGCAACGGTCTCTGGCCTCGGACAGAACACGCTTTGCACTTGCCATCGTCGCAACGGGCCTAACCTTGTTTTTACCCACGCAAATAGCCACACTCATCACCATTGCAGGTGGAGCCGTGGCGGGAGTCTTTCTCTTTTCGTCAGTTGATTTTGGAGCGAGTGAGCGCGTCGAGCTGTCCTTGCCAAAATCAGCAGGCATTGCCTCGGCAGCAACTTTCTTTGCGCTGCTTGTCCTTACCCCGCTCCTCGCCCATTTCTTCCCGGTTTTTGGACTCACGGTAATCTCATCTTTTTACCGCAGCGGCGCTCTTGTATTTGGCGGCGGGCATGTTGTACTGCCATTGCTTGAGAGTTCTGTGGTAGAGCCGGATGGGTGTCGCAACAGTCCTTCTTGGCGGGGTATGGAGCCGCTCAGGCTCTGCCCGGTCCACTGTTTTGTTTTGCAGCGTACCTGGGCGCTGCTATCCGCCCTTCCGCCAACCCACTCGCCTTCGGCCTACTCGGTCTGATCGGGATCTTTGCACCTGGTCTGCTCGCCATGACGGCGGTCTTGCCGTTTTGGAGCGCATTGCGCAGAAACCGTTATGCGCAGGCAGCCCTTCGTGGAATCAACGCAAGCGTCGTTGGCATCTTGATCGCAGCTCTCTTCTAGCCAATCTGGACTTCGACCATCCACACATCAGGCGATTTCTGGATTGCGCTCGCGGCGTTCGCACTTCTCACACTTTGGAAAGTACAACCATGGATTATTGTGGCGTGCGTGGCGGCCGTTTCGATCATTGCGAAATCTATGTGACCTCATGAAAGATCTTCTCGTTATGGAGCGTCTTCGACTGGATGGACTGCGAAGTTTCGGTTGTCGGAAGCAAAGTACCGCTTCCGCATCCAAAAAGCAACATTTACCAAACCAATGAGTGCAGGCACTTCAATGAGCGGGCCGACGACACCAACGAACGCCTCACCGGAGTTCAAGCCGAAGACGGCTACGGCCACAGCGATTGCCAACTCAAAGTTATTGCCAGCCGCTGTAAAAGAAAGCGTGGCAGATTGTGCGTAATTCGCCCCGAGCCGTTTGCCCATCCAGAAGCTGACCAGAAACATGATGAGGAAGTAAACAACCAGCGGAATTGCAATGCGTACTACGTCAAGCGGTAGACGCACAATGAGGTCACCCTTGAGCGAGAACATCACCAAGATGGTGAAGAGCAGGGCGACCAACGTAAGAGGGCTGATGCGCGGAATGAAGCGCGTGCGATACCACTCTTCACCTTTGATGCGAATCAGGACAAATCGTGTAATGAAGCCGGAGACGAATGGAATCCCAAGGTAAATGGCAACACTCTTTGCAATTTGAGCGATGCTGACATCGACGATGCTTCCCTGTAGGCCGAACCACTTTGGAAGCACTGTAATGAAAACCCAAGCGTATAGGCTGTAAAAGAGCACCTGAAAGACGCTGTTGATGGCGACCAGTCCGGCAACGTAGTCAGTATCGCCATCAGCCAGTTCATTCCACACCAAGACCATTGCAATGCAGCGCGCAATGCCGATCAGGATGAGGCCGCGCATATAGGCAGGCTCGCCGCGAAGAAACACAATGGCGAGAACGAACATCAACGTAGGTCCAATAAGCCAGTTCTGAACCAACGACAATCCGAGAACGCGCTTGTTGCGAAAGACATCATGCAGCTTCTCGTATCGAACCTTCGCCAGCGGCGGGAACATCATGATAATCAACCCGATGGCGATCGGGATGTTCGTTGTCCCACTCTGAAAGTGGTTGACGAATCCAGCGGAACCAGGGACGAAGTGCCCGATGGCGACCCCAATGGCCATAGCAAGAAAAATCCATAGTGTGAGGAAGCGGTCAAGGAAGGAGAGCTTCTTCCGCTGCAATGGTGCGCAGGTCTTGCCCTGTGTATACGGTTTGCTGGACATGATTACTTGGCCTCAATTGTGCTTTGGGGTTCGACCGGAATAGGTACGGGAGCACACTGAAGAGCAACGAACTTTGCTGGATTACAGCAAGCCTTTGCCAGTCGCGCCCGATCCGCCTGCATGGCCCGGTCATCTTTGAGCCACGCCAGCGTCTGGTGCAACACCTGTGCAGCGCCGATATTCCCCGGCATGACGATGCGATAGTGCATCCATTTTCCTTCGCGCCGGACCTCAACGATTCCGGCGCTACGAAGATAGGCCAGATGACGGGAAATCTTGGGCTGAGCTTGCCCAAGAATCTCGACGAAATAGCACACGCAAATCTCCTGGTCTCCCATCAGGTTGAGCAGGCGGAGTCGGGTATAGTCGCCCAACGCCTGGAAGAAGCGCTCCACATTGAACTGAGACGATTTAGCCGCCATGAATCACTTATACGCCTTGACGAATATGTACGCAAGGGATATAGTCGTTTGGCGAATATGTTTTTGGAGGGAATCATGACGGAACAGATTCTGGAGTCGGTCAAGTCGAAGTATGGGGCGGTGGCAGAATGTTCACTGTCGAGCGACAATGCTGGCGTCAAGGCTGTGGCGGAGGCTTTCGGCTATACGGCAAAGGAACTTGCGTCGATTCCGGCGGAAGCCAATTTGGGCTTGTCTTGCGGCAATCCCACGGCTACGGCACACATCAGGCCCGGTGAGGTGGTTGTCGATCTCGGCTCAGGTGGAGGTCTCGATGTCTTTCTCGCCGCTAAGATGGTTGGCCCAGAAGGGAGCGCCATCGGCATCGATATGACACCGGCCATGATTGAGCGTTCGCGCGCAAATGCCAAGGCGGGCGGCTACACCAATGTAGAGTTCTACCAGTCCACAATTGAACAGATCCCGTTGGCGGACGCTTCGGTTGATTGCGTCATTTCCAACTGTGTACTCAATCTTGCGCCGGACAAGCCAGCGGTATTTCGTGAAATTGCCCGCGTACTGAAGCCAGGTGGGCGCATGGCCGTGAGCGACATTGCTTTGAAACAGGAACTTCCAGAGGCTGTCGCGCAGAGCATTGCGGCCCACGTTGGCTGCATCGCAGGAGCCATCCAGATCGACGATTACCGGGCCGGTCTGCTGTCTGCGGGTTTCGAGCACGTCGAAATCGTAGACAGCGGCAAGGACCTCAACGCATACGCCAAAGTTGAGAACCAGTCCGGTTGCTGCTCGCCAACAATGGACGCTTCCAATCCGCTTCAGGTCATTGAGGCGTCGTGCTGCTCCTCTGAGCCCGTCGCATCGGCTTCCCTGCATGAGGAACTCAAGACACTCCTTTTCCAATATGACGTCAATGCGGCTGCGGCCAGCGTGAAGGTATACGCCGTCAAGCCGAAGACAAACTCCTAACCCTTCCGCGGAATGCCAAAGGGCACTGCAATTTCTCACTACAACGTATTGTTTCTTTGTACGGGAAACTCCGCCCGCTCGATCATGGCTGAGGCGATCATGAACCGCAAAGGCGCTGGGAACTTCACTGCCTACAGCGCCGGAAGCCATCCTGCTGGAGTTGTGCGGCCTGAGGCCATTCACCAGCTCGAAATGGCAGGTTTGAGCACCGCGAATCTCCGCAGCAAGTCCTGGGACGAGTTTGCAACTCCCGATGCACCACCGCTCCACTTCGTTTTCACTGTCTGCGACAAGGCAGCCAGTGAGGTTTGTCCATTATGGCCGGGACAGCCGATGACAGCCCATTGGGGCGTCTCCGATCCGGCAGCAGTGCAGGGTACGCCCGCAGAGATTGAGCGAGCGTTTGCTCAAGCGTTAGCTGTGCTCGACCGCCGCATCAGCCTCTTCCTCTGCCTGCCGTTGGCATCGCTTGAAACCTTCTCCCTGCAACGGGAGATTGACAACATCGGAAAGCAATAAACAAGAAAGGGAACCATGGTTAAAGTGATTTTCGCCTGTATTCATAACGCAGGACGTTCACAAATGGCGGCAGCATTTTTTAATCAACTTGCTGATCGAGCGAAGGCAGTAGCTGTGTCGGCGGGCACAGATCCCGGCTTGCGCGTTCATCCTGAGGTTCTTACGGCCATGCAAGAGATTGGAATTGACCTCAGCAGCGCCAAGCCCCAAAAACTGACTGAAGAACTAGCGCGGGACGCGCAACTGCTCATCACCATGGGTTGCGGTGACAAGTGCCCCTATGTACCGGGACTTCGCCGTGACGACTGGCCTCTCCGTGATCCCAAAGGGCAGCCTGTTGATGAAGTTCGAGCCATCAGAGATGAAATCAAAGGGAGAGTACAATCTCTGCTTGATCGGGAGGGTCTAAACGTTACTAGGTGACTGGTTGCACGCAGGTTAGGACGTAAGTTGAGGCAAACATTGAGCTCATCGGGAGCAATTTAGGTGGAGACAACTCGATCCGTACCCGTAAACGCCCTTGTCCGGGATTCAAGTAGTTCCTGAATCGTCACAAGTCGTCAATTCCTTTCCCGCGCGCCGGCCCGGGCAATCTCTCGACAAAATAGTCCAATTTGTCGATACCTGCAAAGCCCCCAGCCCTGTTTATGCGGGTTTCAGGGGCTTTCGGCAAGGGAAACTCTCGACAAAACGATGAATGGTTAATAGGCATTCGGGGAGCAATTGAACAGAAAACTCGTTTAAAAGGGGTCTTTCCATCCGCAGCCCTCCGTAACCTTTCTGTATTGTGATAATGTCCTTTATCATTCGTGGAAAACCGGGAGGCAGAATGGCGGACGAAATGACCAGCGCATCGAGCCGTCCCGATATCTGCGCTGATTCCTGCTGTGCCGTGCCCCGGCCGGCGCCGCGCGCGGTACTGTGGCTCCAGGGCGTCACGCTCGTCTGGATGCTGCTGGAATGCGGCGTTGCGCTGTATGCGGCGCAGGCGGCGCACAGTGTGGTGTTGCTGGCCTTCGGCAGCGACAGCTTGGTGGAACTGTTGTCGGCGGCGGTCGTTCTGCTCGCGTTTTCGCCGCGCCTGCGCATCAGCCCGGATCGCGCCGGCCGCTGGGCCGGTGTCCTGCTCTTTTTTCTAGCGGGAGTCATTGCGCTTACGGCGCTGGTGGCGTTGCTGCGCAATAGCGAGGTGGAAACCAGCGGCCTCGGGATGACAATCACGGTAGCCGCACTAATCGTGATGCCAGCTCTCGCCTGGTCCAAGCGGCGGCTGGCGAGGACCACGGGGAACCGAGCCCTGGCGGCGGATGCGGTGCAGTCGGCGACCTGCGCCTGGCTGGCGGCAGGGACGCTGGCGGGCCTCGGAATCAATACGCTCTTTCATCTGCGCTGGATTGATTCGGTAGCGGCGTTGGTCGTGTTGCCCCTTCTGCTCATTGAAGGGCGGCGAGCGGTGCGCGGCGAAAGTTGCGGATGTTGCTAAATATGGAAGGACAGGACATGACGGCTGCCCTTGTTCTGCTTTCACAGTCCGCCGCCCCCGTGCTTCCCGTCCTGGTCACGGCCTCCGGCGACCGCGCCGGCATGCGCTTCTTGGAGTTCTTCGCCGCGCAGATCCGCAATCCGCACACCCTACGCGCGGGCGGTGGGCGAGTTTTTGGCTTGGTGCGAGAGCAAGGGCGTCTCGTCGCTGGCCGCGGTTCAGCCCCTGCATGTGGCAAGCTGGATCGAGCAGCAGGGGCGTGAGGTCGCGGCACCCAGCGTGAAGCAGCAGCTCGCGGCCATCCGCCACCTCTTCGACTGGCTGGTCACCGGCCAGGTCGTGCCGGCGAACCCGGCGGCCTCGGTGCGCGGGCCGCGCCACGTGGTGCGCTCCGGCAAGACCCCGGTGCTGGAGCCGGAGGGGTCCCGCCGCCTGCTGACAGCATCGACGTTGCTATACCTGCTCGCCAACTGGCCAGGCGCGCATTTGATTTGCCGCATATTGACGCATCCAACACGGCCGAGGATCATGATTCGTCCTGAAACGCCGTTGTCTTGACGGAACCCGCCGGTTCCGGGAACGTCGGCCACTACGTAGGACTCCAGGTTGGGTTCCCGGTATTCTCCGGCCATTCTTGCCGATGTGAATCAGCCTGAGTTCACTCAGCGCTTTATTGATCCGGCCCTGAAGTTCTGCTACGCAGCGGCATAGCACACATCTTTCTGACTGAAGTAGCTCTCTACTCTCTGTGGCTGTTTCTGGATGCTGCGCAGGGCGCCGACGGCGGTCCTGGTCA
>Ga0224555_1002683_pt1 | contig 20127 bp, 28 predicted proteins | sample 714S23034metaG_FD_180687 | JGI IMG/M metagenome (GOLD analysis project Ga0224555, IMG submission 180687) | Peat soil microbial communities from Stordalen Mire, Sweden - 717 S2 30-34 | ecosystem: Environmental > Terrestrial > Soil > Wetlands > Peat | place: Sweden: Norrbotten County, Stordalen...
ACACAGCAGGCTGCGGTGATGGTCTTGCCCATGCCCATGGTCAGCGCAATCAGCGCTTCCATTTCGGGGCTGGTCCACCATTGCTCGAACTTCTCCACGCCCTCCAGCTGGTAATCCCAGGGCTCCCATTTCTTGTGGGTTGTTGTGTCACTCATATTTATCACCAAAGTAGTTCGTCGCCAAAGTCTGGAATTTCCTGGGTGCCGGCGCATCCCGGGGCGCCTCCTGGCGTCGCAACCGACTTCTTTTGGGTGGTTTCCTGCGTCCATTCGCAAAGTGCGCGCCTCCTCACCCACTTCGGGTGTTCCCTCCAATATTCATAAAAGGTCAGCCGGCGATCCACGCCCATGGTGTCCGGGATAGGAGGGCACATTCAAAGCCTCGGCGGTGTGCAGGTGGGTGGCCCCGATTTGGTAACTGTAGATAATCACGCTGCTATAATAATTTTTGCGTAAGCACCTTTTACGCACTCTTTTATCCACATTGTAGGGCGCTGGTCGCGGAACGGTTGGAAAAAGGGAAAAGTTCAACCGGCGGCGTACTGCCATATGCTATGCCCTTGCGAGTTCCAGGTTGAAAGGAGGGCGTGGAAGTCACTCAACCGGCTGCAAATGATGTTTCTTACTCCGGTCACTCCGGAGGCATAGTGCCGCCAGTGGTAGGAGAAGATCTGGAACGTTGGAGGACAGAGATGCTTGTTGGGCTCGAACTCAGCAAACCATATCTCGTGATCGCAGAGGAAAACCGGCTCTTTCTTCACTGCTTTATGTTAGAAGCTATACTGGACATTAGCGTAAAAGACATCTTGTATAGAGAGGTGCTGGTCTCGACCACCCCATTTTATAAGAATGGCGAGTGGAACGTTCTCGGGGAATGTCAAGAGGCCGGTTTGCGCTTTTCTTTGGCCAGACAGAGGAATAAGCCAACCATTTTACGGTCAACTCTCGGAGCCGCTTGTAGTTGGCCAACACGGCACGGACAGCCTTGGCCTGGTCGCGCGGGACGAAGCGGCATGAATGTACCACTCCTCAGCGCCAACATATGCACCATTATATTCTGTATACTCTGGTTGAACCGGTTTCCCGATGCTATATACTTAATCTATGAAAGATATATTGTCGCCCACCGAGCTTGCTGAGATGCAAGCGGTGGTTGCCTTCAGTACGGATAGGGATGCGGCTTCGGAAGCCTTGAGAAAAATTGCTATGCATTGCGTAGCGGAGGCTACCGAGGCCGCCTTGGATATAGCGGCTGCACCGAGGGATGCGGTCCTCGACTTGTTGCAACGGGTTCCCGGTAGTTCCGTAAAGGATCAAAAGGTTCTGGAGCAGATGTATTTCATTCCGTGCGCACACGCCTATCCGATTGGGAGGTCGCAGTCTTTCGTCTATTTTGAGACGGATTCCTTTTATACCATCCCACGCGATATGAGGCGGTTCATTAAAGATAATAAGCACTGGGAAAATATCGGGTTGTTTCGCAAAAGGGACGCTGAAGGTGTAGTGATGGTGTTTGCCCCCATCGATTCCCCTGGTGAGTTCAACGACTCGGAAAGCTTTAAGGGTCCGATCAACCTCCTGCCTGGCGACCTGTGTTTGTAGGGCCGCGATCCCTTTCGCCCTGGGCTTGGACCAGAATTCCATGCATTTTCTGAATCAGGTCCTTAAAATCGGTCATAGCTATCGTTGTGAAAAATGCGGGCAAAGTAGGCCTCTCTGCGCTTGGTTCTTTGAGCCGTGGCTCTTTTTCCGTGCCATCCGCGAAAGGGGTAGCATTGCGTGCAGACCCAGCTCCCATGGAGAAAGTAGTCCGCCAGGTGGTCGCAATTCACGCAATGAGGGGAAAAGTTCATCCTTTAAAACCGCTCTCCGACTTGCTGCTCGATTTCAACGGCCAGAAAACGCGGGAAATTGATGGCCCTGCCGCCAACAAAAGTCCGTCGAGATTCCACTTCTTCCAATCCCGGTGTGTCCCATCGCACTTCTCCGTTGCGGATGGTGAAGTCGACTGGAATCACAGAAAGGGCTTGCGGCTGAATCGCGATGACTTCGAGCGTCTTCGTCGAAAACAGTTGATAGGCTTCCCCGGAGCGATCCAATCCACCGGCAGACGCCAATGCTCCTGGGAAGCTGCTGGCGAAGGGATTCAGGAACCTCGCTATCAGGCGGAATCACGATGTGCGACTCCTTGATCTGGAAAGGCTTGACTTGGCCAGTGGCGCTGTTTTTGGCCTTGCAACTGCGGCCATCTCCCACTTCCAGCACTTCCCATTTGGTTTTCCGGCCGCGCTGTTTGACCCGAATCGAATCTCCTGTTTTGCAATATAAAGGTTTCATGTTCTTGTGTTGGGCTTTCTTCTAGCTGGTGGCGGCGGGGGATCGTTTCGGAGGACCGGATTGCCAGGCTGCACCTCTTGAACCATCTCCACAATTTTCTTTGCGATGATGTCCGAATGACAGGCAGAGGGGACACACCAACAGTTTAACCCTATTTTTTCTCCAGCGATGACCCGGCGGCCAATAGCCTTCACCGCTATGAACATCGGCCCGGCAATCGCGAAGTCGGCTTCAAGCTTTTCGTTGTATAGTGCTATGACGCGGGCCCGGGCGACCTCGTCATCCTTGTCCTCCAGCGGAAACGGATTTCCCAGCACCCTGTTGTTCCTGTCGACATCGATCACCGTCTCGCCGGGGCGCGGCTTCGGGCCCTCATTCTTGCGCTTGTTCAGTTGGCGTATGTATCCGTACTCGCTCATGTGCTTTGAACCTCGATCTCTATTACCTCCAAGGCCGTCTCGATGCCAGGGTCAAACGGCGTCTCGGTGACCTGTGGAACGACACAGTGCGGGGGAAGCAGCTCGTCGAATTCCTCGGCGAGTTTGGCGACGAGCGTCTCGTCGGGCAAAACGCCCCCGAAAGTCGCTGCCAGGCGGTTTATATTCTCGATCTGGCCGTCGCCTTGGCTGATGTTCTTCCATAGAAACCGGCTGCGCACATCCGTGGTGGAGGACCACACGGCCTCCCAGCGGGCACATGCCTCGGGCCCATCAACATCCCAAGACGTTCCCAGGGCTTGCACGACCGCATGCGAAAAGTTTGTGACTGGTACCGGCTGCTCGCTCGCAAGGTCTGTTTCGGTGCGCAATCCGAGCCGAAGCTTGCAGTCGATCTGGCGCCGACGGAAAACCAGGGAGAGTGCAAGCGCGAACTCGCTGCCGGATCCTTCCTTCGAATTATACTGGCTGCAAAAGGACTTCGCCAACTCGGCGATTGCCTGCTGTAGCATCCTGATGGTCAAGATGACGGGTTCGTCGGCTTTTGGTCCCATGCTTTGATTATACTGACCAAGAATGATTTTGCTCGATAACTTTTCCAAGCCGCTATTCCAAGCGCCCGTCGCCCAGAGTTTCTTGGATGGAAACCCGCATTCCGTTGCATGCGCATCGGTTTTGTCTCTCCCGTTGATCCAGAAAGAATTCGGCATCCAAGCGGTGCAGGAACAGATATAGAAACCCGTCCACTTCCCGCTCCCAGGCTCCATCCGAGGAGTTGTTGAAGTTGCCGAGTCCGGAAACGCCAATGGAGGCGATCGGGCTTTGTATCCCGCGCACTTTTCTGCGTCCATTTCCACGCTCTGTAACCCGTATGGTCGCGTATCCCTTGGCGGTTGGCGTCGGCCTGAAGTCCTCCTCGGTGCGGACCGGCTTGGATTTGATCAGCAGGAAGTAGGGAGGTCGGTGACGGTTCCTCAGAATCCCTGCTGGATCAAGAAAACTGCGGCGCTTTTCCATACTCAGGCGAATTCCGTCGAGAATTTGATCATGGCTGCCCGCCAGTGCTCACGGTTCCGCTTGTAGAGCAGAAACGTGCATAGAAGCACGGCGATGGCCCCTGCGGTGACTGGGATTGGAAGAAACCGAGATTTCCAGGCTGCCACGGCGCTTCCCCCGAGGATCAAGACGGCGGTAGCATTGGTTGGAGTCCACAGCCGCGGCTGTACGCTGAGGCCTGTGGCCGCAGGAACGTCCAAGGGCTTCGGCTGCGGGACGCCTCTGATCTGGAAGGCGAGCAAAGGGCACAGGAGCAGTTCGTACGTTAGCAGTATCGCCGTGGCCGCATGATGTACCTCCGGGCTGTTGACCAGCTGGGGGCTGCTCACAATCTGCACCACAGCCGTGTAGACGAGGATTTGGGTTCCCAGGTAGCTCTTTTGCATTTGTGTGTGTTTTCTTTGTTGGCCGTTTCTTACGCGCAATGTGCTTGAAACTTCGTATAATAAGTTGCGGGGCGGCCTAATGCCGGCCCCTAACTGTTATATTATATGACTCTTGACAATGTTTTCATGGCGGCTGTGCGAATGGTAAATGCCATGGAGCCTGAAGCTCGCTCGGCCGTTCTGCCGATCCGTGATGTTGAAACGTTTCGAGAGTCTGTCGCGCGGGCCCAGCAGGAAAGGCAGAGCCGGAAGCCCCCGGAGGGGCAGCAACCTCCAAAAGAGATGCGCAAGGATCCCGAGATCCCTGAACCCGATATCCCCGATCTCGACGCTCACACCTTTGCTCCCCCTTCCATCAGCTGATGCGCGGTCGATGAAACTTCTCAAACAGCCGCAAGCCATCTTTGGTTTTCCTCCGCCAAGCCCGGGGGCGCTCCAAAGTGTTGATCTTTACATCGAGCAGCTGGCCCTGAGCTTGGGGTCGCGCAACTGGGACCGCGACGTGCGGGAAATGCTGGACCTCATACCCCAGGTTTTTTTGAAACTGGGGGACAAGGTCGAGATTCCCGTTGACTGCATGAGGGTGCTTTCCCATCACATGTACGTTGTGTACCAGGCGTATCTTCGGGACAGGAACCCACAGCTCGACGACCTGCTACAGCTCGACTCGGAGTATGCGTATCACCTGCTGCACCTGTTCCTGGAAAACTCGGACTACAAGCCCTACAATCCGATTGAGAAATACAAAGAAGCTTTGATGACCGATCCCGACTGGGCACTCCGCTGGTGCTTTGAGCAACACGACAGCCTTTTTTATCCTAAGGTGATGAAGCACCTCGTCGGGACGAAAGACTACAATGCGCGCAGTGCCATCGTGTATCACCGGCTGATTGCTTCGAACCTGGACCGGGAAAGTGCCTTGGCCGATATCCAGCAGCGCCTGCCCTTGCTTCTGAGTGATCCTTACGTCTGCCTGTGGCTCTTGGAGTTTTATCCCGAGTTAGAGCGGAAGAAATTGTTCGTAAGTGCTTTGAAGCATCCTCCTTATCTTTTGGTCTGGGCCGAGAAGCACGGCCGCGAGTTTGAAGAATCAATTCGCCGGGCGCTGCTGCTTCATCCGGCCTGGCTGGCCGATTACATTAACCTCACCAACCCTCCAGATGCGCGGAATCTGTGGCTGCACGCTCGTTCCCGCTGTACAAACGAACTGCTGCTGCCCTGGGTTGAGCAGTATGGGAAAGCGGCTGGCTGGCTCCAGAACTCCATTGAGGGCACGGGACTCACCTTAGGCGCTTCCGTATGAAGATCGGGCAGCTTTGGAATTTGCGGCTCTCTGATTCCTGGCGCCTGCACCATCCGGGCGTGCCTCTCGCCGACTGAGTGCATCATGCCCTCCGGCTCCTTCAGGCTGGCTGACTCAGCAAACAACTACATGTAATCCTCTTTGGTGCCGTCAATGTAAGCCTCCGGATTCAGCCCGTGAAGCTGCTGGAACTCGGCCTTCGGCTCTAGGGATCCCGACGGTTCCAGCAAAAGCATCGATGAGGACCGCTGCCTTTAGGATGTATTCTTGCGCGAGCATGATAAGTTTTATGCTATTTCGCTGTATTTCTCCCACTCTTGGTTCGATAAGCGCCGTTCCTGTTCATCGGTCAAGACGCGATCGTCCTCAAGGTAGTCCCACGAGCGGCTCTCCAACGCCCGTTTCTCCTTCTCTGAGAGGTCCATATCTTCTCCGGTGCGCTGGTTTATCGCCTTTGTGATCTCCATGTTAGGCTCGTCGTCCGGCTCTTCTGGTGCGTCAAACTTATCCCGGTGGCCCCGCATCCCTGGCGAGAGAATAAAGTGAACCTCCAACTCGATATCCTTGTCTCCCCTCTCAATAGAGGTTGTGAATCTGCCAGCTCTTCCTCGGGTCATATCAAGGTGTCATTTAATCTCGGGCATCTGCCATTTTGGCTGCTTGCTCCAGAAGGGCGCTCAGAATTTGGGATGGGATGCCAATGTTGCGGGTGTGCTCCATCGTGTATTGGCGCGCAGTCGAATTCAGCCTGGTCCCATTCGCTTCAAAACTGCTTTAGGCATACGAAGTATATTGAAATGCCCCGATTCTCTGTTCGCCGGGGCGTTGCGATCGGTGAATTATAAGGTCTTTTAGCTTTTTCGCTGGTAGCCTAGCTCAAGTACATGTAGGCATCCTCATCGACGTCGGCGTAACCGTTCTCGATGCGGGCCTTGACCAGCTTTCGGATGCCGGTGATGCTGCGGACCAAGGGGAACGTCTCCAGCATTCTGAGGGTGTCCCCGAGGATTTGCTCCCGATTGGGAAGGTCCTCGCCGATCATATTATTGACGATGCCATAGACCTGCTTTCTGGCTTGGTCGGCGCGGCGGCGGACAACGGAGTCGTAGTTGGTCAGAAGGAATCCCAAGCTGTTCTTGCAGGTGAGGTGAATGGCCAGGTTGACGGCGTCATCCTCCGATAGACCGGCGTTTTCCGGAGCCAAGAGCCGGCTGTAGACGGCGCCGCTGACCCGGTTGAAGGTGAGTCCTTCGCCAAGCTCCATCTTGTTGAGCGCGATGACCTCTTTGACGATGACCACGATGCGCTCGCGCAGGGCCTGGGATAGCTTTGCCGGCGTCCCGGCTTGCTCGGTGCGGTGAACGATGGGGCGAACGGCCGGAGTAATGACTTCCTTAGGTTGGGCTGCGGCCTCTGGCGAAAGGATCTGGCTGCCGCCGTCGCCGGCGTGGCCAAAGGAGATGCGTAACTGTGGAGCCTTGGGCGGCTCTTCCGGCACCCACGAGCGGGCGCAGAGGATCCCGTCGTAACTGGTTACAAGGTGGCCCGAATCATCCTGGCGGGTGAGGCGGTTGTTTAGAGCATGGGAAGGTTCTTCAGGCATCATGTTTTTTGTTTTGTGGCTTTTTACTCCTCTAGGTCCTCCTGAACAGGCTGTGGGACGGACGGTCCTTGCCGGCGCAGTTGCTGCATCGCGATCTCCTGGTTGTACGCGCGGATCAATGCATCCAGACGGGACAGGCAGTCTTTCAGGACCTCCATAGACACTAGCTTCTGCCTGGAACGATGGGCATGCCAGTAGAGGATGCGGCGCGCCCGGTCGTAGGGCACCCCGAGATCGGCAGCCGCTTGCTTGATGAGACTGGAGGCAGTTTCGCGCTGATCAACTGGAATGGAGTCCAACATACCAGTGATGTTTTTTCCGCGTGAGCGGATTTTTTGCCTGACTTGCTATTTTTATAAAGGGAAGGGGGTAAAAACGATACAATGAGGTATGAAACTTGCAGGCATTGTCAATGGTACGAACCCCGTCAAAGGTGCGTTCTCACAAAGCGACGGGGAAGCTATCCTCCTGGATTTTACACAGGGCGCTCACGGGCGGGCGTTTTGCGGTGTCCGCACCTACGACTTGCCCGACCCGAAAGCACAACTGGTTACTGTCTCCAACCCGAGCGGTACCGTTGAGATCTCCGGTCCGCATGGAGTGGCGGCGCAAATGGGTAACGTATCCGTCCGGACTTTAAAGGCCAACGGCGACGTCAACCTGCCAATCCTGCGGGTCGAACGGTTAGACCTGAACCACAGTTCCATCAGCGCCAACGAGGTGACAGGCCCAACGAACGACACCGACCCTGAAATCGAGCCGGACAGGATCAGGGATATTCGGATGAGGGACAGCAATCTTCACTGCCGGGGCGATCTGGTATTTCAGAACATCGAATGCGACGAGCGCACCCCCTCGTCGATCAGGGCTGCCTACCTTGAGGGAGCAACCACCCAAGGCAAGCTCACCCTTCAGGCAGGCAGCCTCATGATTTACCTCCTGGAGGCCCACGAGGTGCAAGTGACTAAACCGGATGGGTGCCGCATCGGGAACATCCACTGCAACCGCGTTTTGCAGCGGACTGGAATCGGTGAGACTCGGCCCATTGCGGCTATCAAAGATCCCGATCTGGTGATGGCCTTGCAGGCCCTCAGCTGTCCTGCCGGCGGCGAAGGCCTGAACGAAATCGAACCTGTCCTGGATGCTCAGGGGTTTGAGATGTAACCTCTGACGGGAGGTGCCCCTCAAGAGTTGCAGGGATGATAGGCAAGGTCGCGTGCAGCCTGCTTCCTCATGGCACCCATTGGTGCGCCAGGCCATCCCCTGTGCTTTCTCCAGAAGGCTCCTCTACAGTGGCCGGGTTATGGGTGTGATGGTCCCTCCGACGACCTGCTGGGCCTGGCAGGGTTGGGTTACCCCCTGTATCCAGACTTGGTACTTCTGGTCCGGAAGGAACCCGTTGAAGGCGTTGTAACTGTTGTTGTTTACCGGGGAAACCATGGTTGAGGTGGTGTTCAGATAGCCGCTGATCGCTGCCCACCTGCTGGCTTCGTCCGCCGGCCACATGTTGGTTGTGCTAAAGGCCAGCCAAGTTTGCTTAGCTTGGTCTATCGCCGACAAGCACTGCAGCACCTTGTTCATCTCGGCGTTGTCCCTCTGCTGCATCAGCCCAACAACGGCGCCTGCCGTCAGTATCCCCAGCAAGGCCACGACGCCAACCATCTCGATCAAAGTGAAGGCTTTTCTGCTTGGAGTTTTCATACCTCCTTATTTTAGAGCGTTTTCGATTGAGAAAGACCCTTTGTTTCGTATAATGGAGTCAGGCCCCCCTTGCTAAGGGCAAGCACATGAGATCTTACTACTTTGCGATCAGTCGATTAAGCCTCGGAATCATAATCCTACAGGCTGCCGTTGTCCTTTATTTCGCATCCAACACCGAGAAAATCAATAGCCGGATCGAGCAAGCCCTGGTTAGTCTCAGCTCCCACCCTGCGCCAAGCCGCTTCCTACAGAACATGTCGGACAGTTTCTATAACAGCATCTACAGCTTCCAGCGCGAGAACCAGAAGCACAACTGGATACTGTGGATCATCGGCGGTGCAGGGCTGCTGCACCTCTCGGTCGTTTACTCCCTTTACATCTGCTTCCTCCGCATGGGACACACCTGGACCAAGCTTTGTCTCCACCTGAACAACCTGAGCATGGCGACCATTCTGCCCATAGGGATTGGCGGGCTCTGGTTTGTAGGTTACATTCTAGGGACTCGGATGCTCAAGCACTTTTGCATGGCATCGAACTGTGGAAAAGAGGACAGCGCAGACCAAAACGTGGACCAGCACAATATCTGACTTATGGCGAAGCACAAAAACGAAGGCTTTACTGCCCTGGAACTGATCGCGGTCGTCATCATCATCGTTGTCCTTGCAACGATTGCCGTTCCTACTCTGTTCGGCAACCGGGGCCAGGCGAACACGGTGCGTAGCAGGGATGCGGCTGCAGCTTTGAATGCGGCGGAGGGAAACTACTACGATTACAGGTTCAAGACCGGCCCCGCGCTGAATGGTGGCACGGCGATCTCAGATTCATACGGCACAGACGCGGCCACGCGGATCAACAATCTGACGAGTGGCGGCTATATTGAGTCCGCGGTCAACCCCAGCGACGTGCAGCTGGACACGACGACGGATCCGCCTGCCTGGAGGCCCACCTACCAATGAAGGTCGCAAGTACAAATCAGGTCGTGGTCCTGACGATTCCCCAGCCGGATCTGCTCCTCCTCCTGGTGGTGCCGGAGTTCAAGGCCCTGCTCGCCAAGTTTCCGTCGCTCATCAAAGCCCAGTTCGCTGCTGAGCCGTGCAAGTTGTTCATCCGCCGAACCGTGGTACCCTTTATCCTGGAGACCAGCAGCCAATTTGTGGTCATGGCTAGGCTTCGCGAAAGTTTGAAGGCCCTACCCCCTTCAAGTGGTAAAATGAGGTAGCTATATGTCGCTGACCAAAGACAATTTCGTAATCATCAACAAGGGGGAGACACCGGATCCCAAAAACGGCGTCTTCTACTCCCAGGCCGTGCCCAGGATCCTGCAGGAGTGGGAAACAAACAAGGATCTGGAGCTTTACAGCTGCGAGGACGGCAGCATCATCGGCTACGATCAGCACGTAGCCCTGAGCGTTGCCTACGCCGCTCATCTGGCCCAAATTGGTCACCTGAGGCACATGCAGGTGCGCGATTCCGCTGGCAACAACCGGCCCGTAGGGAATATCGAGGAAGAGCTGCAGCAGCTCCAGACGACCAAGAGCGGGGGCCTTTACTACGAACCTCAGAAGGTCTGGCTTTTGGCTCCTCCCGACATGAATCCCGACTACGACCAGGAGCTTGCCGCCCTTTCCCTGGGTATATCCGAATCACTCCAGCGGGTGCCACCTCCGGAAGAAGTCGGCGATGCCACAGGCCGGGGGATGAGGCCCGCGAACAAGCCGTACGCCGGCACGTATCCGACGGAAGTCGTTGACGAGGCTGATATGGACCTTTTCCCGGGTCTCTCCGGCAACAAGATCCTAGAGGGAACGATGGAGTTTGTTGCTGATGCCCACCCTCTGGTCCGAATGGCAGTCGGAGCGGTGGCGGGGATGGTCGCGTACAAGGCGATGGGGTTCAAAGGCATAGTTGGTTTGATCCTCCTCTATCTGGCATTGAAGCGAGTCATGACCATGGGTTCCAAGGTCATTCAGAACCAACGCTTGGATCTGGTGGCGCGCACGATGCAAGACGGTCTCCCGGTGGACCGGAATGGAAGGATTGATCCAGAGGTGTTGGATGCCCTCTGGCACTACCCGGCCGGCGATCACGAAATATTGAGCCGGGAAATCGACCCTGCCGTCATGAGGCGTGCCTGGGAAAACAATCCGATCAAGGTCGACCCTAATATTCCAATCCGGGAATACACCGACACCGTCAGGCAGGACGTTGATGGCGATACGCTTTATGGAACATCAGGGGCCCACTACCGGCTGGTCGGCATCGATGCCCCGGAGCTTCACTCGAAAACTGGTCCACAACCCGGCGCCCAGGGTGCATGGGATAGGGTGCGCGAGCTGATACCAAATGGCACCAAAATCCGCGTCGAGGTGGTGAGCAACCAGCCGGCGGAGCACTGCCGCCTGCCCGTCTACATTTACGGTAAGAACGCGGACGGAAGCGAGTACTGCTTGAATACGAGGTTGCTTGAGGAGGGCATGGCTCGCATCGCGAACATCGAGCCCTATCACCCGAAGATGGTAGAATTCATCCATGCGAACCTCGAGGCGATCGGTGGCAAGCAGGGCTTGTGGAACAAGCGGTACAACCCGGCGATGCCCCGTCCGGGCTTCCTTTCTGTGAATACGCAGACTACCCCGGACCCTTCGGGGGGGAAGAACGTTTCCTTTTCGATGGCCTGATCTGGCCTCTTGCGGTCTAACACTTCTTCACGGTTCCGACTACAACGGGGCGGCCGTTCAGGGCAGTGGCTTTTCTCATCCCTTTGGATGACGTAATTGCTGCGTGTCTGGGTTCATGCTGCGGTCCTCTTCCTGCCGGCGTAATGCGACTCGTCTGGTGTCAAGCGTGGCAGAGGCGCCTGCCCGTGTAGAGCCGATTCCAACCAGCCAATGAATCGATCTTTTTTCAGGGCGTTAAGTTGTTCCTGTTTCATACGTTCCTATCACATTTCTTGCGGATCGTGCTTACTCGCTTGGCGAAATCCATTTTTTCCAAGATGACAATCCGCAGCTCTTCCTGGTGAATGCCGGACCACATATGCCTTTTGGCGATGCGGTTGCCAACGAATTCAACCTCGTTGGACGTGTGTCCGTCTGGTTCGTAGACCCGGACCCTCTTGAGCCCCGGCTTGTGCCCAGGGCCGAGGATTTCAATGACGTAGTTGTCTTCGCCGCCGATCCACAACGACCCTAGTTTAAACCCAGGCTTCATGTCACTCGATCACAAGTCCAAAGTGCGCTGGCCCAAGGCGGCAAACTTGGAGACCACCTTCCGATCAAGGCCAGAGCTGGCGGCGAGGTTGTCGAAGACCGGCGTTGCCTCGGCCGCCTCGGTGCCTTCATCGTCGAACAGGTTGCGCGCGCCGACCGCCGCAAACTTGATGGTCTTGATCGCCTCGGTAACCGTGATGGCGAGGTCCTTGAGCCGCTGGCGAACAGCCTCCACGAAATTCATCTTCTCACCAAAAACAGCGCCTCGATCGTCGAATGAGATGCGCCGGCTGGCTTCGCTGATGCTCCCGCGTATCTCCCAGTTCTCATTGCGCGAAACGAGCAGGCGGGTTACTTCCTTCGACCAAGAATCCATCACTTCGACGAAGATGTACCGCTTCGGGTCGTAGGCGTTGAGGATGTGGAGGGTTCTGCCCTTCAGTTCCACCCACTCCATGCGCCTGATCTTGTTCTTGTGGCCCATGGTCTGGGCCGTTTTGACTTCGGCCTTCAGTCCGTCTTCCGAGGATTCTTCGTAGCCCTTTCCAGTCTCAGAACACCGCATCCGCCGGATTTCAGTCTGATACCAATTTGAACAGCATTCGCAGTTTAGTGCCTGGAAAAATGGTTTCGGTGGCATTGAGTTCTTCCGCCATTTTAGCCGCCAACTGATCCGAGCAAGCATTGCTGAGGTGATGCAGATTGACGGTTAAAGTTCCGGCGGTCTCATCCGGGCAAAGATCGGCGGCGCTGACAAAGATCTCGCGCAACAACGCCCGCGCATCGTCGGTTCGGGACATGTGTTGGCGCAAGGACATGGCCAAGGCGGTTTCGGCCCGATAAGCCACCATTTTGATCGTGTCCACCAAGTGCTTCCTGGCTCGCGAAAATTGCTGGAACCGCTCGGCGGGCGGCAATTCTCCCAGCGTTAAATGGGAGGGGATTTCTCTGCGTTTTTGCTTGAGGATCGCCACTTCCTTTTCCAACGACTCAATGGTTTGCCTCAATTTGGTTTGGCGGCTCTGATACTCTTCGGCCACCTCGACGCCCAACGGTCCGGCCAACTCTCCGGCCCCATATTCGGCCCGGCGGCGGCTCAACTGCGCGGCTTGGCTTTTGATCTGCGATCCCAGGGTTCGCGCCGCCGGATTGACCACCCGCGTGGTCTCGGAAACCGGTTCGAGCTGGTAGGTCACAAGGCTCTCCAAACCAAAGTGTTCGATCATATACTTGAACCAGTTTTCCTGCGCCCAACGCGAGAACATCTGGCGGGCGATTTGCACCAGATCACTCTTGAAATCGGTGCTGACGACCGCCGTCTGATGACCGTCGCCACCCAACAGGCGGATTTCCCGCACCCACAGCTTCTGGCCCAGCCAAACCCCGCGCTCGGCCAGCTTCATCCGCTGCTTTTCTCCGTGGGGCAAAACCACCTCATATTCCTGGAACCCCGCCACCGGCCAATCTTCCAGCGTCCCTTTGCGATAAGTCTGGGCCGCAATCCGCTGCCCCCACAACTCGGCGAACAACTCCGGACTGTAGCCCTCCCGATCAAAAATCATCACGAACCGGAACCGGTAACGATCCGCCAGCAACTCTTCCTCCTTGGGTTGATGGGGAACTTCCTTTAAGAGCCGGGGAATAATCTCCTGACGCAGCACGGCAATTAGTCCGGGATTGGCCGCCGTGTTGACCACGAAAAACGGACGCCCGTCCCGGTCGTTGATCCAATAGTCGGTGGTCCCCCGCAAACACAGTTTTTCCCGGGCCACGTAGCGCTTGGGCAAAGGAGTTTGGTGGCCGTGATACACCCGCACATGCCCATCCAGATAGAGCCGCCCCGCCAGCTCCGGGGCCTGCTCCATCCATTGTTGACTCAGACTCGCACTCCAGGATTCCACCTGCGGACCCCGGGCCATCTGCCCCAGCTTGGCCCGCAACGTATGCACTTCGGGAATCCGATCCAACCCCAGCAAATGCCCCCATTCCCCCGGAGCCTCAAAACGCAACCGTTCCAGCGACTTAATCCGGGCCAGCGCCAGAAACCCCATCAGCAAAAGCACATGCACCACCCCGTAAAAACCCTTGGGCAGTTCAAAACATTCCGCTTGCCGATGTAAGAGTCCATTGGCCAGCAACCCCGGCAACGCCCACAAAACACCCCCACCACTCACATCCCGTCCCGCTTCAAATCGCGTCGGCGCTTGCACCAGCCCGCCAAAGGCCGCCAACACCCGTTCCTCCACCCGCACACAACCCATGCCCATGTCGGCCTGACTGTCCACTACACTCCGCTGGCTTTTGTCCGCGACCGCTTCACTTTTTTTTAATGAGCTCGACGATTCGCCCCGCCTTGATGGCTTTGCGCAACGTGTCGGATTTGATCCCCAGTTCCTGGGCCACCGCCTGGCGCCCCTGTCCCTGTTGGAGCAGTTCCTGGGCCTTTTGCCGCACCGCCGGCGTCAGCACCCGGGGTTGGCGCGACGCGCGCGCTTTGAAAAACCCCGCCGCTCCGCTCTGCCGGTATTGCTTGACATACCGCTTCATGCTGATCGCGCTGATCCCAAAGGCCCGGACAATCTGCGCCTGGGTGCAATTACCGTTGACCACCAGTTGGCTGGCGAACATCCGAAAGGAGGGACGGTCCGACTCCGCGTGCGAGAAAACCGGCATCGGCCCGTTGAAATAATAAACCGTTCCCTCCCGCTTGGCGAAGGACACCAGATCGTTTATCTCCGTCACGTCGGCAGGAAACATCGGCAATAAAGGCTGTGGCATAGGACGTTTTGCTCTTGGCCGTCCTTCTGCGAACGGCTTGGTCTCCCCAAAACGGTATCAGCCTCCAATCCAAAAAGGGATCAAATCATTCGCCGCAGCTTCGGTGTTCTGAGTCTTCTCAGCCACCATCTTTTCGATGTATCGCTGGCGCTCCCAGCTCGAATTGAAATTTTTGATCTGGCTTTGGCCAGCCAGCCCGATGCGGCCCCATTCAACCTTGACTTCGTTGCCGGCGAGAAAGCTGTAACGCCAAAATTTGTTGCTTTGGTCAATTTTGTTGATAAACGTTGGCATGCTTTTGTTTTGCGCTACGCGTGAGCGGTTTTCTGGAGGTTCTCCCAGTTGATGTACAGCCCGTGGGTTCCCCTGCCCTCGCGAGCGCGGCCGAGGGACTGGCAAAAAACGATGCTTTTGCCCGTAGCCTTATTTTCAGTGACTTCCCCTTCGTAATCCTTGCGGTCATCCACATTCTTAAACTGCACCTTTGAGCCAACCGCGGGGCCAGTTAGGCCGCTGACTTTTACCCACTGTTCTTCGAGGCGGGAACAGATGTTAAGCCGCAAGAACCCTATCTCGTGGAGGATTTCGACAAGTTCTGCGTCCGGGCTGTAGCCAAGATTATCCAAAGCCCTCGCCAGTTCATAACCGTCGCTGGATCGGCCGAGCACCTTACAAAGATCCCCTCCACATCGGTTACGGTGCAGGTGTTGTCACGAAGCCAGCGGAACACCTTTGGACCTTACGCTTTGGCGACCTCAGCGTTGGCCTCTGTGGAATAAGCGGTTGGCCGTTTTGTGGGAGCGGTATTCATATGATTGTGCTCGATCGAGTTATGCGGCGATAAGTTCACCTTTTCTGGCCGGGACAAGTACCTGCTGAGAGGGCGGGGTTCGTTGAGCGAGGAGATACTGGCTTGAGGAGTCCATGCCATTGAGCTTCCTCTTCCAGCTGCAGGCCTTGACTTTTTCCAATCCCAGCTTGGGTGTTCCTCCTCCTGTGCCCAGGCGGATGTCCTCCAGCGTTCTGTCCAATTCGAGGGCCTTCTCCGCAGCTTTCACCAACACGGGCTGGCAGAGCGGATCGTAGTCGTGGCTCAGCCTTTCCCAGGAGTCGAAGACCAGGCTGTTCTTGGTGCGCCAGGCAAAAGATTGGGCGATAATGACGCCCCTGCGTTCCAGCACGTAGAAGCTGGCCTCGGGGTCCATGGTTCCAGCCTCGGCGCAATCGGAGGCGACTCCGCCGAGGTGCTGGCAGCAGTTCGTGATCTCGCCGAGGAGCGGACCCCTCGGATCCTTGGGCTGTAGCCGGCGGAACACGAGGTTCAGGTCGCCGAGGTCAGCGCCATTCAGCCTGATGTTGGGGCACTTGTCCTCATCCTTCGCACTGCCCATGAGCTCGAGGTAATCCTCGAACTTGTCCTCGTCCTGGTGGTACGTGTAACAAAGCTTCGCAAGTTCCATGTTTTCCTCCCCGCGGGTGTAGGCGCTGAGGACTGCGGCGTGCTCCGCTTCGTCCATGTCCTTCGGCACTCGTCCCAGGCGACCCTCGATGTTCGGCGCGAGGTTAATGACCTTCAGCCCTCTTCCGCTGTGGTGAAGCAGCAGCTGGCGCCATGCCCCGATGTTCCATGTTCCCTTGGAGGGAAGGTTGAACTGCCCTAAATCGTGAAGGGGCGCTTTGGATGGAAGGTTGCGCTTGTGGAGCACCTTCCTTACCTCTGTCAGGTTCCCGAAGGCGACGGACAGGTTGAACGCTGGTTCGAGGACTTGGGAGGGATCCGTGCCCGCCCGAAGAGATTCGTGTAGGAGAGCCCCAAGGATCGGCTTGAAGCTGGTCAGGGAGAACCCGTAGGGATTCATCTCCCTCAAGGATGGGCAAGGAGGCTGCAGTCCGAGCAGTTCCCATCGATTTTCCTCCTCGGTATTTTCCAAAATGCAGGCTCTTCGGCTCTGAGAAGATTGTCGCTGAAGGCGGGTGAGCATCTGATGCACGGCTGCCAGGTTGCTCTTGTAGTTTCGCCCTTTTAGAATCGCCCGCTCTAAATAACGACTGCTTAACTTGCCGGCGTTATAGATGTCGATAACACCGCCCAGGACTCGCTTGGGGGCAGGATATATTCTCGGAAGCAACGGGATGCAGCCGGAGCGGCCTTGTGCTGCCTCGATGCCGGCGGCGTTCATCTGCTCTTCTGAAAACAATCCTTTATCGAGAAACAACCCAACAACGGCCTTGCCGCAGCATTCAGGCTCGATTCGAAATCCACTTTCAATAAGTTTCTCCCAATGCTCCCGGGTTTCGTCACAAAACAGTGTGCTGCAGGGTTGCTGCCAAAGCGGCTGCTCTTTCCGAATGGCGGTTATTGCATCCCACTGTTGAAGTGTGATCAAGCGCTTCATGTCATCGGTGCTCACATGAAGATCGAGAGGACGATGTTTTAAGAAAAGATCGTGCCTGTCGGAATAAAGCAGGGCTTTGAGTAATGCTACGCCAAGCGGGGCAGCCATGCCAGGAAGATGGGAGCGTTTGGAAGCCCGGCGTTCAACTTCACTGAAGGCTTGCGCTTTTAGGCCGGATGATTTGATGAGTGTTGCAAGTTGAGCATCGGTCAAACCGGGTATTGCCGGTTCGACCACTTTGGCCAGCTCCTTCGACGAGGCCAGCTCGCCGCAGCCAGATATCGCTTCCTTGATGAATGGGGTTAAACTGGCGGGTTTGTAGCCGATCAAAACGAGCAGACAGGCAGCCTTCAAATGGAAGGGGATGGCATTTTCGATCTTGACCTCGTTGGCCCAAGGAGTCTTGGGGCCTAACAGCTTTTTAATTGTGGAAAGTTTCTGCTTGGTGTGGTCTAAATTATACACTGACCAGTCAAATTTGGCGTTAATCCTCCCTTGTTTGAGGACCTCAAGTGCGACGCAGTCGGGATAAGTCAGCAACTCTGTAACATCAAACGTGATGTCGGACTCAGCCAAGATGTGCTGCGCGCACGCAAGAGACCGTCCTGCCTTGCGAAGAGCTTCCTTTGCCGCATCTGAATTAAACTTCCTGGCCAAAGGCACCAGCTTTACGGCAGCGGCGGGCTTTATGGTATTCCAGAAATCCTCGTTGTGGTTGGTCGGCCTTAGCTTGAGAAAATCGGGCAGGAACTCCGGCTGGTGCCGCAGCACTCCCTCCTGGATGTGGACTTCAGAAGGGACGTTGCTGATGATGAGCGACCGAAGGGTCGGATTTCTCAGTCTGAACGACGCGGCCACAGGATAGGGGTATCTTTCCGGGTCGGGGTCCTGGATGATGGCCAGCCACTCTTTCCGGCGCAGTAATTTTAGGACGAGGTCCGAATAGTCCTCTTTGCGGTTCTCCATAAGGCCGCCGAGGATTTCAGTTCGTGCGTCGCGGTTCTTGCCGCAAGCGATGATCCACTGTATATCTCGGGTTGCGAGCCCCTCCGCATACAGCCAGCTGTGGTTGGTGTAATTCTTTGGAAGCAAAGCCAAGATTTTGAATGCCTCAGTCTTGTTTCCAGCTCGGTAGTGAGCTTTCGCCAATTCCTCAGGCGGAACACAGGCATCGTCCTTCTGTTTGAGTTCTTTGGCAATTGCCAGTGATGGCAGGTCCCAGACGCGTGGCAGGGCATGTCCCGCCGGCCATATCCGCAGCAGTTGGGTAATCCTGGCCTCGTTGTTCCGGCGGATGGCGTCCGTCAATATCAGCTTCAGGGTGTCGCTGTTGGCGGCTCCGGCTGCAATAAGCTCGTCGATTCGGTGTGTCCAATTCGGTTTGTTTGAGTAAACGCAGCCGAGCGTGGTTGGGACCAGCAGCCATTTTGGGATCGGCTTCTTTCGCAACCGTTGTATAAAGGGAGTTGCCAGCCCCTGTTTGGCTGCTTTACGCAATTCGGCTTCAGTCGGAGGGGATATGCGGGCCATGTTCATCCAGTCCCTGTAGTGGTGTGGCCGCGTGAATTGCAGAATCCTGCGGCGTGCCTCCTTCGCCAGTTCGGGTCGTTCATTTGAAGCGAGTTTGACAAGATCACAAAACTCGGTGTTTGCCAGTGGGTTGAGTTTGCTGGTGAGGCCTTCTTCCCTCAATATCGGGCGCAGCTTCTCGAACAGCCGAGTTCGGCTTCGGCCAGAGATGGCGGTGATCCCAAGGCGATCTACAACCCGCGTGTAAGCCTCGATCTCGGAAACTTTGATCGGAGCTGCTCCTTTCTCCGATTCAGCTTTCTGGCCGGATGCCGCGCGCTGGTTCATTTCCATTGCACCTCCGCCCAACCTTGAGATTCACAGTAAAATGCCCTCTGCCCGCCTTCATCCTGCAGCAGCACGACGTCGCCGACCGAAGTAGAGCGATGCCTGGGAATGAATCTCTTGATGGTGAACACGGGAGACTCCCCCGACCACAAGTGCTCGAACATTTCCGGCTCGTTGGTGAGGGCGAACACACGCTCGAGCATTTCTTTCTCGGCAAAGCTCTTGCTGGTCGTGACGCTGGTAGCAAGTTCGTAGGAGTCGCTGTCGACCTGCTCCCCGTGCTTCGACCCGAAATCGGGGTTCTTTTTCAGGAAAACCTGGGCTTTCATTTCAGTAGTATGAGTTGTGCGCCAGCAAATTGGGCATCATTCCTTCTTCATCTCAAGCAAGATGATGCTTCCTGGCAGGGCCTTGTTTGCCTCTTTATGCTCGGGTTTCCAGCCCCGTTCGCCTGCCATTTCCCAGACCGTTGCGAGGGGCTTGCCGACGATGGCGTTGTAGGTTGCCTTATCGATCAGGAACTCGATGCAACTCTGCAGATCGGTTTGATCAAGGTCGAACGCGCGGTGCTTTACAGTCTTGGCATGATCTTCCCAGAGCTCCGAGACCCCGCCATCGGCCAGGTACTTGTGTTTCTCGTGGTCCCAAAACCGCCTGGTCAGCTCCGTCGACACGATTTCGCAGAAGTGGCGCACCTGCTCTCTGCGCTTATCTTGCTGCTCGCGTTTGTGTGTCTTGATGCGCAGCAGCTGGCGGCTCTCTTGGAGCGCCTTGTCGTCAAAGAACAGCAGGCGGTGCCCGTAAGCTGTGAAAGGCAGCGCAATCATTTCCGGGGTGAGCTCGTCGAGGCGCTTTTGGACGTGGTCCCATTCCCTTTCCGACGCGTCGGGCTTATTCGGGGATTTCCCCGCTGGGTTCAATACCAGGTCGCTGGACAGAGTCCGCCAGCGATACCGCCCCTCTTCGATATGGACTCCTGCCTTGCTCCTTTCCCAGCTAAACTCCCTGCATGCCCATTCCTTGTTGCTTTTCGATGAGCTCCATGAATTGGACGTAAATATCCCA
>Ga0224555_1002685_pt1 | contig 20120 bp, 7 predicted proteins | sample 714S23034metaG_FD_180687 | JGI IMG/M metagenome (GOLD analysis project Ga0224555, IMG submission 180687) | Peat soil microbial communities from Stordalen Mire, Sweden - 717 S2 30-34 | ecosystem: Environmental > Terrestrial > Soil > Wetlands > Peat | place: Sweden: Norrbotten County, Stordalen...
GATGAGCCCTCATATTTGGACGGAAGGCGGTAGCCTTCAAATTGGTGGCACGAGCCGGATGAGTCGAGAGGCTCACGTCCGGTCCTGTGAGCGGCTCTGGGTGAAACTCCCGGGGCCGACTCGACCTGGGATTCCAATCCGGAAATCAACTTAGCTCCTACTGATCGTGGGGTCTGTGAGAAGCGCAGCCTCGCTCTGCTATGTCCGATAATGATGATCTGTAAAATAGGCATAAGTTATTCAATATAAAAGCGTAAAGTCCGATAACGAATCTTATGTATAGTGCAAATGTAAGCGCAAAGTTGAAGTGTCCGGTTCGTGCAAAGTTGAAATGTCCAAACTACCCTTCCGAAGATGAGGTTCGGGAGGCAGAGATTGGACTTGGTGACGATGAGCGGACGCGAACTGCAACGCATAGAGGTTCTTTCTGAAGTTCTAGCAAGGCGACGTACTGAGATTTCGGCTGCGGCGATTCTGGGGTTGAGCACGAGGCAGACGCGCCGGCTGCTGACCGCGTATCGCGATGGTGGAGGCGGTGCGCTGATCCACAAGGCTCGTGGCCGCACCTCGAACAACCGGCTCATTCCTGGCATCCGCGAGTATGTGATCGAACTGGTTCGGTCGCGCTATGCCGATTTCGGCCCAAGCCTGGCGGCGGAGGTTCTGTTCGAGAAGGACGGCGTCAAGGTCTTGCGAGAGACGCTGCGCAGGTGGATGGTCGAGGATGGGTTGTGGCTATCGCGCAAACAGCGAAGAAGCTTTCATCAGCCGCGCTTGCGGCGTGAAGCCTACGGCGAGCTGATCCAGATCGACGGCAGCGAGCACCGTTGGTTCGAGGATCGGGGCGCATCTTGCTCCTTGCTGGTCTTCATCGACGATGCCACGGGTAAGCTGATGCAGCTTCGCTTCGTGCCGAGCGAGAGCATGTCGTCCTACTTCGACTGTTTGCGAGGTATCTCGACGCCACGGCTGCCCCGTTGCCTTCTACTCGGACAAGCACTCGGTGTTCCGTATAAACCGAGATGCGCAAGGCGGTCAGGGCATGACGCAGTTCGGCCGCGCCTTAGCCGAGTTGAACATCGAGATCATCTGCGCGAACTCCAGCCAGGCGAAGGGCCGCGTGGAACGAGTCAACCGTACGCTTCAGGACCGGCTAGTGAAGGAGTTGCGACTCGACGATGTCTGCGACATGGGATCTGGCAACATCTTCCTGCCGGAGTTCCTCGAGCGCTTCAACGAGAAGTTCTCTGTTCGTGCCGCCAGGCCGGACAACCTGCATCGCCGGCTGACCGCGAGTCCTGACCGGCTGAACGACATCCTGTGCCACCGCGAACAGCGTCACGTTGGCCAGCAGTTGACCCTGGCGTATGATCGCAAGCAACTCATCCTGGATCGCAGTGCCCTCTCCGAGGATCTTGGCGGCCAGTATGTCGATCTCTATGACTTCGCGGATGGGCGCCTGGAGGTGCGCTGGAAGGGACAGGTGCTTCCCTACCGGGTCTTCGACAAGGATCAGCGCGTGAGCCATACTGCCATCATCGAGAACAAGCGCCTCGGACACGCATTGGCAATCATCAAGGCGCAGCAAGATCTCAAATACGTCCCGAAGGTGAAGACCAACAGTGAGAAGATCGGTTATCAAAAACGCGAGCGAAAATCAGAAGCGGTGGAAATGACGGCCTGATGGAAAGCATGGAAGACCGGACGATGAAACTGTCCGGTCTCCCACCCTTCCCACAGTCCTTGGAAATCGCCAAAGAGCGGCGATTACCACATTCCCACCGCACGACGACTACGGACATTTCTACTTTGCAGAGACACGGACATTTGAACTTTGCGGCAACAGAAAAGGAGGTGTCATTTCAGTTGAGCAGCAATAGGAGGATTGATCTTTGCTCCTTCCACGGAGTACGTACGGAACTTTTCGCAGCCATCGGCGAGAATGCGGGCTGAGTGAAGTAAGTTATGGATTATGATCGGTCGCATTGCATTCAGTTCGAAGTTGCCCTGGGACCCCTGAGGTCGTTGCCGTATGCTTATCCCATCATAAAAAGGCAATTCACTGTGGCTGAGCCGAGCGAAATCACGCTGTTGCTCCACGAATGGACAGAAGGGAAGCCTGCAGCGAGTGAAGCTCTGTTCGAGTTGGTCTACCCCCATCTTCGGAAGATCGCAGGCGCGCTCTTTCGCGGCGAGCGGCCGGAGAATCTGCTACAACCCACTAGCGTGGTCAACGAGTTGTTCCTCAAACTCATTCGTCAGAGAAGCCTGCGCTTTGAAGACCGTGAGCACTTCTACAGTCTTTCGGCTCGCCTGATGCGCCGCATCCTGATCGACCACGCCCGGTCCGAGCACCGGCAGAAACGCGATGGCGGCGTCTCCGTGCCGCTATACGACGGCTTGCTGTTGACCGAGAATAATCCCAATGACGCCATCGATCTGGATCGCGCCCTCGAAGAGTTGGAGCAGATCGACCCACGCAAATGCCGCATGCTCGAGCTGCGCTTTTTCCTCGGATTCACGGCGGGAGAGACGGCCGAACTGCTCCACATCTCGAAGGCCAGCGTCGACCGTGATCTGCGGTTCGTCCGCGGCTGGCTAAACGATCGGCTGCGCGCCAGTGAATGATTTGGACTGACACATTCTTCTCCGCTATCTCGCGTACTGAAGCAGAACCGACCTTATGACACAGGATTCAGAAAACTGGAACGCGCTACAGGCCCTGTTTCATCTGGCCGAAGACGTCCCCGAGTGCGATCTCGATGCCTTGCTTCTGGGCGCTTGCGCCGACCCTGAACTTCGCCGCCGTGCGAAGGCGCTTATTCTGGCAGAAAGAATCCGTCCTGTGGAGGCCGCGCCGGCGCTCGACGGAAGGATCGGGCCCTACTCTGTCATTCGCTCCATCGGCTCCGGGGGCATCGGCACGGTCTACATGGTCGAACGGATCGCAGGCGGGGCCTTGCAGCGCGCCGCGTTGAAGGTCCTCTCGCTCCACGCCGCAGGGCCTTTCTTTGCGAACCGTTTTGCCCGCGAACAGCACGTCCTGGCCTCGCTCGAGCACCCCAACATCACCCGCATGCTGGACGCCGGCGTGAGCGATAGCGGGCAGCCTTACCTCGTGATGGAGTATGTCGACGGCGTTCACCTGGACACATTCTGCGACGACCACGCCCTCGGTATCCCCGCGCGGCTCAAGCTCTTCCTACAGGTAGGCGAGGCTGTCGCCTATGCACACCGGAACCTGATCGTGCATCTCGATCTCAAGCCGTCCAATATTCTCGTTGCGCGGGCGCAGGTCCCGGCAAACGAAGGCACCGTCAAGCTGCTGGACTTCGGCACCTCCAAGCTGATCCAGCCAGACAGCCTGCTCACCACCACGGTCATGGCGACACCGGCCTATGCGAGCCCCGAGCAGCTTCGCAATGAGGTCCTCACGACTGCCTGCGATGTTTATGCCCTCGGCGCAATTCTCTTTGAGCTGCTCTCCGGGCGGCGGCCCAACCAGGACAGCTCGGTCGCCATCATGATCGAGCGCTCCTTCCGCGAGGTCGCCCCTGAACCGGTCACCGGAGCCGTCACGCCTGCCGCGGCGGAGCGTCGCGGTCTCACGCAGACTCGATTGCTCAGCCTCCTTCGAGGCGATCTTGCCACCATCGTCGCCAAGTGCCTCAACCCGCGTCCGAAAGATCGTTACGCCTCGGTCGACGCCCTCATTGCAGATATCGAGCGTCATCTCGCCGGACGTCCCATTCTTGCCCGCCCGCAGACTACTACCTATCGTTTGACTAAGTTCGTGCGACGCAATCGCAAGGGTGTAGTAGCGGGTGTGATCGCCGTCCTCGCTCTGATTGCCACGTCCAGCTATGCGCTTTGGAGGCAGGAACAGGCCGTCCGCGAAGGGCGGCGCGCCGTGCAGATGCAAACCTTCATGTACCGGCTCTTCAAGCTCGCCAACTCCAACTACATGGGAAAGCCGGCAGCGACCGTACAGGACTTTCTACAACTCGGCGTGCGTGTTTTGCCGGACTTCATCAAAGACCCGGCGGACCTGCGCTCAGCGAGACTTAGCCTTGCCGAGTCGCTGTTTGATAACGACGACTTCGCGCATGCTCAGCCTGTCTTCACGCAGGTCATCTCCGACGCAAAGGCGGTTGGAGATATCGGATCGGAGGCGGAAGCAGAGGGCTTTGCCGGAGATGTCGCCTACAACCTGGGTCAAGGCGATCTGGGAGGGAGCCTGACCGCACACGCCTATTCCCTGGTTCATCAGCGTGGGGTCACACCCTCGGAGCGTGTATGGATCGAGGTCTATTATGTCGAGAATCGCGCTGACCGCGGCATACGTTCCGACGAGGACGGTGCCATTTTGAAGTCTGCCGTCGCGGAGGCACGCACAGAGCGTCTGCCGGAGCGTGAAACTGCCTTTTCCATTGGAAAGCTCGCCGATTATCTATCACAGCGTGGCGATTTGAACCAAGCACAGGGACTCGCGGAAGAGGTCTATGGGATATACGGGCGGGAACCCTACGCATTTTGCGATCAGGCGGATACAGCCGTACTGCTGGCCAACATTCGATACAACAGGTCTGACTACGCGGGCAGTCTCCCTCTCTATAAGCAGGGCTATGAAGGGTTCAAAGCCTGTGCTGGCCCCGACAACCTCAATACACTCTCATTGCAGGTACTCATGGCTCGGGATATGCTCAAGCTCGGTCAGGCCCAGGCGGTTGTTCCCATGCTCGAAGCGGCCCTGCCGATTTGGCGAAAGACATTGCACGACAACACCGATATCGTCGCTCCGCTTGTCTTCCTAGCCCGCGCGTATATCGCCGTGGGCGCCTACACGAAGGCAGTAGGTGCGATTGAGGAGGCATTGAAAGTTCAGCAGGGCAAGGTGACTCCCAACAGTACGCGTGTTGCCGTCTTTGAGCTTTTATGGGCACAGGCTCTCGTCGGCGAACAGCGACCAGCGGAAGCTCTCATCCATGCGGAGACGGCCGACAAGGAATACGCGGGTATTGCTGTCATGACTCCTGCTGAAAAGGTATACGCCGCCCAGGCTCATCAACTGGCACTCGACCTCCGCTCATCTCATGGCGATGCAGCGCAAGCTAAATGAACCACGGATGACAGACTCTTTACCCACTTAGCGCGTTCATAGCAGGAGGCACTACCATGTTCTCGCCCATTTCTATCCGCCGTTCCTGCCCTTTTACTCAGACGTTTCTAACCGGCGTTGCAGTCCTCGGCAGCCTCTGTACCGCAGCCCAGTCCGTGCCACACTCGCGTTCCTCTGGCACAGCAACGGGTCAGGTCTGGCATATGCGCAAGGTCGATGTGACGACCCAGGTACTCGACCTACAGACTCATGGTTCGCGCTCCATTCAGGGCATGACCATGCTCGTGCCCAAGGACTGGAGCTTCCAGGGCCAAGCCACTCTGCCGCCCAAGTTCGATTGCAACTACACCATTGGCCGCTTCAACATCGCCACCGAGAGCCCGGACAAGTCGACCGGGCTTCAGGTGCGCGCTCTGAGTGCAACGGTGTGGTCGAATAACCGTGTCGCGCTGCAGCAGATCCAGCAGATGAACCAGCAGTGGGCGGGCACGGAAAACTGCCAGATTGAGCCTACAAAATCGCTTGCTGAGGGGCTCGGGGGTGCGGTCTCCATGATCGTCCAAAACGGCCATGCCGTGGGCGGCCTGGAGCCGGTCCCGGGTATGAACGAGCAACTGGCCGCTTCTACCGCGCAGGCAAACCAGATGCTCGCGCAGCAGGCGATGCAGCACAGGATGCCCTCCTCGCTGCTTACGGCGGAGGCGGGTCGGCTGCGCTTCACCGGCACCATACATGGCGTACAGGTGGAGGGCTGGCTCATCGCTATGCATACGGTGCGCAGCGACCCCTCCCCCGGAGGCCCCGTCGACCTGAGCGATATTCCGCTGTTCGCCGTGATGTATGCCCCGCCGGGCAAACTTGATGGTTCAGAGAAGATGCTGTCCGCGATGCTGGACTCCATCCAGATCAATCCGGAATGGACGGCATATCTTGCGCAGTATGTGCAGGGCATCGTGCAGATCAAGCAGCGCGCCATGAATCAGGTCGCGCAGATCTACGCGAACATGGCGGCAGACAACGCCCGTGCCGCGCAGCAGCAGGCCGCGATCCGCAATGACGTTCAGAACTACGCGAACAAGGTGCGTTCCAGCGTTGCTGCCAACCGTGCGGCTGCGTTGGACCATAGCTCGCAGCAGTTTGCGCTGCACATGGGCGACCAGGCGATCTACTCCGACCCCACCACGGGCCAGAGTGTTCAGATGTCCAACCAATACAGCCACGCCTGGGCCAGCACGACCGGCAATACCAACGAGTACATCCTCACCGACTCGCCCTCGTTCAACCCGAACGGGCAGGCAGGCAGTGCGGGCTGGACGCAGATGAGTCCGCAAAGATAAGGGTGTCCTGCTGGCAAGCTCGCACCATTCCAACCGCCGAAAAATAAATTCCGAATGGTGACACAGTCTCGCGCAGTATGGCGCGTACATAGCAGGAGCACCATGCCATGTCTTGTTTCCGTCCCGCTTCGGTCCTGAAGAACCTGTGTTTCGGCCTCGCCATTGTCCTGCTCTGCGCCAATGTTCTGGCGCAGATGCCGTCCGGCGACGTGGTCATCACCTCCAGCACCGTGTGGCCGTCGGGAACTTACGCTCTCAACAGCCTCGCGGTGGAGAACGGGGCTGTGCTGACGATTGGCGGTGGCTCGACCGTTTTGGTGACCGGAGCGGCCCTGGTGACGCAGAACTCGAATGTGGTGCTGCAGTCGATCAACACCACGGCACAGGTGAATGGAGTGTGGGCAGGAACTGGGGTGACCATCCACGCGGGGTCTTTCGAGGTGGATGCGGGCAGCACGATCAACGCTGACGGACAGGGCTACGCGGTGCATGCAGGACCGGGAGCGGGCACTGGCAGTTATATCAACAACGGGGGCAGCTACGGCGGAGTGGGCGGCGGACAGGCTTCGACCACGACCTATGGCTCGGCGACGGTGCCTGTGGACCTTGGCTCGGGCGGCGATCAGTACAACGGGACTGGTGGCGCGGGTGGTGGCGCGATCCAGTTGCTAGTGAGCGGGACGCTGACCAACAACGGAGTAATCTCGGCCAACGGCGCTGGTGCGGCGAACGATGCCGGGGCAGGTGCGGGAGGGTCGATCTACGTAATGGCCAATACGCTGGCCGGGGCTGGGGTGTTTACGGCCAACGGCGGCGCGAACTCGACGCCATCCTCTGGAAATGGCGGAGGCGGCGGCCGCGTGGCAGTGTACTACGCGAGCGTCGGCACCCCTTCGGTCTTGAGCGCCTCTACGGCGACCGGCGGCAGCGGCGACGGCAACCCGTCCGGCTCCGTAGGCACAGTCGCGTTCTTCGATACCTCCGGAACAAACGAGAAGATGTATGTGTATCAGAACTTCTCCCTGCCGGCGAACTCGAATCTTACCTATAACCAGATCACGGTACAAAACGGTGCAGTGCTGACGATCGGCGGCGGGTCGACGGTTACGGTGTCTGGTGCGGTTCTGGTTACAGCGAACTCAAGCATCGTATTGCAGTCGATCAACACCACGGCGCAGGTGAATGGAGTGTGGGCAGGAACTGGGGTGACCATCCACGCGGGGTCTTTCGAGGTGGATGCGGGCAGCATGATCAACGCTGACGGACAGGGCTACGCGGTGCATGCAGGACCGGGAGCGGGCACTGGCAGTTATATCAACAACGGGGGCAGCTACGGCGGAGTGGGCGGCGGACAGGCTTCGACCACGACCTATGGCTCGGCGACGGTGCCTGTGGACCTTGGCTCGGGCGGCGATCAGTACAGCGGGACCGGTGGCGCGGGTGGTGGCGCGATTGAGTTGCTGGTGAGCGGAACGCTGACCAACAACGGAGTGATCTCGGCCAATGGCGCCGGTGCTTCGAACGATGCTGGAGGCGGCGCGGGAGGATCGGTCTATGTTACGGCCAATACGCTCGTCGGAACCGGTGCGTTCACGGCCAACGGCGGAGCGAACTCGACGCCATCTTCTGGAAATGGCGGAGGCGGTGGCCGCATGGCTGTGTACTACGCGAGCGCTGCCAGCTTTACAGGCTTTACCGCCTCAACCGTGACGGGCGGTACTGGCAATGGCAACCCGTCTGGAGCCTCGGGGACATCTGCGTTCTTCGATACCTCGGCGGCCAACAACAACGTCAGCGTCTACCAGAACTTCGCGATTCCTGCGAACGCGACTGTCCAATACAACGGCCTGACAGTCGCTGGCGGCGCATCGATGACCATCGGGGGTGGAACGCAACTGGCGGTGACACAAGCGCTGAGGGTCACCGGCAATATGGTGCTGCAGTCAATCAATACCACGGCAGAGATCAATGGAAGCTGGCAGGGTAAAGGCGTCACAATTCTGGCCGGTTCCCTGCAGGTGGACGCAAGCGGCGCACTGAACGCCGACGGTCAGGGATACGCGGTGCAGGCGGGACCAGGGGCGGGTGCGAACGGTTATCGTAACAACGGCGGCAGTTACGGCGGGGCAGGCGGCGGCATGGCGTCGACGACGACTTATGGCTCGGCGACAGCGCCTGTGGACCTTGGCTCGGGCGGCGATCAGTACAGCGGGACCGGTGGCTTGGGCGGCGGCGCAATCCAGTTGCTGGTGAGCAGAACATTGACCAACAACGGAGTGATCTCGGCCAATGGGACCGGTGCCTCGAACATTGCCGGGGGAGGGGCCGGAGGATCGATCTACATAGCAGCCAATACGCTCGCCGGAACCGGGACGTTTATGGCCAGTGGGGGGGCGAACCTGACGCCGAGTGGAAACGGCGGCGGCGGCGGCCGCATCGCCGTAGACTATGTGACGGATACAGGCTTCAACCAGAGCGCTCTTGCGGCGAGCGGTGGCACAGGCGCCGTGGCAGGAGCGGTGGGAACGGTAAAGTACGTCAATACGCCCACGGGCGTTTGGGTGCAGCCGACGGCCTCAGTGATCCACGATGCCACGACGCTGCAGTGGTTTACCGACGCCGGCGCCACGACGACGGTGACGGCCTCCGGTCCAGAAACCTTTACCGTGGCAACCGGAGCAGGAGACTTCTCGTCTGCGACCTGGGATACGACTCAAGTGCCGGACGGCGCTTATCAGCTGCTGTTGAAGGTGCTGGACGCGGCCGGAAACGTGCTGCAAGAGGTTCCAAAGGCCGTCGTGATCAATAATTCCGTGCTTTGGTATTCAGGCACACTGACGGCGAATACCCACTGGACCGCCGCAAACGTCTATGCGTTGGATGGCAACCTGATTATTCCTGCAGGTATCACGCTTACCATCGATCCTGGAACCGTTGTGAAGGCACTGCCGGGTACGGAGATCATCGTGCAGTCCGGCGGAACGCTGAGCGCGCTGGGCGATGCGAGCAATCCAGTCATCTTCACCACGTTCGACGACAGCAGCGTGGGCGGCAACACGGACTTCAACCAGGGCATCAGCGTTCCTTCGCCGGGCGACTGGAGCGGCATTGTGGTGCTGGGCGGCGGCACGTATGACTCGAACGGCAACACGGAGCTGCGCTATGCGCAGACGCTGCTTTTCGGAACCATTTCGGCCAACATGACGCTGACGAGTACGCAGAACTACGAGGTGAGCGGAAACCTGATCGTGGCCAGCGGTGTCACGCTGACCATACAGCCCGGAACGGTCGTGAAGTTCGACATAGGCGGCGGCATCGATGTACAGGCGGGCGCTACCCTGCTGGCCAACGGCACATTAGCCCAGCCCATCTACTTTACCTCCATCAACGACAGTTCGATCGGCGGCAGAACCGGCAGCACTGGCGCCGCAGCTGCGCCAGGCGACTGGAACAGCATTCTGATCGACGCCGCAACTGCGTCGTTCCAGCATGTCCAGATGCAGTACGGCGGTGGACCCGTCGGCTCATCCAATCAGGCCGGCATGGTCGAGACCGACGGCACAGCTACCGTCACGATCGCCAGTAGTACCCTGGTCTCCTCGTACGCCATTGGCATCCAGACCGGGTACCCGAATGGCGGAGGCGACACGGTCACGGTCACCGACAGCACCTTCTACGGCAACGAAGACCGCGCGATCAATGTGTTTTCCGGATCCACAGTACATGTAGTCAACGATACCTTCGACAGCAACGCCGCAGGCGTCATGGCACACGGCGGCACGGTCGACGTTGAGAATTCCGTTGTCACCAATAGCAATGCCGCGCAGTTTGGCGGTATTGCCCTGTGTTGCGGCGGGACCTTTACCAATATCGCCAACACGGATGTGTACACCAGAGTGAGCGGTGTCCCCAACTATGTCGGTCTCACGGATCCGGCCGGAACCAAAGTAAATATTTCGGCCAATCCCGTCTACATGAACGGACCGCTGCACGACTACCGGCCGACGTACGGTTCGCCTCTCATCGACGCCGCCAGCGGCGTGGTGCCGAACTACCCGCTCACCGACTCCTTTGGCCTGGCGCGCTACAACGATCCGCTGGTGACCACCAAGACCGGTACGCCTGACGTCAACGGCAATTATCCCGACATGGGTGCATTCGAGTTCGTGCAGACCGCCCCGTCGAACCTGGATCTCACGGTCTCGAACGTCCAGGGCCCGAGTTCCGCAATCGTGGGTTCGCAGGTGACAGTCAACTGGACTGTCACCAACATCGGCTCCGGCACCGCTTACGGTCCGTGGCACGATGCCGTCTATCTCGTCTCCGACCCCAATACCAACCCGGTCCAGGCCTATGGCGGCATCTTCCTCGAAGGCGCCGGGATCGTCCTCGGGCCGGGTGCCAGCTACAACGCGACCGCAGCCGTCACTGTTCCCGGCGCCACGGTAGGCAGCCAGCACTGGGAGGTGAAGACCAACGTCCTGGGCGAGATCTTCGAGGGCGCAAACACGGCCAACAACACCGGCATCGCGCTCAACCCGGTCAACGTCGACCTGAACCAGCTGGTCCCGAACGCCACCCCGTTGAACGGGTTGTTCTCCAGCGCCGGTCAGATGTCTTACTACAAGGTCATCCCCAGCCCCACCCAGGCGACCAGCGTGACTCTTGCGCTCAGAGGCATCGCGGGCAGCGTACAGTTGTTCGTCGGCGCCGGCTATATGCCTTCGCCTCAGCACTTCACCTATCAGCAGGTGGAGTTCGACTCGTCAAGTGCCAGCGTCGTCATTCCCGCCGGCTCGTCGCAGATCTATTACGTGGCGGCCTACGCCCAGACCCTGGCTTCCACCCCGGCGCCATACACCATCCAGGCCGCCAACGTCAGCTTTGGGCTTACCAGCATTTCGCCGGCCGCGGTCAACAACGGGTACAGCCAGACCATCACCTTCATCGGCGGCGGCTTTACGTCGAACACCGTATTCACGTTGGTGAGTCCGTCGGGCATCGTCTACACGCCCTCCTCAACCTTCATCGCCGATACCGACCATGCCGATGTCACCTTCAATCTGGCCGGCGTGCCCGCCGACAGCTACAGCGCGACGGCATCGAACGGCGCCGTGGCGACGTTGACCAACGCCCTCACCATCGGCAATCCTCCGACAATCTCCTTGTCGTCAGGTTTGACGCCCGGTGTCAATCTATGGCTCGATGTACCCGAGGCCTTCCGCGCCGGCTTCCCGGGGCAGGTAACGCTGTATTACGAGAACGGAAGCGGCGAGGACATTCCTGCCCCGGTGATCGAGCTGCAGGCGACGGGTGCCACCTTGTCGAAGCAGGTCCCGCAGTGCGCGGGATGCAATCCCAACTTCAATCTGATGTATCAGAACACGGAAACCAGCGGACTCGTTCTTGGCATCAACAACCAGGGACCGGCCGGCGTGCTTCCAAACGGTGCTACGGGAAGCATCAATTTCACGGTGAATGATGTCACGGGAAGCTCCGTCGCCTTCAGCGTCGAGGCGCTGACCGCGTTCAACGCTGATCCACTGATCGGTTACAAAATTGTCACCACCCCATGCGTAATGGGGGTGAACGGCGAACTGTGCTCCAGTTGGATACCCGACGGTATCTTCGCAAATACGTCCCAACTGTGCGCGGCGTATACGCCGCCGCTCTATAACTCCGTAGCTTTCACCAGAACCTGCATGCAACTGCTGGTGAAAGCACAGTTCTGGCGTAACGCATGCTTCAACTCCGCCGAACCATGCTCCGGGGTCGATGGAAACTCCGTCAATGATCTGCTCGCCGCGGACGCTACGCAACTCAGCACAATGGGTATCTACGAGAACGACGCCACCCGGCTGCTTTCCTTCGAGTACTCTGCCGACGGTTTCGACGTCTTCAACACCCGATACCACCAAGGCGTCTTCGGATATGGCCCGGGTCGCGACCTCGACATCTATGCGCAGACCACCGGACTCACGCCGGCGCCGGTCATCTTCTATCCCGACGGCACTCCCAGAACCTTCCCCACGGTCAACCCCAATCAGTCCAACCAGTACCTCGGAGTTCCGGGCGACTACGGTGTTCTGACCGTCGGGACTGACGCAAGCGTTACGCTGACGGAGAAGAATGGAACGCTCTACCACTTCAACGCTCCCGTCGGATCCTCCGCGATCCTGCAATTGGGCTACATCCAGGACACCAACCAAAATCAGGTTACCCTCACCTATAACGGCAGCGCACAGCTGGCCAGTGCGGTGGATAGCTTCGGAAATATGATCAGCTACGTCTACGATTCGCTTGGCCACGTCACGCAGATCACCGATCCGGTCGGCAGAGTGACGACCTACACCTACGACATCCTGAGCGACACACTGCACTCCACCTTCATGACCTCCATCACCGACCCCACCGGGACGACCAGTTTCCTATGGAACGAGGGTGGTGCCCATGGGGTGGGCTATATCGCCGATAGCTGCATCACGACCTATTGCGAGGCTGCCATCGGAATCAACGCCATCACCTACCCTGATGGCACGCACACTTATTACACCTACGATGCGCAGGGCCGGGTCGCCACGAAGTCGCAGGATGGCGGCGCGCAGAAGGTCACGTACACGTACGGGGCTACCGGCACGGTCACGTTCACGGACGCCCTCGGCAATGCGACGCAGTACGTTCCAAATCAATACGGCGAGCTGGCGCAGTCCATCGATCCTCTGTCCCACATTACGCAGTATGCTTACGATGCGGAAGAGAAGAACACCTCAGTCCTGGCGCCGCTGGGTACGACAACTTCGATCGGCTACGATTCCATGGGCAATGCCAGCCTGCTGATCAATCCGCTGGGCAACCAGCTGAGCTTTGCCGCCAACGCATACGGCAGTCTTCAATCGTTCACGGATGCGAATGGAAATTCGACCGCCTTCACGTTCGACGCCCACAACAATGCCACCGCGGTCGCTGGGCCCAATGGCATCGGGCAGAAGGCCACCTACGACACTCATGGCAACGTCACCAGCTTTACCAACGCTCGCGGGAACACCATTCAATTCGCATACAACTCGAACAATCTCCTGACCTCGAAGACCTTTTCGAACGGCACGCAGGTCACCTTCACCTACGATGCCCACTACAACCCGCTTACCGTCACCGCAGCCAACGGAACGACCACGTATTCTTACGATTCAGCCGACCGCGTGACGGGCGTCGCCTATCCGAACGGTCAGTTTATCCACTACGCCTATAACGCCGGCGGTCAGCGCATCAGCCTGACGGACTCCACAGGCTTCGCGGTGCAGTATGCCTACGACGCCGCCGGCCGGCTGCTTACCGTGACCTCCGGCTCGAACACGCCGGTCGTAACCTATACCTACGACACCGCCGGCAACTTGCTCAAGAAGACCCGGGGCAACGGAACCTATACCACCTACACCTACGATGCCGCCAGCAATCCGCTGCACCTGATCAACTACACCTCCAGCGGAGGCGTTATGAGCGAGTACGACTACACCTACGATGCGCTGGGCCGGCAGACGACCATGAACACGCCAGCCGGATCCTGGGCCTATGGCTACGACGCTGACGGCCAGATTACCAACGCAGCCACGCCGGGCGGCGCACTGGCTTACACCTACGATCCCGATGGAAACCGGCTGACCGGGTCGGGCTTGAGCTATGAATCGAACAACTTAGACGAGTACACCACGGTAGGAAGCAACACCTACACCTACGATGCGGACGGCAACCTCACCTCCGGCGGCGGATATACCTACACCTACGACGATCTAAACCGGCTGACCGGCATGACCAGCCCGACTGACACCTGGACCTATCAGTACGACGGTCTCAACCAGCGAGTGAGCGCCACGCACAACGGCACGGTCACGCAATACCTCATCGATCCATCGGGCTACGGAAACGTCGAGGCCGAGTTGAACGGATCGGGCCAGACCATCGCTCACTATACCTATGGTCTCGATCTCACCAGCTCCGTGCCAGCCAGCGGCACGCCGTCTTACTACCACTTCGACGCCTCCGGCAACACGGTGCAGATGACCAGCGCCTCGGGAGCCGTGGTGAACAACTACGTCTATCTGCCCTTTGGCGAGAAACTCTCCAGCACCGTCGGAGTCGCGAATCCCTTTACCTACGTTGGCGAATACGGAGTCATGGATGAAGGCAGCGGCCTCTACTTCATGCGTAACCGGTGGTACAGCCCTGCTCTTGGGCGCTTTGTACAGCGCGACCCCACCGGCCTCGCCTCGGGAGACGCAAACCCATACCGGTATTCGGGCAACGACTCCACCAACGCTTCCGACCCGGCCGGTCTGCGCGCCTGGCTCGATATCCTCCATCTCCGCGTGGACGCCTCCGCCAATGCTGCGGTGCAGGAGAGCCAAAGCCGCGGCGTCGGCCTGTATAACGCCGGTGTTCAAACTCAGACCCCGGCACAGGCCCAGGAGCAAATAGACAACACGACCAACGGAGCCGTTGAGCAGACCATGGCAACAGGTCTCCAGTTGGCGGCCCCTGCCGTGGGTGCTGAGATTGAGCTCACGGAAAATGCCCCTCTCAATGAGGCGGTCAACATGGGCGCGCACAAGCTCATTGAGAAGGGAGTCACCAAGGCTGTCGGCGCCGACGAGCCAAAAGAGCCGAGTGAACCGGTAGACGCTCGCTTTCTCCAGCCGACCCCGGGTTTCGTTCTGGAGAACATGGCCCATTTCTTCAGCTTCGGGTTACTCTTCAACAAGCCGCCCCCGCCCGTCGAGACCACCCCCGTCAAAAAGGTCATAGACCCCAACGGCAAACTGACCTCCGGCTACGGCGACCAGGGCTACGTTCCCGCCGACGCGGCCATTACCTACATCGTCTACTTCGAGAACCAGCCCACAGCGACCGCACCCGCGGTTATTGTCACTGTCACCGACCCGCTCGCGAACAACCTGGACTGGTCGACGGTTCAATTCAACAACATCTCTTTCAACAACGTCTCGCTCAACGTGCCCACGGGAGTGACGACCTATTCCACGCAGGCCCAGGTCTCCACCGATCCCAACCCCGTGAACGTCACGGCCGCAGTCAATCCCGCCACCGGTGTACTCAGCGTCACCATGAAGTCGGTGGACCCGGTCACCGGCACCATCCCGGCGAACCCCACAGCCGGCTTCCTCCCACCAAACAATTCAGCCAACGCCGGCTCAGGCTCGGTCACCTTCACCGTCAAGCCCAAGACCGGCCTTGCCAACGGAACGGCCATAACCAACCAGGCCAGCATCGTCTTCGACGTCAACGCTGCCATCGCCACCAACACCGTCACCAACATGCTCGACTCGTCTTCGCTGACCAGCGCCATCACTCCTCTGCCCGCTACCACCACCTCCACCAACATCAGTGTCGCCTGGAGCGGCAGCGATCCCTCCGGCTCCGGCATCGCCAGTTACAACATCTACGTCTCCACCAACGGCGGAGCTTACGCGCTCTGGCTCTCCGCGACCACGCTCACCTCATCTACCTACACCGGCATCCCCGGCCAAACCTACTCCTTCTCGAGCCTTGCCACCAACAACGTCGGTACCGTGCAGGCCACGCCCGGCACCCCGCAGACCATCGCAGTCGTCTTCATCACTCCCAATGTGACCGTGATGCCGGCCTCGTCGAGCATCACCCCGACTCAGTCGCTCGCCGTCGCCATCGCCGTGGCCAGCCCGGTCACCGGTGGCAGCGTTCCTACCGGCACCGTCGTTCTGAGCAGCGGAACCTACACCTCCGCTACCGCAACCCTCAGCAGCGGAGCCGCATCCATCACCATCCCCGCCGGCGCACTACCCACCGGCATAGACATCCTGACCGCAACGTACACCCCTGACAGCGCTTCGTCGGCCACCTACGCCGCCGCCGCAGGCGTGGTCCAGGTCACGGTCGCCAACGTCCCGCTCGCCAGCCTCTCGCCTTCGGGGCTCACCTTCACCGCCGTCAGCGGCACCTCCAGCGCCGCGCAGACCGTGCAGCTCACGAACACTGGCAACGCCGCACTCACCATCACCGGGGTCACGATTACCGGCAGTGGTGCCTCCAGCTTCGCCGACACAAGCGCCTGCGGAACATCGCTGCCGGTCGGCTTCAGCTGCAACATCTCCGTCACCTTTACGCCGTCGTCGGCCGCCGGCTTCAGCGCGACGTTATCGGTCGCCGACAACGCCTCCGGCACACCCCAATCCATCACCCTTACTGGAACCGGGACAGCAGTTCCCGCGCCAGTCGTCTCCCTCGCCCCGTCTTCCTTGACCTTCACCTCAGCCAGCGGCACGACAAGTGCTGCGCAGACCGTCACGCTGAGCAACACCGGCAATGCTGCGCTCAGCATCACGGCCATCACCCTCGGTGGCTCCGGAGCAACCAGCTTCGCCCAGACGAACACCTGCGGTGCATCGCTCGCAGCGGGTTCAAGCTGCCCCATCTCGGTGGTCTTTACGCCGGGTTCCGTGGGCAGCTTCAGCGCGACACTTTCGATAGCCGATAATGCGTCCGGAGCGCCGCAGACGGTGGGTCTGACCGGCACAGGGGCGGCACCGCTGGCCCCGATCGCAACCATCACCCCCGCTGCGCTGACCTTTACGGCCATCGTCGGCACACCCAGCGCGGCGCAGACTGCGAAGCTGAGCAATACCGGCACCGCCGCACTCGCGATCAGCGGGATCACACTTACCGGTTCGGGCGCCGCTAACTTCGCCCAGACCAATACCTGTGGCACTGCACTCGCTGCCGGTTCGAACTGCCTCATCTCGATCACCTTCACCCCGTCAGCCGCAGCAGCTTACAACGCATCGCTCTCCATCGCCGATAACGCCTCCGGCTCACCGCAGACGGTTTCGCTGACCGGTACCGGCACACCCGTTCCAGCTCCGATCGCCTCCGTCACGCCCGCCACACTCAACTTCACCTCTATCAGCGGCATCACCAGCGCGGTGCAGACCTCGCAGCTCAGCAACACCGGCAATGCGCCGCTGGCCATCACCGGCATCACCTTCACAGGCACCGGCGCAACTAGCTTCACGCAATCCAATACCTGTGGCACTGCACTCGCTGCCAGCTCCAACTGCACCATCTCCGTCACCTTCACGCCAACCTCGATCGCCAGTTTCAGCGCCAGCGTCTCGATCGCCGATAACGCTTCCGGCTCGCCGCAGACGGTCGCGCTCACCGGTACCGGAACCGCCCCGCCGACCTTCTTGCTGGGCGCAACGCCGGCCTCGCAACCGGTCGTCCCCGGCAGCAGCGTAACCTACACCATCAACGTCACCCCGCAGGGCGGCGCCTTCACCAACGCTATCGCCTTGAGTGCCTCCGGCTTGCCCTCCGGCGCAACCGCGACCTTCACTCCGGCGAGCGTCACGCCCGGCTCCGCCAACGTAAGCTCCACACTTACCATTCAAACCGCCGCATCGATGGCCGCCGTCCGTACGCTCGATGGCTCCCGGTCGCTGCTCGCCCTGGTCGGATTGCTCTTCGTCGCCACGCGCAAGCGTCGCCGGTTAGCGTTGCTCAGCGTCCTTCTGCTGGCGTCGCTGGCCGGTATCGCATCGCTAACAGGCTGCGGGTCCACCCCGAAGACCGCACCCTATACCGTCACCGTTACCGGCACCAGCGGCACCCAGATCCAGACCACAACCGTAACCCTCATCCTGCAGGAGTAAGGAAAATACGCGACGCCAAGGATACCGCCAAACTCTGCGACGAGACCCGGGCCGAGAGGGCCCAGATCTCCCGCCGAAACCGCGTTCAAGGAACTCGATATCTATTGTGATCTTTGAGACTTCCGATAATGCTCTTATGTATAACAAAAGGGCGGTACGATGCCCGCTCCGGCCGAAGTGCTCTACGTCTATCGCTGTACCGCCTGCGGCCATCGAGCTGAGCTTCATTTCGCCGCTGACCTTACATGATGGCGAGGCCAGGTCTGCGCATCTTTGTGGCGCGCCCGTCCGGATCGAGTCGGACGGTGGCGTCACGTTTCAGGCTTGAATTCGGTTATCGCTCCCGAATGCGTTTGCGTCCGGCCATTGCGCGAGTTCCCCCGCCGTCGACCCTCTTCTTGCCGGTACGCTGGTCTGCGACAGGGTGCCGCACACCTTGACCGCGCTACGACTCTGGTCAAAAGCCAGGCCTAGAAGCCGATTGCCGTGAAAGACTGGCATGCCAAATCGCAATATACACGAGATGCAATTCTTCTGCTATTTGCATGTAATTGTCTTGACATTCTGCCGTTTGGGACTAGTTTTAAAAGATGTAGAAGGTTTCATATGGCATCCCTCTCTCTCCCAAGACCCGATCTTGCCGCCCACCGGGAGTCTCTGATGCTCCCGATGCCGAAACTTGTACGTGTGCTGGCGTCAATTATTGGGAAAAAGCTGACCGCCTTTGTGGCCGGCGTCAAAGACACCAGGGCTATCGACCGCTGGATTGAAGGAAAGAAGTCTTACAGTGAGGCGGAGCAACGCCTGCGATTTACCTATCATGTTGTCATGACTCTGACTGCCCATGATTCTCCGGCAGTCGTTCAGGCATGGCTCATGGGTGTCAATCCCGAACTGGGTGATCGCGTGCCGATACGTCTTCTCAAGGAAAACGACCTCGATCAAGTGGCGCCGCTCGTTCTGAGTGCGGCCAGAGCATTTTCAGCAGGGGGTTAGGTTTGCTTACGTCTTTTACCGCAGACCGCTTTGAGGTCTGCACACCAAATTCTCCAGTATTTCGATTTGGGCGGTTGCCTTCACCGTGGCAGCCGCCCGATTGGTTTTGGGCCAGCGAAGATGGAACATTCGGAAACCGCTTCGATGATCCTTCAGGCTATTACCGGGTCCTCTACGCTTCCTGACAACGCCCGTCCTGCTTCATTGAAACGCTGGCGCGATTTCGTCCGGACCTCTCACTCTTCACTGAACTTTCCGAGATTGAGGGCGAGAATGATTTTGTTCCCATTGGTATGGTGCCGCGCGATTGGCTCTCTTCCCGCTCCATGGGAAAAGCCAGGCTGTCCGGCAATTATGCGGACATCTATGCAAGTAAGTGGGTCTCGAGCCTGCGCATCGAATTGGCAGACGATGCTCTACAGCTTGGCTTACAGGATGTAGATGCTTCCGTTCTGCAGCAGGCTGTGCCCCGCATCATTACTCAGAAAGCATCTCGCAATATCTACGAGCGCGGCTTCGACGGGATCTTCTATCGTTCACGGTACGGCCATGATCTTGAAAACTGGGCTCTCTTTGAACCCTTCAAGCTCGATGAGAAACAATCCGAACCGACCATATTCCCAGATGATCGTGACTTGGGCGAGGCACTACAGATTCTCGGTCTCGCCCTACTCTGAGGGATGACTACCTCGACGAATTTCCTTCAACAGCAAAAGAGATCGCATACCCCTGCGGCCGACCGCCTGATTTGAAACCTCCTCTGAAAAATAAGGGAATTATACGGTTGACTCCCTTTCTCTGATACGCTTACTAGCAGAGGGAATCAAACGATGGCACAATTTCGCTTCGGCGCTCGGCAAGAGTGACCCACTTGCACTCGCCAGAAGTGGGCCAGAGCAGGAACAACATTGGGAGAGGTAGGGATTTATAGAGCATCATCCCGCACCGCAGGTGCGGCTGGGTTTTGCT
>Ga0224555_1002686_pt1 | contig 20118 bp, 16 predicted proteins | sample 714S23034metaG_FD_180687 | JGI IMG/M metagenome (GOLD analysis project Ga0224555, IMG submission 180687) | Peat soil microbial communities from Stordalen Mire, Sweden - 717 S2 30-34 | ecosystem: Environmental > Terrestrial > Soil > Wetlands > Peat | place: Sweden: Norrbotten County, Stordalen...
ACGGCGGAGGGGGTGGGTTTCAATCCTTCTCTTGCAAAAGTTACCCACTCTTTTTGGCTTCTTAAATGTTGGTTTAACCCTTGCAAAGCGATTGTAGCGTCTCCCCATCGTTTCTCTCCCAATGCAACAGCGGCTTCTTGGGCTAGTTTTTGTGCGCGGTTAAAGGTCGGCAACTTGCGGTGTTCGTTGGCATAATCAAGCAACGCCTTGTCTAACTTTTCTCGAAATTGTTGTTCAGGAACATTATCATATTTAGCATTGTTTCTGATATTTTCATTGAACTCTTTGTCAAAACCATATTTGTCTGTTAAAGCTCTTAAACCACGTTCCACTTTTTCTTTGACAGTATCGTAGCCAGCGTAATCAAATGTATTCTGGTCATTCATGCGATGCAGTAAATCCCCAACAGGTTCAACAATGTCTAATACTCCGCCACCATTGGCATCTAAAACCCTACCCATAGCCTTTTCTGGTGCGTCACGTTGCAGGCGTCCCAAGTTGATAAAATCCTGTTCTGTTTTTTCTTCCCCTTCCCCTGCCTTTGGTGCTGGCTTGGCTGGCACGGCGGAGGGTTGGGTTTTGGACTTGTTAAGTCTCTGACTAATTTGTTGTTCCAGAAAATCGTCAAACTGCTGTTCTTCAGGAGTCAGTTTTCGATTCGCATTGAGCTTTTCCAGATGCGCGTCTATTTTCCGTTGCATTTCAGGAGACGATTCATCAAAGAATTGTTGCAGAGCGTCGCCTCTATTTCGTTCATCTGAAATTTCAGCTTTTCTTTCGGCTAGAAGTTCGAGTTTATGCTGTTGGTGTGGGTCGTTTGTTTCCTCATTCCAACCTTCTTCTAGTTCCTTGATTTTGCCGATTGTGCCAATTCGCCGCAACTTTCCATACCAAGCGTTTTTTAAGTCATCCGGCATCCTCACTTGCACGACAGGCTTTGCCGTTGGAACTGGCGCGGTAGGGGGTGGTTCTACGAGGGGTTTTGGCTCAACCGTAGCCTCCGGCGCGGGCGGTTTGGTTGGTTGCGCCACATCCCTGACCATTCCCAGTCGCTCCCGTTCTTTAGCAAGCAAAGCCACAGCTTCGTCCCATGAAAGACTATATTTGGCCGCAATCTCCTTAACTCCCTCTCGTCCGCGTGCGGCTGCTTCGTCACGGCTTAACATTATTGTCGGCGCTGGAACTGTAGGAAGTGGTGTTTCTTCACCCACTGGTGGCCGAACTTCTGGTTGAGGAACGCTCTCTGGGCTTGTGATTGTGCTGGCATTTTTTGCTCCTGTGGTTGGTGGTGTTGGTGGTTTTGGTTTTCCTCTTAATCCATACGCTCCCGCTAGTGGCGCGAACACGCCTGTTTGAACCATGTTCGCTCGCAGTTGTGCAATCTTCGCTTGGTCGCGTTGCGCTTCTGGCTTGCCCATTTCCTCGCCATATTGCGTTGCCAAGTCTTTGACTCCGGCAATCATTTGTGCGCTGAATCCTAAAGCCGTTGCGCGTTGAACTATCGCCGGAACATCGGCCATTAAAAGAAACGGGGCAGTTCCCGCCGCGCCCTGTGCTGTCATTGAGGCTGCGGCAAGATAAGGATGCTTCGCTGCGAGTTGGCGATTTTGAACATCAACGGGCAATTCTTTACCCATTACCGCTGCCGTAAGATTTCCGCCGTAACCAGGATGAAGTGTGGCCGTGTCAACAGCGTCAGACAAAGCTCCCCGCGCTTCATCAGCCGTGATTCCAAGTGCCTTCTGAACCGCTCCGATTGACGAGCGGACAATATCACCGCCTACGCTTGTGACGGGCAACCGCTTCAGGCTGTCGGAAGCAGAAGGTTTGTCCTGCGCCCAATCAGGAACGGTTTGGGTGTCTTGCGCCCAATCGGGAATGTCTGTGGCAGTGGGCATGGTTCATTGGCTTACTACACGTCGGCTTTCCTCGGACATTCCATGTGGCAAAGGTTCTTCAGTTTGTGATTGTCCGGCAAGAATTTGAGCCGACAAGCCAGCACCGAATCGTGCATCAAACTTTGCTGCTGCTTTTGGATTCGCTCGCAAATAATCAATGTCTGCGGGTGTGGGGATGGGTTTGCCTGTTTGTGATGGAGGCGCATTAGTTGGAGTCGGCAAATTTGATTGCGTTCTAGTCAGCGCAGCAGCGGCAGGAGAGGCTGGCTGTGTCGGAGCGGGAGCGGGTGCTGGCGGATTCGTCCCCGTGCCAGCCGTCAGTGTCGAGGCCGCTGTTTGATATTTGCTGGAAATCGCCTTCCGCTGACCCATCAAATCGCTAATTTTGTCTTGTAAAACCTTCTGATTGGCGGGCGTAGCTGACGAATACGCTCTAAAATAACCCAAGATTTGTTGGTCAAGAGACTTCGCATCTTTACTATCTGTATCTGACCATTTATTTTCTTTTTCGGACTGTTGCTGCTTCCAAGCCTGTGCAAGAGCAAGAATCTGATTTCTGTCCGTGGCACTTTTGTCTTGATTGCCCCAGTGGGCGGCCTCGTTCGCGTAGTGACCCGATACTGCGGCCAGCTTCGCCGCTGCCGTTTGGCCACTCTGATCAATCTTTTCCTGCCCCAGTAATCCACCCTGTTTCAACGCCGCCTGCCTCAATGCCAGTGCCGCCGCCGCTTGCTGGTTTTGTGTCTGGGCATCCTGTCGGTTAAACTGCAACTGGTCTCGCCGTAAAGAGTCTGCCGCTTTTCGCTCTTGCACTTCTTCGGCAAGCCGTTGGCGTTCGATATCGAGTTGCGCGCCACGGGCGGCAAGATTTCCCCATTCTTGGGTGTTAATGTTGAGCCACGGAGCAAGTTGTCCTAGTGCCATAAATTTATGTTAATAACCGTAAAGTGATTCCGGGTCATTGTTATACAAAGCCGATGTTATGTCCGAGCCGAGTGTTGGATTCGATGATGCATAAGAGTTATCGCCGGAATACATATTTTGCTGTATGTAGTCTGCCGCATTGCTGTCTGACGATGTTGGGCTATATCCCGCAAGCATCTGTTGAAGCAATGTAGCATAGCCCGGTTGTGCGGGTGATGTGGGTGATGCGGGTGATGCGGGGTTGGAAGGCGTGCTTCCGCCGCCGCCTTTTCCAGAACCCAGTGCGACAGCTTCCCATGCCGCCAGTGTTGGATTTGCAGCAGCCGCATTTGTCGCGTTGCTTGAAGCAATCGTTGCAGCCAAATCCTGACTCGTCTGCATCCCTCCACTGGTCGAAAGGAATGAATTGAGATTTGTCGAACCAGCCTGTTGCAATTCTTCCTGAGTCAACCCAAGCGTTTTCAAAAGTGTTTCGTCCACCAATCCGGTATTGCCGCCTTGACCGAGTGAAAGGCCGCGCGCAGCCGCTGAATCTTCCAGATTCTCGGTCGTGCCGGGTGACAACTGACCGGCCAATTCGGAATTGATGTTTCCGGTTTCCGCCGTAGTCGCTGCGCTAACACCTGGGATTTGCTGTTCCTGTTGCCAGACCGAAGGTGGTATGCCGATTGCGCCAGGAACCATACCAAACGTCGTGTCACTGCCTTGCGTTGGTGTCGGATTCAAACTGAACGGGACTGAACCGCCAGATGTCCCTGTGCTTCCAGTTGATGGAACACCGCCATAAGAGCCGCCAAGTCCGCTCGCAGCACCGTTGAAATAACTACCCGTGCCGGACGCGGGATTAAACGCATTTGTGCCGGTCGTTCCACCAGCGGGATTACCGAACTGACTCATAATCTCTTGTCCTGCGATGCTTCCATAAGAACCCGCAGCAGCAATAGCATCTTCCCAACTGCCCGGATTGTAGGTGCTAGTCGTTGGGGCTGGACTGTTGGTGTAGCCTGTTATGTTCCCGTTGACGCCGTAAATTGGAGTTTGTGCTGCCATAATTAAAAAATCCTTCTTCGTTGCGGTGTTGAGTTTTGAAAGTATTCCACGACAAATTGTTCATCCGGAAATCGCGTTTCCATGTCCCGATTTAATTCGTGAATGGCTGATGCTTCAAACGCTGCCGCACCCTGAATGTCCCCGGCCTCTTTCTTGCGAATAGCCAAAACCATGTCACGCAAGGCGTCCTGATTTTCGATCAGCACATTATCGGTGTCGGCCAAAGCGGGAATGAACGCCAGCTTTGCAATCACAGAGATGAAAGGCAACGCATGATGAAGGTGTCCGAACCCGTCCAGTCGCATCACGGTATATTCCGGCGTTTGTTCCGAGGGCTGGTAAATTGACAATGGCAACAGGTTGCCGTTGTTATCATCCTGCTGGCAGGTGATGTAACCGTTGGACAACGCCTTGACCACACGCTGAATCTGGCCGAATTGGACGTTCGACACGTTCATGGGATAAGTCTGTCCCGGTGGAATAGCTAGAACCAATGTCGCTTGTGCCGGGTTGCCGCTTCCATCAACTCCGAAAAATGAAACATTGATGCCAACATCATTCACGTTGTTCGAGGTCGCCCGGACATACATCGGTTGGGATGGATTGATTTGGTTATAGACAGGCGTCGTGCCGATGTTGTAAGCCACACGCTTATGATGATGCCGCCAGTTGACAGAATCGCCACCGATAAAATCATCAAACCAATGCCTGAATTCATCGTTCCACGGAACGAATTTATACCAAAAGTTTTTCACTTCCGCATGATAATGTTCATTCACGGCAAGAATGGACTCAACTTCACGCGGACAAATCAGAACTGGATGCGGCGACCACACCATTGTCAGAAGCATGGGCTGGACAGAAGCCCACCAGTTGCCCCGGATGATCAACTGGCGCGTTGCGTCGTTGACGTAATTGACGAAATCGCCAGATGTGGTGGCGATGCCGCATGAGCGGCCAACCGGCCCCAACTTAACTTGTCCAAGTGTTAATAGCATAATCCAACAACCTGCAAAGTTACGTATCCAAGACTGCTGAAGGAATGTGCGCCACCCTTCCCACTGAATTGTGTCGCACTGTAAGTGAAATTTGTCAATAACGATTCCACGGCAGATGTCACATCAGACCCATTGTAATAAAACTTCACCGTAGTTGGAGTGGCTGGTAAAGGGTTGTTCCAAGAAATCGGAGTCCCGCCGCTGGAATTCTGCCAAATCTGATAGTAATAGTTGGTTGAGGAAGAATCCTGTCGGACAAAAGCCGTTGTTGTTTGAACCGGCGAATTCAACTGATACTGTGCAGCGACGGTTGCATGAACGCCACTGTTGGTCGTGTAGGTGATACTGACATTGTTCCCTGCAACCAATTTTGTGACCAAATTGGGCGTCAAAAGAATCCGGTTTGTTGGAATGGTTGACCAGTTCGTGAGATTTCCTGATGCGGGCTGTAATCCTGCTTTACTGGAAGCGTAAAGATTTGTCGTGGAACCGAGCGTAACGGTTATCACCCCGCCGTTCGTTGTGACTGTTTCCGTCATGTTCGAGTTCACAATGATACTGGCAACCAACGCCTGATTTGTTCCCCAATGAAGTGCGATGGTGTTGACGTTGGTGGTGTTTGCCAAAGTCAGATAATTGCTCGAAGCGTTTAGCGTGGTAATGGTCGGATATGGCGCGATGGCGGATATGACGGATGAGGTTGTGGCGTAATACGCCGCCACATTGGACGACTGCAAATAATTCTGTAACAACACCCAAGCGGGTGTGGCAAACCCGATGAAGATGTTTGAGGTCACAAGCCCGTTCGTTGTTGGGATCGCCGGAGCGTTTGTGAATTTGGAATAATTCAGGTTGCTGGATGAAGTCAGATACGATCCCGTCGGTTGAAATGTTGCCGCAGCCGTGGCAGCGGAAATCAGTCCATTGGTGTAGTTGGTCGCTTGTTGCCAGTCGCCAACTGGTGCAAGATAATTCTGCCAGCTATAAGAGTTGGTCGTGAACGCACCCCATCCGGCAAGCGTCACCGCATTGATGTTGGTAATGTAAGTGATGTTGCTGACATTGAGGGTCAGAGTATAAACGATGCCGGTTGTCGTTTGATTGGGAGTAATGATGAGTGTGCCGTTGCCGTTGGTGATGGCAGAGACGACCGACAACCCAAGCTGCGTCATTCCGTTGGTCGCGCTCTTGGTGAGATAGCCAGACGAATTGTTTGAATATACCGCATTGTTGATATTGGTAATCACCGGCGGCGCGTAAGACTGTAAAGCTAGTGGGAAATTATTTGAGACCGATAAAAGCTGCGTCTGTGTTGCAAGATTTGTGTTCGACGGCGGGGGTAGTGTCTGGAAAACATTGGAGGCTTCGCCGTTGGTGTCCGCGTATTGCGCGACGTTGCTGACGGTCAACCCGCCAGCATTTTGCAACAGAGATTCGGTGATGAATGAGGCCGCACCGGAATAAGCAAGTGTGACGGTTGGGGCGGGTGGAGTTCCATAAGAACTCCACAAATTAAGAGGACTCGATGATTGGTTAATGTAAAGAATACCTTCATCCGAGTCAGAATTAGTGTAAGAAATAAAAAAATTAGTGTAAGAAATGATTGTATTGTGTTGAAAAATTATTAAGATTTTCTCCCACAATGTCATTAAAGAGGACTTCGAGAAAAAAGGCGGATTAGTATAAAGAAATTCGTTAGTATAAAGAAATTCGTTCGTTGAAGCTGAATAATAATTCCCATTTGCTATTGATTCACCCGCGCCTGACACAACATAGTATTGCTGTCCTTGTCCTTGTTGCTGCTGCAAAACACCGTTTGCCGCCCCAGTGATTGCAAACGACGGGTCTTTGTTCGTCGTGAACGTATTCTGCTTGATGCCAATGGGCGTCTGCGCCAAAGCCTTTGGACAAAAGATGGCTAGACAAAAAATGACAAGACAGATTTTGACAATGTTTTTCATTCGTCGAATCCAATTACGACAACAGTTTTGTTTGTGCCGATAAGATTGCCGGTATCGGCGTAGTTAAAGCCCGATGTTCCGTTAGCCGTCAGAGTTGAAACAGAATACGAACTGCCGTTGTAATAAGCCTTGAGCGAAGTTGGAGCCGCTACCAACGCCGATGACCATGAAAAGGCAGTAGAAGTCGTAAGCATAGACGGTGTTGTTACGAAACTTACCGATTGCCATGCCACCGAAGTCTGGTCAACACCCGAACCGATGGTGTAAGTTATTCCGTTGGCGTTTGTGCTACCTTGAACTGTTGCGCCTGTGTTTTGTGTAATCGAAGTCACAACATTCGTGGTGAGCAAAATTGTGTTTGTTGGAATTCCAGACCAGTTCGTGAGGTTCGCGCTGGCAGGCTGAAATCCAGTGACTGCGCCGCCATAAGAACCGAGCGTTGCCGTGATAACCCCGGCATTGGTCACGAATGAAACCGTCATGTTGGATGAATAGGCGATAACACCGACAAACGGCTGACTAATAGGCCATGTCTGGGTGATGGCGGTTGCATTGGCTGAAATCGAAGTCTGCAACGAATTACTTTCCGAATTCAAACCCGTTGACGTGATTAAGCCGAACAAGAACGCATTGACATAATTTGTCGTGGCATAGGTTAAAAGAGCGTTTCCGTTGGTGTAGCCTTGCGATATTACCCAATTCGTATTAGCAAAGCCATTCGTGATTGAGGCTGTCACAAAGCCGTTAGTAGTCGGTATGGAAGGTGGGTTGGTGACATTGTTAAAATTTAAGCTGCTGCTGCCGGTTAGATAAGTGCCGATTGGCTGATAAGTAGCCGCTGCGGTTGCGGCAGGCAACAGGCCATTCGTGTATTGCTTTGCATTGGTGTAATCGTTGATCGGAGCAACATAAGCAGACCAAGACGCCGAGTTGGTCGTCAACGCGCCGTAGTTAGTGAGACTGGTCGCATTTAAGTTTGTCACATTGACATTGTTCGTGCCGGTCGCTGTGAGCGTATAGACGATGCCTGACAAAGTTTGATGGTTTGACGGAGTGAACCCGCCGCCAGAAATAATGGCTGACACCACATTGATTCCCAAAGCCGTTATACCATTGGTCGCAGAAGATTGCAGATAGCCCGCCGGATTGTTTGAATAAATCGAATTAGCAACCGCTGTGGATTCCAGACCCACATAATTCGTTGAGTTTAACCAGAGAGTGTTGCTTGCTCCTGTCAGTTGCGGCTGCGTCACAAGCGATGCTGGCTGATTGGTCGAGGCAAAATTTGTCGCCTGTTCCCACCAATAAAGGGCTGTTCCAAGCGGGTCAGCATAGAGGCTGTAATTATTCGTGTCCAGACCGCCAGCGGCTTCGATGACATTCGTTGAAAGCGATGCGGCGATACTGCCTTGAATTGCGCCCGTAGCGATATTCGTCGCCAGATTCAGCGCGTCGTAAGGGTCGTTCGTGGTGAAGTCGTTGTAATAGAACTGTGCCGCGCCAAGCCGAAGGCCGAGCAACATTACCGCCATGATGATGATTTTCTTCATATCCAGAGTTGTGTAACAGGATTCCAGTTATAGACCGTCAGGGTGTCCAAGTCGTAATAAATGCCCGCATTGTTTGCAGGCTTTTGGGTTGTGGGTGCGCCATTGCCCGAAAGGTAGCTCGAACCCAGTGAAGTTGCAAGAACGCCACTGCCAGTCGCCGTCGTGTCATCACCCCAATAACCCGACGGATTCCAAAAATATAACGCTTGATTCGTGTAATCGAAATATGTTCCTGCATTGTTGGCCGGAGTCGGTGTGGCGGCAGTCGGTGCGCCTGAACCAGCGAACGCTTGGCGACCAGCAGAAAAAACGAATGAACCTGTTGGAACGATCCCGGTGTCCCATTGAGTCCCAAGCCAGAGATAAAATTCTTTGTTCGTGGCGTCAAAATAAATGCCCGCTTCACCACTGCCGGGATTTTGGATTGTGGGTGCACCATAACCGGCAAACGCTTGTTTCAAAAACACGGCTGGCGGCGACGGAGCCGGTGTTGGAGTTGGAATAATTGGTCTAGCAAATTCCGATTGTGGAACAACCGACGCTTTCACAGCCAGCCCCATAAAATTACACGAACCAACCATCGTAACCCGGACTTGAAAATCATACCCATCACGATATTGAGTGCCAGAAACGGATGTGCCGCCAATGGGATTTCCAAGCCCCATCCTGACGGCATAGGGCGTGCTGTTTTTGACATTGTTGACCGACCATGAATACCACGGATGCCATTGCGTATCGTAATCCGGCCTGAATTCAACTGTGAAATTGACCAGACCGATGATGTTTTGGACATAAACCTCACCATCCTCCGACCGCAGTAAATCGTATTCACCCGAAGTTTCGTTCCGACCGAAAAGCACCGAGGATTCAAACTGCCATGTCGTCCGAGTCGTGCCGGTAATGTCCTGACCATCTACCGTGGTAAGTAATTCCGATAACCCGACGGTTGATGTGGTTACTCCGTTTGTGGTTGTCTGATTCGATGTGAACTCAAAACATCGGACTTCACTTCCGAAAATTCCCGTCATCCATTGCAGCGTGTTCAATCCTGTCCATTCCCCCTCCCAGACTGCGGGAGATTTAGTCTGCAAATTGCTGACTGTATCAAGATTCATCACTACGGAGTTCTGAAAATACGCGCCTTTGGTTCCACTAACGGGAGAGCAACCGAAGATAACGCGATTGTCGAACTGCACCGATGAGCAGAAATTGAGAAGACTTGGGGTGTCACCGTTGATTGCCCGTCCGACTTCTTGGCTGCAAGGCGTGCTGTTCCATTTGTAAAAGTCCAATGAAGCAATGGTCATGGAACGGACGCCATCGGGCGCACGGAACAGGATGTCGCCGTTCACCGGAATTGTTGACCACTGCGATAATCCGCCAGCACCAATAAGCGACACTGTGACAATCGGAGTTGTCAGACTTGGCCATGTCGTCATGTCCGCCGGGGCACTGACACTGAAAACGCTTTGCGTCGTAAAAACTTGAAGCGGCCCCTGCCCAAGCTGGACATTCATCGTTGGGGCGACAACCAACGCCCTGATTGTGCCGTAGTTTCCGGGGATGCTAAACGTGCCGCCATTGGACAGAAGCGTGTTCTGCATCGTGTAGAGGATGGCATCGAGAAAACCGTTTGCCGCCGTGCCACTCGATCCGCCAACTGCGTCACCAGCAACAAACTGTGTGCCGTTGGGGAGCGATGTCCAGATTCGTCCTTGGCAATATGTCCACGCCTTGCCGCAGGGTATTCCGATTACAGTTTGAACGACGACATTTTGCAACACAACCCCGGCGACGACTGAATTGTTTGTCAGGTAATAGGTCGTAGCAGTAGATGGTGAATCAATAGTGCATTGCAAATTAGCCGCTGGACTGGTTGTGTTACTGCCGACAAAAACAGTCGCTCCCTGTGTTGAAGTGGTCGGATAAGACGCACCTCCTGAAAGCACAACCGCCAATGCTGTATTCGGAAAGCTGTAAGTTAATCCTGTCCCGCCAATGGTTCCAATCGGAGCGTAGCTGACAACCGGCACTGTGGCTTGCGTCTGGTATTGAAGCGTGATGGCTGTGATTTGAGAATTACTTCCGTAGGGGTCGGATGGAAGCGGAATGGTGAAACTGCCCGATGCAATCATGGATGGCGTGATTGCACCAGAAGTTACTTGAGTTGTTGCTCCTGTGGGTTGCAGAGGACTGCCATATGGAGAACCCGTCAAAGCAGCCCACTGTGCAACCGTTGCGACCGCTACCAGCGAACCCGCGACAAAGCCAGTCGTGTTTTGCGCGTTGTTGGCATCGGCGGTATTAACGGTCGGGTTTGGAGAATACGCAATCGGATAACTCCCGCCGATATTTATAGTCGGATTGCTTATTGGGTAATTTGAATTTTGGAGAAAAATCGTGTCCCCGGTTTTAACAGTTCCCGTTGCTGCCGAAGATAGCACCGCACCGCCGGTCATTGGCGGAACAATCGTAAGTGCCATCTGGCCGATGTATTGATTGCCAGCATACGCGGGCGTAACAGGACTTATCCCCGCCGTAATACCACCCGATGGCGCATAAAGGGCAACCGGAATGTTGAAGAACTTCGGGTCAATAGTTGTGATGTCGGTTGTCACTACCGCTACAATGACACCGCCAGAAACAGGAGCTACAAGCGCGGTTCCATTCGAGAATGTTCCAACGACTTGTTGCAGCGAATACGAGCGGAAAGATTTGTTGCCGTCAAACACCAGCGGGTTCGGCGTTGTCCCGTCCTGCACAATGAGATAATTTTCAGCCTGCCCAAGCCACGCTTGCGGCGCAGTTGCCGAGTTCAAATCAGGAACGCCCGCGCTTATGATTGGCGTGTATTCCTTAACCGCAATCATTCCTGGTGAAACAACGTAAGCTCCTACAATGCTGACCGAGAAATCCGGTGTGAATCCGAACAGCCGTCCGCTGATGAGCGCAAAGAATGTCGGGCCGGGTAGAATTGAACTTGCATTGGGCTGATATGCCTGTGGTGTTGCACCTTGGAAAAGTCCGTTCTGAACGAAGTAGGAAACTGAATCTGTCCCGCCGATGACCAGAATCCCGCCATCCGAGAAATTGTAGGAAAGGATTTTTGGCATGGGGCCGATAAACCCGCCGCGAACCGTAGAGTTCACTGCCCACGCGAGCTTGTCTTTCTTGAGCAAGTGCGGGTCAACCCCGCCGTCAATGCCGCCCAAAAAGTTGCCGAGAAAATCTTTTAGAAATGCCGACTTTGTTGCTGTTCTAGCCATCAATTCATATAACTAATCTTTGTCTTATGGATTTGCAAGATGTATTGTTGGCTCATGCTTAAATATGGAGAGAATTGGGTTGATACCGATCCGCTTTTAATCGAACTCACAATGATCAGGGAGTCTGATGAGTATTTGAAATCTGCTGGAACAAACCGGCTTCAACACTATCTAAACGCCCACAAATTGCTCTGGCCGGAGGACGAACAACATCGCTGGTTTGTAAAAGGACTGAAATCCATTGTTGAAAATAAGGTGAGTGTATTTCTTGGAAGCGCAAGTTCTGGAAAAACTTATTTGATGGCCGCTCATTGCCTGATAACTTTTTGGGCGTTCCCTTTCACATCGTTTGCGCTGGTTTCCTCGACGGATATGCGGAGTCTTGACCAAAAAATTTGGGGGAGGGGAATCAAGTGGCTTTTCAATCGTGCGCGGGAGCGTTACCCGTGGCTGGAAGGTTATCTGCTCGAATCTGCAAGAGCGATTGTCCCGGACAAAATTGACGATGAAGGCCAATTCGCAAGATTGCTTTCCAGAGGTATAGCTTGTGTGCCCTGTATTTCAGGTGGCCGCTTCGTTGGCATGGGAAAATATCAGGGCGTTAAAGCCCCTAGCTCGCCCGGAAAACATGACGGCCTGTTGACTCATTACGGAGATGAATCCGCCGTTATGGAGACCAGCTATCTCGACGCATACACAAACTGGACTGTGGATGATAATTTCAAGGGCGTCCAATCTGGCAACCCGACTGACATATCCGACCCCCTTTGCACCGCCGCCGAGCCGATTGGCGGTTGGGACTCATTCATTGACAATGGTAAAACTCAAGAGTGGACTTCGCGTTGGCATGATGCCCATGTCGTTGCGTTCGATGGCAGGGACACTCCAAACAATGACCAGTCGGGAACAAAATATCATTTCCTGATTTCAAAACCGTTTATCGAAGGGCTGCGAAAAACTTATGGCGACGATTCATGGCAACTCTACCAGCAGGGCATCGGTAAACCGTCAAAAGGGATGGTATCAAACCGCGTCATCACCATCGGTCTTTGCGAACAGCATCACGCCTTTGATTCTGTTGTCTGGAAGGGAACGCCGCGAACGAAACTCTACGCTTTAGACCCGGCGTATGGCGGTGGCGACCGTTGCGTTGGTGGAGAGTGCGAGTATGGTGAGGACAAGGACGGCAACATTATCTTCTCGGTAGGCACACCGGAAATAATTCCAATCCGACTGAACGCATCGCTCGATGCCGAAGGACAAATAGCGGAGTTCATCAAACAGCAATCCGACCGGCTCGGTATTCCACCAAAAAACATTTTCTACGATTCATTTGGGCGCGGCACACTCGGATCATCCTTCGCAAAGCAGTTCGGTTTCAACTGCCCAATTCCTGTGGACTCCGGCGCGCGTCCAACTGACAGGCCAGTGCGATTCGATTTATTTGTGGACGATGGAAAGAATGGGAAACGGCTGAAACGGTGCGATGAGCAATACCAAAAGTTCGTAACCGAATTGTGGTATTCTATGCGAGAAGCCATTGAGTCAGATCAAGTGCGGGATTTGCCGATGGAAGTCGCCCAAGAAGGCCAGTGCAGATTGTTCAAAACTGTTGCCGGAAACAAAATCGAAGTCGAACCCAAGGAGGACATGAAGGAACGGTTAAAGAAATCTCCCGACCTGATGGACTGGTGTTGCGTAGCCCTTGAAGGAGCTAGGCAACTTGGCTTCCAGATTCAACGCATTGGCCGGAACGTGATAAACGCAGATAGCGATGAAAATTATTTCACAAAAGAAGCGGAAGAATGGGACAACGCTATCAAGGCCGGACTTTTGAAGCATTGACAAAAATTTAATTTCTGATAATCTATGTCTAATGAATTGTGATGTTTTTACAAAAAAACCCTCTCGGAGTAAAAAGTTGTGTATATCTTAAAATCCTATAACAATCCGCTGCCGAACAATTATGTTTATGAACAGAATGGCCATAGCTTCAAAGCCAACCCCATCATCGAGGAAGTGGTCAAGGATGTCTCTAACTTTCGAGTCGCCAATAATCTTCCCCGTGCCAGTCTGTCAGAGTGCCTCGAAGATGTGGACTGTTACAACTGTGCCATTCGGAAAAACGACGGGCGGTTTTGTTGGGATTCTCCCGAATCGTTTGAACGAATCCACAAAGACCACCGTTTCGTTAAACAAAATTGTGCAGGCTGCGGAACGGTTGTAACCCAAAATTGATTTTATGCCAAACTGGGAAACTCCACAAAAAGTTTTGGAAACAATTCAAGCCGGAGACGAAACAGAATTTGAACGCGGTAAAAACCGTGTCCTCGTAAATAAGGCGGCAAACAACGATGAGTTAGTGGAAAAAGCAGAAGCCAAACGAATTGGCATGGACATTAACATCCGATGGGGAGAACCTATGGAGTCGTTGTCTCACGCACGCCGTCAATACCTCACCAACTTCTGTTCACAAGACAATTATTTTACCGTGTCCGTTCCCAAAGCACCGGAAGAAGTGCGGTCTGATTGGGGCGATTTCATCACCGAGTTCATCAATGACGTGATGAAGGAGGGCGAGCATGAATTGGATTACTTTGAAGTGCATCGCTCCAAATGGTCGGGGGTCGTCAGTCACGGCATAGGCCCTATAATGTGGGAGGACACTTACAACTGGCTTCCGCGATACGTTGCCATTGAGGACTTGCGAGTTCCCACCGACACCGAGCTTTCATTCCGCAACCTCACTTGGTTTGCCGTTCGCATACCCTATACGCCGGGAGAACTTTCTCGCAAGGCATTTTCCAAGACTAAGAGTAAGTTCAAATGGGACAAGAAGGCTGTCTCGGCAATTTTGGAGAATGTCAAAGAGTGCAATACCACGATGGCCGAAAACAACTACGATTTCAACACCGTGCCGGAGAAATTTGAGGAATTACGGAAGCAAAATGCCGGTTACTGGTCTGGGGACGCCATGCCGACAATCAATCTTTGGCATTTTTACCACGAGGACGATGACGGCAGTTGGCATCTGAAGGTCGTCCCTGAAAACAACACGTCAGGTGTTACCGCCGAGGCTGATGACAAATTTATCTGTGAACATGAGGGAGCGATTGCTTCAAGTTGGCGTCATATTTTGCACGTTCAGTTTGGTGACTTGAATAACAAAGCACCGTTTTTGTATCACTCCGTCCGCTCGCTCGGATTCGCTCTCTTTGAAACATGTTTCTGGACGGATTTTACCCGTAACCGGCTGCTCAAACACACGCTCGATCAGTTCAACATACTGCTTCGCATAGCCGACCCTGTTGATCGCGCTCGCGCCCAGATTCAGGTATTTCAAAATCTCGGCGTAGTCAAACCAGGCGTGTCCATTGTGCCCGCCGCCGAACGTCACCAGATTGATTCCGGTCTCGCTGAAATGGCGTTGGCAATGGGCAAGCAATTACAGCAGGAAGCATCCACGGCCTACACCCAAAACATTGACACCGGCACGCAGAAAGAACAAACCGCATTCGAGACGGGCGTGAAAGTCCAACAGACAAATGCCATGCTGTCAGGACTAATGTTGGTAGCGCGTATCTACGAGAAATCCGCTGCCAAAGAAATCTGCCGCCGGTTCTGTCTAAAAAAGTCCGATGACGAGGACGTGATGGCTTTCCAAAAGGCTTGCAAAAAGCATGGCATAGCAGAGGAATGGATTGATGTAAAAAAGTGGCGCGTGGAAATCACACAGCCGCTCGGTGGTGGCAACCCCACAATGGCAATGGTGGAGGCGGAGAACGCAATGAAGTTACGTCCCATGCTCGACCCGTCCGCACAGACCGAGGCGTTGCACGACGCAGCAGTTCAAATGGTCGGCTCGCGCCGGGCAAAAAGATGGGTGCAACCCGGCAAGAAGGTTGTTTCCGATGCCGCTTCCGCCGCCGCAGCCAATTTCCCTTTAATGATGCTTGGTATGCCGCCGTCCATCCCCGAAGGATTGAACCCCATCGAACAGATTCAAAAACTGCTCGAATTGTGCGTTCGTTACATCCAGAAGATTGAAGCCACAACCAAACTTGCAACACCAATGGAACTCATTGGTCTGCAAAATGTGTCTGCGTTCGTCGGCAAACTGATTCAAGGGATGCAAGGTGATGCTGGCAATGAACCGAAGATGAAGGAATTTGCAAAGGCATGGAGCCAAGTCAACAACGAAATCAAAAAGTTGCAGCAACACCTTCAAATGCAGATGCAAAAGCAACAGCAACAAAACGGCAACGGCGAGTTGCAACAGCAAATGGCCGAAACAAAGGTCAAGCTGGCCGGAAAACAAGCCGAGACGCAACAGAAATTAAAATCGAAGGAACTTGCCGAAATTCAGAAGCGGCGGCACAAAGACACGTCGTTTGTTGCCGATCAAAAAAGGCAAAATCTAAAGGCCGTGGCTGATATTGCGCGGGGAGCGAGACAACCGCTTGGGGAAAAGTAGAGGGTGTTATGCCCGAATACTCTGCTTTTGAAATGTCTGAGATGCGCCAGAAACAGATGGTGGAACAAGCCGTCAAGAAATCTGGCGTGTCGCAAGAAAAAGAGTTTGATAAATTTGAACTCAAGGCTGATAAACAACGCATCCATGAAGCATTGAAAAACTCGCGCGGTCATCACACGATAAGAGTTGGGAGTAAATTGCCATGAATATCTGCGTCCAAGCAATTCCCCACAAAGAACAATTTTACAACACTGTTGGAGATTGGCGTTGGGACAAGGAGGGAACACTTCAAATCCGGGTTTCAAAAATGTCAGACTGGCGTTACGAAGCCTGTGTTATAATTCACGAATTGGTCGAGGCGGCTCTTTGCAAATACTCAGGTGTTGGACAAAAACAGGTGGACAGATTCGATATTGCCTTTGAAAAAAATCGCAAGGAGGGCGATGAAAGTGAGCCGGGCGATTCTCCTGAAGCTCCCTATCGCACGCAGCATTGCATCGCAACTGGTGTTGAAAAAATCGTCGCCGCGTTTCTTGGAGTGGTTTGGAAATCCTACGAATCTGAAATCAACGCCTTGTGAAACCAACAAAAGAAATCATCGCCTTGGTTGCGGACACGGGTTTGTTCATCCATGTCGCGCGTCGGCTCGCCCGTGAGTATAAAAAAGTCCTATTTTGGTCACCATGGGAAACAGCGTTTCCGAAGTTCAAAGACGATATTGTGGGCGACGGTTATGAAGAAATTATCCGCGTCGAATCCGTTGAATCCGTGCTGGACGAAATTGATTTGGCCGTGTTCCCCGACATCGGTTATTCCGACCTGCAACTTCAACTCATCAAGCGCGGCATCCCGGTCTGGGGTTGCCGCAACGCCGATGAACTCGAAGCCCGACGCGGGAAGTTTCTTGAAGTGCTGAAATCACAGACGAATTTGCCCGTTCCAAAGTGCGAGAAAATCAAGGGCGTAACCAATCTCCGGTTGTTCCTCAAAGACAACCCCGACCAATACATCAAGGTTGACACCTACCGCGGAGATTTTGAGACATTCCATTTTCGCAGCATGGACGAGGACGAAAGTATCATTGATGAACTGGCCTACAAACTCGGTCCACTGAAAGAAAACCCCATCTTTTGGGTGTTTGCGCCGATTGATAGCAAAATTGAAGATGGAATAGATACATATTGCATTGATGGGCAATGGCCAGAAACAATCATACATGGTCAAGAGGCCAAAGATTTAGCTTACTGTGGGACATTCCAAAAGTTCAGTGATTGTCCCGAAGAAGTCCGGTGCGTCAATGAAGCATTTTCCCCCATATTGAAACAATACGGCTACCGTTCAATGTTTTGCACGGAAGTTAGAATCACAAAAGAGGGGGAATCCTTTTTCATCGATCCCACGGCCAGATTTCCAAGTCCACCGAGCCAATGCCTGTGCGAGATGATTGGCAACCTCGGCGAAATTATCTGGCAAGGCGCGAACGGAATTTTGGTTGAGCCGGAGCAGGCTGCAAAGTTCGGTGCACAGGCCATATTCAAGGTTGACCGCGACCAGTGGGGGGTGTTCGTCATCCCCGAAGAAATTGATCGGTTCGTCAAAATCTCGTTCTCATGCAAATCTAACGGCAAAATCTGTGTGCCGCCCGACCCACAAGGCGTTTCCGAAATCGGCTGGTGCGTTGGCATTGGCGACACGCTGGAAGAAGCAATTAACCACCTACGCGAAGTGAAAGACCAGATGCCAGAAGGTGTCACGGTGGAATTTTCATCACTGACAGACATTTTGAAAGAAATGCAGGCTGCAAAAGAGCTTGGGATTGAGTTGACTGAAGGGGAAATTCCTGAACCGTCAGTCGTCGTTGAGTAAATAACCCTTGCTTACTTTAAGCGGTAGGTTACATTTTGGTAATGAGAATTCTACCAAGACAAAACCTTCGAGGTCTAAAATTTAACCGCCTTCTTGTTTTAGAACCTGCCCCAGATAGATTTTTTGGACATCAAAAGTATGCGTGGGCTTGTTGGAAATGTAGATGCGATTGCGGAAAGGAAGTCACTATTGTTGGAAGCTTAGTCAAGACGGGGCGTGTAAAATCTTGCGGTTGCCTATGGCGTGATTCGGTTACGACGCATGGGGAAAGTTCTCCGCGAACCCCTGAATTCTGGACATGGACTGGAATGAAGCAAAGATGTTTGAATAGAAATCTTCGCCATTACAAGGATTATGGTGGTCGCGGCATCAAGGTTTGCAGGCGGTGGCTTAAATATGAAAATTTTCTAACTGACATGGGTAGAAAGCCGACCAGAAAACACACCCTCGAAAGAAAGGATGGAAATGGCAATTACTGTCCCTCAAACTGCATTTGGGCAACGCCATTTATTCAGCAGAATAACAAATGCAACAACCGTTTTCTCTCGTTTTGTGGAGAATCTCTAACACTCGCACAGTGGACTCGTAAAATGGGTTTCCCATTGGGACTTTTACGGTATAGACTTTCAGCAGGTTGGGGCGTCGAGCGAACCCTTATGACGCCTCCCGATCCGAACAAACAGCGATTCAAATTTGCCAACAAGACGGCTTGCCGATGATTATTTCTTGGCGTGTTGATTCGCGTTGGAAGGCCCTTATATGGCGATAAGGGACGTGTATTTTGATTTTCAAAACACAGTGACACAATTTGCAGGTGTGCAGCAATCCCTCACCCACAACCTCAAGTTTCATCCGTTTTTTCGCCGCCAGATGACGCTTCATCGTGCTACCAAGTTGCTCCGTCATCACGTTCTTTACGTTGAACTTGCAATCCAGACACATATCCGCCCGCTCCTGAGAAATTTTCGTCGCAACGGGTTTGCAGCCGTCCCCAAGCCATTCCTTCATCGTCCGGCGAAAAGTTTGGTAATCGCGCCACAACCCTAAAAATGATTTCAAAAAAATCATTGACATTAAGAATGTGCGATATAAATTGACTTCACGCAATGAAAAAGATTCTTGATCAATTCGCTCACTTGGACGTGTCGCGCCAGCGCAAGTGGCAGCTTCGTAAAAAATCGCAGCACAAGTGCGTGATTTGCGGCAAGCCAGAAGTGATGAAGGGACTGTGCGAAAAACACTACAAACGGGCTTTGGATTATGAGCGCGAGCGGTTGGGGGTGAAAAAATTCTTTAAGAACACAAAGTTCAACCGCCTGAAAGTCCAATGCCAGTCAAAAACGCCTGCGATTAAGAGGAAATAAAATGTTCACCATCGGCCAAAAAGTCGTCTGCATTGATGACAAGTTCATTCAAGCAATCGCCAAACTTTACACCGCGCTGCCCGTCGAAGGCGTCACCTATGTCATTCGTGACTTGGTGATAGGCCAGCACCAGCCTGGCAGTCAAGGCGATGTCTGTGTTTTGCTCATTGGATTAGTCAACCCAAAGGCGAACAGTAAAGCTGCTTTGGAGCGCGGGTTCAGCGAGACACGGTTCAGACCTCTGGAAGAAATTCGAGCGAAGAACAAAGAGTCAAGGCACGAACGCGCGCCCAAACCGCCGGAGCTTGTTGAGGCATGACCGCACCAACCACTGACCGCCCAACCGTCATCCACGCCAACCGCGAAGATTTAGATGGCATTTTCGCAAGGCAAAAACATTCTGTGGATGACAATGGAGATTATTGGATTTGCTCTATGCAACGTGGTGAATCGAAAAAATGTCTCTGGATTTTTTCGCTCGATTGGGCGGAGTTGAAACAACCGAATCTTTTTTGTTGACGGATTTTGGGGATGTGGTAGGATTGAAAATTGTCGGGCGTAAAAGTCCGGCCAGTGATTTGAGATGTCACTGTGAGCGCAGTTAAAAATGAAATTCCGAAAATTCAATTCCGTTGTCGTTGGCGACTTGCCAAAAAGCCGAAAGGCTCTGCGACATCTCACGTTGGCGACAGCGGAATTGAGCTTTTGAAATTATGAAAGCCGAATTCATTTGCGGTGATGCGGTGACAGAATTAAAAAAGCTGCCG
>Ga0224555_1002688_pt1 | contig 20098 bp, 18 predicted proteins | sample 714S23034metaG_FD_180687 | JGI IMG/M metagenome (GOLD analysis project Ga0224555, IMG submission 180687) | Peat soil microbial communities from Stordalen Mire, Sweden - 717 S2 30-34 | ecosystem: Environmental > Terrestrial > Soil > Wetlands > Peat | place: Sweden: Norrbotten County, Stordalen...
TGCTGCGGGGATGTGCCTACGCTGGAGACGCTCGCGGCGGTCTCCATAATGCGGGACCGCCTGCCCGGCCTTAAGATACGCGTGGTCAACGTGGTCGACCTCATGAAGCTCGAGCCCAAGACCGAGCACCCCCACGGATTGAGCGACGCGGAGTTCGATGACCTTTTCACCAAGGACAAGCCGGTCATCTTCGCCTTCCACGCCTACCCGTGGCTGATCCACCGGCTCACGTACCGCCGCACGAACCATAGCAACATTCACGTGCGCGGCTACAAGGAGGAGGGCACGATAACCACGCCGTTCGACATGACGGTATTGAACGAAATGGACCGCTTCCACTTGGTCATGGATACCATCGACCGCCTGCCGCAAACGGGCGAGAAGGGCATCTACCTGAAGCAGCAGCTCAGGGACAAGCTTGTCGAACACAGGCAATACATCGACAAGTTCGGCCAGGACCTCCCGGAGATCCGGAACTGGAAATGGAGCAGGGGGCCAGAGGCGCCAAACGACAAAGCCCCCGCCTAACGGCACCTGGCGAGGCTTCAAATGCTAGCTCACCCGCGTGACCCGAGGCAAAGAGCGCGCGCCAGCCGGCGTTCACGTCCGCTGGCAGGAGCCGCCGCGGCATTAGGGGGGTATTACCCCATAGACTTCGAAATCCCCTTATGAGACAGTGATTATCGGGGCCCCCCGGCTGGCGCAGCCTACCAGCCGCAAATTGAGGCTGAGGACAGGCCAATAGCCAAACAGCAATCGATCCAATCCATTGAAGAGAAGAATCTTAAGACTTTCGCGGCGTTATCAGGCGGGCTTGAGAAAATGCCTGGATAACGGAGGGGCGCGAAACTCCTCAAGGATGGCGCAGGGTCTGGGGATAGAGGCCGTTTTGCAGGGGCTGGAGACGCTCGACCTCGCCCGGATCCACGGCGAGGCGCTCCTTGCCCTGATGCCCGTGGATGGCGCGAATGCCGCGCGGGACAGGACGGTAAAGCAGGCGAGCATCTTCTTTCTCGATGTGCTCACCCCGATCGAGAGGACCCGGGGCGAGACCCTCAAGAATCTCGCTGAGCTGGAAAAATCGAACGATTCGCTCCGGCAGCTCACGGACGAGCTCACCGCCGCGAACCGGAGCCTCAAGGGCGAGGTCCTCCAAAGGAAATCCGCGGAGCACTCGCTCCGGGAGAGCGAGAAGAGGCAGGCCGGGTTGCTGAAAGAAGCGCGCCAGATGCAGCTCCGGCTGAGGCACCTTTCGCACTTGGTCCTGTCGACGCAGGAGGAGGAGCGCAAGGAGATCAGCCGGGAGCTTCACGACGAGATCGTGCAGACGCTCACGGGAATCAACGTCCAGCTTGCCTCGCTGAAGATTGAATCCGGCGTGAGCAAGGAGACCTTCACAAAGCACATCAGCTACACGCAGCGCCTGGTCGAAAAGTCGGTAAACATCGTCCACAGGTTTGCCCGCGATCTTAGGCCGACCCTCCTTGATGACCTCGGGCTCATTCCGGCGCTTCTCGGATACTTTAAGGCTTTCACGGCGAGGAGCGGGCTGAGGGTGAAATTCGTGGCCTTCGCCGGGGTGGAGGGATTGAGCAATGAAAAGCGCACGGTGCTCTTCAGGGTGGCGCAGGCTGCGCTGATCAATGTTGCTAAGCACGCGCACGCGAGCAGCATCAGTCTGACCATCAAGCGCATGCCCAAGTCGGTCCTCATGGAGATCAAAGACGACGGAATCTCATTCGACGTCCGGCACGCGCTGGATTCGCGAAGGAACAAGCGGCTGGGGCTGATCGGCATGCGAGAGCGCGTCAAAATGGTCGGCGGCGAGTTCGACGTCGAGTCCATGCCCGGTCTTGGCACCACAATCTCCGCGAAGCTTCCATTCAAGGCGCGGTTGGAGCATACAAAAGTATGAAAGCAATCAGGACTCTGCTTGCAGACGACCACACAATCGTTCGCGAGGGGCTGCGCGCATTGCTTCTTGCCGACAGCGGAATCGAGGTCGTCGGTGAGGCCGTGAATGGCCGCGAGGCCGTTGACCTTGCAATGTCGCTTCGTCCCGACGTCGTTGTCATGGACATCGCGATGCCGCAGCTCAACGGCCTCGAGGCCACGAGCAAGATCCGCGCGGCCCTTCCGGGGACGAAGGTGATAATCCTTTCCGCGCACAGTGACGACGCGTACATCGACCGGGTCATCGCCATCGGGGCCTCGGGGTTCCTGATCAAGCAGACCTCGGCGCAGATTCTGGCCAGGGCCATTCACGAGGTGATGGAGGGCAAGACGTTTTACAGCCCCCAGGTCTCGAAGCGCGTGCGCGAGCACTATCAAAGGCCGGAGAAGGCGGGCGGACTGCTGGTCAGGAAGGCCACTGGGCTGACCTCGCGGGAGCTGGAGGTCATACAGCTTGTCGCCGAAGGCCAGGCCAACAAGCAGGTGGCCAACGAGCTTAAGATCAGCATCAAGACCGTCGAGAAACACAGGCAGCATCTGATGGACAAGCTGAACATCCATGACACTGCCGGCCTAACTCGCTACGCGATCGCGCAAGGCATCATCGAGAGCAGCGTCCAGGTCACGATCGTCTGACGCGCCCTGCCGCCGGGGATTGACCCGGGCGTGCGGATGCGCGGCGCGGGCCCTCAGGCGAACGCAATGGCTACTCTGCCGGCGGCCCGCATGGGCTCGAACCATTCAAAGAGGGAGGCGTTCGGCTGGAGGTCTGGATAGGACTCGGCGAGAAGCGCGCGCAGGCTCTCACGGCCCCGCCCGATGCGGCTCTTGACCGTTCCGATGCTGATCCCGAGGGTCCGCGCAATGTCCTCGTAGGACTGGCTCTGCCCGTTGCGCATCTCAAGCACCTGGCGCTGCAGGGTGCCGAGCTTCTCCATGCACACGATGACGAGCTCGGAGAATTCGCGGGACGTCGCGGCCCGCTCGGGTGTCGGGGCATCGCTCGCGACCAAGTCTGAGAAGGTCCCCCGATCGTCGCCCAGCAGGGCGCAGTCGAACGAGTACGTGACGTGCCGGCGGCGCGAGAAATTATGCTTGTGGCGGTTGCGGGACAGGTTGAACGCGATGCGATGCAGCCACGTGGAGAGCGACGATTCGCCCCTGAAGTGGGCCAACCCGCGATGCGCCCGGATGAAGGTGTCCTGGGCGATCTCCTCGGCGTCCGCGTGATTGCGGAGATGTCGGAGCGCTACGGCGAGCATCCTGTTGCGATAGCGCGCAACGATCTCGGTGAACGCCCCCTCGTCCCCGGACTTGAAGTGGCGAACGAGCTCGGCGTCGAGCGCGGCTTCGCTCCTCGAGATGCTCGCTCGGCTATCTTGGTCGGGCGAACCGTCCGGAATCCGCGATTGAGTGTCAAACTGCAGTGCTGGAGCTACCATTGCGGGCGGAACACTACCCTCAAGGCGCCCGGATCGTAATGGGGTGTAGTACTAGCCGGAATGCATGCCGTGGCGGCATGCGTTGAACACCCCATGGTGAGGGGGGACCGGTCGGGGTATCCTCGATTTATGCCGGCCAATCATGCCCCGACAAGCGCGCTCCCCGCAGGCGGGAGCAAGAGAGCCACGGACGGCGACCGTAAGGCCTGGGGAATTTCCTCCTGACCCGGACCGGGCAATGCCGCTCCGGGCAGACAGCCCTGGACGGTCACCTGTCCAAACGAAGATTAGCAAAATGAAAACACACACGCGTATCGCACTGGTACTCGCCCTGACCCTCCCGGTCGCGGCATTCGCCTCCTCATCCACCGATAGCAAGATCGAGGATGCGGCCAAGGCCTCCTACAACTACCGCACGGTCCTTGAGGACCGCGTCACGGTCAAATCCAACGACGGCGTCGTCACGCTCACCGGCATCGTGCAGGACAGCAGTGAGAAGGCGCTGGCAGAAGACACCGTGGAGAACCTCCCCGGCGTCGTCAGCGTCAACAACCGCATCGAGGTCAAGTCCGATTTCCCGGAGCATTCCGACGCCTGGATCGCCTTTAAGATCCACAGCGAACTGCTCCTCAAGGCCAACGTAAGCGCGACGGCGACGAGGGTCGACGTCAAGGACGGGATCGTGACGCTAACCGGAAAGGCCATCAACAACGCCCAGAAGGACCTGACGGAAGCCTACGTGAAGGACATCGACAACGTGAAGGCCGTCAGGAACGAGATGGTTGTGGAAGCCCCCGCAACCGCCAGCGCGACGGTCGGTGAAGTCATCGACGACGCCTCGATCACGTCGGAGGTCAAGTACGCCCTGCTGAGCCACCGCTCGACGAGCGCAATCTCGACCAAGGTCACAACCAACGACTCGGTTGTCGTCATCAGCGGCGTCGCGGGTTCGGACGCGGAGAAGGACCTTGTCACGAAGCTCGCACAGGATGCGCGTGGCGTGAAGTCGGTTGTCAACAACATGACGGTGAAGTCCTGAACAGGGAGTGATCCAACGCGGCCCTGTCCGGGCCGATTTTGAACGAACATTGCGGCCGGCCAATGCCGGCCGCACACATTTTCAAGAATGAAAACCAATATCGGATTAAACGACGAAACCCGCTTGGAGGTGGGCCAGATACTGAACCTGATCCTTGCGGACGAATACGTCCTCTATGCGACCACGCGCGACTACCATTGGAACGTGACGGGGCCTGAATTCCAGAGCCTCCACCTCCAGTTTGAATCGCAGTATGAGGAGCTGGCCGAACGGATCGACGCCGTGGCAGAGCGTGCCAGGGCGATCGGCGTCGGCGCGGAGGGCAACTGGAGCGACCTCACAAAGGCGGCGCGCACCTCGGCCGATCCGGGCGTGGGCCTCTCCTCATCGGAGATGCTCCTGGAGCTTCTGTCCCTCCACGAGGAGATGATAGTTCAGCTGCGCACGGATGGCGAGTCGTGCCTGGAGCGCTACGGAGACGCGGGCACGGCCGACTTCCTGACAGGCCTGATGGAGAAGCACGAAAAGACCGCGTGGATGCTCAGGTCCCAGCTTGAAACCCAGGAGGCGGAGGCTTCCCAGGAACCCGCCCATGACTAGACTCATCTCATTCGTGCTCCTGATTGGGGGAATCATCCTGATCGTCTATGGCATAAGCGCGTCGAATTCGGTCGGCTCGGGCTTCTCCAGGCTCTTCACGGGTTCGCCGACGGACAAGACCATTTGGTTCATGATCGGCGGCTGCATCGCGGCCGTCGTCGGCCTGTCCGGTGTCGTACGCGGGTCAAGGTCGCCCTAAGGCGCAACCCCCGTGCTCGGCTACGCTTTCGCCTTCCTCATCGTCGCGGTCATCGCCGGCATCCTGGGATTCGGGGTGATTGCCGGGACGGCCGCGCTCATCGCCAAGGCCCTGTTTGTTTTGTTTCTGGTCCTCTGCGTCGTCGCATGCTTCGGCGGCAAGAGGGCCTAGGCAAGCGGGCGGGCGTTTGTTTGGCGAGGCTTGGAGCAGTCGTCACGGCCCGCCGCCGAGGCGCCGAGACCGGCTTGCGCCGATTGCAGGCTTGCGGCCGCGGCGAGCCTATTGGCCGCGATGCTGCCCCCGGAGCTTGCGCCGGATCGATATCAATTCCCGCCGGTGCATGGCGGTGGGCTTGGGGTAGGCAGCCTTTAGATCACCGAGCGTATCCAGCAGGATGCGGGAGACAATCAGGCGGGACGTCTCCTTGTCGTCGGCGGGGACAATGTACCAGGGCGCGTGGCGTGTGCTGGTGGCGCCCAGGCAGGCTTCATAGGCCTTCATGTATTCGCGCCAGTATTTCCTTTCGCGGATGTCCGAGAGGCTGAACTTCCAGTTCTTGTCCGGCTCGTCGATGCGCTCGAGGAAGCGCTTACGCTGCTCCTCCTTTGAAAGGTGGAGGAATATCTTGATGATCCGGGTGCCGTTGCGGTGGAGATGGTTCTCCAGGTCAACGATCGAGCGGTACCGCCCCTTCCAAATCGTCTTCCCGTCGAGCAACTCGTCCGGCAGCCCCTGGCTGCGGAGAATCTCCGGATGCACGCGGACGACGAGCACCTCCTCGTAGTAGGAGCGATTAAAGATTCCGATCTGCCCGCGCTCCGGCAGGCGGCAGTTTGTGCGCCAGAGGAAATCATGCTTCAGCTCCTCGGCGCTCGGCTGCCTATAGCTCACGACCTCGCAGCCCTCCGGATTGACCCCCGACATGACGTGGCGGATGACGCCGTCCTTGCCGGCGGCGTCCATCCCCTGAAGAACCAGGAGCAGGGCATAGCGGCCGGACGCGTAGTGGAGCTTTTGCAGCGTGCTCAATCCCTCGATATGCTCTCGCAGGAGTTTCTGGTAGCGCTTCTTCGACTTGCAGATGGGATGCACCGCCGTCGGCCACCCGCTCAGACTGACCTTTCCCTCGGGCGGAACCCGGAAATCCTTCGAGTCGATTTTCATAATGGTAAATTCGGCCGCTGCCGGCCGTGCCTTCACCACGGCCCTTTTCCGAAGCTCATTTCCTTCGAAGCTCCCGCCTTGGCCCAGTCCTGGGCCGCATGGCCGTCGTGCCGGCCCTCCTGTTCATACAGCTCATAAGCGCGCTTGGCGATCAGCGGCTCCAAGTCGGTGCGTTTCACGGGCCTAGCGGGATCGAGGATGCGGTACGTGAGCAGCTTCACGCGGTCATTCAGGAGGAACCATGCCAGCGCATAGCCCCAGACGAACATCGCCCAACCCCAGCCGAGGGGCGTCATGAACAGCCCATAGACCGCTATCAGCGTCGCCGCGATCTGGGTGCCAATCACGGCCATCCACAGGACCCGTGCGGGCCTTATGGACCAGAACGGGCCGCGCGTGCGCGTCAGGAAGATTGTCAGATGTCCCGCCACGGAAAGCTTCAGGTACATCAGGGTCTGGATATGCGCGCGGTCGAGGTGAAAGACCCGCTCACCGAGGAAAAACAAGCCGAAAGCCGAGGCGACCCCGATGACGCCGAGCACCGTGGAGATGCCCAGCACCATGCGCATGTTCCAGGCCTCGGGCTGGTCTTTGTAGTGAACATTGTCATAGGCGATGGACAGGATGGCGCCGTCGTTCAGTAGCGCCAGCATCACGATCATCACCGCCGTCAAGGGGTAGAAGTTGAAGATCAGGATCGCCAGCGTCATGAAGAACAGCACGCGCAGCGTCTCGGCGATGCGGTAGATCGCGTAGCTATTCATCCTCTGGAAGATGCGGCAGCTTTCCTTGATCGCGTCGATGATGACCGCCAGGCCGGGCGTCATCAGCACGATGGCCGCCGCGGCGCGCGCAGCGTCCGTCGCCCCTGAGACGGCGATGCCACAGTCGGCTTTCTTGAGGGCGGGGGCGTCATTCACCCCGTCGCCCGTCATGCCGACGATGTGGCCGCGTTTCTGCAGGACATCGACGATGTGAAACTTGTGCTCGGGGAACACCTGCGCGAAACCATCGGCTTGCTCAATGGAGGCGGCCACCTCGGCGGACTCCTGCCTTTTCGTGTCACCCAGGCTGGCGGCATCGAGTATATTGGCGCCCATCGCCAGCTTTCTCGCGGTTTCCTCTGCAATGGCCAGGGCATCGCCGGTCACCATCTTTACCCTTACGCCCATTGCTCGAGCGGCCGCAATGGTGGCCTTCGCGTCCTCTCGCGGCGGATCAAACAGCGGCAGCACGCCCCTAAACTGCCATTGCCCATCTCCCTCCGCCCGCGCCACGCCAACCGAACGAAAGCCGCGCGCCGCGAATTGGTTGACTGCCTGCTCGACCGCGTTTTTCACATGCGCGGAATTCGCTGACAATGCCATGATCACCTGCGGCGCACCCTTCGTCACCCTGAACGTATGTCCATCTTTGGATTTCACGGTGGCCTCGGTGCGCTTGTGCACCGGGTCGAACGGCTGGAAATGAAGCACTTCAAATTGCCGTAACTCATCCTTGTTTGTCAGGCCGCCGATTACGGCCAGATCAATCGTGTCGTTATTGTCCGCGCGCGACGCCAGAGCGCCATCGAGGATGACTTGGTCGGCAGGGATATTGTTTACGCCGAACGGATCGCCCAGCGTCAGCTTGTTCTGGGTCAGGGTGCCTGTCTTGTCCGCGCACAGAACGTCCACGCCTGCCAATTCCTCGATGGCCACCAATCGGCTCACGATCGCCTGTTTCTTCGCCAGTTGGCGCGCGCCGACAGCCATCGTGACCGAGAGAACCGTCGGCATCGCCACGGGAATCGCGGCAACGGTCAAAACCAAGGCAAACTGCAGCGTCGTGAGGACCGGGTCGCCGCGGTAGATTGCGAAGGCGATGATCACCGCCACCAGGGCCACCGCGAGGATGATCAGGTAATTGCCGATCCTTAGGACCGCCTTTTGGAAGTGACTGATGGTGTGCGCCTCCTGCACCAACTGCGCCGTCTTCCCAAAGTAGGTTTTTTCGCCGGTGGCGTAGACCAATGCGCCAATTTCGCCCTGGCGGACGATCGAGCCGGAGAACACCGCGTCGCCCGGTTTGCGCTCCGCAGGCAGCGATTCTCCCGTCAGCGCGGATTGGTCGACCTCCACCGGGTCGCCGTCGAGAAGTCGCGCATCCGCCGGCACAATGTCGCCCAGGCGCATGCGGATGACATCGCCTGGCACGAGTTCACGCGCCGCGGGGGTGACCCATTTCCCATCCCTTTTCACCCGGGCCTTGATCGCAAGCTTGGCTTTGAGGGCGGCGATGGCATTGCCCGCCTCGCGCTCCTCCCAGAATCCGACCACGGCGTTGGCCAGCAGCAAGAGAAGAATGATGGAGAAGTCCGGCCAGTGCCGGACCACGCCCGACAGGACGACCGCAATCTCGATCATCCACGGGATGGGCCCCCAAAAATAGCTGAGGAATTTTATGAGGGGATTGGCCTTCTTTTCTTCAATCTCGTTGGCCCCATATTGGGCCAGACGTTTCTGCGCTTCGGCCTGACTGAGTCCCTCCGGCGACGACCCCAATTCCCTCTCCACCTCGGACAGCGGCAGCGTCTTCAAGTCTGGCTTCGCATCCGGTCTCGACCCCGGCGCCATGGGCTGGATGGCATTCGGCTTCATGTTCGCACTCTAGCGGGTCCTTGGCACACACCAAGCTTCGCGGGCTGATGGAAGCCCGCGCCAGGGGTTCATGTCCCTTCGATGGCGGCAGTGAGCCCGCCAGGGCGGGCAGCCGGGTCGCAGCCGGTTCATTGATGTAGGGCTTGCCGAGCCACCGGGTTGCTGGCCCCGTGGCCCCGCTAGGCCACCGGGCGGCGGCCGTGCGATTTGCGCCGGAGCGCCTGGGTCAGCGCTGCCATAGTATGCGGTCGTCCTCCAGGGGCACAGCCACGCCGGCGCGCTGAGGGATCATTCGAGCCGTGAAGTCGCCCGCGGGGCGTGTCGCGGGTACGGTGGCCTGATAAACGCAGCGGCCGGACGCGTCGGACGGCGTTCGCGCGCGCCCCATGTCCACCCGTGCGGGGTCGCCGCCGCGGACTCCGTCGGCATAGAGCTCCACTCGCACGGCGCCCGGGTCGAGGCCGTTCAGGAAGACGTCAACTTCAACCGCGTGGTGATCCGCGTGGGTTTCGACCCTCAGGCCTCCGAATCGCAGCGAACCCCACTGCCTGTCCACCGCCTGCTGCCAGTCTACCAACTGGCGGCCCGGCGCGCCCTTGTTCGCCGCGCGCTCGCGGTAGGCGGCGGCAGCCGGAAGATAGTGCCGCTCGGTGTATTGGCAAACCGAGCGGCTCGCGGCGAACGCGGGCGTCAATTTCGCCATGCTTTCCCGAATTCTCGTCACCCATGCCGCGGGTATGCCCTTCTCGTTGCGCGCATAGAACTCAGGGATCACCTCCTGCTCGAGGCGCTCATACAGCGCCTCGGCCTCGGCGGCATCCCAGGAGGGATCATCGCCGTGCTCCCAGCCGTCACCCAGGGCCCAGCCGACCTGCGGATTGTAGGCCTCGGCCCACCAGCCGTCCAACTCGGAGAGGTTGATGCCGCCGTTGACAAGCACCTTCATGACGCTCGTTCCGCAGGCTTCCCACGGCCGCCGGGGTGTGTTGATCCAAACGTCAACCCCCTGCACCAGGCGCTCGGCCAGCAGCATGTCGTAGTCGGACAGGAAGACCACAGGCGGTCTCGCGTCATTGTGCCGGATGAAACGCGTCCATTCCTGAATGAGGGCCTGCCCGGCCCTGTCGGCGGGATGCGCCTTGCCCGCAAGAATGAGCTGTGCCGGGCGCTTGGGGTTCTTGAGGATACGGACAAGGCGGTCGGGATCGTGCAGCAGCAGGTTTGGCCTTTTGTATGTCGCAAAACGGCGCGCGAAGCCGAGGGTGAGGATCCCGGGATCCAGCCGCGCTTGGGTCCGGGCGATCACCTCGGGTCCCGCTCCGGCGACGACCATCTGATGGCCCAGCCTCTCGCGGGCATATTCCACCAGGGATTTTCTGCTCACGGCGCGCATCGCCCAGAGCTTCTCGTCGGAAACCTTGCGCAGGTCCGCCTCCAGGGTCGTCGAAGTCCCCAACCACCGTCCCTTGCCGCAGGCCTCGGTCCAAAGGCTGTCCGATGCGGCCGAGTCCCAGGTCGGCATGTGCACGCCGTTGGTCACGTGGCCGACCGGCACATCGTTCTCCGGCCAACGGGGAAAGAGGGGCGCAAAGATGTGGCGGCTGACCCGGCCATGCAGTTGGCTGACCCCGTTGACCGCGCAGCTCCCGCGGACCGCCAGGTAGGCCATGTTGAAGGGCTCGTTCGCGTCGTCGGGATTCTGGCGTCCCAACGCGAGCAGATCGCGCAGCGAAATCCCAAGGTCGGCCTGTGCGTACCGTCCCAGGTACTGCTCCATCAGGGCGGGGGAGAAGAGGTCGAATCCGGCCGCGACGGCCGTGTGGGTGGTGAAAAGATTGCCTGCGCGGGTGGCCGCCAGGGAGACGGCGAAGGGCTGCCCGGTCTCAGCCATGAAGGCACGGGTGCGCTCCAGCAGGGCGAAGGCGGCATGCCCCTCGTTGAGATGGCAGACGTCCGGCTTGATCCCGAGCGCGGTTAGCAGCCGCCACCCGCCGATTCCGAGCACCATCTCCTGCGTCAGGCGCAGTTCCGGGCCGCCGCCATAGAGCTCGGCGGTGATTCCCCGGAGCATCGGAACGTTGGCCGCGTCGTTGGTGTCGAGCAGGTAGAGCTTTGTCCTGCCAACCTGGACCTGCCAGGCCCGCGCCCACACGGAATATCCGGGCAGCGCGATCTCCAGGCGCAGTCTTTCGCCGTTCGGCTGGCGCACCGGCGACACCGGCAGCTGCCCGGGATCGTTGTAGGGATAAAGCGCCTGTTGGGCCCCGTCCCTGTCAATTACCTGACGGAAATAGCCCTGCTGGTAGAGAAGCCCGACGCCCACCACGGGTACCCCAAGGTCGCTGGCGGCCTTGAGCTGGTCGCCGGCCACGTTGCCGAGGCCGCCCGAGTAAATGGGCAGGGCCTCGCTCAGCATGAACTCCATGCAGAAATAGGCGACGCAGGTGAGGGGGGACTGGGGATACTTCAGTTCGAACCAGTGGGGAGTGGAGGCGAACCTGCGCTTGGCCTGCATGAGGTCGTCGAGCAGCCGGTTGAACTCCGGGTCGGCCAGGGCGGCCGCAAGTCTCTCGCGCGACACGGTCTGGAGCACGACGCTCGGATGGCAGGTGCGCGACCAGATGTCCGGATCGAGCCGCCGCCACAATTCATCCGAGAAGTGGTTCCACGACCAGCGCAGGTCCATGGCCAGCTCCGTAAGGGCCTCGAGGCCGCGCGGCTGGGCGTGTTGGGAAGGATTTGGCGTAACGGGTGTGCTCATGAATGGTCGTGGATGGGCGGCCCGGCTCAGTTTGGATCCCCCTCGTTGCTCCACGCGGCCTCGGCCTCATCATCGGGCTCCTGCGCCGTGGGGGCCGCAGGCGGGCCGCGATCGGGCGCCGGGCCGCCGGCCGGCGCCTCCGTGACGAGAACCTGCGCCTCGTCGATTATCCTGCGCAGGTGCGAGTCCCCGAGGAAGCTCTCGGCGTATATCTTGTAGATGGGCTCCGTGCCCGACGGACGCGCGGCGAACCAGCCGTTCAGGGTCACCACCTTTATCCCACCGATGGGGGCGTCGTTGCCCGGCGCCCGGGTGAGGACGGCCCGCACGCTTTCACCGGCCAGCACCGCGAGCTTGGTCCCGTCCCGGGAGAGCTTCGAGAGCGCGGCCGTCACGGCCGGCGTCGCGGGCGCGTCCACGCGGTCAAAGAACGGCTCGCCGAATTCGCGCGTGAGCGAGCCGTAGACCTCGCCCGGATCCAGGCCGGTCCGGGCCATGATCTCCGCGGCAAGCAGGCACGGGATGAACCCGTCCTTGTCCGTCGTCCAGACGCCGCCGTTTGTCCGCAGAAACGACGCGCCCGCGCTTTCCTCCCCGCCAAAGCCCAGCGAGCCGTCGAGCAGCCCGTCGACGAACCATTTGAACCCGACCGGCACCTCGTAAAGCTTGCGGCCGAGCTTCGCCGTGACGCGATCGATCATCGCGCTGCTCACCACGGTCTTCCCGACCGCCGCTGCCGCGCCCCAGGCCGGGCGGCTCTGGAACAGCTGGTGAACGGCGACGGCGAGGAAGTGGTTGGGCGGCATCAGTCCCGCGCTCCGCGTGACTATCCCGTGCCGGTCGTGGTCCGTGTCGCAGGCGAACGAGAGGTCGAAGCGGTCCTTCATGCCGACGAGCCGCCTCATCGCGTATGGCGAGGACGGGTCCATCCGGATCTGGCCGTCCCAATCAACGGTCATGAAGGCGAAGGTGGGATCAACCGCCTCGCTGACGACGGCCATGTCCAGCCCGTAATGCTCCGCAATCCTCGCCCAGTAGTGGACGCCGGCGCCCCCGAGGGGATCTACGCCGAGGCGGATCTTGGCTGCGCGAATGACGTCCATGGCGACGGCGTTTCCGAGGTCGCCGATGTAGGCCGCGGCATAGTCGCGCCTGTGCGTCGTCGGCGCGCGCAGGGCCCGCTCGTGGGGGATGCGCTTGACGCCATCGAGGCCCGCCTCGATCAGGGCGTTGGCATTGGCTTCGATCCAGCCGGTGACTGCGGCCTCCGCGGGCCCCCCCGTTGGGGGATTGTATTTCAGTCCGCCGTCGTGCGGAGGATTATGGGAGGGCGTTATGACGATGCCGTCGGCGAGCGCGCCCTTTCGGCCTCGGTTGTAGCCCAGGATCGCATGGGAGATCACCGGCGTCGGCGTGTACTCGTCACCCTCGGCTATCACCACGTCGACCCCGTTTGCCGCCAGCACCTCAAGCGCCGTGGCGCGGGCCGGGACGGACAGGGCGTGCGTGTCGATGCCGAGGAACAGCGGGCCGCCGATGGCTTGGCGCTCCCGGTACCGGCAGATGGCCTGGGTGATCGCGAGTATGTGGAACTCGTTGAAGGACAGATCGAAAGACGAGCCGCGGTGCCCGGAGGTGCCGAAGGCCACGCGCTGCGCGGGCACGGTCGGGTCGGGCACGCCGGTGTAGTAGGCGGTGATGAGCCGCGGGACATTGACAAGCATCCCGGGCTGCGCCGGCTTTCCCGCAAGGGGGCTGACCTTCACGGGATCTCCTTTGGCGCCGGCGTTTCCAGCTGCGCAATCTTTGCCAGGCGGCGCCGATGGCGCTCTTCGCCGCTGTAGCGCGCCCCGAGAAAGGCCTGGAGCAGCTCCCAAGCTGCGGCGTGGCCGACGACCAGGCCGCCCATGCATATGATGTTCAGGTCGTCGTCCTCGACCCCCTGGCGGGCGGAGAATGTCTCATGGATGAGGCAGGCGCGGGCGCCATCCACCTTGTTTGCCGCCAGGCAGGCGCCGACGCCGCTGCCGCAGATGGCGACCCCGCGGTCCAGGCCGCCCTGCGCGACGGCAAGCGCCAGCGGGATCACAAAGTCAGGATAGTCGTCCTGCGGCTGCGCCTGCCGGTCTCCGAAGTCGACCACGCGGTAGCCGCCCTCGCGCAGCTTCGCGGCCAGATGCTGCTTGAGCTCGAAGCCGCCGTGGTCGGAGGCGATCCCAATCGCCTTCGGCGTTGGCCCCTCTTCCTCCTTTGAGCCTTGCATGGGTCGATGTCGCCGCGGCGGAACCGCTAGGTGTTGGCTTCCGCGGCGGCCGAGTACCTTCCCTGGACGGCGAGTGCGTTGCACCTGGCCCGGTGGAGGAGGGCCGCCTGGGCGGCCCGCACCTTGGAGAGGCGCCCCATCCAGGTTTTCATGGCCAGGTTCTGAAGCGCGCGGCCGAACGAGAAGCTCAGTCTCCAGGGGCCGCCGGCCTGGCATATTGCGTTCAACCGCTCGGTGGCCTCCACGCCGTCCTGCCCGCCCGACAGAAAGACGATCCCGGGGACCCCCGAAGGCACCGCCAGGCGCAGGCAGCGCAATGTGGCCTGTGCGACCTCCGCGGCATCGACCTGCCTGGGACAGTCCTTTCCCGGCAGCACCATGCCCGTCTTCAGAAGCATGTGCTCAAGCACGACGCGCTGCTCAAGGAGGGCGGCAAACACGGATTTGAGCGTGGCTGCGGTGACCTCCTCGCACCGCGCGATGGTGTGGCTGCCGTCCATCAGGACCTCCGGCTCCACAATCGGCACCAGCCCGGCCTCCTGGCTGAGCGCCGCGAAGAGCGCTAGAGCGTGCGCATTTGCGCTTATGCAGGCCGAAGATGGCATGTGGTCGCCGACCGCGAACACGGCGCGCCACTTCGTGAAGCGCGCGCCGAGGTCGTGGTATGACGCCAGCCTTTCGCGCAGGCCGTCGAGCCCGAGGGTGAACTTCTCGCCGGCGAAGCCCGGCAGCGCCTCGGTTCCCTTGTCCACCTTGATGCCGGGGACCATCGCCATGCCGGTGAGGGCGCCCGCGGCGGACGAGCTGCCGATGCGCTGGCCGATCGTCTCGTCAAACAGGATAACGCCGCTGATGAACTCGGCCAGGCCCTCGGTCGTGAACAGGATCGTGCGGTAGGCCAGACGGCTCTCGGCCGTTGACGCGATGCTGAGCGCCGCGAACCGCTTCCCGATTGTCCCAAGGCTCTCATCCGCGGCGAGGATGCCCTTGCCCGGCGTCAAAAGCTGGGCGACCACGGATTCGATTGTTGGCGCAGCCATGGCGCGTGCCTCGCTCCCTATGCCAGCTTGACCACCATTTTGCCGAGGTTTCTGCCGCGGAACAGGCCGATGAAGGAGGGCACCGCCTGCTCGATTCCATCCGCCACGGTTTCCTTGTTCCTGAGCTTGCCGGAGCGGATGAGGCCGCCCACCTCGCCTTCAAACTCGGGGCGCAGGTCCAGCCAGTCGCCGACGATCAGGCCCTTCATCGTCAGCCGCTTGGTGATCATGTTGAAGAGGTTGGAGGGGCCGGGCCTCGGCTTTTTGTCATTGTAGCCCGAGATGCTGCCGCAGGCGATGATCCGGCCGTGCACGCGCAGGACCGATAGTGCCGCCTCAAGCGTCTTTCCCCCGACATTGTCGAAATAAACGTCGATGCCCTCCGGCGCCTCGATGCTCAGCTGCTCGGCCACCGGGCCGACCTTGTAGCTGAATGCAATGTCGAAGCCGCATTCATCGCGCAGGAAATCGACCTTCTCGAGCGAGCGCGTTGAGCCGATGACGCGGCAGCCGCGCAATTTCGCGAGTTGTCCCGCCACGCTCCCGACAGCGCCTGCGGCTCCGGAGATGTAAACAACATCGCCGGACTTCACCTCTGCCAGCCTTAGGCCCACCCACGCGGTCATGCCCGTCATCCCGAGGGCGCCGAGGTAGGCCGAAAGCGGCTGCACGTCGCGATTCACTCGGCGCAGCTCGCCAGGCGAGGCGATGAAGCACTCCCTCCATCCAAGATTGGATGAAACGGCGTCTCCGGGGTTGAATTCGCCCGAGGCCGACTCGACGACCTCGCCGATCGCCCGGCCCTCGAGCGCCTTGCCCAGTTCAAACGGCTGAATGTACGATTCTGCGTCGTTCATGCGGCCGCGCATGTAGGGGTCCACGGACATGAAGAGGTTGCGCACCAGCACCTGCTGGTCGCGCAGCGGCGCCAGCTCCACCTGCGCAAGCGTGAAGTTTGCGGCGGTTGGGACCCCCTGCGGGCGTGAGGCGAGGCGAACCTCGCGACTAGTGATGCCCGTCATGGCTGTTTCGCTGGGGGCGGACGCGGCTTGGCCCGCCGGCTCATCCGGCGAGGCTCTTCGCCGCCCGGTCCCCGGCGGACGCCTTCGCGACGCCCATGTTCACGGTCCGCTCAATGTCAGCCTTGGTGAGGTTCACAAATACCGTGGAGTCCTCGTAGCTGATCCGATCGACCCTTTCGGGCGGGATCCGGACCTCCTTGCACGAGATCCAGCTGCCGGCGTCGACGACCAGTTCGCTGATTGCCCAGCTCCTGTCGTCGATGAGGAATCCGTTCACGTGTCCGATCGCCCCGTCGGTCGCATGGACGGCGTAGCCCTTGACCGCCTTCGCGCTCCGCAGGTGCTTGTCGGCCCGATGGTGATGCCGGCGATAGTCCCTGTCCATCTCGGCGGCAGGGGGATGCATGACCATCGGGAAGCTGCCCGCGCCCCACATCGCGTCGCCGTTCCAGTACGCCGGCCAGCCGTAGTAGCGGTAATACTCCAACTCGTACTGGCGGGAAACGGGAGCGTGTGACGCGATCGGCGGGCTCTTCTCGATCTGCGCCTTGCGCAGGTTAATGTGCAGCGTGCTCCCGGGCTCGTCCCACTTCCCGAAGGCGTGGGGGGAGAGAAGGACCAAGCGTTCCTTGAGCCACGAGCCGGTGTTAACAACCAGGTAACGGATCACCCAGCTTTTGTCGTCGAAGTAAAAGTCCTTCGCGTGCCCGATGTCTCCATCCTGCGCCGCGAGCTTGCAGCCATAGAGTGCCTTGATGTTCAGTTGCATAAAGCGTCTTTCTATTTCCGTTTCCGTGCCGGCCTGACGGGACCTCTCGCGGGGCTGAGGGGCTGCCGGGGTTTTGGCGGCGCAAGAGCCGCGCGGACCTCGCCGGCCTGGGGCCCGTTCATATGCCTGTGGAGCCGGCGGTGCGAGCAGTGCCCGGGAATGTTCGCTTTAAAGCACGCGGTTGCCTCGAGCCAGTTGTCGAGATCGTGGCCCGGCATGCGCCCGCTCTGCTCGTAGAGGTGATAGGCATAGCAGCGAATATCGTCTTCGCACGGCATCGGAATGAATGAGGGAGAGGACTTGGTCTTCATTGAAAACTTTGCATTTGCCGAATGAGCGGCGGAGATTCTGCCCCGCTCTGAACGCCTTCTGATAGTAGGCCAGGCGGCCGCGCGGCGGTATGGGGTGTTACCCCCGTCAAAGACCCAGGGCGGCGCCGTGGCTGTGCCGGCCGGGGCCATGCCGCGCAGCCGCTGCCGCGGCCCGGCGACACGACGGCACCGGTGGGTAATACCCCATGTTCCTTGCCCGAACCGCGGGGTATCCTCTCCGTGATTGGCTCTCGCTACTGAGCAACCGCGCAGCTCGGCGGAGACCAGGGTTCAGTCACATAAGGCAAACTCCATCATCCATGGGCACAGAGAATGAAGGTTCGACCAGAACCGAGGCAATCATCGCCATTGGCGTGACGAAGTGGTTTGGCGAGGGCGAAACCAGGGTCATCGCCGTGAATGACGTCGAGCTTGTGGCGCACTTTGGCGAGATGCTGTTCATTGTCGGCCCCTCGGGCAGCGGCAAGACCACGCTCCTGAGCATGCTTTCCGGCATCCTTCGTCCCAACTCGGGCAGGGTCATGGTCAAGGGGGCCGACATCTGGACGCTCAACAATGACCAGCTTGCCGACTTCCGCCTGAATACGGTCGGGTTCGTATTCCAGGACTACCATCTGTTTCCGCGGCTTACCACGGCCGAGAATGTGGCGATACCGCTGATCCTGAAGCAGCGCGACTGGAACGAATCGATCAACGAGGCGCGAAAATACCTTGGGATCGTCGGCCTAGAGAAACGGAGCGAGATACTGCCGGTGAAGCTCTCTGGCGGCGAACAGCAGCGCGTGGCGATTGCCCGTGCCATCGTCGGCGGCCCGCAGATCCTGATTCTTGACGAGCCGACCGCCTCCCTAGACGGCGATACCGGCAGAACAATCATCTCGTTCGTGAAGGAACAGATCCTCAACGAGAACCGCTGCATCCTGATCGTCACTCATGATGCGCGCATAAACGAATATGCGGACCGGATCCTTCATATGGAGGACGGGCATCTCTCCGCGTCAGACAAAGGCACTGAATGAGCGCAACCGAACCAAGTTCCGAAGAAAAGGCAGCCAATCCTGGGCCTGGAGGCACTGCAGCCAAGCCGACGCCGGAGGCCGCCGCGGCCGAGCCGAAGCCTCAAGCCAAGCCAGCCGCGCCCGAAGCCAAAGCGGCCGGCCCCAGCCCGGAGGCCAAGGCTGCTGAGCCCGCCAAGCATGACGCGGAGGCGAACGAGTCCAAGCCAGAGCCCAAGGCAGCCAAGCCCACGGCGGACCCCAAGGCTCTTGAGCTTGCCAAGCCCGACGCCAAGGCCGCCGAGCCCAAGCCGAATGCCAAGGGCGCCGAGCCTCAAAAAACTGACGCGAGCGCCGCCAAGCCCAAGTTTGAAGCCAGGAACAAGATCGTCTTCAGCCTATCGATACTGGGCGTCCTGGCAGCGCTTGTCGCAGCTTACCTCTTCGGAAGGGAGAGGAAGACCCAGCCCCCGGTGTTCCCTCCGGCCAGCAGCCCGTATGAATCGGCAATCTATGCCAACGGCATCATCGAGAGCGACCAGTCGAGCGGCTCAAACATCAATATCTACCCGGAAGTCTCGGGCCCGATAACCAATGTGTTCGTGCATGAGGGCCAAGAGGTTTCGGCCGGGACGCCGCTCTTGACCATCGACGAGTCCATACAGAAGGCGACCACTGAGCAGCTGCGCCTGCAGTCGGAGGCGGCGCTGGCGCTCCTAAACGAGCTCAAGGCGGAGCCAAGAGCCGAAACGCTGGCGATTGCCGAGGCGCAAGTGGGCCTGGCCGAATCCAATCTGAAGGCGGCTAGCGACCAGTACGACAAGGACCGTGCTTCGTACGACATCGACCCGAAATCGATCAGCAAGGACGTGCTGGACACGGCGAATGACGCCGTGAAACAGGCGGACTCCGCGCTGGACGTGGCGCGAAAGCAATATGAGCTGACCAAGGCCGGTGCGTGGAGTTACGACATTGCCAACCAGGAGAAGCAGTACGTCGCGCTGCAGCAGGCCTACGAGGCGGCCAATGCCCTGCTGGTAAAATTCTCGATCAAAGCGCCCATCGACGGGGTCGTGCTGTCGGTCTATGCCGCGGTCGGCAGCTATGTGTCGTCGCAAGGGGCCTTTGATCCATACACGCAGGCTTTCGACCAGGTCGTGATAATGGGGCCGCCCCAGGAATACATGGCCGTTCGCGCCTACGTCGACGAGATACTCATCTCACGGCTGCCGTCCAAGTGGCATATTCGCGCGCAGATGTCGATCACCGGATCCAACGTCAAGGTGCCGCTGGAGTTCGTCCGGGTGCAGCCCTATGTCTCGCCCAAGATCGAGCTGTCTGATGAGCGCCAGGAGAGGGTCGACCTGCGGGTGCTCCCAGTGATTTTCCGGTTTCAGAAACAGGATCTAGCGGTCTATCCCGGCCAGCTTGTGGATGTCTACATCGGACAGCAGTAAAGTCACACCCAAGGCGGCGAATGCTATGAATGCCATTCGATCATCAGTCCAGCGGGGCGCCGGCATCGTCGTCATCGCGGCGATGCTCGGCGCCTGTGCGGTGGGCCCCGATTTTGTCCGGCCGGTGGCGCCCGATGCGGGCGGCTACACCCGCGAGCCGCTTCCGGCCGCCACGGCCCTAGCCGACGGCCAAGCGCAGCAGTTTGCGCCAGGCGGCTCCCTCAATGCCGACTGGTGGAGGCTCTTCAAGTCTGCGCAGCTGAACGCCGTGGTCGCGCAGGCGATCGCCAATAATCCAACCCTTCAGGCGTCCGAGGCCAGCTTGCGCCAAAGTCAGGACAACGTGCGCGCCGGCTATGGCGTGTTCTTCCCGCGTGTCGACGCAGGGGCGAACGCCACCCGAGAGCGCACGGCGCCGCTGCA
>Ga0224555_1002691_pt1 | contig 20090 bp, 18 predicted proteins | sample 714S23034metaG_FD_180687 | JGI IMG/M metagenome (GOLD analysis project Ga0224555, IMG submission 180687) | Peat soil microbial communities from Stordalen Mire, Sweden - 717 S2 30-34 | ecosystem: Environmental > Terrestrial > Soil > Wetlands > Peat | place: Sweden: Norrbotten County, Stordalen...
CAGCAGCAGATGCCCCTTCAAATTCGCCGCCGAGTTCACCACTGAAAAGTTCTTGTACCCATCGGGAAAATCCGCCGGCTCGCTCATGTAGCGCTCCGTATAGATGGAGTCGTAGTTGCGCCAGTCCGTCACCGGCGCCACCGCTACCCCCGCGCGGAAGCGATCTGAATGCGTCATCGCATAAAACGTAAATGTCCCGCCCCAGCTCCATCCCCACCACCCCAGCCGCTTCGCATCCGGTTGCGGATACTTCTTGAGCACCGCGTCCACCACCGTCAGCTGATCTTCCAACTGCACCGGCCCGAAGTTGTGATACGCCGCCTGCGCGAAGGCGCGTCCGCGCTTGCCGGTCCCACGGTTGTCAGCGTGCAACACCGCAAATCCATGCTCCGCCAGCAGCTCGTCAAACAGCAGGCTGTCGCTCCACTTGTCGACCACCGTCATCGGCCCCGGTCCGCCATACGGATTCACAATCAGCGGCACACTCGCAGCGCTCGCAACCCCGGCCGGCAGCAGCAAGGTCGCATACAGCGTCTCGCCGTCGTGCGCCTTCACCTCAAGCTGCTGCGGCGTCTGTAACTGGTATTCGTTCAGCGACGGCCCGGTCCAGAACACATTGCACTTTCCCGCCGCCTGGCACAGTCGCAGCGTCGGGGGCTCCATGCGCGCCGATTTCCTGTCGACAAACGCAAATCCGCCCGGCGCAACGTTTCCCTCATGTGTACCCGGCCCCACGCTCAGCTGTTTGCGTTCGCCATCAAAACTCACCTGCCACAACTGTTGCCCCAGCGGGTTGCCCTCGTTCGACTCAAACTCGATCTTCCGCTGCGCAACATCGACGCCCAGTACGTTCCCCACCTCAAAGTCGCCCTCGGTCAGTTGCCGCTCCAGTTTCGCAGTGGCCGCTGCGGGATTGCCCTGGTCGTAGCTGTAGAGATAGAGATGGTTGTGGCCGTCCGCCCAATCGGTCAGAACAATCGCGCCCGAGTCCACCGCAACGTCGTAAGCCTCATCGATAAACTTGTCGTCGCTCAGTTGCAGCACCGCGTGCGCCTGTCCCGTCGTCGCGTCCGCAAAATAAATGTCCCTGTGCTTGTGATCGCGCGTGAGCGTCTCAACCCAAACCGTCTTTGGATTCACCCATCCGAAGCGCGGAATGTAATCCTGCCCCGCATGAATCGGCAGCCTGATCCACACCGTCTTGCCGCCCCGCGCGCCCACCACTCCCACGCGCACATCGGGGTTCGCGTCGCCCGGCTGCGGATAGTGCTGAAAGTCCACGGCCGCATGCGTCGGAATCCAATCCGTGATCGGATATTGCGGCACGTCGGTTTCATCCATGCGTAAGAAGGCCACGCTCTTCGAGTCGGGCGACCAGAAGTAATTACTTCTGACATCGAGCTCTTCCTCGTAAACCCAATCCACCTCGCCATTCATCGTCGTCGGGTTGGGCGCGGCGGCAACCGCAAGCGGAGGCAACTCGGATTCCCGCAGCCTCAACACGAAAAGTCCATGGTCGCGCACATACGAGATGAACTCGCCGTTGGGCGAAAACTTTGGATCGTCTCCCGATGCTGTTCCCGTAAACCCAACCTGCAGCCCTGTGCCGTTGCGCAGATCGTAGAGCCACAGCCGTCCATCCGAGTCGAACAACAAGTGCAGCGAGTCCGGCGCCCACAGATAACTGGCCATCTTGTAGCGGTCGCGGTGATCGCGATCCTTCTCTGAATCGTTCGCACCTGACAGCGCAGCCAGCTTCACGCGGCTCACCAGCACACGGGGCTTCGCCGTCGCTGGATCCACGTCCATCAGTTCGCCGCCGTCGAGGTAGGTTAGATGCCCGCCGTCCGGGGACCAGCGAAGATCCTCCGGTGGGCTTCCGGCCGGCGAGCCATGAGCGTAGATCGCCTCAACCGTGAGCGCCTTCTGCGCATCCTGAGCGGCGAAAGGCAGCTTGCAAGCGAAAGCGCGGCAAGTGCCGAAATCCTGAGAACAGATGCGCGTTTCAAAGAACACTCCTCTTGTGAGGACCGCCCAACCCGTAGGTGCCGGCTGCGCTCGCGAAGGCAGGGCTTCCACCGAGAAGTGTAAACCAATGTGAACCTGGGTTTGCAGACCGGGGTCTCAAGGTATAGGTTGGGGGTCATGCACTGGGCAACTCCTGAAGAACGACGCAATCTGGGCCAGGCGCGGCGCAAGCAGGTCGGCCGCCAGCAACACGACGCATTCAACCCCAAGGCTCGCAAGACATCGCCTCTCGATCTTCTCGCCCGCTCCATGCACGGCCGCGTTCCCGCGCTCATCAAGCTGAAGTATGAGTTGATGGCCGCGTCGCCCTTCGGCTACTTTCGTGGCGCCGTCCCGGTCATGGCTGCCGATCTGGCCCTGCTGCCGAATACCGGCATCGTCTCTCAGCTCTGCGGCGACGCGCACGTGCGCAACCTCGGCGCCTTTGCCGCGCCCGACGGCCGCCTCGTTTTTGACATCAACGACTTCGACGAAACCATCCGCAGTCCCTTCGAGTGGGATCTCAAGCGCATGGCATCTTCTGTAACGCTTGCCGGCCGCGGCGCCGGCCACAAAGACTCCGCGGCGCGAGCGGCAGTGGAGCACTTCATTGAGCACTATGCCGCGCAGATGCACGCCTTTGCCCGCATGGCCCTGATCGAGATAGGCCGCCACCAGGTGCACCGCATGGGCCAGGTCACGCCCATTCACGACGCTTTGCTAAAGGCCGAGCGAGCCATGCCCCAGCACACTCTCGATCAACTCACCGAGCCGGTTTCCACCAAGTCCGGAACCACGCGCCGCTTCAAAGAAATTAAGCCCATGCTCACTCGCGTCACTGCCGCGCAGGCCGCCGCCGTGCTGGCCTCACTCGGTCCATACCGCGAGATGCTCGAACCCCAGAGGCAGCACCTTCTGTCTTTCTACCGCCCCATCGACGTAGCCTTCAAAGTCGTCGGCACCGGCTCCGTCGGCCTGCGCGACTATTGCGTCTACCTTGAAGGCAACGGCCCTGAAGATCCGCTCTTCCTGCAGATCAAGGAGGAGCCGGCCTCCGGCTACGCGCCCTACCTGCCCGACGCGCACCCAAATCACCACAATGGCCAGCGCGTTGCCGAGGGCCAGCGCGCCATGCAGATACAGTCCGACCCATTCCTCGGCTGGACCCACATCGGCGGCCGCCAGTATCTCGTTCGCCAGCTCAACGACCACAAGGGCTCCATCAATCTTGAAGACCTTGCCGGCGGCGCCCTGATGGCATTTGCTGAAGTCTGCGGCGAGTTGCTCGCGCGCGGCCACGCCCGCTCCGGCGACCCGCAAGTCATTGCCGGCTATCTTGGCAGCGGAGACGGCTGCGCCGAGGCCCTCGGCAAATTCGGCGCACTCTACGCCGACCAGACCGAAAAAGACTGGGAAGACCTATGCCGTGCACAAAAGAAGCAAACCAAGTCCAAAGCAGCAAAGAAGTCGTAGGCCCGTCGCGGCCCAAACAGGAGACTCAAATGAATCGCCGAACCTTCACCCAAACCCTCGCCGCCGCCGCCGGGCTCCCCATCCTCTCCAGACTCTCCGCCGAAACTCCCGAATCCCAGGCTCCGGCCCAAGCTCCACCCTTCCCGCTCTCCGTCATGCTGTGGACCGTCTTCACCGGCCTGCCCTTTGAAGACCGCCTCGCCAAAGTTGCCGAAGCCGGCTACACCAACGTCGAGCTGGTCGGCGACGAGTACCGAAATTGGAGCGCGGCAGATTTTGCCAACGCGAATGCGGCGCGCAAGCGCCTGGGCATTCATTTCGATGCAACGGCGGGCATGGAACATGCCGGGCACGCGCATGGCCTCGCCGATCCAACCCACCGCGACGCCTTCCTCGCCGAACTCCCTCAGGCCCTCACGCCCATGGAGACCCTCAGCATCCCCGCAATGATCGTGCTCTCCGGCAACGTGGTCCCCGGCCTCACCCGCGAAGCCCAGCATCAAAGCTGTATCGATTCGCTCAAGCGCGCCGCGGAAATCATTGACGGCAAACAGATCGACGGCCAGCCCGTTCGCCTGCTGCTTGAGTGCATCGACCCCGAAGAGAATCCCCACTACTTTTTGCAATCGGCCGCCGAGGGCATCGAAATCATCCGCGCCGTAAACCACCCCCAGGTGCAATTCCTCTACGACATCTTTCACGAGCAGATCGCCGAAGGCAATCTCATCGAGAAGTTAGACAAGCACATCGACGTCATCGGCCTCATCCACGTAGCCGATGTCCCCGGCCGCCACCAGCCCGGCACCGGCGAAATCAACTACGCAAACATCTACCGCAAGCTGGCCGAGTTGAAGTACCGACACAATGTAGCTATGGAGTTTCGCCCCGCCGGCGACCCGGTTGCCATTCTCCGCGCCGCCAAGGAGATGGTGTCGAAGACTGCTGTCGTTTAACAAATTCCCCGCTCTACAATGACTCTGGTATGCCCACAGCCGTCCGTTCCCACGCCAAGATCAATCTCGGCCTCTATATAGGAGCGCCGCGCCCCGACGGCTTCCACGGGCTGGTCACCGTCTACCAGACCCTCGCGCTCTACGACGTCGTAACCGTCTCCGCCCGTCCTGCGCAAACTACCGCCCTTAGCCTCACCTCCAACGACACCCGCGTCCCCACCGATAGCCGCAACACAGCCTGGAAGATGGTCGAGTTGGCCCTCGAATCCCTGGGCCTTTCCGCCGAAGTCCACATCCACATCGACAAGCGTCTCCCGGTACAAGGCGGTCTCGGCGCCGGCTCCGCCAACGCCGTAGCCGCGCTGGTCGGACTTGAAGTGGAGCTAGGAATAACTCCGGGTACCCCATCCTTCGAGCGTTCTGTGCTCGACGGGTGGGATTCGAAGCGCCTCAACCTCGCCGCCCAGGTCGGTTCCGACGTCCCCCTCTTCCTCATCGGAGGCGCCGTTCTCGGCCTCGATCGCGGCCAGCAAGTCCAGCCACTCCCTGACTTCGAACCCACCTGGTGCGTCATCGCCACTCCGCCCATCGGCGTCTCCACTCCCCAGGCCTTTCGCGACTGGGACGCGCTCTGCGCCGCCGAAGGTTTGACCCAGGACGCAAGTACAGATAAACTAAGTGAGTTGAGTCGCGCCTATGCCAGCGCCTTCCTGGGGAGCATCCCGGAAGGTCGGCAGGGAAACGGCTCCTCCGGTGTTCTCTCCTATGAAGAGAACCTGGCCGGACCTCTTGAGTCCGCGCTTGTCCGCACCGGGATCAGTAGCTGGATCCAGAACGACTTTGAACGCGTCGTCTTTCCCCAGCATCCTTCCCTTGCAGAAATCAAGCGCATTCTTGTCGGGCCGGCCTCACCGGAGGCACCCTTCCTTGCCAGGTCGTTGATGGCCTCGCTGTCCGGGTCCGGTTCGGCGCTCTTCGGGTTGTACCAGACCCGCGGAGATGCTGAAGCAGCCTGCGAACGTCTGCGCTCTGCCGGGATTTCGAGTCATCTGACCCGCACCCTGCCGCGCACGGCCTACTGGCGCGAAATGCTTCTGCAATAAGAGATTGACAGCAAACCGTTTGGCGAGAGAGACTCGCCATCGGCTGTTTAATTGGGCGATCGTCTAATGGCAAGACAGTGCCCTTTGGAGGCACTTATCCAGGTTCGAATCCTGGTCGCCCAGCCAAAGTTTGCTAGAGCGAGCCCGGAAAGCAGCCAAAGCCAACCAGCTTGGAGGATTTCGGAGATGGGAACGGAAGTTTTGACGGTAACCGCGGAAGACAAGAAGCCATCGGAGAGCGGATCCAACACACCGCACGACGGCGCCCCCAAAGAGCCCGAAAAGGGCGCGTCTCAGGATGGTGCAGCCAAGGCCAAAGACGCCAAGGCCGCGCCTGAGCGTAAGCGGACCCGCAACCTGACCGAGGACAAGCGCTTCAAGCTCTTCTCCGGCACCGCCAACCGGCCCCTGGCTGAGGAGATTGCCCGCCACATCGGCGTTACCGTGGGCGAAGCCAAGATTCAGCGCTTTGCCGACGGGGAAATCTACTTCCAGTCGCTCGAGAACGTGCGCGGCGTCGATGTTTTTGTGGTGCAACCCACCTGCTATCCGGTGGACCAGCACCTGGTGGAGTTATTGGTGATGATTGACGCGCTCAAGCGGGCCTCGGCGGCCAGGATCACAGTGGTGGTGCCCTACTACGGCTACGCCCGCCAGGATCGCAAAGACAAGCAGCGAGTGCCCATCAGCGCCAAGCTCATCGCCGATTTGCTCACCACCGCCGGCGCCAATCGCGCCCTTTTTGTCGACCTCCACGCCGCCCAAATCCAGGGCTTCTTCAACATTCCCGTCGATCACCTCTTCGCCAGCCCCGTCCTCGTCAGCTACTTCCGCGAGCTCGCGCTGCCCAACCTTACCGTGGTTTCACCGGATGCAGGCGGCGTGGAGCGTGCCCGCTTTTTTGCGCAGAAGATCGGCGCTCCGCTGGCCATCGTGGACAAGCGCCGCACCGATATGAATGTCGCCGAGGTGATGAACGTAATCGGCGACGTGAAGGGCAAGAGTTGCCTCATCCTCGACGACATTGTCGACACCGCGGGAACGCTGGTGAAGACTGTCGACGCACTTCATGCCAACGGCGCAGGCACCGTCTACGCCTGCGCCAGCCACGCCGTGCTTTCCGGCCCGGCCATCGATCGCATCGCCAACTCGCGCCTGGAGCAATTGGTGGTAACCAACACCATTCCGCTGCGCGAAGCGGCGCAGAAATTGCCCAAGATTAAAGTGCTCTCCATCGCCGGACTCATCGGTACGGCCATTGAGAACATTCACCTCGAAACCAGCGTAAGTTCGCTGTTCAACTAAGTGCAGGGACTAAGGGACTAGGGAATAGGGACTAGACGTTCGCATTGGATTTGAATTCTTAGTCCCTTAGTCCCTCAGTCCCTAAAGAAGCACCTCGGCGGTCTAGTTCGGCCGCCGCGAACAAAGGGAGCGGACCTCAAAACCCGTGCCCGATACCAGGAAACGAGAGAACAAATGCCAGAAGTAGTCGTAGCCAAGCCCCGTGAGGGCAAGTTCAACAAGAATGCCGCGCGCCGTGTCCGCGTCGCGGGCAAGATTCCGGCCGTGCTTTACGGATCGGGGCATGACCCCGTCGCCGTCGAAGTGGACCCCAAGCAGATTTCTCGGATCCTGTTTTCCGAGACCGGCCACAATACAATTTTCGATGTCGAAGTTGCCGGCCTGCCCGCGGCCAAGGCCATGATCGTCGACTGGCAGCGCGAGCCGATCAAGGATCAGCTGATCCACATCGACCTCAAGCGCATCGCCATGGACAAGACCATCAAGGTCAGCGTTCGCGTCAAGTTGCTGGGCATTCCTGCAGGTGTAAAAACCGCCGGGGGAATCCTCGACCAGGTGTTGCGCGAAGTTGAAATCGAGTGTCTGCCGGGCGACATCCCCAGCCACATCGACGTTGACGTCAGCAAGCTGGAGCTTTGGGCGTCGCTGCGTGTCAGCGATCTGCCGCACTCCGGATCCATCAAGTATCTGAATGCCGAAGATGCCACAGTTGCCCACGTCGTCTCGATTCGCGAGGAAGTGGCGCCGGCGGCAGAGGTTGAGGCAGCAGCAGTCGCCGCGGGACCAGCGGAACCTGAAGTGGCCAAGAAAGGCAAGCCGGAAGACGCAGCGGCGGCGAAAAAGCCCGAGGCGAAGAAGTAAGTCTTGGCCGAAGAAAGTCAGTCCGCCCCGGCCAGCGAGCGTTCGTTGCTCGCCGGCGGGCCAGAACCGAGGCCTCGTCGTAGTCCGTTTCTTGTCGTCGGGCTTGGCAACCCCGGCCCTGAATACACATGGACGCCGCACAATGCGGGGTTCATGGCAATCGACCGCATCGCCGTGCAAGAGGGCGTTGTGGTTCAGAACCGGCGCTGCAAGGCCGTTACCGCAACCTGCCGCATAGCGGGGCGCGATGTGGTCCTGGCCAAGCCGGAGACGTTTATGAACCTGAGCGGGCTTGCAGTAGCCGCTCTGGTCAGGGAATTTGAAGCCGATCCAGCGAAGGATCTGCTCGTGATCTACGACGAGCTGGACCTGACGCTGGGGACCTTCAAGATCAGGGAGCGCGGTTCGCCCGCGGGCCACAACGGAGCCCGCAGCGTAACCGGCGCCCTGGGTGGGCAGGAGTGGTTGCGCCTGCGCATCGGAGTCGGACCCGATCTGCCTCCGGAGGCCATTGCGGCAGCCGGCGGCAGGCGGCCCGGCAGGGATTATCTGCTCTCGCCGATGCGCAAGGCGGATTTAACGGTGCTGGACGAAGTGCTCGACCGGGTGGCGACTGCCACAAGGCGCATCATCGGCGAAGGGCCGTCAGCCGCGATGAACGAGTTTAACCGCCGCGAGTAAGACAGGGAATAGGGAGCAGGGAACAGGGACGAGTAAACAGGGACGAAAAAAACAGGGAGCAGGGACTGATCTCTGGAGAAGTCCCGGTTTTGGAAGGGCACGACCGGGGTACCCTCTGGGTCGCGTGCCGCAAGAGAGCAAAAAAGAGAGAAAGGGGCTTTAGCCCCCGCAGTTCGCAATGTCAGGGCTGGAACAGAAATTCCAGCGGAAAAGGAATCCAGATGTCTCGTGTGTATGAGGTGATGTTCATTGTTCGGCCCGATGTGGCCGAAGAGGATGCGGACAAGCTGATCGCCGGCTTCAGCGCCACCGTCACCGGTGGCGGCGGCGTCATCAAGTCTGTCGAAAAGATGGGCCGGCGCAAGCTTGCCTATATGGTGCGCAAGTTCAACGACGGCAATTTCGTTCTGCTGACCATCGAGGCCAACGGCGCGGTAGTGCTTGAGCTTGAGCGCCGTCTGCGCGTGACTGAGCCGGTGATCAAGTTCATCACCGTGCGCATCGACGAGGAAGAGAAGCGCCTGGCCAAGGTGAAGGCCCTGCGCGGAACCCGCCGCAAGGTCAGCTCGGAACACGCGGCTCCCGCAGCCCCAGTTGCCGCTCCAGCCGCCGCGCCGGTTGCGGCCCCGGTTGCTGCGGAAGTTGCCGAGCCGGTTCAGGCCAGCGCCTAGTGTGTTGTCTCAAAAGTTCGTATCAGAAACGAGCTGTCATCCTGAGCGGAGTTTGACGCGTTCTTTGCGGCAAACGGAGTCGAAGGACCTGCGGTGGCACTTCGGAACTTCTGCTATGAACTTCAGAGACAGGACACCGGCAATCAATTAAGAATTGCAGGCTTTGTATCAGGGCACGACTTTAGTCGGGCCGACAGGTCAGCAAAAAAGCAGCCGGGGCTTTAGCCCCTGCCCAGAGAGCAAAGAGGAAACAGCATGTCTGAAGAGACTCAGTCCAAAGCGCCCGAAACCGGCGCAGCACCACAATCTGAATCCGGACCCGGATCTGGATCCGGTCCAGCCCCCCGCTCCGGCGGCCGTCCCGCCGGCGGTCCTGGCGGCCGTCCCTCCGGTGGACCCGGCGGACGCGGCAAGTTTTTCCGCCGCAAAAAGGTCTGCAAGTTCTGCACCGAGAAGATTGACGCCATCCCGTATCGCGACGTCCGGCTCCTGCAGGGCTTTGTGGCCGAGCGCGGCAAGATCGTGCCCCGTCGGCTCACGGGCGTCTGCACCACGCACCAGCGCCGCCTGACCCGCGCCATCAAGCAGGCCCGGAACATCGCCCTGCTGCCGTTTGCTACACGGCACTAGGACGACGCCGGCTCAGTCGCCGTTTTGAAAGGGCACGACCGGGGTACCCTCTGGGTCGCGTGCCGCAAAGCCGCACCTTACGGGTTGGCTGGGATGGGTTTTAACCCATCCACTCATCCCTGATGGGTTTCCGGCAAATGCTCGGGAACCGGAGTGATCGGTCCCAGCGGAATCGAAAACGGATCACCCGTGCGGCGAAAGCCGCCACCCGAACCAAGGGAGAGATTTGTCATGGAAGTCATTCTGAAAGAAGACGTTGTCAACCTGGGCCACCGCGGAGACGTGGTGAAGGTCGCAGACGGCTACGGCCGCAACTTCCTGCTGCCGCGCAAGCTGGCCATGCAGGCAACCGAAGCCAACAAGGTGGTCATCGACCAGATGAAGAACGCCGCCGCCCGCCGCTCCGCCTCAGAAAAAGCGCAGGCCGAGGCGTTGGTCACCAAGCTCGAGCCCGTCGTGCTCAGCTTTACCCGCAAGTCGGGCGAGAACGGACAGCTCTTTGGCTCCGTCACCTCATCCGACATCGCCTCCGGCCTTGAGACCCAGGGCTTCGAGATCGATCGCCGCAAGATTCAGCTTGCCGAACCCCTCAAGAGTCTCGGTGAATTCAGCGTGAGCATCAAGCTCTACCGTGAAGTCACGGCGCACATCAAGGTGAAGGTCGTCGCCGACGCCGCTGCTGAAGCGGCCCCTGAAGCCGCGACGGAGCCCGTCGCCGAAGAAGCCGTAGCCGAATAGCTTTGCCCTGAGCATGCCCACCCCGCCTCTCGGCCCGCCGGGAGGCGGACGTGCGTTTTCTCGATGGCGCCGCCTGCACGCCTTCGATGGGAGCGGCCCGTTCAACTACTGCGGCTTCTCCGCGTCCGGCTCAGTTCCTGTAAGTATCCTCACGCTCGATCCGAAGCGGTGGCAATTCTTGTAGTCCGCATCATAGACCAACTCGTCCGATCCGCCCGGCTTCGTCGCGGTAGCGTGGACCTTTGCCGGCAGCAAGTACGACTTCGCGCCCAGCGGAACCAATCGGTAGTCGGTTGTGCTCTTCACAACGTCGAATCCGCGAGGCAAATGAGCATTCGGAATCACCATCTGAAACCGCTGAATATCGAGCGTCTCAGCATCCAGCCAGAACGTCGCAAACGCGCTGAAATTCAACCCCGCACACGGTTTCACGCCTCTTGCCCCGCCATTGCGCCGCACCTCAAGCGAGATTAAATGGCTGCCCGCATCTGGGCTCGGCAAGAGCTTGTATTGATTGCACTGCTCAAAGTCCGAAGCAACGTAACTTCGAAACACCGACCCGAATCCGCCTGCGATCGAGAACTGCAGGTCGATCCTCCGCCTCCCTTCCGATGGCTTTCCATTCAGCAGATTCACGTGCCGTTCCTCGGCAAACTCCTCTGAATCCCCGCTCTGCCGCCTGGCTTCGATGACCGAGTCAACCGTCACTTCGTGCCTGACCTTCCCATCCCGGCTCTCATAGGAGTCGAGGTGCTCGTCGCAAAACACGTCGGGCAGCTTGGAAACCGAGGAATCCATATTCGCTCGCAACTGTCTCAGCACCTCTTGAATGGAGCGGTCTGGCTTCTGCGCGTTTGCCTCAATTGCCACCAGCAGAGCAACTCCCAAAAGCAGCCACCCGCTAAGATGCGACATTGCTTGCTTTGCCATCGAAGCCTCCTTATTCTCGTCGCACGGTCATCTTCCGCAGCGCAGTCTCGCGTCTTCTCGCAGTCTCCGCTTTTCGATGGCCCGATCGTCGCAGCCGCACCTAGAAAATATCTTTCTCCGGCATCCCGCCGGCCAGCGCGATCAGCTTCTTGATGGCCGTGTCCATCTTGTCCGTGAAGCCGGAGATGGCATTCGTCCTTGCCAGCGAGAACAGCAGCCGTACTCGGTTGCCGGGGATGCTCGTGTCCACCTGGTTGTGCGTGTCATAGCAGGTGCGTGCCTGCTTCCCGTTCAGCGACGTCAGCGTGAGACGCAGCACCTGCTCCCGGGTGCGATAGCTGTCGCTGGGATCGAAGACCTCCCAAAGGGTGCTGTTGCTGTCGAGCTGGCCGAGAAAAATGTCGCACCGGCCGTCGGGCCGCGTAACCGACAAGACTGACGTCGCCATGTTGTACGTCACTTCGCGGTTGTCGTTGGTACCGTCGCTGGGGCTCAACGCCAGAAGCTGCCCGCGCACATAGTCAAACAGCTCCTGTTGGGTAGGCTCGGGCTTCGGCGGCTTCCTGGCGTGGTGGCTTGTCGGCGCGGTCTGCGCGCAACACACCGGCAAAGCGAGCAGGAACGCGACCGCGCACAAGCGTCCCAGGCGCGTCATGCAGTTTCAATCCCAAGCGGGAGTTTCATGGGGAAAGTATAGCCCGGATTCCTCCAGCCGATTGCAGATCACCGCAGGTGGCTGAGAGCCGCGTGCCCCATCTGCTCGACACGGTGCTTTTCCGGTCAAAAGCCAATCCGCTTGCGCTTTAATCAAGAATCCGCCCGCAACGCCTGCCGCCCGTGTCACAATACCGCAAGCGCTGGCAAGGCGCCTTTTTACCAAGGGCATCGACCGCGGCGCAGCTCAAGCCGAGATTCAGATGGAAGGGAATCGGGAGCTGGCGGAGAAAGTTCTTCAACTGACCGCCATGGTCGGCTAAGACCCAGGCCAAGAAAGCAGGTCCCAATGGCAAACACTTTCGGCAGCGACATTCTGATTCAGGCGCCGGACCCCAAGAAGGCAGCGGCCTTCTACGTCGACCATCTCGGCTTCGAGGTCACGGGCGAGGAACCGGAGATGATCAGCCTTCACGGCAGGCGCATCAACCTGTTCATTGAGCAGGGACCGGCGCTGGGGCCGGTGCTCGAAGTGACCGTGGACAGTGTTGAAGCCGCCAGGCGCAGGCTGGTCCAGAACGGCTGCACCGTCGTCAAAGACGAGCCGGAATTCCCCAGAACCTACGTCCGCGATCCCTACGGACTCACCTACAACCTGACCAGCTAGAATTCGCTCATGCCTGGATATAACTTGGCAAGCAACCTCCTGGCAACGACATCTTTATCGGCTACCACCTCTCGCACCCCTGAAGCTCAACTGTTCCGCGGCATGGGGCCATCGTGCGGTGTTCCGCAACTACTCTCCGGCTTTGGCCGCCAGCGTCTCAACCACCGCGATATTCTTGAGCAGATCCGGTGGCACGCCGTGTCGCTTCTGCAGATACGCCGGACTGTTGTAAGAAACCCAGACCTTTCCCCCGCCGTCCTCCCACACAAGAACCTTCAACGGCAGGTCAATCGCGATGCTCGGAGCGGCCAGCATCACCGGTGTCCCTGCCATGGCGTTCCCGAAGATCAGCAGTTTCGTCGCCGGCATCGTCATCCCGGCCCGTTCCGCTTCTCCGCTGTGGTCCACCAGCGCAAACAGCATTACCCCCTTCGCTTCCAGAATCGCCTTGAGCCTCTCCACCGTCTCGTTGACCGTGTGATTGCTGGGTATATTCACGATCCCCTTGCCTGCATCGAGAGCCATTGCCGTCTCCTTTCCATTTTCTAAATGCGCAGGAGTGACACGCCGGACTGAAACCAGATATATCGCCATTGCCAGTCCAACCAACGCCAGAAAAAAGGCGACTGCGACAGCCAGTGTCGTACCGTGCGGGCGCGCTGTCTCTCCGCGATCCAGATCCTTGACCAATCGTGCGTAATGCCAACCGGCAAATACATTCACAAGCACCCCGGCCGCAATCAGCAATGTCCCGAACCATAGCGACAACCCATACGTCTGCTCGTTTGAAGAGCTCTGCATCGCCTGGATTTGTTGCAGGAACAGCCCAAACCGCGCCACCACAAAGCCAAACCCCATCAACGCCAGACCCGTGCGAATCCATGCCAGCAGAGTCCGCTCCGCCGCCAGATAATCGCTCAACCCGGTCTTTTGTCCAGCATCTTCCGGCTTCGCCATAAATTTGCCTTCCGCTCCGCCTATTATGCCCGCTTTTGTCGCCCATTTGTAAGCTAAGCTGTGTTAAATTGCCTAAGCCCACAAGGTCGCAAAAATGTTTCCAAATCGGGCAGCTCCGCATCTCATCATTCATGAGCACAGAAAAAGCAACTTTCGGAGCCGGATGTTTCTGGGGCGTGGAAGCCGCCTTCGCCGCCATCCCGGGCGTAACCGCAACCGCCGTCGGCTATGAGGGCGGCCAACTGGAGCGGCCCAACTACAAAGATGTATGCACTGACGCTACAGGCCATGCCGAGGTGGTCGAGCTCGACTTCGACCCCGCGAAGGTCAGCTTCGAGCAGCTTCTGGACGCCTTCTTTACCCTGCACGACCCCACGACCCTCAACCGCCAGGGCCCGGACTGGGGCACGCAGTATCGCTCCGCCATCTTCTTCCACTCCCCGGAACAACAGCAGCAGGCCCAGGCAAAGATCGAACAGCTCACCGCCGAAGGCCGCTTCAAGCCGAAGCGCATTGTAACCAGGGTTGAGCCCGCGCAGACCTTCTGGCGCGCGGAAGAATACCACCAGCGCTACCTGGAAAAGCGCGGCCAGGCAAGCTGCCACATTTAGTGGTTAGTTGTCAGTGATCAGTAGTCAGTTTTCAGGGGATCGGCAAGACGTCGATCCCCGGCTTTTTGTGAACACGAGGGGGAGCTTCTGACCTATTCACTCTCTGGTTCGGCGACTTCCGGGGCGGCTTCTGGCGCGGCTCCCGTTTCCGAAGCAACAGCGGCATTTTTCGTCAGGAGATACTCCGGGGACGGCGCAATCTCCTGCGCTGGAGTTCCCGCTCCGGGCTCATCGATCCACAAACTGGCGATCCACCATACCACCACCACGATGAACACAATCTCATTGGCGTTGGCCAGCTTGTCCCGGATTCCGATGATGTGATCGTATTCCGCCTGGCTGTGCGGCACCGCCTTCATCGCAATCAGTTGCCAGACGCCGTCTCTCAGCATTTGCGCGATGGATGCGGTCGATAGCCCGATCAGGATCGCCTGCGTATGGCTGCGCCAGCCGGCCTTGAACCGCCGTCCAAAAAACAGCACCAGCAGACCCAGCTCAACTGTCAGCACATTCGCAAGCAGTTCGACCTTTTGCGACCCCGTTTGCATCAGCTCGAGCACCGCCAGGGTCGTGCCCGCGGTCATCGTCTTCCAAGCCGGCCATGTGCCCCATTTCCACAGCACCACGGCGCCAACCGCCAAAACCGCCAGCGAGCCCACGATCCACGCACGACGCCCCAGGCCGACAAACGCCTTCCGCGCCAACTCCACCAGAATCAGCAGGCTCACCACGGCCGATAGATCGCCCAGCGGGATGAACACTTCATAGAAGGGGATTGGCGCTACCCTGCCGTAGAGCAGCTTGGTCACCAGCAGCCGAAACGCCAGAAGCACGATCCCGATCGTGAAGAACTTGAAGCGACGCGAACGCTCCCGTCCCATCAACACAACCAGCAGCACCAGCAGCGACGCAAACGACAGCGTCCAGAGAACCTGGGCGCTTGTAAATCCTGAGTATGGATGCATTGTCACCTTATCTGCCTGCCGGGCGCCGTCTTCAACGCCGCGCAAGCCCTTTTCAGTCTAATTCGCTCGCGCGCCGCATCTCCGCGTCTAAGCCCTGTTCAACATTCAACCGAAGACTTTAGGCATTGGGATGAATGGGAAACAGGAGCATGGCGGCCGGTCGAGTCCGTCCTGGCAGTTCCAAATATTGCAATGAAGGGAATTGTATGGTGCGCCCGGAGAGATTCGAACTCCCGACCTAACGCTCCGGAGGCGTTCGCTCTATCCAGCTGAGCTACGGGCGCGCTCTTTCAGCATACCGCACTTTGCTTTGCCCGATCAGCATTCGCTGTTTCCTAGTCCCTTAGTCCCTCAGTCCCTCAGTCCCTGTTCCCTGCTTTTCCGCATTTCCTCCATCACGCTCTGGATCAGCGCCTTGGCTCCCTCAATTCCGCCCAGCACGGCTTGCAAGTCCAGTGCCGGCTTGGCCGGATTGCGGCTGGAAGCGCAGTAGACCCCATGCTGGCCCACCAGGATCAGCGAATCCGTCAGCAGGTCCAGCGCCACAGCCAACCTGCCCCGCTCCACACCCATCATGAACTCGTGCTGCTCCAACTCCGTCCGCTTTTCGTCGAATACGCTCATACCCAAAGCCTAAACGAAAAGCGGCGGCAATCCCAATTTCATGGTGTCGAGTCAAAACCGGCGCTCACACATTCAGCTTGCGCATGAACTCCGCATCCAGCCTGAGCGCTTCCATCGTGTCCATATCGAATTCTTCCTGCTCGATGAAGTAGTGCTTGAGGCCGGTAGCCGCACGCAGAATCGGCTTGTAGTCCACCACGCCGCGTCCCATCACCGTCGAGTGCATCTTGCCGTTTTCGCCTTTCACCATGTCCTTCACATGCAACAGCGGGAACCGGTCAGGCGTCTTGCTCAGGTAGTCCACCGGATTGCGCCCGGCAGCCACCACCCAGCCGCAATCCATCTCGAAGAACACCAGCTTCGGGTCGGTGAGCCGGAGCAGTTCGTCGTAGAACACTACTCCGCCTTCGCTGCCGAATTCTGGGGTGTGGTTGTGGTAGCCGAACCTCATCCCGGCCGCGTTCACCTTTTCGCCGATCTTGTTGAGTTCCCCGGCGGTCCAGCGCCAGTCCTCCAGCGTGAGTGGACCCTTCGCGGACGGATCTCTGTGCATCGGCGAGGGGCACACGATGTAACCCAGTCCCAGAGCGTGGCCGTACTCGATCAGCTCGTCCAGCCGCGGCTTCAGCACGGCCATCGGGTGATGCGTACTGATGCAGCGCAATCCCGCCGCGTCCATTGATTTCCTGAACTCCGGCGCCGTCCGGTCGAAGTAGCCCGCCGCCTCAACCTCCGTGTAGCCCGCGGCCCTCACTTTGGCCAGCGTCCCGTCAAAATCCTTGGGAAGCAACTCGCGCACCGAATAAAGTTGAAGCCCGATGGGCAACCTGAGCGGAGCCGCACTCAAATGCCTGGCTCCGGCGCTCACCGCAACCGCAGCCGCGCCCAACTGCACAAACTCCCGCCGCGTCATAGAAAGTAGTTTCACAATGCTCTCCCCGTGCGTCCGCAATTCTCGCCGCCAACCCCACAGTATGTCCAACGACGTGCGCCTCACCCCTGACCGGAAAACAGCCCTTCGAGGCGATCCGTATACTTACGAGAATGGATTGGGTTCAGCATCGTTTCAGGGTTTCCGGAGCGGCCGTTGGGATGATGCTGCTATGCGGCTCGCTCACGCATTGCGGTAACAAGGCAATGGCTGCCGACGCCAAAAAGCCCGATTTCGGCGATAAAGTCCTCATCTTCAACCCGTCGATGTCCGCTGCCGACATCCAGGCCCAGATCGACAAGGTCTACGCGATCCAGCAGCACAGTGAGTTCGGCCCTGACCGGTATGCTCTTGTCTTTTTGCCAGGTAAATACAACGTCGATATCCCCATCGGCTTCTACACCGAAGTCATCGGACTCGGCGCCACGCCCGACGCAGTCCACATCGCGGGCAACGTCCATGCCGACGCCAGCCGGCCCCGCGACAACGCCACCTGCACCTTCTGGCGCGCCGCCGAAGGCTTTTCCGTCACCCCCACCGGTGATTCCATGCAGTGGGCCGTCTCCCAGGCCGCGCCCTTTCGCCGCATGCACATACTCGGCGACATCGTTCTGCATCAGAATCGCGGCTGGGCCAGCGGCGGCTGGATGGCGGACTCGCTCATCGACGGCAACGTCGGCTCCGGTACTCAGCAGCAATGGATCTCCCGCAACAGCGAGTGGGGCTCCTGGACCGGCTCCAACTGGAACATGGTCTTCGTCGGCATCCCCAATCCGCCCGCGGGCGAATGGCCCACACCGCCGTACACCAAAGTGGCCCTCACTCCCATTGTGCGCGAGAAACCGTTTCTTGCAGTGGATACGCACGGCAACTATAGCGTCCGCGTTCCTTCGCTGAGGACGAACTCTGCAGGCATCACCTGGCACGGCGGATCAACGCCGGGCCGGTCGATTCCAATTGCCAGGTTCTACATCGCACACCCCGGCCAGGATACCGCCGCCACCATCAACGGCCAGTTGGATAAGGGCAAAAATCTCATTTTCGCGCCCGGCAACTACGACCTGGCAGAGCCAATCCGCGTCACCCGCGCCAACACCGTAGTGATGGGCCTCGGCTTCGCCACGCTGCGCCCAACAAACGGCACAGCCGCGCTCACGACCGCGGACGCAGATGGAATTATTGTCGCCGGGCTGCTGATTGACGGCGGCCCGGTCAGCTCACCCGTCTTGCTTGAGGTGGGGCCCAGCGGCAGCAAGGCCAGGCACGCAAAAAACCCCATCTCGCTCCATGATGTCTTCTTCCGCGTCGGCGGCGCAGGTCCGGGGCGTGCCGTGGTGAATCTGCTCATCAACAGTAACGACACCATCATCGATCACACCTGGATATGGCGCGCAGATCACGGCTCCGGCGTCGGTTGGACCACCAATCCCAGCGCCAACGGCCTCGTGGTCAACGGCAACAACGTCACCGCCTATGGCCTCTTCGTCGAGCACCATCAGCAATATCAGGTGCTGTGGAACGGCAACGCCGGCCGCACCTACTTCTACCAATCCGAAATTCCCTACGACCCACCAGACCAGGCCAGCTATACCAGCGGACTCGATGCGAAAGGCGAGCGCATCAACGGCTGGGCATCCTACAAAGTTGCCAACACAGTCAGCAGCCACGAAGCCTGGGGCCTCGGGATCTACTCCGTCTTCCGTCATCCCAACGTTGTACTGACCCGCGCCATCGAAGTCCCGACCGTGCCCGGTGTGCGCTTCCACCACATGATCACCATTGCGCTGGATAACTTAGGCGGGATCAGCAACGTCATCGACAACGTCGGTGGACCTACCTCGACCAAGCCCCGCAACACTCCAAAAGTCACTGACTTTCCGTGAGCAGCCCATTGACCTTTGGAAGCGCGGTCTACTTCGTAGCCGACGAGACGGGAGCGTCGTTGCGGGCAGCGATCAACGGGGGCAGAATTATTTTCGCCATGATTGTGTTGGGTGGCGTGGACTCGGCGTTGTAGCCGCCAGCAGTGAAAACCGCGACCAGGTCGTATTGCGGAACAATGTAAATCTTCTGCCCACCGTTGCCCTGGGCGGCTACCACGTCAACGTGCTCGGAACCGCCAGGCGTTTCCACGTTCAACCACGGGCGCCACCAGAAATAGCCGTAGCTCACGTTGTCAACGTGGCTGTGCTCTGCCATTGAGGCCCGCACCCAGGCGCTGGAGATCACCTGCCTGCCGTGCCATCGGCCATCGCCGGCAAAGAGAATGCCCAGCTTGAGCATGTCGCGCGGGCGCAGATGAATTTGCGAGTACTCTTTGTCGGCATTGGTCAGGTCGTAGTTCCACGTCCAGTCGCTCGGCGCAATGCCCAGAGGCCCAAACAGGTTGGCCTGCGCAAAATCCGGCAGCGGCATATGGGTCTTGTTTTCGATGAGCCGCCCAACCACCGCGACACCGCCGGAGCAGTAGTAGTCTTTGCTCCCAGGGTCGTTGATCATGGGCAGATCGAGCGTGGCCTTCACCCAGTCGGGCGCATTGTCAATCACCGTCTCGCGTCCCGGCGAGTTGGAGCTGTGGTCATTGCAATCAAGCCCGGAGCTCATCGCGAGCAGATCGCCCAAAGTAATGGCCGCCTTGCGCGGGTCCGGATTGGCATAGCTCGCGTACTTCATCTGTGGAAGCACCGGCTCATCTGCGCCGTTCAGGGCGCCGCGGTCAATAGCGATGCCGGCCAGCGCGCTCACCACGGACTTGGTAGCCGAGCGAAGCTGGTGCGTGCGGCTAACACTGTAGCCGTAAAAGTACTCTTCCATGACCAGCTTGCCATGCAGGTAAAGAAGAACGCTGTGAACGTCTTTGTAGGTGCCGTCGAGGATACCGCGCACAATCTCTTCAGCCGCGCCTCGGCCAAGGGGCGTGCTGGCTATGTCTCCCACCGCGATGCCGTCGTGCAAATCCGCAGGAGGCTGGTAGCGATAATTCGCAGGATCGCTTTGTCCCTCAGTGCGCGGGTGCGCCAGCGCCGCCGACTCCGCTGTAATGGCCGCCGACACGCGCGAATGCAGCTTGCCGTACTGTTCGTATCCTGTCACCTTGCCGCTCGCATCGCGCACAAATCGAACCGGGTCTCCACCGATGGTTGTGAACGTGTCTGCACCTGCGCGTTTCAGCGGATACTTGGCGTCGTCTACAACAGCGAAAGGATTGGCGCCGTCAACGATCTCAAGCGTGTGCCCCGGGGAGTCGGCGTAGGTTCCAGCGTAGTCGTGCAAATGAACCGCAGACGCTGTTTGAGCGGTCGCGATCCCTATCTGGGCGAGCAGCATGA
>Ga0224555_1002692_pt1 | contig 20084 bp, 20 predicted proteins | sample 714S23034metaG_FD_180687 | JGI IMG/M metagenome (GOLD analysis project Ga0224555, IMG submission 180687) | Peat soil microbial communities from Stordalen Mire, Sweden - 717 S2 30-34 | ecosystem: Environmental > Terrestrial > Soil > Wetlands > Peat | place: Sweden: Norrbotten County, Stordalen...
AGGGTGACGGCATAACCGAAGCGCTTCGTCGCACCGGTCCGCCCCATATCGGTTGTCGCCCAGGGTGTCTGAGGCGCGTCCTTCGGCCGATGGCCGTGAGCGGTTCGACCCCAGAAAATGGGCAGCCCCCGAGCCGTAGTTCCAGGTTGGACGAACCGGAGGCTCGGGGGCCGGGTGACTGCGGGGAATTCGCCAGCGCGCGCAGGTGATTCCTCGCCTGGTGCAGCTAGCGGGCAGCCACCTCACATGTCCAATAAGCTATCAATTTCTCGGACCACCTCCTTCCCTGTGTACGGCCGACCGTACCCGCTCAGCGACACGGAGACAACTGAATTCAGCGATCGCTGACAATGGCGGCGTCGACCAGTCCGGCGAATTCCGCCGCGATCGGCGTGCTCGGCAGTGCCCGGCCGTCGAGGGTGTGCACGCGCGCGGCCAGCGTCATGCTCGATACCAACCAAACTCCCTGCGCGGCAAAGAGATCAGCGACACGCAGGGCGCGGTAGTCGCAGTCGTAACCTTTGGCGCGAGCAACACCGAACAGCGCCTGCTGCGTGGTGCCACGAAGGATCGGATACCAGGGCGGCGGAGTCAACAGGCACAGGTTGCTACCGGCTCCTTCGCCACCGGTGGCGATCACCACCGTCGAACGTGGGCCTTCCAGAACGAAGCCGTCCGAGCTGACGAAGATGACGTCGCCCGCGCCCTGCCGGCCGGCGTGCCGCAGAGCGGCCATGTTGATGGCGTAGGACAGCGTCTTGGCGCCGGCCAGTAGCCACGGCATCGCCTCGACACCGATCGACGGCAACTCACGGGGCAACGTCACCGCGGTCACCCCGTCGCGTCGGGCTTCGGCGACACGGCCGGCAACCGGGTTCACCGTCACGTAAGCGGTGGGCGCCGAGCCGCGTTCCCGTCCGCGGCTGTATACCAAGCGCATCGCACCCTCGTCGGCGGTATCGCCCGTCCACTGCCGCGCTGCCAGGCCGATCGCGTGCCGCCAGGCCGACAGGTCCGGTTCCGGCAGGTCGAGCAGTTTGGCCGAGTGGCTCAGCCGGCCCAGGTGCGCTTCCACCAAACAGGCGCCGCCGTCGCGGACCAGCAGTGTTTCGAATACCCCGTCGCCCCGTACCGCGGCGAGGTCGTCGGCGAACAGCAGTGGCGTCCCCGGCGGGTGCACCCCGCCGTCGAGCGTGACGGTCACGCCCGGGTGCCCTGTCATGGACCAGAAGTTTAGTGGCGACCGCAAGGCTGGCGAAGCCGGTCGCCGCGGGTCGCCACCGAAAGGACCTGAGCGCCGTGACCCGTAGAGTTGGGGTGTGTCCGCTGTTCCCGCTCCCGAAAACGGCCCCGACGCCGGTGCGATCTGGCACTACGGTGATCCGCTGGGCGAGCAGCGCGCCGCCGAAATCGGCGCTGTGCTGGTGGATCGGTCGCATCGCGCTGTACTGACTTTGACCGGCGCGGACCGTCAAACCTGGTTGCACAGCATCTCCACGCAGCACGTCAGCGAACTCCCGGACGGCGCGAGCACACACAATCTCAGTCTTGACGGGCAGGGCCGGGTCGAGGACCACTGGGTTCAAACCGAGCTCGGCGGCATCACCTACCTCGACACCGAGCCGTGGCGGGGCGAGCCGCTGCTGGACTACCTGCGCAAGATGGTGTTCTGGTCGGAGGTGACCGTTGCGTCAGCCGATCTGGCCGTGCTGTCGCTGCTGGGTCCGCAGCTCGGCGAGCGACCAGCGCTCGATGCACTCGGGCTGGATGCGCTGCCCGCCGAGATGGCTGCGGCGCCGACGATCGGTGGCGGTTTCGTGCGACGGATGGCCTCGGCGCGGCCGGGCCTCGTCGAGCTGGACGTGCTGATCGACCGCCGCGGCGCCGCTGACCTGCAGCGTCGGTTGACGCAGGCCGGGGTGCGCCCGGCCGGGGTCTGGGCATATGAAGCCCATCGGGTGGCGGCGGTACGCCCACGGCTCGGCGTCGACACCGACGAGCGGACCATCCCGCACGAAGTGGGTTGGATCGGCGGTCCGGGCCAGGGCGCCGTGCACCTCGACAAAGGCTGCTATCGCGGCCAGGAAACCGTTGCGCGGGTGCATAACCTGGGCAAACCACCGCGCATGCTGGCGTTGTTGCATCTGGACGGGTCGGCGGACCGACCGGCCACCGGCGATGCGGTGCTGGCCAACGGCCGCGCGGTGGGCCGGCTGGGAACCGTGGTCGATCACGTCGATCTGGGCCCGGTGGCCCTGGCGCTGCTCAAGCGAGGGATACCGGCCGACACCGCCCTGAACACCGGCGGCGACGCCGACGTGGCTGCGATGATCGACCCCACGTCGCTGCCGGCGCTCGACGCGCCCGGCGCCGGTCGGGTGGCCGTCGAGCGGCTGCGGGGAACAGTTCGATGACCGTCTGCACTATGTGCTGCGCAGGGTGCGGGGCGCAACAGCACGCAACCACCGGGCACGGTAGACTGTCGACAGGACAATAAAGACAAAACGATCGGAGCCGCCTACTCGTTAGGCCGCTCCGTTATTGCGCGAGGGGGTTCCCCCATGGGCCGCGGCCGGGCTAAGGCGAAGCAGACCAAGGTTGCTCGAGAACTTAAGTACAGCTCACCGCAAACCGATTTCGATCGGCTTCGGCAGGAGCTGTCCGGGTCGGGTGATGGCGGCGCCGACCAGCTGGACGGTGATGACCAAGCTGACCCGTGGAGCGACGAAAGCGACTGGCGTCGCTAGAGTCTGATCGCCCGGCCCCTTCTCGGGCCGTCACCGGCTCGCAGCGAAGGCGAGCCGAAATTTAAAACCTTGGATGCTGCCCGACGAGCTTTGCTCGCGGGCCTGCTTTTCCGCCCTTGTTGACGGCGCCCAACAGCCAGCAGTTCAAATGGCGGGCGGTCAAAATCGCCAGCGCGCGGTCGGTGTCCTCAGGCGCCACGACGGCGATCATGCCGACACCCATGTTGAAAGTTTTTTCCATCTCGGTGCGGGAGACCCGGCCACGCTGGGCAATCATCGCGAAGATCGGTGCCGGCGTCCACGTGCCACGGTCCACCTCGGCCACCAGCCCGTTCGGGATGACGCGTTCCAGGTTGCCCGCCAGCCCACCACCGGTGACATGGCAGAACGTCCGGACCTGGGTTTCGGCGGCCAACGCAAGGCAGTCTTTGGCGTAGATGATGGTCGGCTCCAGCAACTCTTCGCCGAGCGTGCGGCCGAACTCCTCGATGTAACCGGCCAGGTTCCCCCGGTCGATCTCCAGCAGAACCTTGCGGGCCAGCGAGTATCCGTTGGAGTGCAGACCTGACGACCCCATTGCGATGATCACGTCGCCGGGCTTGACGCGGTCGGGCCCGAGCACGTCGTCGGCCTCGACTACGCCGACTCCGGTGGCCGAAATGTCGTAGTGGTCCGGCTCGATCAGACCCGGGTGCTCGGCGGTTTCGCCGCCGAGCAGCGCACAGCCCGCGCGCATGCACCCCTCGGCGATACCGCCGACGATCGCGTTGAGCCGCTCCGGCACGATGCGGCCAAGGGCGATGTAGTCCAGCAGGAACAGCGGCTCGGCGCCGCACACCACCAGGTCGTCGACCACCATCGCTACCAGGTCCAAGCCGACGGTGTCGTGCTTGTCCATCGCTTGAGCGACCGCCAGCTTGGTGCCCACCCCGTCGCAGGACGCCGCCAGCAACGGTTCGCGGTAATCGTTGCGCAGCGCAAACAGTCCGGCAAATCCGCCCAGCTTGCTGCGCACCTCGGGCCTGGTGGCTTTGGACGCAAGCGGCTTGAACAATTCGACGGCCCGATCCCCGGCTTCGATACTCACTCCGGCGGACGCATATGTAACGCCCGGGGCGGCCGGGTCTTTTCCGCGGTCGGTCATCGCGATAAAGGCTACCGGTCGACGTCCGGAACGGGTATCTCCCACTCGTGCGACGACACCGTGCGGCTAAGGATGGCGTAGCACGGAGGCCTGCTCGACCTCCGGCGATATCTCGCGGGCCCCGATTTCTTCCTGTGCGGCCCCACGCGCGGCGTTGGCGAGCATGTGCTCGATGACGTTTTTCCCGAGCGCGGTTTCGCTGGGCAGTTCGATCGGATACTTGCCGTCGAAGCAGGCTGCGCAGAGCCGTGACGCGGGTTGCTCGGTGGCGGCGATCAATCCCCGCGGCGAGATGTATCCCAGCGTGTCGGCGTTGATGGCATGCCGCACCGCTTCGAGCATCTCGTCTTCGTCTTCGACGGCGTTCGCGATCAACTCGGCCGGCGACGGGAAGTCGATGCCGTAGAAGCAGGGCCACTTCACCGGGGGCGACGCGATCCGCACATGCACTTCGACGGCGCCGGCCTCCCGCAGCATCCTGACCAGAGCACGCTGGGTATTGCCCCGCACGATCGAGTCGTCGACGACGATGAGCCGCTTGCCGCGGATGACTTCCTTGAGTGGGTTGAGCTTCAACCGGATTCCGAGTTGGCGGATGGTCTGCGACGGCTGAATGAACGTGCGCCCCACGTAGGCGTTCTTCATCAGACCTTGCCCGTACGGGATGCCGGCTTCCTGCGCATAGCCGACCGCGGCCGGGATGCCGGATTCCGGAACACCGATCACCAGGTCGGCGTCGATTGGGCATTCACGGGCGAGTCGGCGGCCGATATCCAGCCGGGCGCCGTGCACCGACCTGCCCGCGATCGTGCTGTCCGGGCGCGCCAGGTAGACGTATTCGAAGATGCAGCCCTTGGGTTCTGGGCTGGCGAAGCGGGTCGACCGAACCCCATCGGCGTCGATCGCCAACAGCTCGCCCGGCTCGATGTCGCGGACGAACGAGGCGCCGACGATGTCCAAAGCGGCGGTTTCTGACGCCACCACCCAGCCGCGGTCCAGCCGTCCCAGCGACAACGGCCGCACGCCGTAGGGGTCGCGCGCGGCGTACAAGGTGTTCTCGTCCATGAACGTCAGGCAGAATGCGCCACGCACGGTCGGCAACAGTTCCAGCGCCGCCTGCTCCAGGGTGGAATCGGCTGCGCCGTTGGCCAGCAACGCTCCCAGCACGTCGGAGTCGGTGTTGGCCGCACCGGGCGCTCTGGTGTTGATCAGTCCGGCGGCACGGGCACGGGAGACGAGTTCGGCGCTGTTCACCAGATTGCCGTTGTGTCCCAACGCCACTCCGGTGCCTGCCGCAGTGTTGCGGAAAACCGGCTGGGCGTTCTCCCACGTGGGCTGGCCGCTGGTGGAGTACCGACAGTGCCCGACCGCGACGTGGCCTTCCATCGCCGCCAACGTCTGCTCGTCGAAAACCTGGCTGACCAGACCGAGATCCTTGAACACCAGCACCTGCGATCCGTCTGCGACGGCGATGCCGGCGGCCTCCTGGCCGCGGTGCTGAAGCGCATACAGGCCGTAGTAGGTCAGCTTGGCGACTTCTTCCCCGGGGGCCCATACGCCGAATACCCCGCATTCTTCGCCGGGCGGATTCTCATCGGGCACTGGCTGCTGGGCGGTCACGGTGCGGCGGCTCCCTGGGGGGCGGATGGTGACGTAACTGGAGTCTACGGAAACGACGGCTGTATCAGCGAATTGACCAACCGTGTTGCCGCATCCAGCAACCAGTTTTCGTAGCTCAACAGCCCCATTGGGCTCAGAAATAGCACATGCCACAAGGGTCACGGTCCGGCCCGACCCGAATCGCCCAACCTCACCGCCGGCAGCCATGCCGCGATCTCGCCGGCCCGCGAACCGGAGAGCCGTAGCGCCCCGCTAGCGGTGGCGTCTGTCACCCGCAGCAGTCCGGTGGCCAGCAGCAGCCAGGTCCGGGGATCGGTCTCGACGACGTTGGGCGGTGTGCCCCGGGTATGCCGCGGCCCGGGAACGCACTGCACCGCGACGAACGGCGGAATTCGGACCTCGACGCTGGCGCCGGGTGCTGCTGCGGCCAATGTTCGCGCGGTGAGCCGGACCGCAGCCGCCAGATCCGCGCGGCCCGGCACCGGACGGGTGTCGTCACGTAACCAGTCCTCGACAGCGCGGACGGCGTCGCGGGTCTTTGCCGGGTCGGCGTGTTGACGGGCGGCCATAGCTCAGCTTCTAGGCCCGTCGGCATTTCCGGGGTTGTTCAGCGCGGCGCGGACGCGCTCGGTGTCGGCCGCTGTCCAGCCGTCCGGCGGCGCCACCGCGGCCCAACCGTCCACGATGTCGTTGCCGTAATTATGGCCGTGCCCGCCGGGCATACCCTCGGCGTTCGTCAGGTCGGCGCTGACCTGCCAGAAGGTGACCACCGGAGTCCATCGCATCAACGCAGTGCGGTCTTGGCCGCGCGGCTCGATGAGCCAGTCGGGCCGACCGAACAACAGATCGGGGGACCACCAGACCACCGGGTCGGACGGGTGCTGCAGAAACAGCACGCGAGTGCCCACCCATGGCGGCCCCGCTACCCGGCCGACGTCCGCGGCGTCGATGGCTTCGGAGAACCGCACGGTCCGCCCGTTGTCGTACCGCGGCTGCACCTCCGTAGTACCGGGATCGCGCCGCACGATCAGCGCACGCCACAACGGACTCTCTTGCGGCGGCCCGACCCATAGCACCGCGTGGAAGCCCATCCGGCGGATGTCGGGCAGCCACCCGAATGCGGCCTGGCCGGCCATCGAACCCAGGCTCTCGCCATAGAGAACCAATTTCGGCCGGTGGTCTGGCGGCAATTGTTCCCAGCGGTCGTGGACGGCGTTGATCAGCATCCGGCCGGAATCCATGGACTTCTGCCGGTCGGCCAGAAACGAGATCCAGCTCGGCAAATAGGAGTATTGAAGACCGACGATCGCGGTGTCGCCGTTGTACATCATCTCCAGTGAACTGGCCGCCACCGGATCGATCCAGCCGGTGCCGGTGGTCGGCGCGATGACCAACACCTTGCGGGTGAAAGCACCGGTGCGCGCGAGTTCTCCGACGAGTACGTCCAACCGGCCTTGGTCGTCGGGGGCGGTGTGCAGCCCGGCGTACACGCGGATGGGCTCCTTGGCGGGCTTGCCGTTGAGCCTGCTCAGTTCGGCAGCGTGCAAACCGGTGGCGACGAAATCGCGGCCCTGGTATCCCAGAGTGCCCCACGGCGCCAATGATGCTGGGCTACCTGACTTTTCCGGAAGCTGCGGTTGTGACACACCCGCGGGGGTGACGCTGTCCTGCGGTTGAAAGACGGCGCTGGCGCCGGCGAAGAACCCACGAACAAGAACGCCGTCGATCAACGTGATCAGCAGCGCCACAACGATCGCCGTGCCGATGAACAGCGCCACCTCGTCGTGCAGGTGCCAGCGCCGGATCAGCATCCGTGCCAGCAGCTTGACGGCGTCGATGAGCACCCGAAACGTGGACACCAGCACCGCGCCGACCACGGCGGCGACGACCAGCGTGCGCAGATAACCCGGGGTGGTCGGTCCCTCGATGCCCATCAGCGCCGACACCTGCCGTTGCCAGGAGGCGGCCGGGATGAGCATCAGCACACACGCCGTCGGCGCGATCGCGACGACCGCCGCTTTCGTCCACAACAGCACCCGCGCCGGAGGCGGCCACCAGCGAGCGTTTCGCAGCACGACGCGGTAGGTGGTGTTGCCGATCAGCACCCCCAGTCCGTATCCGAAGGCCGCGTTGACACCACTGATCAGCCCCTGAAACAACCAGTCTCGCGGCAGCAGCGACGGCGTCAGCGACAAGCAGAAGAACACCGCGCCGAATGCCACTCCGACGAATTTGAGCCGCAGCAGGCTCCACGACCACACCAGTAGCGGATGCCGGTTGCCGGCGTCGACGCTCATCGGAGAAGCGCGGCCAGCACTCCCTCGGATGTGCTGCGCAACTCCGCCAGTGACACGGTGAACAGACCCTGAACCTCCACAACGCCCGAGCCTTGGTCGACGACACCGATGCGGGTGGCCGGCAAGCTTCGCGCCTCGCACATCGAGCGGAAGCGACTCTCCTCCGTGCGGGGCACGGCCACCAGCACCCGGCCCGCTGATTCGGAGAACAAGGTGACAAACGGATCCGCGCCCTCGGGAAGCACGATGCGGCAACCGGTTTCGCCGGCCAGCGCCGATTCCACCACCGCCTGCATCAGACCGCCCTCGGACAAGTCATGGGCTGCAGACACCAGCCCGTCGCGGGAGGCCGCACTCAGCACGTCGGCCAGGAGTCGCTCGCGAGCCAGGTCGACGGCGGGCGGCAGCCCGCCCAGATGGTCACCGGTGACCTGTGCCCAGATCGAGCCGTCGAATTCGTCACGGGTGTCGCCGAGCAGGATCAGCGTCTCGCCCGGCTCGGTGCCCATCGCGGTCGGGATGCGACGGGCGACGTCATCGATGACGCCCAGGACGCCCACAACCGGGGTGGGCATGATCGCCGTCGTCCCGGTCTGGTTGTAGAAACTCACGTTGCCGCCGGTCACCGGAATGCCCAGCGCCGCACAGCCGTCCGCCAAACCACGGACCGCTTGAGCGAACTGCCACATCACCCCGGGATCCTCCGGCGAGCCGAAGTTGAGGCAGTTGGTCACCGCGACCGGGGTGGCGCCGGTGACGGCGACGTTGCGGTACGCCTCGGCCAGCGCGAGTTGGGCACCGGCGTAAGGGTCCAGCAGCGTGTAGCGGCCCGAGGCGTCGGTCGACAAGGCGATACCGCGGCCGGTCGCCTCGTCGACGCGCAGCATGCCGCCGTCAGCATGCTCGCCCAGCACGGTATTGCCGCGCACATAGCGATCGTATTGCTCGGTGATGAACGCGCGGCTACACAGATGCGGACTGCCAAGCAACGCAAGCAAAGTCGCGCGCAGTTGGTCACCGGTGACCGGCCGCGGCAGGCCGCTGGAGCGGTCGGCGTTGAGCGCATCCTGCGACTCGGGCCGCGCGACCGGGCGCTGGTAGACCGGGCCCTCGTGGGCCACGGTTCGGGGCGGCACGTCGACGACGGTCTCGCCGTGCCAGGTGATGCGCAACCGGTCGCCGTCGGTGACCTCACCGATCGTGGTGGCCAGTACCTCCCACTTGCGGCACACCGCCAGGAAGGCGTCCACGTTCTCCGGTGCCACGACCGCGCACATCCGCTCCTGCGACTCGCTGCAGAGCACTTCGGCGGGGGTCATGTTCTTGGTGCGCAGTGGAACGGTATCCAGTTCGATGACCATGCCCCCGTCACCGGCTGACGCCAACTCCGAAGTCGCACAAGATATTCCAGCGCCTCCGAGATCCTGGATGCCGATCACGAGGCCGCCCGCATACAGCTCGAGACAGCATTCGATGAGCACCTTCTCCATGAAGGGGTCGCCCACCTGAACCGACGGCAGCTTCTTTCTGTTCTTGCCGCCGCCCTCGGACTCGTCGCCGCCGAAGGTCTCCGACGCCAGCACCGACACACCGCCGATGCCGTCGAGTCCGGTCCGCGCGCCGAACAGGATGATCTTGTTGCCGACGCCGGAGGCGAACGCCAGGTGCAGGTCCTCCTGGCGGAGCACGCCGACGCACAGCGCGTTGACCAACGGGTTACCGGCGTAGCAGGGGTCGAAGATGGTTTCGCCGCCGATGTTGGGCAGGCCCAGTGAGTTGCCGTAGCCGCCGATGCCTCGCACGACGCCGTCGAGCACGCGGCGGGTGTCCGGGGCGTCCGCGGCGCCGAATCGCAGCTGGTCCATGACCGCGACCGGCCGGGCGCCCATGGCCATGATGTCGCGGACAATGCCGCCGACGCCGGTGGCCGCGCCTTGGTAGGGCTCGACGTAGGACGGGTGGTTGTGCGACTCGACTTTGAAGGTGACCGCCCAGCCGTCGCCGATGTCGACGACGCCGGCGTTCTCGCCGATGCCGGCGAGCATGCCGGCCCGCATCTCCTCGGTGGTGGTCTCGCCGAAATACCGCAGATGCACCTTCGACGACTTGTAGGAGCAGTGTTCGCTCCACATCACCGAATACATGGCCAACTCGGCGTCGGCCGGCCGGCGCCCCAGGATGTCGCGGATCCGCTGATATTCGTCATCTTTGAGGCCGAGTTCGCGGAACGGTTGCGGCTGGTCAGGGGTGGCCGCGGCCCGCTCGACGGTATCGATCGCGTGAGTGAGCCCGGACGTCACGGTGACAGTCTAAGTTGCGTGGCGGCCGCGGCCACCCGCAACACAACCAGCAGGCCGGGCCGGCTACCCCGTGCCGGCCACGCAGAAGGCGTTGCCGGCGGGGTCTTCAAGCACCACCCAGCGGAAATTCTCGCCGATGCTGTGCCGGCCGACCTCGGTGGCTCCCGCGGATGTGAGCCGGCTGACTTCGGCGTCGACATCGGCAGCGCCGAAATCCAGGTGTATCCGATTCTTGCCCGGGGTGGGATCGTCAACCTTTTGGAAGCCCAACCGAGGCCCATCGGGCCGGATGACCGCGATGAACTCCCCGGGAATCAATTCTTGCGTCTCGCCGTCGAACTGCTGGGCCCACCAGTCGGCCAGCTTCGCGGGTTCGCTGCAGTCGAACGTCACCATCTCCACTTTCAGTGCCATACGTTCGATGCTAGGTCAGCTCGGCGACAAGAATGCCCGTAACGCGGCCGCGTAAGCCGGAACGTCGTTGGCGCCCATCAATTCCCGCGCGGAGTGCATCGCCAGCTGGGGAGCACCGACATCGACCGTCGGGATGCCGGTTCGGGCCGACGTCATCGGGCCGATCGTCGAGCCGCATGGCAAATCGGCGCGGTGCTCGTAACGCTGCAGCGGCACCCTGGCCTGCCGGCATGCCAACGCGAACGCCGCAGCGGTCCGGCCGTCGGTGGCGTAACGCAGATTCGGGTGCACTTTGAGCACCGGGCCGCCGTTGATCGCGATGAGGTGCCCGGGCTCGTGGCGCTCCGGATAGTTGGGATGCGTGGCGTGCGCCATGTCCGCCGAGGCCACCATGGAGCCGGGCAGTCGGCGCAAAAAGTCCGCTCGTCCACCACCACCGGCCAGCACGATGCGCTCCAGCGTGGTCAGCAGCAGATCCGAGTCGGCGCCGTGATCGGAGGTGGATCCGACCTCTTCGTGGTCGAACAGCGCGAGCACCGGCAGGTGATCGGCCGACGCGGCGTCCAGAAACGCCTCCAGACCCGCATAGCAGGAGGCCTGATTGTCCAGCCGCGGAGCGCTGACGAATTCGTCGTCGACGCCCGACAGCCTCGACGGCGTCAGGTCGTGGGTCATCAGATCGGCGCCTAGCACGTCGCCGGGATCGATGCCGGCCTGCTCGGCGACGTACCCGATGAACGATCGCGCTCCGCCGCCGGCTCCGCACACCGCGTTGACGTGGCGCTGTGGATCCAGCGTGAGCGACTTGCGGTCCTCGGCCAGGTGGATAGCCAGCTGCGGGACGCGCAGGATCGGGTCATCGATGCGGACCAGCCTGTGCGCGATGCCGCCGCCGTCGCGCACCGACAGTCGCCCGCTGACGCCGAGGTCGCGGTCCAGCCAGGAATTCAGCCAGGCACCCCCGTAGGGCTCCAGCGCGACCACCTGCCACCCCACAACCTCACGGTCGGGATGCTGCTTGACCCTGAGGTTGGGGCTGTCGGTGTGACCGCCGATGACCCGGAACGGCCGACCGCCGGCGTCGTTCGTGCTGTCCCAGGCCACCAGCGATCCGGCCCGCACAATGAAGAACTTGCCCGCGCGCGGCCATTCATCAGCCTCGGCCAGTTCGGTGTGGCCGGCGGCGCGCAGCCGCGACGCCACGGTGGCGCAGACGTGAAACGGCGACGGCGACGCGTCGATGAACTCGCACAAACCCTGCGCCGTGGCCGCCATGGGCCCATCTTTTCATCACGGGATTATCTGAATCCCATAGGCACGTTAGGGTCGAACCCGTGCCCCAAAAGGAGCCTGTGCAGCCTGTGCAGCCGCAAGCCGTTCTGGCTCCGCTGACGCCGGCCGCCATCTTCCTGGTTGTCACAATCGACGAGGGCGGCGAGGCGACGGTGCACGATGCGCTGCCAGAGATCTCCGGCCTGACGCGGGCAATCGGATTCCGCGACCCCGCCAAGCATCTGTCGGTGATCACCTCGATCGGCTCGCAGGCCTGGGACCGGTTGTTCACCGGCCCGCGACCGGCCGAGCTGCACCCATTCGTCGAGCTGGACGGCCCGCGACACACTGCGCCGAACACGCCCGGCGACCTGTTGTTCCATGTTCGGGCCGAGACGCTGGACGCCTGTTTCGAGCTGGCCAATCGCATTTTGAGGTCGATGAGCAGTGCCGTCACCGTGGTCGACGAGGTGCACGGTTTCCGGTTCTTCGACAACCGCGACCTGCTCGGTTTTGTCGACGGGACCGAGAACCCGGACGGTGCGCTCGCGGTCTCGGCTACCACCATCGGCGACGAGGATCCAGATTTCGCCGGCTCTTGCTACGTGCACGTGCAGAAGTATGTGCATGACATGGCGGCGTGGGATTCGTTGTCGGTCGCCGAGCAGGAGCACGTGATCGGACGGACCAAGCTGGAAGACCTCGAACTCGACGACGACGAGAAGCCGGCCAACGCGCACATCGCCCTGAACGTCATCACCGACGATGACGGCACCGAGCTGAAGATCGTGCGACACAACATGCCCTTCGGCGAGCTCGGCAAGGGCCAATTCGGCACGTATTTCATCGGCTATTCGCGCGCTCCGCAGGTCACCGAGCAGATGCTGCGCAACATGTTCCTCGGGGATCCGCCCGGCAACACCGACCGGATCTTGGATTTCTCCACCGCGGTCACCGGTGGACTGTTCTTCTCACCCACCGTCGACTTCCTCGACGCTCCGCCGCCGCTGCCGAGTTCACCGGCAGCGGCTCCCGCAGTAGTTACCGCGCCCTCAGATGGCTCGTTGGCGATCGGCAGTTTGAAAGGAACCCCGCAATGAACAACCTCTACCGCGATCTTGCGCCGGTCACCGAAGAAGCCTGGGAAGAAATTGAATTGGAGGCGACGCGGACCTTCAAGCGCCATATCGCCGGCCGGCGCGTGGTCGACGTCAGCGAGCCCGGCGGACCGGTAATGGCGGCCATTAGCACCGGGCGACTGCTCGACGTCAAAGCACCCGCCGACGGTGTGGTCACGCACCTGCGTGCCAGTAAACCGCTTGTGCGGCTCCGGGTTCCGTTCACGTTGTCGCGTTCGGAGATCGACGACGTGGAACGCGGGTCACAGAACTCCGACTGGGATCCGGTCAAGGCCGCCGCCAAGAAGCTGGCCTTCGTGGAAGACCGGGCCATCTTCGAGGGCTACAGCGACGCGTCGATCGACGGCATCCGTGTCTGCAGCTCCAACCCGGCGCTGAAGCTGCCCAAGGATGTTCGCGACTTTCCCGACGTCATCTCACAAGCGTTGTCCAGCCTGCGGCTGGCCGGCGTCGACGGGCCATATTCCGTGCTGCTGTCGGCTGACGCCTACACCAAAGTCAGCGAGACAACCGAGCACGGCTATCCGATCCGCGAGCACATCCGCCGGCTCATCGACGGCGACATCATCTGGGCGCCGGCTATCGATGGCGCGTTCGTGCTGACCACCCGTGGCGGGGACTTCGACTTGCAGCTGGGCACTGACGTGTCGATCGGCTACCTGTCCCACGACGCCGACACCGTCCAGCTGTATCTGCAGGAGACCCTGACGTTCCTGTGCTACACCGCTGAGGCGTCAGTCGCCCTGAGCCCGTAGCGATTGCCGCCGGAAAACATTAAGGCCGGCGGCACCTTCACGCTTCGTAGGTGACGTGATACCAGTGACGGACCGGCTTATGGTTGTCAGCTTGACCGGTGTCCGTCGCGCTCAACACGTCAACGTCGGTCAGGTCGGGATTGTGCGCCTCGATGTATCGCTCCAACTCGTGGATAAGCGCACGATGCGGCTGATCGGGGTTGGCCAGCGCCTTCGTCGTGTGTGTTTGCGGCACGCAACGAATTATGCCGACTTGCGCCCCAGTCGGCTAGGTCAGCTGTTCGCCGCCGTCGACCCGCAATGTCATACCGGTCATTAAGGTGTTGGTCACCGCGACACGTGCCAAGCCGTGCAGGTCCACCCGGTCCCGACGCAAATCCGAACCCTCTTGAGTAGATGATGGGACGATGACCCCCGCTCCGTCAGTTCTGGTGTTCGACGTGAACGAAACCCTCATCGACATCGAATCTTTGGCGCCGGTTTTCGAGCGAATCTTCGGTGACCGACGGGCGATGCGTGAGTGGTTCGGTCAGTTGATCACGTACTCGATGACCACAACATCGTCGGGGCACTACATCGACTTCTTCACCCTGGGCCAGGGAGTATTGCAGATGCTGGCAACGTTCCACCACGCGGACATCACCGACAATGATCTGCACGACATCAAGCAGGCCATGCTGACGATGCCGGCCCACCCCGATGTCGAGGATGGCCTGACGGTGCTGCGCCGCAATGGCTTCCGCCTCGTGACGCTGACCAACTCGCCACCCAATCCAGACGGTTCCAGCCCGCTGGAACACGCTGGGCTGGCCCACTTCTTCGAGCAACAGTTCAGCGTCGATTCTTGTCGGGCCTTCAAACCCGCGCCGACGGTCTACCGATACGTGTGCGAGCAACTTGGGGCGACACCGGCAGAATGCATGATGGTCGCCGCGCACGTGTGGGACACCATCGGCGCGCAAGCCGTCGGATTCAGCGGCGCGCTGATCACCCGGCCCGGCAATGCGCCGTTGCCCATCCCCGACCTGCCGCAGCCCGGCGTCATCGCACCCGACCTGCGCGATCTTGCGCGACAACTCTGCGCCCCATGACCTCACAAAACCGGCGCACCAGACGTCTACCGGGTAGATAACAGTTCCGACGACATCTTCGGAGGCTCCAATGTCCACTGCGACGACCTCGACGCGCCACGTCGTCGTCGACTCCCCGATCGGACCGTTGACCTTGGTCGGTGACGACGACGGCCTGACCGGTCTGTATTACACCGGGCACTGGACCCGGCCGGACCGGACGACCTTCGGGTCCCGCGTCGAGCCGAGCGATGACCGCAGCTTCGATGAGGTCAGGGCCCAGCTGAGCGAGTATTTCGTGGGCGAACGAAGGAATTTCGACCTGCCGCTGACCCCACACGGCAGCGAACGGGCCCGGCGGGTCTGGCAACTGCTCGCCGAAATCCCGTACGGCCAGACCACAACCTACGGTGCGCTGGCCCGCAGGATCGGTGGCGTCATCAGCCCCCGCGCCATCGGCGGCTTTGTCGGGCACAACCCGCTGTCGATCTTCATCCCCTGCCATCGGGTGGTCGGATCCACCGGACAACTCACCGGATACGCCGGCGGCCTGGACCGCAAGCAATATCTGCTCGAGCTGGAGAAGGCGATACCGGCTGCGCCGCAAGCACTCTGGTAGCGGGCATGAAGCAGCCGTTCGAGAAGGTGGTCGCACAGCACGGGCCCACCGTGCTGCGGGTGGTGCGCGCGGTCCTCGGCCACGCTGATGCCGACGACGCCTGGTCCGAAACCTTCTTGGCGGCGATGAAGGCCTACCCTGACCTGCCGGCCGATGCCAACGTCGAGGCGTGGCTGGTCACGATCGCCCACCGCAAGGCAATCGACGTCATCCGCGCCACGGTCCGACGGGCGACACCCGTCGCGGACACACCGGACCGGCCATCGCACGATCATGCCGAGGGACATCACCTCGAGCTGACCGAAGCGGTTGCCGCGCTGCCGACCAAGCAACGTCAGGCGGTGGCCTATCACTATCTGGCCGGGCTGCCCTACGCCGAGATCGCCATCCTCCTCGACAGCAGCGCGGCCGCCGCCCGCCGCGCGGCCGCCGACGGAATCGCCACGCTGCGGCGTGAGTACCCGCATGACACCGAAACGGAGCCCGCCGATGACCAACGTTGACCTCGCTGCGCTGTACCCGGTCGACGATGACGACCTCACCCGCCTGCACGCGCGCCTGGCGACTGCCGCCGAGCGCGACGACGTGCTCGACGTCGCCTACCGCACGATCGACTCACCCGTCGGATCACTCCTGATCGCTGCGACGCCGGCCGGTCTGGTCCGTGTTGCTTTCACCATCGAAGGCCATGACGCGGTCCTGCAGAACCTGTCCGATCGGATCAGCTCGCGCCTGCTGCACGCCCCGGCGCGCCTTGATGCCGTTGCGCATCAACTGGACGAGTATTTCTCCGGACTACGTCACAGCTTCGATGTGCCGCTGGATTGGCAGCTGTCCAAGGGATTTCGCCGTACGGTGTTAGAGCACTTGGCGCTCGACATCGATTACGGCACCACCGCCAGCTACGGCACCCTGGCGCGACTTTCAGGTTCGCCCAACGCTGTTCGTGCCGTCGGGACGACCTGCGCGACGAACCCCATCCCGGTCGTCGTGCCCTGCCATCGGGTCGTGCGAGCCGACGGCACGTTGGGCGGCTACCGCGGTGGGCCTGCCGCCAAACGCACCCTGCTGGATCTCGAAGGCATCAGATGACTTCGACAGGGCCCGCTCGTAATCGGGTAACGCCGTCATCGGCGAGGTCGCCTCCACGGCCCTGGACCGGAGCCGCCCATTGTGGGAGTTTCATTTCGCCGAGGGGCTGGCCGGCGGTCGGTTTGCCCTGATCGGCAAGATCCACCACGCACTGGCCGACGGCGTCGCCTCGGTCAATCTGCTGGCACGGGCGATGGATCTCGAGGACGCACCGACCGATGAGCGGGACAACGACGAGGCCGGTGTCACACCCACGACGGCAAGTCTGCTGCGAGCTGCCGGTCGCGACCACGTCCGGCAAATCGCCGAGCTCCCTGGGCTTGTCAGGGACGCCGCCACGGGGTTCGCCCGGGTGCGCCGCCGCACCAAGGAGCGCGGCGATCACCCGGACCTCGCGGATGCTTTCGACGCGCCGGCGACATTCCTCAACCACGTGGTGTCGCCGCGGCGCCGGTTCGCCACCGCAGCGCTTCCGCTGGCCGACGTCAAGGCGACCGCGAAGGGACTGGGCATCACACTCAACGACCTGGTGCTTGCGACGGCGGCCGGTGCACTGCGGCAGCTGTTGTTGCGCTATGACGGCAAGGCCGACCGTCCGATCATCGCGTCGGTACCGACCGCCACCGACAAGTCGGACCGGATCACCGGCAACGAGATCAGCGGTCTGTCGATTTCGCTGCCGGTGCACGTCGCCGATCCGGCCGAGCGGGCCCAGCTGGTGGCGCTGGCGACCAAGATCGCCAAAGAGGACCACGAAATTCTCGGCCCGCGCCTGTACGGGCGGATGATGGGCTACCTACCGACGGCGATCGCCCCGGCGGCGTTTCGGTGGCTGGGTCAGCGCGACGCGCCGAACAAGCTGATGAACGTCGCGGTCTCCAGCGTGGCCGGGCCGCGAGAACGGGGTCACTTCGGCGGCGCCCCCGTTAGCGAGATCTACTCGACGGGCGTGCTGTCCCCCGGCGCCCCCCTCAACATCACCGTGTGGAGCTATGTCGACCAGCTCGGCGTCGCGGTGCTCACCGACGACCAGACTTTCAATGATCCTCACGAGGCAACCGATGCAATCAGTGCGGCGTTCAGCGAATTACGCAGCGCTGCAGGGCTTTCAACGCACGACAATGCGGTCGACGTAGTGGCAGAGCACGCGTTGCGCTAACCGTCTCAGGCGGCCAGAACGGCGTCAAGCGCCGAATAGAACAGACCCAGCCCGTCGTCGGACGGCCCCGTCAACGCCTCGGTGGCGTGCTCGGGGTGCGGCATCAGCCCGACGACGCGACCGTTGGCTGAGCTGACACCGGCGATGTCACGCAGCGAGCCGTTGGGGTTGTCGTGGTAGCGAAACACCACTCGGCCTTCGCCTTCCAGCTCGTCGAGCACGTCGGCGGAGGCAACGTAGCGACCTTCGCCGGACTTCAACGGGATCAGCAGGTCGGCATCGGACTCGTACCGCGAGGTCCATGCCGTCGACGTCGACGCCACCCGCAACCACACGTCGCGGCAGACGAAATGCAGACCGGCGTTTCGGGTGAGCGCACCGGGCAGCAGCCCGGCCTCGCAGAGCACCTGAAAACCGTTGCAGATGCCTAAAACTGGCAGTCCATGATTGGCAGCGGCGATGACTTCGCCCATCACCGGGGCAAACCTGGCGATCGCACCCGCCCGCAGATAGTCGCCGTAGGAGAATCCTCCGGGCACCACCACCGCGTCGACACCCTTGAGGTCGGCGTCAGCGTGCCAGAGGCTGACGGCTTCTGCTCCGACCGAACGCGCCGCACGGGCAGCGTCCACGTCGTCGAGCGTCCCGGGGAAGGTGATGACGCCGATACGCGCCGTCACTGCGGTTCTCGGCTTACTGTCCAGTCTTCGATCACGGTGTTGGCCAACAGCGATTCGGCAATTTCGGCAAGCGCCGAGTCGTCGATACTGTCGTCAACTTCGAGCTCAAATCGCTTGCCCTGCCGTACGTTTGAGATTCCAGCATGCCCAAGTCGACCCAATGCGCCGACGATCGCCTGACCCTGCGGGTCGAGGATCTCAGCCTTGGGCATCACGTGCACAACCACCCGGGCCACCCGCACTCCTCCTACTGATTTGGCTGCTCGGCGCCAACTCTACCGGTCGACATCCCGGCCGGCGTGCTAGCACGAGCCGATGTAGGCCGCGCATACCGGCGAGCTCACAGCGTCCAGCACCTGGCTGTCGGAGATTATCGGCCAGGGCAGCTGCGGAGCATCCGGCGCCCACAGTGTCAGCTCGCTGATGGTGCTGTTCTCCGGATGTGCGACGAGATAGGTGTGCATGATCACCGGTCCGCTCATCACCGCGGCGAGCCGATTGGGCTCGTCGACGGTGATCGATGGTGACTCTGCCGGGGCCCCCAGTTGGCAGCCGCGCAGCGCCGCCGCGGCGCTGTCGAACACCGACGTCGCGTTTTGGCCGCCGCGCGCGGTGTCTCCGCGCCAGTGCACCACCTGGGCCCGCAGCTGCCACTGCCCCGCAGCGTTGCCCACCGTCGCCCGGCTGGCGACCGCGGAGTTGCGGGTGTCCTGCGGGGACGTGGGAGTCGCGCATGCCTCCTCGAACCGGAAGCTGGGCGTCGCCGTACCAGTCATCGGCACCGCCGACCCGGCCAGCGACGGCCAGCGGTAGGTCGAATTCAGCGGTATCGCTGACGGGGCGATCCACGCCGTGTCGGGGATCCTGTCGCACACCGGCGGACAGGTCTCCTCGTCCGCGTGGGCGTTGGCCGGCGACGACAAGCACGTCACCAGCAGGCCGCCCGCGGTCAGCATTGCCGCCAGGACTAGGCGCATGCCATGCACCCCATGAGCGCACAATCGTAGACATGCAACTCACGCATTTCGGCCATTCCTGTGTACTCGCCGACTTCGGCCACACCACGGTGCTGTTCGACCCGGGTAATTTCTCGCACGGGTTCGAGGGCATCACCGGTCTTTCCGCGATCGTGATCACCCATCAGCATCCCGATCACGTGGATCAGGAGCGACTGCCCGCACTGATCGACGCCAATCCCGGCGCCGCACTCTACGCCGACCCGCAGACGTCCGCGCAGCTTGATGTGCCGTGCCAAGCGGTGCATGTCGGCGACGAGCTGTCGGTCGGCGAGCTGACCATCCGCGCGCTCGGCGGCCGACATGCCGTCATCCATCCGGAAATCCCTGTGATCGACAACATCTCGTACCTCATCGGTGACGGCGACCATCCGGCACGTTTCATGCATCCCGGCGATGCGCTGTTCGTCCCGGACGAGCCGGTCGACGTCTTGGCCACTCCGGCGGCGGCGCCCTGGATGAAGATCTCCGAGGCGGTCGACTACCTCCGCGCCGTGGCGCCGGCCCGGGCGGTGCCCATCCACCAGGCCGTCATCGCCCCGGACGCACGCGGCATCTACTACGGTCGGCTCAGCGAGATGACCAGCACCGAATTCCAGGTACTGCCCGAGGAAACCGCCGTCACCTTCTAATGCGCGAGCAATAGCTCCTATGTCAAGCCGCCGCTGGTTGAGGATGTTCTGAACGGGTTTGGTGGTCGGCGTGGAGGGCTTGGTAGACGATGCGGGCGAGGCGTCGTTTGAGGCAGCGTCGTGCTGCG
>Ga0224555_1002693_pt1 | contig 20082 bp, 29 predicted proteins | sample 714S23034metaG_FD_180687 | JGI IMG/M metagenome (GOLD analysis project Ga0224555, IMG submission 180687) | Peat soil microbial communities from Stordalen Mire, Sweden - 717 S2 30-34 | ecosystem: Environmental > Terrestrial > Soil > Wetlands > Peat | place: Sweden: Norrbotten County, Stordalen...
ATCCTCCACGCGGCGTTGCTGCGTCAGGGTTTCCCCCATTGCGCAAAATTCCCCACTGCTGCCTCCCGTAGGAGTCTGGACCGTGTTTCAGTTCCAGTGTGTCCGTGCGCCCTCTCAGGCCGGATACAGATCATCGTCTTGGTGGGCCATTACCCCGCCAACTAACTAATCTGCCGCGAACTCCTCTCCAAGCGCATTGCTGCTTTGACTCGTAAGTGTTATGCGGTATTAGCTAAGATTTCTCTTAGTTATTCCCCACTCGGAGGTAGATTATTCACGTGTTACTCACCCGTGCGCCACTGTACTCAGGACCGAAGTCCCTTTCTCGTGCGACTTGCATGTGTTAGGCACGCCGCCAGCGTTGATTCTGAGCCAGGATCAAACTCTCGTTTAATCTTGGTGTGCTCTGCCTTCTAGGACAGGGGTCCGAAGGCTCGAGCGCCTCCGCCAGCTCGAAAAGCAGCGGAGGTTTAATACTAGTGAGAATGACACAACCAAACTTCACGTCATCTCACGACTGGCACGTTCAACTATGTTGTCAAAGATCCTGACTGCTCTCGCCTAAGCGGACAGTTTTGGATCAAGGACCAACTCTGGGCAAAGCCACAGGTTTGCGTCCTCGAACTTGATTGCGCTGTTTGAACTGGGGAGTGTCCGGGTAAAGCGTCTTTTCTTTACTCACCGGCCTCGCTGCAGTGTTTTGCGCGAACTTTCTAAGACTATCGAAGTTCGCTTCGCTTGTCAACTGCTTTCTTCGACTTTCTCGAAGGTGCTTTGCAGCGACTGGCAACAGCGCAAAATGTCAAAACAACTATACGACTCGAAATCGAGGCGCGAAGCTCTAAGCTTCTGATTCCCTTCGGCTTTCGCCTTGGGATTTGCTGCAGTGGCTTGGGCTTGGTACGGTCGGCTTCGAGAGCTCTTACACCGCGTTCAAACGCTTGGACTGCGCTCCGACTTGCCAACATCACCCGTACTGGGCTCCGGCGCGAAGCATTTGTTTCTCGTGCTCACCCAGAGTATCGCACTTAGTTGCTTTGCGCAACCTCAGGGGTTTATTTCCGTCGCGACTCACTTGCGACTCCCTGAGAGTATCAAGGCCTTGCCAGAAGCGCAACCCCGCCCCTGTGGATAGCAGTGGAAAACCAGCCTAATCCCTTGAATCACATGACTCGGATAGAATCTTCTCACTATGGAAGCTACCGAAATCGATGAGTTCTCCAAAGAGATGCGCGAGGGCGGCGAGAGCGGGATGCGCCGTGTATCGCTGGCGATCAGTGTTCTCGCTGTGTTGGTAGCGATGGTGACGGTTCTGGGTCATCGCACCCATACCGAAGCCGTGCTGGCGCAGACCCGCGCCGCAGACCAGTGGAACCTGTATCAGGCCAAGAAGATCCGCCAGGAGCAAGTTAGTACAACCGCGGATTTATTGTCGCTGCAGCCCAGCGCCAATAACGCCGGCGTCCAGAAGAAGCTCGCCGAGTACAAAGCCCACATGCAGAAGTGGAATCAGGAACTCGCCGATGAGCAGCAAAAGGCTCAGGATCTGGAGCATGAAGTCAGCCAGGCAGAGCGGCGAGCAGACCGCTACGATCTCGGCGAAGCGCTGCTGGAGATCGCCGTGGTCCTATCTTCCATCACCCTGCTAACGCGCCAGCACACGTACTTCATCCTCGGTCTTCTGCTTGGACTGGTTGGCCTCGTAGCAGCCGCGTCGGCGCTGTTGGTCCATTAGGTGTAAGCCCGGCAGACCACTGCGGGTAGGAGCCGGGTGTGCACCGGGTTTCAGCCAATCCCCGGTCTGGCCAGAACGCCCAGGTCGGCGAGGCCATTGACGAAATACTGCACCGCAAGCGCAACCAACAGCAGGCCCATGACCCGGATCAGGATGCGAATACCCGTCTCGCCAAGAGCACTGGCCACGCGCGTCGCGCTGCCGAGCACCAGGTAGCAGATAGCGGCCGTGATGGCAATCGCTCCAAAGATCGCGGCCATCTGCCAGTAGCCTTCTGACTGGTGCGCCTGGCCAACCAGCACCATCACCGACGTAATCGCACCCGGGCCGGCAAGCATCGGAATGCCCATGGGCACAATCCCTGCGTCGTCCTTGGTGGCGGCTGCGACCGTTTCGTCGCTGGACTCCTGCGTGGGCGAGCGCTTCGCCTCAAGCATATCCAGGCCGATCAGCAGCAAGATGATGCCGCCGGCGATCTCAAAGGCGGGCAGCGTGATCCCGAAGAGCCGGAAGATATACGTGCCTGCGATAGCAAAGGCGGTAAGAATGACAAACGCCGTCAGCGATGCCTTGCGGGCCGTGCGAATGCGCTTGGCGTTGTCCTGCCCTGCGGTGACGGCGAGAAAGGTCGGCAGTGCAGCAAAGGGGTCGACGAGAAAGAAGATCGAGCTGAGCGCAAGCAACGAGAATCGAACGTAGATCGACCCCTCCAGATGCGTGAGAGCGGCAGTGTGGGGGGCAAACATAATCATTTGATTCTTTCATGATGGGTAGGTTGCCGCGCGGAACGGCGAGTCACATTCTGTTCACAGTGCTGGCGTCTGGGCCGCAACGTATAATTTTCGAAAGCAAGGAGAAGGTATGCCAATCGAGACAACCAAGAATATCTGGCACAATGGCCAGTTGATTCCCTGGGAGAAGGCCAACATTCATGTGATGAGCCATGTAGTGCATTATGGCTCTTCGGTATTTGAAGGCATTCGTTGTTACACGCAGCCCGGCGGCGCTGGAATCTTCCGGCTGAACGAGCATATGCAGCGCCTGATCCACTCGGCGAAGATCTACCGCATGCCGCTGCCCTACTCTCTGGAGCAATTGAATGCCGCGGTGATCGATGTGGTTGAGGCCAACGGCGTCGCCCCGTGTTACGTCCGGCCCATCGCCTTCCGCGGCTATGGCGAGATCGGCGTCAATCCGCTCAAGTCGCCCGTTGAGGTCTACGTTGCGAACTTTCCCTGGGGCAAGTACATGCCTGGAAACGCCGGTGCCGATGTCTGCGTTTCCAGCTGGAGCCGACTGGCGCCAAACACGATGCCCTCGCTCGCGAAGGCTGGCGCGAACTATATGAACTCGCAGTTGATCCGCATGGAGGCCGAGGTCAATGGCTATGCGGAGGGCATTGCGCTCGACACCAACGGCTATCTCTCCGAGGGCTCAGGCGAAAATCTCTTCGTGATTCGCGGAGGAACGATCTACACCGCACCGCTGGCAAACTCGGTTTTGAACGGAATTACGCGTGACTCAATCCTCGTGCTGGCCCGCCAGATGGGTATCCCTGTTGTCGAGCAGGCGATGCCTCGCGAAATGCTGTACATCTGCGACGAGGCGTTCTTTACCGGCACGGCAGCAGAGGTGACCCACCTGCGCTCTGTCGACCGCATCATGGTTGGCGACGGAACAATGGGGCCAATCACCACAGCGCTGCACAAGGCATTCTTCAACATCGTGAATGGCTTGGCGGAAGACCGTTACAACTGGCTTACACCTGTGACCGTCCGCGAGACAGCAGCGGTTTAACCCCTACTGCAAGCACCGCAGAAGAGCGGCAGCTTATGGCTGCCGCTTTTTCGTAGCCGCCGGATTAGGACGTACCCGGCTTGTGGAACTAGACTACTATCTGTGCTTGCTTGCGGGCAGGACTCAGGGTTTATCTTTTGAGGATCGTTACTCGATGAAATTGCGGTTTCTTGTTCCAGCTTTCGCTTTGGCTCTTACGACCATTGCTGCTCATGCCCAGATCGGCCTCTACTTCAACCCCGTAGTCAGCCGCGTGAGTATCAGTACCCCCGATACCGGGCCGTTCGCGTTTCTCGGTGACAATGCAACCTCACGGATATTCGGAGGAGTCGACTTCGGCGGCTACTACGAGTTTGCCCACTATGCGAAGGCGGACGTCAGCGTGGACGTGCGCGATGCGATTCAGCACGGCAACAACGCGTCATTGAACAGCTTTATGGTCGGCCCCCGTCTAGCCGCCAAGCCAATGGCCTACAATTTGAAGCCGTACGCCCAGTTCTCCGTGGGCGCGGGCAGAACCAAATCACCGTTGAGCGCCGCACACATTGAAAAGCTCCAGTACGGCATCTACGGTGGCGTCGACAAATCGCTCAACAAGCACGTGGACTGGCGAATCGTGGAGATAAGCTACGGCTCGGTGACGACGATTAGCAGTGCCATCTACGACAGCGACACTACACCCATTCCCGCAGCGCGCGTGCTCGGCTTCAGCACAGGGTTTGTCTTCCGCATTCCGTAGCAGGATGCTGGCAATTCCCTTGGTACAGCAGAGGCTGAAATCCGTAATGGTTCTTACGGTCGATGATCGTGACGTCGACGGGCAGCTTGCCTACGCGGTGCAGCAGTAATACCCGCAAATCCCGCACCGGTGATAATGACTCGCCCTCACTCGGTCTGGATTTGCTGCGCGCATTTAGCTCTTGCCGCCTGAATTCAATCTCTACCGCTTAAGATGCAGCCCTGAATGCGGTTGACGCGCTGTATTTCATCGGATCATTCCGTTGGATGCCTATCCGTGAAGCCTGGGCGCTCCCGATTGCATCCAATGAATTCATGAGCAGCTCATTGAATACACCCAATCGCACGCACGTCCTTGGAAGCACGAAGCAACTCGGCAACTCAGACTTGCAGTTGACAGCGATCGGCTTCGGCGCCTGGGCAATCGGCGGCGGCGACTGGCAATTCGCGTGGGGGCCACAGGAAGACAAGGAGTCGATCGAGGCGATTCACCGCGCGCTGGACGCGGGTGTCAACTGGATCGATACGGCGGCAGTGTATGGGCTCGGCCACTCGGAAGAAGTCGTCGGTAGCGCATTGAAGTCAGCCAGCGCGAAGCCCTACATCTTCACCAAGTGTGCGATGACATGGGGCGAAGATCGCAAGATCGTTCAGACGTTAAAGAAGATTCGCCAGGAGGTCGAGGGCAGCCTGCGGCGACTCGGCGTCGACGTCATCGACCTCTATCAGATCCACTGGCCCGTACCCGACGAGGAGATCGAAGCGGGCTGGACCACCATGGCCGAGCTACAGCGCGAGGGCAAGGTCCGTTACATCGGCGTATCGAACTTCAACGTCTCGCAAATGGAGCGCGCACTGAAGATTGCGCCGATCACCTCGCTCCAGCCGCCCTACTCGATGATCAACCGCTCGAATGAAGCGGAGATCCTGCCGTTCTGTCAAAAGCACGCAATCGGAGTGATCAACTACTCGCCAATGCAGTCTGGCCTGCTCACCGGCGCGATGACCAAGGAGCGCATCGCGAAGATGCCGCAGGACGATTTCCGCCGCAACACCCCGCAATTCCAGGAACCACAGATCTCGCGCAACCTTGACCTCGTTGAACTACTGCGCGGCATCGGCAAGCGGCGCGGCGTGGAGCCGGGAGTAGTCGCCATCGCATGGACATTGCACAATCCAGCTGTCACTGCGGCCATCGTCGGCGGACGCAGCGCCGGGCAGGTTGACGGCGTGCTACCGGCAGCCACGTTCCGGTTGAGTAAAGATGAGTTTGCAGAGATTGGAAAGTTTCTCAAAGAGAGACCGTAGGTCTTCGCACCATCACCTAACTTCGCACCACCACCTGGTCGTAGCGCCGGGCCCACAACAGGCAATTGCTTTTAGAGCGTGAGGATGACCGGGCCATCGTTCGTAATTGCGACGGTGTGCTCGAAGTGCGCGCTGACGCTTCCGTCGACGGTAATGGCCGTCCAGCCATCTTCGAGGACCTTCACTTCGGCTGAGCCCATGTTAATCATCGGCTCGATCGCGAGCACCATACCCGCCTTCAGCCGCGGGCCCTTGCCAAGGTCGCCGTAGTTCGGGACCTGCGGGTCTTCGTGCATACTCTTGCCGATGCCATGGCCGACGAACTCACGCACCACACCATAGCCCTCAGCCTCGCACATGACCTGCACTGCGTGAGAGATATCAAACAGTCGCCCGCCGACCACCGCCTTATCGATGCCGGCGTACAGCGAGGCCTCGGTGACGCGAAGCAGCTTTTCGACCGCTGGCGTAACCTTCCCGACCGGATGCGTAACCGCGGAGTCGGAATAGTAGCCATCGACGATAACACCGCAATCGACAGATACGATGTCGCCTTCATGCAGCACATGCTTTTCGTTGGGAATGCCGTGGATGACCTCATTGTTAACCGAGGTGCAAAGCACTGCCGGATAGCCGTGATACCCGAGGAAGGCTGACTTCACGCCGAGCTCTTCCATCTTGGCAACGGCCGCGCGCTCGAGGTCCATCGTCGTAGCGCCAACCCGCACCGCAGCCTTGGCTGCATCGTGCACTTTGCTCAGAGCGATGCCCGAAATGCGCATCTTTTCGATCTCAGCGGGGGATTTGATCAGAATAGCCATAGTTGAGTAATCCAATGACTGCGGTGTCCTTTAGGACTCCGCGTGATGGCGCAACCGGAACAGCGTCGCACGAATTGACTGCGTAACCTCATCGACAGGGAGGTTCCCATTGATCTCAGCGAAGCGACCGCCGTGTGACCGATAGTATTCAATGACTGCCGCGGTCTTCGACTGGAACGCCTTCATGCGCTCATGGAAGACGGGCTCCGTGTCGTCCGTGCGCTGGATGAGTTTCGCGCCCTCGCGATCGCAGATGCCGGGCCGCTTCGGCGGCTCAGAGTAAATATTGTAGATCGTGCCGCAGACCGGGCAGCTTAGACGCCCGGTAATGCGCTCGAGGAGGTCGCGCTCGGGCACCACAATGTTTACTGCTACGACCGGCAGCGGATGACCAATCAGTTGATGATCGAGCCACTCAGCCTGGTTGAGCGTGCGGGGAAACCCATCGAGGATGTAGCCGTGTTTGGTGTCGGGCTCAGTGAGCCGCGTCGCGACCATCTGATTGACCATGTCGTCTGGGACAAGCTGGCCCTTCGACATAAGGTCATCAGCCAACATGCCCAGCGGCGTCTGGTTCTTGCGATGCTCGCGGAGCAGATCCCCAGTCGAAATCTGCGGGATGCTGAACTCATCCATGAGCCGCTTGGCCTGCGTGCCTTTACCCACACCTGGGGCGCCCAGCAGCAGCACCGGGCCGGGAAGAAGGCCGCTCGAGTTGAAAAGAGGCTTGGGCATGGACACAACCGACAAAACGTTTCTACTTCCTTACATCTACGCCCTCAGTAAAAACCCAGGTCTGAGACTCCAGACCTGGGTACCTGCATCGTGCAAGAAGGCTGAGAGCGATTACCAACTGCGGCGGCCGCGAATGCGTCCGGACTTCGGTGAAAAACCATCGTAGTGGCGCATGATGAGCTGTGCTTCGACCTGCTGCACAGTATCCATCGCAACCCCGACAACAATCAGCAGCGAAGTGCCGCCGAAGTAGAAGTTTAGGCCGAGACCATTGGTCGTCCACGCGGGCAGGCTGTCAAAGAAGTGCCCTATGAGCCACAGATGGTTAAAGTGGATACCCGAGATGAGGAACATCGGAATGATCGAAATAGCGACCAGGTACACCGCACCCACCAGCGTTATACGCGTGAGCACATCGTTGATGAAGTCCGACGTACGCTTACCGGGGCGAATGCCAGGGATAAAGCTGCCGTACTTGCGCATGTTGTCCGCGATGTCGTCGGGACGGAAGATGATCGAGATGTAGAAGTAGGCGAAGAAGATGATCGCCGCGATGTACAGCACCACATACCAGGGCTCTGCCGGCCCAAGAGCACGGAAGATCGGCCCGAGGAAGCTGGTGTCGCGCAGAGGACCTGAACCGAATAGGCTGATGTTGGCCAGAAGTAGCGGTGCCGAAAGAATCGAGGCCGCAAAGATGACCGGCATCACACCGCCCGAGTTCACCTTGAGCGGTAGGAAGCTGTTCGAGGCCTGCGTCATGCGGCGGCCGACCATGCGCTTAGCCGACTGAATCGGAATCCGGCGCTCAGAGCGCTCTACGTAGACAATGAACGCAACAACCGCGACCATCATGGCGATGAGCAGGACGATCGCAATCGGGGTAAAGCCGCCCCATGCCTGGGTTGCGGCCTTCTGGTAGAGGTCCGCTATGCCGCGCGGAAGTCCCACGACGATGCCGGTGAAGATCAACAGCGACATGCCGTTCCCGATGCCGCGCTCGGTAATCTGCTCGCCCAGCCACATGATGAAGGCGGTTCCGGCAGTGAGCGTGATCACGCAGAGGGGAAGGAATGAACCCTTGCTCATGGTCACCATTGATTCGCCGGTCTGCGTGCTGGTCAGTGTGAGCCCAATAAAGAAGCTCTGCACCACGGCAAGAAGAACCGTTACGTAGCGGGTCCACTGTGTGATCTTGCGGCGTCCGAGCTCGCCTTCCTTCTGCAGCTTCGCCAGCGGCTCATAGATTACGGTAAGCAGCTGGAAGATGATCGACGCGGTAATGTACGGCATGATGCCGAGGGCGAAGACCGTCAGCTTGCGCAGGTTGCCGCCGTTGAACAGATCGAGCAACCCAAGCGCTCCACCGGCGTTCTGATTGAAGAACTGCGCGAGCTTCGCAGCGTCGATGCCGGGCGTGGGGATGTGAGCGCCCAGACGATAGACCGCGAGCAGGCCGAGTGTGAACCCGATACGCTTGCGCAGATCTGGAATGCGGAAGATGTTGAGGAATTTCTCGAGCATCGATGTGTGAGGCCTTGGACCGAGGATTGGAGCTGAGCGCCGCTAGGCCAGATTGTCTGGTGCGAAAGCTCTGCTGAAGTTCTTGAACAATATTCTACGCGTAAGCGGAGAAGCAAAATAGGCCGAGGCGCTTAGCCCCGGCCTGGTCCCTTACGCTGCGGGAGCAACCTCGCCGCCGATAACGATGGCCTTGCCGCCGGCCGCTTCGATGGCTTTCTGTGCAGCCTTCGAGAACTTGTGTGCATGCACCGTCACGGCGGACTTGAGCTCACCGTTCGCGAGCACCTTCACCAGGCCATTGCGCTTCTTCAGAATGCCATGCTCGGTGAGCTTCTCCAGCGTAAGCTCGCTCTCGTTGAGCTCGGCAATGGTGTCAAGCCCGAGGACGGCGTACTCCACGCGGAAGATATTTGTGAAACCGCGCTTGGGCAAGCGGCGGTGCAGCGGCATCTGGCCGCCCTCGAAACCGCGCATCAGGCTGGAGCCAGAGCGCGATCCCTGCCCTTTGTGGCCACGAGTCGAGGTCTTACCCATACCCGAGCCCATACCGCGGCCAACGCGCTTCTTGTTCTCATTCGCCTTCTTGGGCGCCTTCAAATTGCTGAGATTCAGTGCCATAAGTTCCTCGCTAACGCCGGCCCTGTCTCGAAAGACGCGGCCCGACTCGCATGTGGTGGCCTCGAAATTGAGGCGGAATGAAAGCTAGTCGAGAATACGGACGAGGTGAGGAATCTTATTCACCATGCCGCGAATCGACGGTGTGTCTTCGCGCTCGACGATCTGATTGAGGCGCGTGAATCCCAGGCCCTTGACGACGAGCTTGTGCTTCACTGGCGTGCAGATCTTGGAGCGGAAGTATTGAAGCTTGATCTTGTTTTCGCTTGCCATTGTTCTTCTCCGTTTGGAGACCGGCGATCGTTGAAGAGAAACCAGCTGTTCGCTAATCCCTAATCCCTAATCCCTAATCCCTAATCCCTAATCCCTGTTTCTAAAGTTCGTCGATCGACTTGCCACGTAGCGCAGCAACCTCTGCCTTGTCGCGCAACTGCGAGAGCGCGTCGAACGTCGCCTTGATGACGTTGTGCGGATTGGCTGAGCCAAGGCTCTTGGTCAGCACATTCTGCACACCCGCGGCGGTCATCACAGCTCGAACCGTCTTGCCCGCGATAATACCGGTGCCTTCGGGTGCGGGCTTCAGCAGCACTTCACCCGCGCCGAAGTGACCCAGCACCACGTGCGGAATCGTGTAGTGTGTCAAATTGACCTTGAGCAGGTTCTTTTTTGCCGCCTCGATGCCCTTGCGGATCGCCTGCGGAACCTCCTTGGCCTTACCCGAGCCATAGCCGACCACGCCCTCAGCAGGATCGCCGACGATGACAAGCGCCGCGAACGACATGTTCTTGCCGCCCTTGACGACCTTGGTGACACGGTTAATGGAGACGACCTCATCCTTGAGGTTCATCCGGTTGCCGTCGAGTCTCTTCTTCATTGCCATGATTGTTCTTAATCCTTCTGGCGCGATGCGCCCAGCAAATCTTTAGAAATAGCGCTTGCGGCTAGAAATCAAGTCCAGCTTCACGAGCGGCATCGGCGAGGGCCTTGATGCGACCGTGATACAAATAGCCGCCACGATCGAAAACTACCTTCTTGATGCCCTTCTCAGCCGCGCGCTCAGCAATCAACTTGCCGACAGCCTTGGCAGCCTCGACGTTGCCGCCGGCCTTACGCTCCGTGCCCTTCGTGCTCATGGTGGAGGCCGAAACGATCGTGACGCCGTTCGCGTCGTCGATCAGCTGCGTATAGATGTGGTTGAGCGAACGGTAGACATTGAGGCGCGGACGCTCGGCGGTACCGGCCATCTTGGCGCGGATGCGCGAATGCACGCGCTGGCGAATGTCGTTGCGTTGGCGAAGATTGATCATCGTAGTTCTTCCTTCCTAAAGGCGTCGCCATAATCTGACGACGTTCGGGTAAATGCTTTGAGGGGATCAGGGAACAACGTTCAAAGACCATTGTTCCCTGCCCGGTTTACTTGGCGCCCGTCTTTCCGACCTTCTTCTTGAGCTTCTCGTCGGAGTAGCGAACACCCTTGTTCTTGTACGGGTCGGGCTTGCGCAGCGAACGCATATCGGCTGCAATCTGGCCAACCTTCTGGCGATCGATACCAGAGATCGTAACGTGCGTCTGCTTCGGATCGATCGCGACCTCAATCCCACTGGGCAGCGGAAACTCGATCGGGTGGGAGTAGCCGAGCGTGAACACGACCGTGTCCTTACCCTTCATCTCAACGCGGTATCCAATACCAACCACGTCCAGATCCTTCTTCCACCCATTCGTAACGCCCTCAACCGCATTGAAAACCAGCGCACGCGCCAGCCCATGCACCGCGGCATGTGCCTGGTCAGGACGCTCGACGGTAAGCACGCCATCCTTCTCCGAGAAGGTGATGCCCGCGGGAATCAGAGCGTTTACTTTGCCTTTGGGGCCTTCCACTACGACGACGTTGCTCTCCACGGTGTACTTGACACCCTTGGGCAGCGTGATGGGCTTCTTGCCGATGCGTGACATGACTTCAATCCTTCATGGCTTGCGAGTCGCGAAGTGCAGCTTTGAGTACCAACTCGAAACTTCTTCGTTCCACTGCAGCCGGCGATTATGGCTCGCCTGAGGGCCGTTGCGCTTCATAAACAAAAGTGACTTACCAGACTTCGCAGAGGATCTCGCCGCCAACACCTTCGCGGCGCGCCTGACGACCCGTCATCACACCCTTCGGCGTGGTCATGATCGAGATGCCAAGACCGCCCTGGACGCGCTTGATCTCATCCTTGCCGATATACACACGGCAGCCAGGACGCGAGATGCGCTTGAGGTCGCGGATCACGGCCTCGTTGTTCGGGCCATACTTCAGGTACACGCGCAGAACCTTCTGGCCATCCTCTTCGGCGGCCTTGTAGTTGGCAATGTAGCCCTCCTCCTTGAGGATGCGGGCAATCTCGGTCTTCAGCTTGGAGGCCGGAGCGTCGAGCTTCTGATGGCGGGAGCGGTGCGCGTTGCGAATACGCGTAAGAAAATCTGCAACAGGATCGGTGAGGTTCATCGTTTTCCTTTCATCCCCCGTTCGCTCCAAGCCGATCGGCTTGGAGAACCTGCGGGAATGGTTGTGGCGCCGGGGCGCCGATCTTTGCTACGCGCGAGTGCCACCCGATGATGGCCTGCAGCGTGTATGGAGGCGTCGCGAGCGACTACCAGCTGGACTTGACGACGCCCGGAATCTCGCCCTTCAGAGCGAGGCTGCGGAAGCACAGGCGGCAGATGCCAAACTTGCGCAGAAACGCGCGCGGGCGGCCGCAGAGCTGGCAGCGGTTGTGCTGACGGGACTTGAACTTCGGCTTACGTGCGTCCTTGACGCGCTTTGCTGTGGTTGCCATAACTCTTTACTCTCTCAATCTTACTGCTGAAAATCCTTGTTTCGAAACGATAGACAACCGGAATTTACAGGCCGTCCGTTGTAGTTAAGCTCCCTGGCGGAAGGGCATGCCGAAGCTCTTGAGCAGCTCACGGGCTCCGTTATCGTCCTTCGCCGTGGTCACGATGGTGACGTTCATTCCCTTGATCTTGTCCACCTTCGCGTAGTCGATCTCAGGGAAGATCAACTGGTCGCGCAGGCCAAGTGTATAGTTGCCGCGTCCATCAAAACTCTTCGAGCTCACGCCCCGGAAGTCGCGCACACGAGGCAGCGCTACGGAGATCAGGCGATCGAGAAACTCGTACATCGTATCGCCACGCAGTGTAACCATCGCCCCGATGGGCATGCCCTCGCGCAGCTTGAACGCCGCAATCGACTTCTTCGCCTTGGTGATGACAGGCTTCTGTCCGGCGATCGCGCCCAGGTCGGCCAGCAGCGGGTCCATGATCTTGACGTTCTGCGTCGCTTCGCCCAGACCCATATTGATGACGATCTTCTCCAGCCTGGGAACGGCCATCGCGTTGTCGAGGCCGAGCTCCTTCTGGAGCGACTGCTTGATTTCGCTGTGATACTTCTCTTTCAAACGTGCCATGACTTCTCTTCTCTTTCTCCACGGCTCCGGAGTAGCTCGCGCTGTATACCGTTTCGTGGGGTGCTCAATAATTCAAAACCAGATCCAAAACTACTTCTTGAACTTCTTCTCAGCGATCACGCCGCCATTGGAGCGGGCGATCCGCGTCTTCTTGTCGCCTTCAACCTGATACCCGATGCGTGTTCCCTTGCCCTCGGAGTCGACCAGCATCACATTCGAGATGTGGATCGGCGCCTCCTGCTCAAGGATGCCCCCAGCGATGTTCTTCTGCGGGTTGGGCTTCACATGCTTCTTGATCATGCCGACGCCCTCAACCAGGACGCGCTGCTTGGCCACGATCACCCGCAGGACGCGGTGCGGCTTCGGCCCCTTGCTCTTGCCAGCAATCACGACAACCATATCGTTCCGCTTGATCTTGATCTTTGACTTGCTGCCGTTCGACGGCTTGAACTTACTCGGCATGGTGACTCTCTTTCCTCGGCGATCTGGCGCGTCTCTCAGGACGCGCCGCGGAGCCGGAATCCGTGTTGATTGCTAGATAACTTCAGGGGCGAGCGAAACGATCTTCAAGAACTTCTTCTCGCGCAACTCGCGTGCGACCGGACCAAAGACGCGCGTTCCGACCGGCTCCATCGCATCGTTGACCACGACAGCCGCATTCTCGTCGAAGCGGATATACGTCCCGTCGCGACGGCGATACTCCTTATGCGTGCGAACGATGACCGCCTTGACGACCTTGCCCTTCTTGACGGTGCCATCGGGCGACGCTTCCTTGACGGCCGCCGTGACGACATCGCCAAGACCGGCCTTCTTGCCGAGACCGCCGCCGAGCGGCAGGATGACCTGGAGCTTGCGGGCGCCCGAGTTGTCGGCGACGGCAAGCATTGTGCGCATTTGTACTGCCATGATGATTCTCCTGGTTCGGGCTCTCGCCTGAAACTGGCTCGAGAGTTGGAGCTAGCCCGAGAGCTTGGCGGCGGGAAGCCGTTGCTATCTCGTGCCTGTAGCTGCTATTGCAGCCACGAAAACGGGTGACACGACTACTTCGCTGCGACCGGCTTCTCATCCGGCAGCGCCGACAAAGAGGACCGGCGAATGATCTCTTCCAACGACCAACGCTTCAGCTTCGACAGGGGACGCGTCTCGCGGATGCGAACCATATCTCCCACGCGAGCAGAGTTCTGCTCATCATGCGCGTAAAACTTCTTGTTGGACTTCAGAACGCGCTTGTACTTGGGGTGCGCCTTGCGCATCTCGACCTCGACAACGATGGTCTTCTGCATCTTGGTCGAGACGACCTGGCCGACCTTCTCGTTGCGGCGCGGTGCAGCTTGCTCGGTTGCCGGCGCTGTAGTGGTAGTGGTATCGGCCATGGTTATTCCTTCCCTGCAGTCGCTGCGAGCGAACGCGCATTTTCATTGAGGCGTTCACGCACGATGGTCTTGATGCGTGCAATATCGAGCTTGAGGGACTTAATCTTGCCAATCCCCTCCTGCTTGCCGAGGCTCTTGGCGAAGCGAATGCGGAAGAGCTGTTCAGCGGCCTTAGCCTCTTCGCCCTTCAACTCCTCGTCGCTCAGATTGCGGATCTTGTCGATTTCCATATAACTTCCTTTACTTTGCAGCCACTTCGACCTTGAGGCCGGGGCGGACAACGAACGTGGTCTTCAGTGGAAGCTTGTGTGCCGCCAGACGCATGGCCTCTTTGGCCAGCTCGACGGGAACGCCTTCCATCTCAAACAGAATCTTGCCAGGACGAACAACCGCGACCCAGTGGTCGGGAGCGCCCTTGCCCTTACCCATACGGGTCTCGGCGGGCTTCTTCGTGATCGGCTTGTCCGGGAACAGACGCAGCCACACCTTGCCACCGCGCTTGATGAACCGCGTCATGGCGATACGTGAGGCCTCGATCTGGCGGTCGGTGATATACCCGCACTCCAGGACCTTTAGACCGTAGTCGCCGAACGAGATGTCGGAGCCGCGCCACGCCTTGCCGCACATGCGACCGCGCTGCTGCTTGCGATACTTAACCTTCTTGGGTAAAAGCATGAGGAATTTCCTTTGATGGTGTGGCCGAGGTCTCTGTCTCCGCAGATGTCTCCGGATGCAGACGCAGGGCCAAACCTGTTAAGTATACTGGAAGTTCGTGAGTTTTGTCGCTCACGGCTCCAGCAATAACGACAAAAGTTAGAACGCGCCGGTAGTGATCGGTGCCGGCTCGCGACGCTTCTTCTGCTCGTAGATATCGCCACGATAAACCCAGGTCTTCACACCGATGATGCCGTATGTGGTGTGCGCCTCGGAGAAGCCGTAGTCGATGTCCGCACGCAGTGTGTGCAGCGGCAGACGGCCCTGCAGATACCACTCCGAGCGGGCAATCTCATTGCCATTCAGACGGCCGGAGACACGAACCTTGATCCCCTTGCAGCCAAACCGCAGCGCCGAGTCAACCGACTTGCGCATTGCGCGGCGGAAGCTGACACGCTTCTCCAGCTGCAGAGCGATATTCTCACTCACCAACTGAGCGTCGAGCTCTGGCTTGTTCACCTCGAGGATGTCGATAAACACCTCGCGGGTGGTGCGCTTCTGGATATCGGCCTTCAGCTTGTCGATCTCCGCACCCTTGCGGCCGATGATGATGCCCGGACGCGCTGTGCGGATGATGAGACGCAGCTTGTTGCCGGGACGCTCGACTTCGACCGAGCTGACACCGGCGGCCTTCAGCTTCTCGCGAAGCTCAGCCTTCAACTTGACGTCCTCGACCAGCAGCTTGTCATAGCCGCGCTTGATAAACCAGCGCGACTTCCAGGGCTTGTTGACGCCGAGGCGGAATCCGTACGGATGGACTTTCTGTCCCATAGCTTCCCTATTCCTGAACCATAGCCGGTTGAGCCGGCGCGGTTGATGTTGCGAACTGCCTACTGCAAAATTCGTTGTGCTGACGAGCCAATTACTTGGCCGCGACAGCCTTCTTCGCCGGCGCCTTCTTCTTGGCTACGGCCTTCTTCGCCGCAGCCTTCTTGACTGCGGGCTTGCCGGCGGTCTTCTTCACCGGCTCCTGCGTCGCCTCGACCTCAGCCGCAGCAGACTTCTTCTCCGCCACGGTGATGATAATGTGCGCGATGCGGCGCTGGTAGCGGAACGCACGGCCCATTGGAGCGGGGCGGATGCGCTTCATGCGCGGTCCCTCGTTCGCAACAGCGGTCTTGACGTAGAGGTTGTCGACATCAATGTCGAGCCCCTTCTCGTCGGAGAGATACTGCGCATTCTGGATGGCCGAACGCAGCACCTTCTCCACCACCGGCGCGATGCGCTTGTTGGTGAATGCCACAGTGTTGATAGCCTTCTCGACGCGCAGGCCTTTGATCATGTCGAGGACGAGCTTGGCCTTCTGTGGGCTGCAGCGCTGGAAGCGGGCCTCAGCGCGGAACTCGGGAGTCGTTGGTGCGATTGCTTTATGCATTGCGATGTCCTTCACAACTTACAAATCTTACAAATCCTGAAAGCGGAGTTACTTGCCCTTCGCCGTGTCGCCAGACTTCGCGGAGTGGCCCTTGAAGGTGCGTGTGGCGGAGAACTCACCGAGCTTGTGTCCGACCATGTTCTCCGTGCAATAGACCGGAATGAACTTGCGGCCGTTGTGCACCGCGATAGTATGGCCGACCATATCCGGGTGAATGGTAGAGCGGCGCGACCATGTGCGAATGACCTTCTTGTCATTTGCGGCGTTCAGCGCCTCGATCTTGATCATCAGGTGGGCGTCGATGAACGGGCCCTTCTTCGTTGAGCGTGACATAAATAACTCCGGTACTGCCGTGCTGAATACGACGAATCTCTCAGGTGCGAGACTTGGTGTGGCTTTTACTTCCCTCTTGAATCTCTTAGCTACTTACTTGCCCTTGTTCCTGCGCGACACGATAAAGACGTCCGTCCGCTTATTATTGCGAGTCTTGTATCCGCGAGTCGGCTGGCCCCACGGCGTCACTGGGTGACGTCCGCCCGAGGTCTTGCCCTCGCCACCACCGTGCGGGTGGTCGACCGGGTTCATCGAAACGCCGCGGTTGGCCGGGCGAATGCCCTTCCAGCGATTGCGTCCTGCCTTGCCGATCGTAACGTTCTCGTGGTCGGTGTTGCCCACCTGGCCGATGGTCGCCATGCACTCAACGAGCACCTTGCGCGTCTCGCCCGAAGGCAGCTTCAAGAGAGCGTAGTCGCCTTCCTTCGCGATCAGGTTGACCTGTGCGCCAGCAGAACGCGCCATCTGCGCGCCCTTACCCGGACGCAGCTCAATGTTATGCACGATCGTGCCCGTAGGAATGTACCGGAGCGGCAACGCATTGCCGACCAGGATGTCAGCCTCAGGGCCGCTCATGATCTTTTGCCCGACCTTCAGCCCGATAGGCTGAATGATGTAGCGCTTCTCGCCGTCTGCATAATGCACCAGCGCAATGCGGGAGCTGCGGTTCGGATCGTATTCAATGGTCGCGACGGTTCCGGAAATCCCGAACTTCTCGCGCTTGAAGTCGATGAGGCGCAACTTCTGCTTATGGCCGCCGCCCTGGTGGCGGATGACCATCTTACCCATATTGTTGCGGCCGCCAGTGCGTGGCTTCACCGTCAGCAGTGGCTTATACGGCTTATCGGTCGTTATGTCGTCGTTGACCAGCTTCGTCTGGAAGCGAAGGGTCGGCGTAATCGGACGGAATGATTTAATCGGCATTTCGAGTTCCCTTGCCTGCCGCGCTGTATTTTGTACTTCGTCAGCGCGATACTTAGTTCGTTACTACTCAATTTGTAAGCCGCGAATATTCTCGCGAAATCAGTGGCTAAATCTCTGCTGCAAAGTCAGGAACCTTCTCGCCGGCCTTCAGGCGGACATACGCCTTCTTCCAGTCGGGGAGGTAGCCGGAGAACTTACCGCGCTTGCGCTCCTTGCCTACAACGCTGGCGGTGCGAATACTCGCAACCTTCACATTGAAGAGCGTCTCGACAGCCTGCCTGACCTCGGTCTTGCTGGCATTGGCAGCGACTTCGAATACCAAAGAACCTTCTACCTCGCGTGTGGTCAAGGCCTTCTCGGTAATCAGCGGGCGGCGGATAACGTTATAAACAGTAGGCATTATGCAGCCTCCTTCTCGGTGTCGCTCTTGGCATGTTGCCGCTTGGAAACAGCCTTCTTCAGTGTCTCCTGCAGGGTCTCGAACGCGACCTTCGAGAAAATTGCGTTCTCATACTTCAGCAGGTCATACGGATGCACCTCGGACGAGAGCACCAGCTCCACGCCCTGCAGATTGCGCGACCCGAGATACAGCTTCTCGCTCAACTGCTGCGAGCTCTCGACCAGCAGCGCGGTCTTCTTCGCATCAAGCTTGTTCAGCGCTTCGCGATACACCTTGGTCTTGGCCTCGGCGACGTCGAAGTTCTCAACGATCGTCAGCTTGCCGTCGTTGATCTTCGACGCAATGGCTGAACGCAGCGCACCCAGCAGCTTCTTGCGCGGGAACTGATACTCATAGCTGCGCGGCTGAGGTCCATGGACCGTACCGCCACCTCGCCACAATGGAGACCGGATCGAACCAACGCGCGCGCGACCCGTGCCCTTCTGCTTCCACAACTTCTTGCCAGCTCCAGATACGAGCTTGCGATTCTTGGTTGCGTGCGTGCCCTGACGCAGCGAAGCACGATAGTGCTTGACCGCCTCCCAGAGCAACGCCTCGTTGACCTCTCCCGCGAAGATCTCGTCGAGCTCGAACGTCCCGACTTCCTTCCCGCCGAGATCGACTACCTTGATGTTTGCCATCTTCTTCTCTCTTCTCGCCCGCCATCGATGCGGCAGGCCTGACTCTTGTTCGTCTGCTTTGACCGGTCTGTTCCCCGAGCAGAGGTTGATACTCAATCTCACATCCCGCTCTCGCGCCGAAGGCGCTACCGGCTGGGCGCGTAGTCCTACTTCTTCTTGCCGACTGCAGCCTTCTTGGAAGCCTTCAACGCATCACGCGTCTCAGCACCCGCAAAGCCGCGACGCTCTCTCGGCGGTGCCTTCGCCTTCGAAACCAGGACGTACCCGTCACGTGCACCGGGAATCGCGCCCTCAACCAGCAGAAGATTGTCTTCAACGTCGATGCCGCGAATGCGAAGGTTGCGAACCGTGACCTGGTTGGTGCCCATGTGTCCGGGCATGCGCTGGCCAGGGAATACGCGCGATGGGAACGAAGACGCTCCGATCGAGCCCTGCACCTGGAACATATGACCGTGCGACTTGGGACCGCCGCCGAAACCGTGGCGGCGAACCACACCCGCGAACCCGCGGCCCTTCGAGTTGCCGATCACATCAACAAACTTGACGTCCGAGAAGATCTCGACGGTGATACGATCGCCAGCCTTGGCCGACTGGTCACCCTCTCTGCCGGTCACCGACTCGAGCTGAACCTCGCGAATCTCCCGCACCGGCGGCACATTCGACTTCGCGAAGTGGCCGGTCATCGCCTTGTTCACCTTCGACGCCTTGACGAACTCTACGAGCCCGATCTGCGCCGCATCGTAGCCGTCCTTGGCCAGCGTCTTGAGCTGCGTGATCACGCAGGGGCCAACCTTGAGTACGGTGACGGGATGGATATCGCCGCGGTCGTCAAACAACTGCGTCATACCGATCTTCTTACCGAGAATTCCTGTGACTGACATGCTTTCCTCTTCCTCATCATGCCTGGCGTTGAGCGCCGGCACTGTAGGGACTGCTTTACTTCAAACTTGCGACCACTTACTTCGTGACGGTCTTGATCTCAACGTCGACACCCGCGGGCAGATCGAGCTTCATCAGCGCATCGACGGTCTGCTGCGTTGGCTCCAGGATGTCGATCAGGCGCTTGTGCGTGCGGATCTCGAAAGCCTCGCGCGACTTCTTATCGACGTGGGGCGAGCGCAGAACGCAATACTTATTCTTGATCGTGGGTAGCGGAATCGGTCCCGCGACCTGCGCGCCGGTGCGCTTGGCGGTCTCGACGATCTCGCTGGTGGAGACATCGAGGACGCGATAGTCATACGCCTTCAGGCGGATACGGATACGTTGCTGTGCCATTTGAATCTCTTTCCTGTTACTCAAAGATCGTTTGGAGTGACTGCCAGCCGTCGTATTTCTTGGCGAACCGGCAGCCCTCGTTGAAGTTTTCCAGGTCATCTGGAAGCAAGAACCTTCTTATCGAAGAGCCTTTACTTGATGATCTCGGAGATGGTTCCAGCGCCGACGGTCCGGCCGCCCTCGCGGATGGCGAAGCGCAGGCCCTTCTCCATGGCCACCGGTGTATGCAGCGTGATCTCGAGCTGGATGTTATCGCCCGGCATCACCATCTCGGTGCCCTCCGGCAGCTTCG
>Ga0224555_1002694_pt1 | contig 20082 bp, 22 predicted proteins | sample 714S23034metaG_FD_180687 | JGI IMG/M metagenome (GOLD analysis project Ga0224555, IMG submission 180687) | Peat soil microbial communities from Stordalen Mire, Sweden - 717 S2 30-34 | ecosystem: Environmental > Terrestrial > Soil > Wetlands > Peat | place: Sweden: Norrbotten County, Stordalen...
GTAGGGGTGCTTGGTGCGTCCCCGGTTCCGGTCGCTGGGAAAGTAAGCTGTGGTTTGCTGCTTGTCCAGCCAGGCGAGGAACTTTTGAAACCGGGGATCTGCCATGATCTTCTCCACGCTGTTCATCGTGTCCCGCAGCTCGTTGTGGCTCCAGGTCTTGTGGATGAAATCCTCGCAGGTCTGGCAGGCTGGCACGGTTTCATCTCCGCCTTTGCACCGAGGCACCACATGGTGCTGGCGTGTTTGCACCCTTCTATGGCAAAAAACGCATCCGCCGTTGGCTGCTTCATTCATGCTTCATTTTGTCAGGCGATCGTTCCGTTTTCAGCCCGACCTAAAACTATAAAATAGCACGAAAACTGGGTGAGGTAAACCCCGTTAGCTTTGGGTTAGATCGCTGGAAAAAAAGATGAATTTGGCTGTTGACACTTTTCCTGGACTAGTACCACAATGCCGGCTATGAATAATATAACCGTCACTCCGGAGTACCTCCGAAAAGTGGCAGAACTGAAAAGGCAGCAACGCGCGATCGATGAGCAAATGAGCTCTCTTTCGGGTATCAAAGTCACGAAGCAGCCCAAGCGGCATTTTAGCGCGGCCACCAAGGCCAAGATTGCCGCGGCTGCTCGACGTCGGTGGGCCAAGGTTAAACGCCAAGGAAAGAAACATCTCTAACCCAAAAACAGAAAGAACTACTTATGTTGATATTTCCAGAAAATTTTAATGTCAAAAATCTTCCTTTGGAGGACATCGACGCCTTAGAAAAAATTATCGTGAGGGGCTGTTCTCCTGTGGCGGAGGCAGGCTTGGCAGCGCCCGCGGCAGTGGGCGGCAGGCGCGGCAAGCTTCGTCGGCGATGGGCTGATGTTGGTGAAGCGGGCGCCGCGGCCCCGGCTGCAGCGACTCCGGCAGCCCCCGAGGCCAAGAAGAAGCGGGTTGTGAGCCAGGCGACCCGGGACAAAATCTCGGCGAAGCTGAAGGCCATAAACACTCCAGAGCGAAAGGCAAAGATCGCCGCATCGATGAAGGCTTTTCACAAGCGCAAAAAGGCCGAGGCAGCCAAGGCAGGCAAAGGAGCTTAATCCCAAGCGAACAGTCCATACGTCCGCGTATCCATCATGGGGTAGAAACTAGGCGGACGACAAGCGACACAAAAATCAGAACTTGGTGCGGGCGGTGCTTAAAGCGCCGCCCTTTTTTTATGCCACCAGTGCCTTTTCTGCTGCAGGAACCCCGTCGTAATAGAACTCGACGTACGGCTCGCGCAGTTCGATTTCGGCGTGGTCATCGCTCCAGCTGGCGCCGCTTCCTGTAACCATGAGGCCGAGGGCAAAGCCGAAGTCAAAGGCGTATTCTTCCTGGGAGGTGTGAGGGTATACACAGCGTCATAAATCCTTGCGCATGCAAACGCGCAGACCGGGCGCCATCCGGGCGGGTTCAAAACGAACCACATCGGATTGTGGTGACTTGAACGGGCTCGGACTTGGGCACGCTTCCGGGAACTTCTGCTTCAAGGCAGGCAGCGTGCATCTGGGTGTATCGCCAGATTGGGGTTGAAGTTGATTCCAGACCCGCTTCCACTCCGCGCGGGCCTCGGCGTCTTGCGACGCTTGCGCCTGGCGTTCTTCCTTCCGTCGGTTTCCGCCATCTTTGCGCCCGGAGCTTTTCGGGTCACCTTGAAGAAATCGTCTGCCGATCTCGACGGCCGCGCAGGCCGGATCGGGAATCAATAGCGGCCAACCCCAAAGCAGGTTGCCAATCTTGGAACTGTATGCGGGGTTGACTTCCGCATGCTGGATGCCGGCATTCTCCAGCCGGCGAACCAGCGGCAGGATGAATCCTTTTCTTGTCCACTGGTTGTTGACGGCTCGATTGAAGGAGCGGCCTTTGCCGTGGTCCTCGGTGCCAATGTTTAGGTGCTCGGTTACTACAGCGCCACATTGAAAATGGTCAGCCAGTGCGACTACCTCCTTGGCGATGCACGAGAGTTCGTACACCCTTTTGTCGCGCTGGTGAAGCGAATCTGGATGGTCCGAAGCCAGCTTCAGCTTCAGGTTCAGTTCCAGGTAGTCGTAAAACGCCCAATGCAGAGGCTTGCATTCCTTGTCCTTCTGCTCCACAACCGCAACTCCAATCCGGTTTGGATTCAGGTCTAGTGATACCACGCAGTTGGGATTAGTCTTCCGCGGCACCGGCTCTGCTTTGTCATCCCAGATGAGGCAAACCGCGGATTCCGTCAAGGAGATGGTGAATGGCGTGTCCCGCAGCCAGGTGCAACGAAATTGCAGCCCTTCCAGCAACTCCCGATAGTTGGACTTCTTTCCAAGTTTGATTTGGAGCGCAAAGGCTACCTTGGCCTTGGGATAAAACCAGATCGTGTCGTGCTTGATGTCCAACACGAATCGGTGGTTGCCTCCCTGTTCCCCATAGCTCTTGCCATGGCCTTCAAAATACAGCGGCAGCAGCCGCTTGGCCCTCCATTCGTCTTGGGTGATCTTTCCTTGGGCGCGGAGCTGAAGATTGTGCTTTCCACCGAACACGACCGTTTTGTTCGGATTGGCCCGGTGGATCGCTTTTGCCCTTTTCAACGATGAAAGTGTTAACCACGAGTCCAGCCTGCCCTGGGGCATTGCCCTGAGCAGATCCAGTATCTCCTTGTCCTTCTTGCCCTCCCGGGTCCGGTTGTAGGCAATCCGGGTCACAACAGACTGGGCCTTACGCCATTGAGCTATCACCTCAGCGGCTTGAGGCGTCGTCGTCGTATAGCTCAGTTTTATGGTTCTTACCATTCCAAATCAAACAAGTATAACAGATTGGCACATAAAATGCACGCGCAAAGATTTATGACGCTGTGTATAGGATGAACACCGGTTCGATCCAGATGATCTTGTGAGAGGCCAGCCCAGTCCCATACGGCTGGTTCCGAAAGTGGCCGCGGCGCCAATGCGAGCGTGGGCTGGCGTGGGTCCCGCTGGCTGGTTCAGACCGGCTTTGATACATTTTTCCGATGTAGTTCGGGGACCACAATTCCCGGTGGTTGCCCTTTCCTTCGCACAGACGGGACCCTTGAATGATGCTTTCCGGCCTGGCGGTGGTGGCCAGCAGGGCATTGACCACGAGACGGGTGGCCCGTTCCAGGAGGTCTCCATCCGTAGCGGCCATCTGGAGCGGGGCCCCCAGGGGACGATGTATTCCCGCAGCTTCTCCTCCGGCGGCCTGAGGTACTGAGAGATTTCCCAATCAGTGAGCGGCAGGAGGTTGGAGTAATGGCACATCTCGGTCACTGGCATCACGCCGATTTCGGTCTTGGTTTGGATGAAGATAGGGCGCTCTTGGGGAGGTATTGACCGCATGGGAAACGGGTCCGGAATGCTGGAATCCTCGAAAACGTCTTTGTAGAGCCGGCCGTTTTCCAGCTTGGCGACGAAAATGTATTTAACGTCCCCCTCGTTTGGATGCACCAAGAGGCCCTTCGGCAGCATGAGCGTGAAAGCGGGCAACGGCCAGTGAATGCCTTGAGTGGTCATGCGCGGTGGAGGTTCCGTTCGCAGCAGGGCCTCCCCAAAGGTCACCAGTCCGGCACGCCGTTGCTGTAGGTGTCCACTCCAGTCCAGTCGTTCCCGCTGAGGAATAGAGTGGGCCTTCCGTTCTCGGGGATGATCGCCACGCGCGTGTAGTTGGTGTCCGGAAAAATCTCCGCTTCTATGTTCCAGTTGCCGGATGAAAGATTCGTTGTTGAAACGATTTCGTAGACCTGATCGGTGGCTCCAAGCAGGGCGAGGTAAAGGTTGCTGGAGGCGTCAATGTTGGTTATGGCAATCGTCGGTACTGGGTTGGTAATTGGCGGGTTTGATTGAGCTATCAATCCATTCCCCATTGCCAGGAAGATGCTAAAAATCAAAAGGCGTAAACTCCTCATTCCTTAGTATAGGCCTCTGGGGCCACGTTTTCCGCACAAAACGTCAGGCCTATGGAGGAGCGAGTACTACTGGCCGGTGGTATCCGATTTAAGATTCCGTTACGTACTTCTTCAGAACTTGATCTTCCTTTGGATCTCCCGCGAAGAGGGTCTCCCCATCCACAGCTATGGTGAGATGTTCCTGGTCAAAGTTGATATAAGCTTCTCTCCCGCGGGGTCCGCTATAGAAATAATCCTGGCCGCAGCCCGTTTCGGGACCAGATGCGTCGTGCCAGGAGCTGGCCCGTGTGCCGGTCAGATACGCGAGCATCTTCGGATAATCAAAACTGACGACTGAGTAACTCATTTTGCTTTTGTTTGGCCATGATATTGCAGTCTTTGCCCGATGACAAGCTCCATATCCGGGGTCAGCCTCCAGTGGCCAGATGCACCGCTGGCAGCTGCACCCATCTGGCAAACTGCCCCAACTGCTGGATGGCGGTAGAGAATCGATCGTAATCGACCGGTTTGACCGGGTAGTGGTTGCAGCCCAGAGTGTGGCAATGTTCGACCTCGGCCGGGTTATCGGTGGTCGTGAGCATGATGACCGGCATTTTTCCGAGCTCGGCGTCACCTTTGATCTGGCGCAGGACCTCGACCCCGTCGATTTGAGGCATGCGGATGTCCAGGAGCAGCAAGTAGGCGGCCCTGTTGGCCCGCGTCCGGTTCCCGCGGCAGAACAGGAAATCCAGCACTTGCTGGCTGTTCTCGAACCGCTCTATGGGGTTCTGCAGGCCGGCTCGCTGGAGATTCTTCATGATGAGCCGGGAATGACCAGCATCGTCGTCCGCAATCAGAATGGTGGCATCGGGCGTCATTTGGGCAATACAACCAGACTTCTAATCCGCTGCAAAGAAAACTCTAATGAATGTCGGATGGAGCACAAGAAATTTCAGAAGTCGGCAGGAATATTTCAGAAGTCCGTGCGAACCGCTTTTACGGCGCAATCATAGTGGCAGGAATCGGCGCTTCATTGGCCTCCTCTTCCTGGGCCTTGGCCACCGTGACGGCGCCGTTTTTCCAATCGAGCGCCAGGCTCCCGCCCTCGGGAACCTGTTCGCCCAGCACGGCGTCGCTGATGGGGTCTGTGAGGAGCCTTTCGACGGTCCGTTTGAGCTCCCGTCCGCCATATTCCTCGGAAAACCCGATTTTGAGGATGTGTGCGCGCAACGCTGGTGAGATGGTGATGGAGGCATAGGTTGTGCGCTTCCGGACCTTTTCAATTTCCAGGTCGAGGATTTGCGCGCAGTCCTGCGGAGACAAAGAGTCGAAAACAACGACCTCGTCGATGCGGTTCAGGAACTCGGGGCGGAACTCTTTTTTGACCTCCGCCAGCACCGCTTCCTTCACGTTGTCCTTATTGGGATTGAAGCCGATGCTGACCTTCTTGGCGGCCGAGTAGCCCAAATTGGAGGTCATGAGGATGATCGTATTGCGGAAGTTGGCCACCCTCCCCTGCCCATCCGTCAGTTTGCCCTCTTCCAGGATTTGGAGGAGCATGTTCCAGACATCTGGGTGGGCCTTCTCTATTTCATCGAAAAGGACAACGCAGTAAGGACGTCGGCGGACCCTTTCCACGAGGGAATTTTGGTCATCGTATCCGACGTAGCCGGGCGGCGAGCCAATCAAACGGGAGACGCTGAACTTTTCCATGTACTCCGACATGTCCAGCTGAATCAGGGAATCCTCTGCTCCGTTGAGATCGACCGCCAGCGCTCTTGCAAGCAAGGTCTTGCCCACGCCAGTCGGGCCAAGCAGCAGAAAGCTGCCGATGGGCCGGTTAGGATCGTTGAGATGTGTTTTGCTGCGGCGGCAATACTTGGAAACGGCCTCGATGGCGTGGCCCTGGCCAATGATCGAGGCGCTGAGGCGCTTGACCTGCTTAAGGGCTTCCTTGCGGTCGTCCGAGTTCATCCGCTCGATGGGAATGCCGCTGATGAGGCTAATGGCCTTGAGAACATGTTTCTCCTGGACGGTTCGAACAGATGGGGCGCCCGCCAGCAGCTTCTCCCTCTCGGCCTTCAGGGTCTGGATCGTCTTGAAGAGCTCCGACGCTTCGCTGAAGCGGTCCGCGTTGGCGGCGGCGATTTTCCTCTGGGTGGTGGTCTCAATCTGCGTATCCAGGGCGACCAGCTCCTCATTCGGGGCCAGCTTGATGGCGCTGCCCGCTTCGTCTAAAACGTCGATCGCCTTGTCCGGAAGCCGCCGGTTGGTGATGTATCGTTTGGACAATGCCAGCGCGGTCAGGATGGCTTCAGGGCTGTATTTGACCCCGTGGTGCTTTTCGTAGGCCGGAAGGGACCCCTTCAAAATCGCGAGCGTTTCATCATCTGAAGGTTCGCCCACATGCACGGGCTGGAACCGGCGCTCCAAAGCCGAGTCCTTGGCGATGGTCTTGTTGTATTCGTCCTCCGTCGTGGCACCAAGCACGCGCGCCTCGCCACGGCTGAGGGCCGCTTTCATCATATTGGAAAGGTCCATTCCTCCAATGGAGTTGCCGGCACCGACGATCAGGTGAATCTCATCGATGAAGAGAATGACGCTCTTGTTCTTCCGGACGTATTCCAGGATGGATTTGACCCTGCCCTCCAACTGGCCGCGGAAAACGGTATTGCTGACCAACCCGGCAATGTCGAAGACAAACACCTGCTTGTCCTGGAGGCAGGGCGGCGCCGTCTTCTGGACAATGCTTAGGGCGAGGCCTTCGGCGATGGCGGTTTTGCCAACGCCGGCGTCGCCAATGAGCACCGGGTTGTTTTTCCGCCGACGGGCCAGAATCTGGTGAATGCGCTCGATCTCCATCTTGCGGCCAATGACCGGATCGAGCTTCCCGTTTTGCGCCATCTCCGTGAGGTTGTAGCAAACTTCGGTGAATTCGCGGGAGGCGGCCGGGATGTTGTCGCCGGCAATCTCCGGCTGCAGTCCAAATTGGCCGAAAATGCGCTTCAGAACCTTCTGCGGATTGACTCCCGATTCTCCGAACACTTCGCGGCCCAACGTTGGGTTCATCAGGAGGCCGATGAGCAGGTGCTCCGACCGGATCATGGAGCTGCCGCTCTGCATCGCGATCTCCGAAGCCTGGGTAAAGCAGGTTTTGGAATCCGCCGTGGGGATGTTGCTGGGGTCGCCAGCCTCTTCGCGGTTGAAGCGTTTGGCCAGGATGATCTTCTCGACGCGATCCACGGGAACCTTGGACTCGACCAGGAGCTGATATGCCTGGCATCCGGGAGTCTTGAGAATAGCCAAGAGATAATGGCTTGGCGCCACCTGCCGGTGCTTGTACTTGGCGGCAAGCTCGATAGCTTTCTCGCGGACGGCGGTTAAATTCTGGCTTTCTTGCATGTGTTTTTGTGTTCGCCGGGATTAGAATGCGCCGATGGGCAAACCGGTGGACTCGACTTCGACGTCCATCATCATGACGGTGTCATCCACATAACGGACGGGGGTGAGGCTCTGGGGCGTGGCGAGCTGCTTTCCAATATTCCGCAGGTGAGCCTTGTTCCACTGGTTGGACATCAGCGCCGACGCGGACAAGCTGCTGATTCGCATGTTGGTGGCGTCATGCACGGAAATCTCCAGGATTTTGGCAACGTGAATGGCCTGCTTGACGGACATAGACTTGTTGGCCCAGGTCGTGCCTTTGACGAAATCGGGGAGCTGGCTGTGCTTGACCTCTTTCCCCGGTTTGTGCTCGAGCCTGCTCTTGCCAATCTGCTCGAAGGAGTAGATTTGTCCGTCGGCCGTGCGGGCCAGGATGTGGTTGATGTCGCCGTTTTTCCACTGGATAAAATGAAACCGGGTGTCGACCTTGTGGATCACCTTGAACCATGCCAGCTCGTAGGTCGTCTCCCCAATCTTGAACGTGTCGAAGCAGCGCGCGGCCTGGTCTTTCAGCGATTGGTTCGGGTCGAACAGGTCCAAAATGAAGTTGCGCAGCTGGGCATCCTGGGAGATGAGCGTGTTCAGCGTGTAGTTGCTGTCGGTCTCCGCGGGGCCGGCATCCACTTCGTATTCGCCGAGCTGCTCATCGGTCTGGGGAAGTTTGTTGTGAGGCAAGTAAACCCAGCCCTTGCGCCCCAGCATCAGGCGGAAGGCGTCGGGGCTTGCGATGCGGAAAGGCCTGAACAGGGCCTTGTAATCTCCCTCTGGTGTCCAGATGGTCTGGAGGACACCGGCTGCGGGATTGACATCCAAATGGGCCATCCAGGGCGGCGCCAAAAGTTTGTAAATGCGATTAGGCTCGTCGAGCTTCGTCAGCTCATCGACCTTCTTGACTCCGGCGACAAGGTTGGCCAGGTCGAAGGCATTGTAAAACCAGCTCAGGAAGACTTCCGCGGCCGAGGCCTGGCGCCCTTTGATGGCGCTGTACATCCGAATGTCGTCCTCGGTGGGCATCGGGCACTCTTTGCCTCCCTTGCGCTTGGCAGTGTCGATAATGTCGATGATGAAGCCGTGGGTCTTAAGCGGGTTGTTCGGGTCTTTGCGCAATACTCGCCCGATGCAGTTGCCGGTGATGAAAACCTTCCCGTGGCGCCTGGCAATGAGGGTTCCAATCCGATTTGTAACGCACCAGACCCTTTCACCTTTTGTCCGTGGAACAACTTGTGGGAAAGGGCGTTTGTAGTTTGACAATGTGTGTTCCTGGACGTCTTTGATATGAAGAGTCCAATACCCTTCTCCTTTGGGGGAGAGATTACATTTGAAACCCCGTCGAATGCACAAGCTTTGCAGCCGCTCACCAAATACTATATTGCCTGTAACCACGTGATAGCTGCGTTGCACCCAAGCTTGGTTTCGCTGCTTGTTTCCGTCTCCCAGGTGGATGGCCCGTAGGAGAACTTTCATCTGCTCTCTGTTAATCTGTTCGAAAGATTGCGATAAATCTTTATCTATAAACGGTAGCAGTTTACCCCAACCCGTCTTACTCTTGAATTTCCCGCGTGGTTTGCCTTTACTGATGTAAAAATAATGTTGAGGGCTTGTTCTCTTATAATTTGTGTCCTCGCGTTGGACGTGCTCACCGTATTTGAAATTGCATTGATCAAGACAACGAACTAAATCCTTGAAGTGTGGTTGATGCTCTGCTTGGGAAATAGTAATTGTGCCGTTTGCTGGGTTGTAGGTACCGTCTGTAAGAAACCAACCCAAGAATTCAATTTCTGCGTCATTCAGCGAAAGTCCTCTGGCGTCTTGAAACCCGGCAATCGGGATGCGAACCTCGGTATACTGTGCCATCTTTGCCGCGGTCTCAATTCTGACATTCCCGTTTCTTGTCTTGAACACCATCCTATGGCCTGTCGTGACACGAAAATCCATTTGTGGCCCGGAATAAGCGACCATATCTTCATCGTCGTTTTCACGCAGTACTTTCTGTGTCACTGTCTCCCATGTTATGTGCTTTGTTTGAAGGTCATAGGCTGCGCACGTGGTGATGTCTTGGATCGAATTTATACCGCGAAATCCATCAGGGGTTAATATTTCAGTTTCTTCGTCAAGACATTGTAAGTAAAGAGCCGCATTGCGGGTCGGACGCAACATGATAGCCACGTCGAGCGCCGGCAAGTTAAAGCCTTCCGTAAGACACAGGTTGTTAATGATGATGTCAACCGTCCCGTCTTTGATCCCCTGGTAGTAGCCCTGTCTTTCCGGGGTGAGTACTTCCCCGTAAACCTCTCCCACGTGGAACCCGATACTGCGGAGGCGTTCTGCCAACAGCTTACCGTGGTCCACCGAGGCGGCGAAAAGAATGGATTTATGACCCCGGCAATTCTTGTCGATCAGCTCCAGACAGCCTTGAACAATTTCCTCCTTGCACAGGAGTTGGGCCAGGCTGCCTACGTCGTAATCGCCCAGCCGCTTTTTGACAGCCCCCAGGTTGATCTCCAGCTTGCCAATTGGTTTGGGCGGAACCAGCACTCCCATGCGGATGCCGTCCGTGGTGTTTTTCTCGACGAGGATGGTTCCCAGCTCGAGGCGGTTGCCAATGTCCGTGCGGAACGGCGTGGCGGTCAAGTTGAGTACCTTGGCCTCGGGAAAGGCCTGCTTGACCTGCATCCACGTTAAGGCCAACGCTCGATGGGCCTCATCACAAATCACTAGATCAAATGTGAAGTTTTTGGCCAGTTTCTCCAGCCGTGTTCCGCGGAGGCTTTGGACGCTGGCCACCAGGATGCGGGCTTTTCCGGTGTAATACTTTTCAGCTTTCTCGATTTCGCAGGCCTCGCCGGTGTAGCCCTGGATTTCGTCCTTGGACTGGTCGATCAGTTCCTCCCGGTGGGTCAGCCACAGAATGCGGCCGTCGGGCTTCAGCTTGTCGAGGAACCTTCGAATGCAGGCAGCGGCGGTGATCGTCTTGCCCATGCCCATGGTGAGGGCTATCAGGGCCTCCAGCTCGGGCCCCAGCCACCAAATCTCAAATTTCTCAACTCCCTCGAGTTGGTAATCTCGCAGCTCCAGTTTGACGCTCATGTTTTAATGTCTGATTACCTTTGCTTGTCACAGTTCGCACAGTTCACGGCGCCAGTAGAGAGCGAGGTGGCCTCGCGTTTGCTGCTAGCTCTCGTTCGCTGTTCCTTGTTGCGCGTAGCGCATAGTACCCACCCTATTTTAGCGCGTTTTTGTGGCGAAGATGCGCCCCCGTTAGGCAAGTTTGGCTGCCTCGGCAAGGTCAGACTCGCTTGGTATGACGGCGGGCTCCGGAGGCTCCTTGTAGGCTTCGCACTTGACCGGGAGAGCCTCCTGAAACGCCTTTAGGAAGAGGCTGAGGAGTCCTTCATCCAAGGGATCTCCACCATAGCTGAGGATCAGGTTGTTGATCGATGGGATATCGGCTTCTGCTCGGCGGATATTCTTCCAGGAGAATCGGCAACGGATCCGATCGGAATAGGGCCAGTGCGCCTCCCACCTGGCCTGCGCTTCCGGGCCGCCTTCATCCCAGGTGGACTCCAGGGCGTACAGCGAAGCGTGGGAAAAAATGGTGTTGGGAACTGCTTCTTCATCTTCCAAACGGGTCTCCGTGCGCAGCCCGAGCCGGAGCTTGTGCTCAATGCCACGCTGGCGCAGGGCCATGCTTAGGGCCAGGCAGAACTCGCACCCATACCCTTCCCTGCCCTTCCTGTCCACAGGGTAGTGTCCGGCCACTCTCGCGATCGCTTCCTGGAGCAGTTTGTTGGTTAAAACGGCAGTCTCGATGGTTGTTACCATGAGCTCCATTTTACGGTTTTGGGCCGGGGTTCCTTGAATTTTTTGCAATGTATGCTTCTGGCTGGTCGAATGTGCTTCCATCTGGGTTCCAGTAGGCGTTTTTGGGAGGAAGGCGACCTCGCAGTCAAAAAACAGCCAGACGAGACGATGCCCCCACGCTGCTTCATTCCGCAAAGGATGGGACCTGCGGATGTGGTAGACGTAGCGGTTCCACCAGACGTAAGGGAGCAGCCAGAAGTTGGGGCGGAGCGAAATGCGAACGATAATGCGGTTCATCAACTACTACGGCTGAGAACCGGGGAATTTTTTGGGAAAACCTCTACTCGAAGCGGACGTCGCCCAGTTTTTGACGGATGGCATACTCCATGCCGCGGAGAGCGCAGCCGGTTTTCCGCTCTTGCTGATCCAGGTAGAACTCGGCGTCCAGGCGGTGCAGGAATAAATAGAGGAACTCGTCTCCGTCCCGGTCCCCTGCCCCATCTTCAGAATGGGTAAACTCACCCACGCCAGGAACGGCTGTGGAGACGCTGCAAGATGCGTTCCGCTTGCGCCGTGCCTTGGGCTGGAAAACCTGGATCGAGGTGTATCCTTGTGCCAGGACGGCCGGGCGGAAGTCCTTTTCCGTGCGGATTTCCCTGGATTGGATGAGCAGGTAGTAGAGTGGCCGTTGGGCGTTCTTGACTATTTCTGCTGCCGTAAGGTGGCTGCGGCGTGGTTGCATGGTTCAACAGAGAATTGCTTCTTCTGCGGCGAGGCGCTGGCGCTTCCTCCAACGGCAGCGGTTCAGGCAGTAGAGGCTTGTCAGCGCGGAGAGAATGGTGGTTGCGGCGACCGTCACTGGCAGCGGCAAGCAGCGGGACTGCCAGGCTGCAGCCGTGGTCAAAGTGAGGGTGACGATGGTGGCGGCGTTGCTTGCGGTCCAGAATTTGGGGGAGCGAAGGGCTGGAGGTACTTGAGTCTGTTTGGCCAGCCTGAAAATCTGATAGAACAGGAGGAGCGCAAGGGCCGTTTCGTAGGCAATGAGGGCTATGGCGGCGCCGCGGTGCGCGTCCGGGCTGTTCACCAGCAGGGGGCTGCTGGTAATCTGGAACAGCCCCAGGTAGGCGAGTACTTGCACCCCGATGTGACTTTTTTGCATTTTGCTCTTGTCGGACCGGCTTTAACCTCCGCAGAGGAGCGTGGGCCGCCGTATAATTAACTCGATAGGCTATCGCCTACCTTTGAGTATATGAAGTTTTCGAACCTTTTGATGGCATCTGTCCAAGCGCTGAATGGAGCCCCTTCTGAAGCGAGGGCTGCTGTTTTGCCCCCAAGGGATCCTCATTCGTTCAGGGAGGCGGTTTCCAGGCTGCAGCGAACCATGCAGGGTCCGGAAGTGAAACAGATTGCTTCGACCGTGGAGGCAGCTGAAAAGGCGATAGATGCGGCGGTGGATCCTCACATGTTTGCTCCTCCTGGCATCAGTTGATGAAAATCCTCAAACAACCCCATGCCCTTTTTGGCCTCCCGGCACCGAACAAGGAAGCTCTCGGTACCATGGACCGTTACCTCGGCCAGCTGGTGGATTCCCTGGAGTCTTGCAACTTCTGCGCCTGGGACCGGGATGTGATCGAGCTTTTCAACCTGCTGCCGCAGCTTTTCATCAAAGTTGGGGATCGTGTGGAGATTCCAGATGCTTGCATTGTGGTTTTGACCAACCACCTCTATGTCGTCTACCAGGCGTATTTGCAGGAGCGAAGCCCTGATTGCGAGAAAATGCTGCTGCTGTCGTCGGAATATGCCTATCACCTGCTGCACCTCTTCAAAGAAAATCCTGATTACCAGCCTCAGTTGCCGGCGAAAGAGTACAAGACGGCGCTGCTCCTGGACCCTGATTGGGCGCTGCGCTGGTGTTCGGAAGAGCACGATGAGGACTTTTACCCGGAAATCATGCGGGCGATCGTTAAATCCAAGGACATGAACGCGCGCAACGCGTTCATGTACCATCGGCTGGTCGCAGCGAAATTGGATCGAAAGGCTGCGGTGGCTGATGTGGAGTACCGGCTGCCGCTGCTGCTCACGGACCCCGAGATTTGCTTGTGGCTGGCAGAGGCTTATCCCGAGCTGGAGCGGAAGCAGTTGTTTCGAAGCGTGTTTAATAGCTCGGTGAAGACCTCCTACCTGCTGGTGTGGGCGGAAAAATATCCGGAATTCGATGAGCCAATCCGGCGGGAACTGCTGATCCGGCCGGCGTGGCTGGCTGACTACATTGTGCGGTTTAATCCGCCCGACGCGCGAGACCTGTGGTTCCAGGCCCGGGAGAAGTGCTCCAATCAGTGGCTCATGCCGTGGATTGAGCAGTTTGGCAAAAGTGCGGGTTGGTTTTAAAAACTCCCCAGTGAAACCGGGAAAGCTTTGATCCTGGGTGCCGAATGACAACGCGGGCAATGACGGGTTTGGCCATCTGGTTAAGAACCTCGGCTACAGCAGCGGCGGGCGTCTTTCCGTATCCATAGACTCGCTCCTTCCGAACAAACAGGCTGTCAGGAAGTTGAATTCTTTGCGAGTGCCGTGCCACCCAGGTTTGAGATCTCGTGTTGAAGTAGCCCGCGATGCGTAACCTTCTGACCTGTTTAAGCGCACTCATTGCTCCCATTTTATGGGATCGGGGTGTCGCGGATTTAAATTTTCCACTGCGATTCGCCATTCGCGAATGGTGGATTGGCTAGTTGCTGTCCGGCGTTTCCGGCTTCCGGATGTAGGCGCTTTTGTTGGCCGGCCACGGTTCTTCTTTGATCTCGCGCAAGTCCAGGAGCGCAAGCTGGCGGGCAATGGCAACGATCACATCCCGCCCAGTTTCGGGGTGATTTTCGATGTTGTCGTACCAGCGCCGCGGTATCCATCTGGTGCCATGCAATGCCCCCACCTGGGCGCCTGCAATGGCGCCGATGGTGTCGGAGTCCCCGCCCAGCCCAACTGCCCGGATGATGCACTCCTCCGGTTCTTTGTAGTGCCGCACAAAGCTCCACACCGCGCAGGCCATGGCTTCGGCAGCGTGGATCTGGAAAATTCTTCCGCGGACACCGTCCAATGCACAGGATTCACTCAAGAAACGGTCCGAGTCCCACTTCTCCCTGAGGCCTCGCTCAATTTTAGCCAGCTTTTCCCGCATGGTCTCAGTTCGAGCGATGGTTTTAAGCCACGCGAGAAATACGTTCGTGTTAAACTGCGCGGGCTGGATCTTGACCAGCCACCCCACGATCTTGCTTTGGAGCCAGGCTCCATCCACGGCTTCCGGATGCGTGTGAGTGGAAAGGAGAGCCAGTTCCACCGCGCGATGAAGCACCGTATCCTCGGCGTAACGAAAGGCGACGCCAACCGGCGCTATCCTCATGGCGCCGCCATTTCCGTAGGAACCGCTTGGGATAAGCATCTTGCCCGTGAACCGGTAGTCGGCCCCATTCAGGAGAGCCTGCAGCACCTTTTTGGTGGTGCTTCCGTACCCGCGTAATGGCGGCCGTGCAAAGAAGCAGGCATAACTGTTGGCGCAGTGTGCGGCATCAAACCTTCCCATGGCAACCAGGCTTGAAGCCAATGCCAAAGTCATTTCCGTGTCATCCGTGTATCGTCCCATGGGTCGCGCGGTGGAGCCAAAAAAATCGGCGACTCGTCCGTGCCATTGCTGGATTTCTTTGCGCGAAACTTGTTCCACGTTGGCCCCCAGAATGTCGCCACAGGCCGTCCCCAGAAGGCATCCGATGCTCCGGTCCTCGATGACGGTGGTTCCCAAAGGTCGACCGAGCGTGCCTGGGGTTGCCGGCGCATGTCTGCGAAATATCCACCGAAGCCACTTCATAAGGCCTTTGACTTTAAAACCAGGTTGATCTTTTCAGCCAACTGCTCCTTCAGCTCCTCGATGGTTTCCACAAGCTTGATTTGGCTGCGGGCGCAAACAATCTCGATATTGCCGCGGCGCCAAAATCCTTTAGGCGCGCAGATGATCAGGGACCTGGGCTTGGTGGCTGAGCAGATGCCCAGCTCCAAGAGCGTAATGGGGGACGAGGTCTGAGGGTCAAAAAAGAATATGACGATGTCTGCCGTGGCAATGTGGTCCAGCTCCCGTTTGGCCCGTAGAATCGAGGCCCAGAGAAGGAGGAAGGGTGCGACAAAGAAAGACATGGCCGCGAATACGAAGTGTTGCATCCAGAAGAATGGCGAATACCAGCGCCCTTGCCGGCAAATGGCAGGTATCTCTCCGTGGTAGCGTGCTTTAAGCTTATAGGCGGTATTTTCGCCCCACTCTTGGATTTTTTGAAAGAGAATGGGCCGGGCGTATTGGGCGAGGATGTAGACAAGATTTGAATCCAGAAGCTCGTCGGCACCTTGGGTTTGATTTCTTTGCTTTCTCATAGGCAGCTTTAGTCCGCTTGAGCAATTCATCCAGTTGTCCGTTGGCAAGCGCCAGCCAGCCGCAGCTTGCACAGGCCATGACGGGAGTGTGGATAACCAACTCCACTCCGCAGTACTCCTGCACTACTTTGGCGTTGGGCCGCTTTCTGAACACCTCGCTGTTACACCTCAAGCAAATCATGCGTTCTATTATAAGAAGCGGCTTTGCCCTTTGCGTTTTACCCCTCCTGGCGCTATTAGGCTGGCAAACGGCGCTGGCGTCTCGCCTGCTCCCGTTTCTGATATTGAGCAGCGACCTGCCACAAACCCGGCACTCCGACTCGAGCGGGGCGAGGTTGATGATGAGGATGGAGGAATCCGTGATCGCGCCGAAAAGCAGCCTGTCCCGGTTGGGCCGCTGCCTGAGCTGTGCAACCAAGCCATACAACTGCGGGCTGGAAGCAACAGGGCCAACTTTGGGGTCGAAGGCCATGTGTTGCCCGGCATGTGCCTGGGCGGCGTCAGATTTGAGCCAGGCCTCGAAGGCCTCTTCGTCCGGCGTGAGCACTGCTGCGTTCATTCAGCCATTGATAAAGGGAACCGGCGGGCCTCATGGCAGCGATTAGACGGAAATTGGCGTGCGCCTCCTTCGACGGGATCTGGAGCTCATTTACGTCAACAAAGCCGAACCCATCCAAGAAACTTTTCAGAGCATCGGCACCACGACCCAACCGATTCAGGTTGTCCAGAAATACTACTTGGCCTGCTTTGGCAGCCTGAACCAGGAGTCCGTCTTTCCCATTAAAAAGGCCCTCGGGGTGACCCGCGAGGCCGAGTTGGCCTACTGGCAGGTGCTGGCCCGGGTGCTCCGTCTAGGTTCCTCCCTGCTGGCCATGGTCCACCTGGCCACCACCTGTGCCGCGGCCGCTCTGTTGGGCTGGCGCCGCGCCTTCACCGAAGACGATCTCTACGCCAATGGCTCCTGGTTGGAAGGCCGCCACCCGTCATCGAACGCCGTCTCTGGCAAGCCCGCCCCACCCAACCCAAAAACCAACTCTTTCGCAACGAGAAGGTGGGGGTTCGATTCCCCTCGACTCCACCAATGCATTGTATTTGTAATCAATGACTTGTGTAAGCGTTTCGCAAGCGTTGGCGGTTCAAAATTGCATCAAAAAAGGTGCCATTTGAGGAAGCGATTTTTGCCTTTAGATCCTCTCTTTCAAAATGAGATGTTCAAGCTCCGGAAAGACTCTTTTCGCGTTGAAAGGGACATCGCCCTCTCGCTTGCAAGAGTAACTCACCCGCGTGTTTTTTCAAGCGTCGCTATGTTCCCTTGAGGCTTATGAGGATTGCCTGACGGCGACCAACGCCCGTCATACTCCCCGGCACGTCGTCCCAGCCGATGACAAGGAGCAAGCCCGGCTGATTGTCTCCCAAATTATTCTGGATGCGCTCGATGAACTGAAGATGGACTATCCCAAGACGACTCCGAAACGTCGGCGCGAGTTGAAATCAATCCGCCAACGGCTCTGACGGCAAAATGGATTCCTATTCCAGATGTTTATGAACCAATGCGCACAGCTTCATGGCGAGTTGGTCCTTCATGCCATAGTAAACGCTTTGGCCCTCTTTTCGGCGCGCGAGGATGTCAGATCCTGCGAGCAAGGCCAGGTGCTTGGAAACATTGGCCTGGGTCGCCCCGACCGCCTTCACAACCTCGTTGACCGTCCGCGGTTTGTGGCAAACGGCCTGCAAAATCCTCAGCCGCATGGGCTCGCCCAGCAGGCGGAAGCGGAGGGCAACCTGCTCCAATTGCTCTTCGGACAACAAATAGTCGGTCTTTCCGGTTGACATATTCTTTTATAGTTATATGTTTATACGACGTATATAAACACACTGCAAGTTAAAACTTCCATCAAACCCCTTGATCTCCAGCACCTGCTGGCGGAAGGCGCGCCCGCCCAACTGCTCGATGTCCGCACGCCCGGCGAGTTCGCCGCCGCGCATGTGCCGGGCGCGAAGCTGATCCCTCTTGACGACCTCAATCCGGACTCTTTTCAACGTCAGCATGGTTCGGAGGAAATTCCAGTTTATGTGCTCTGTCAATCCGGCGGACGAGCCCGCAAGGCCATTGAAAAGCTGGAACGGGGCGGGGTTCAAGGCTGCGTGCTTGTGGAAGGCGGCACGCAGGGCTGGATCGACGCAGGGCTGCCGACCGAACGCGCTCTGAGCACCGTTTTGCCGCTGATGCGCCAAGTGCAAATTACGGTCGGCCTCATTTCAGCGGCTGGCGCGGCTCTTGCGCTGACCATCAACCCGCTCTTTGCGATTATCCCGCTGGTGATGGGGTGCGGCCTCCTGTTTGCCGGGCTCACCGGAATGTGTGGATTGGCGCTCTTGCTCGCGAAAATGCCTTGGAACCGTGTCCAAAGCTGCGGTTCGTGTTGTGAAGGAAAGGGTGGAGTCTGATTTATGAAAAATCGTCGTCGCATTGTGATTGTAGGGGGCGTCGCCGGAGGCGCCTCCGCCGCCGCCAAAGCCCGCCGGATTGATGAGAACGCCGAAATCGACGTCTTCGAGCGCGGCCCCTATATCTCCTTCGCCAACTGCGGCCTCCCCTATTTTATCGCCGGCGAAATTGACGACCGTTCCAAATTGATCGTCATGACCCCGGAGAAATTCTGGGAGCGTTCGCGCGTCCGGGCGCATGTCAACCATGAGGTTCTTTCGATCAATCGCGCCGCGAAAACCATTTGTGTCAAAGAGCCGGATGGCAAACAACGCGACGTGCCTTACGACAAGCTCGTCCTGAGCCAGGGCGCGAAGGCCATCGTTCCGCCCATTCCCGGAGCGAATTTACCGCATGTCTTTACATTGCGAGACATCCCGGATATGGACCGCATTGCCGCTTTCCTGAACGAAGAGCGGCCGCGCCACGCGGTCGTCATCGGCGGCGGATTTATCGGGCTGGAGATGGCGGAGGCATTTCATTATCGCGGCCTTCATGTCACCATTGTGGAACGTAATCCACACATTCTCCCGTTGCTGGACCGCGACATGGCCGCTCACCTGCAAAATCAAATTCGTCGCGACGATTTTGACTTTAAAGCCAGCGCCGAAGCGACCCGGTTTACCAATGATGGCGTGGAATTCGCCGATGGAAGCCGACTGCCGGCGGATTTGATTTTAATGAGCGTGGGTGTGAAAGCAGAAGTGGAACTGGCGCGGACGGCAGGACTGGAAATAGGCGAGACCGGCGGCGTAAAAACCAACGGTCGTTTGGAATCGTCCGACCCGAATATCTACGCGGTGGGCGACGCGGCAGAAACGATGCACGCCCTCACGGGCGCGCGGGCTCGCATTGCGCTGGCAGGCCCGGCCAACCGCCAGGGACGCATCGCGGGTGCCAATGCAGCCGGCGGCCGCCTGATTTATCCCGGCGCTCTCGGCACCTCCATCGTGAGGGTTCTCAACATGACCGCCGGGTTTACCGGCCTCAACAGCGCGCAGGCGAAGAAGGCGGGGTTCAGCTTCTTCACCAGCCTCACGCGCGACAACAGTCACGCGCATTATTATCCCGGCGCGAAACCCGTGCTGATCAAAATCGTCGCAGAAGAAGGCACTGGCCGCGTCCTCGGCGCCCAGGTCTTGGGTGAATGCGGCGTGGACAAACGGGTGGATGTTTTGGCGACGGCGATCACCGGCAAAATGAGCGTGTTCGATCTGGAAACTCTTGATTTGGCCTATTCGCCTCCGTTTGGTTCGGCGAACGACCCCGTGAACACCGCTGGATTCGTGGCCAGTCATATCGCGCGGGGCGACCTTGCAACCATTGCGCCAGAAACCTGGCAACCCGATGGTGAATATCTGCTCGACGTTCGCGATGCCGATGAAGTGAAGGAATTTGGCAATCTTAAAAACGCCGTAAACATCCCCTTGGGGCAACTGCGCGACCGGCTGGCGGAATTGCCGCATGATCGCCGCATCGTGACTTACTGCCAGAAAGGGCAACGCGGTTATCTGGCAGCGTGCGCTCTCCACGGACACGGATTTGAAGATGTGGCAAATCTTCGTGGTGGATTCCTTCAACTCAGACTACTTGACGACAAGCGAGTTGAAACCGCAATGCGTAGTGGGTAAGCGACCTGCGCATGGCGAATTGCTGATTTTCGCCTTCGGAGCCTGGCGGTCTTGTCGCCACTGTGAACCACGCGAAAGTTTCTCCCGTGATGAGAGATTTACTGGCGCTGCTCGCGCATTTGATGACCACCGTGGCGACGCTGCTTGTCCCCGGTGGGGTTAAAGCGTTCGTGGCGCGCTCCAGGTAGCGCGAATAGTCGCGTTTACGACCCCGGCATCCAAGCCCGCTTGAGCGATGGTTTGCCGCTCATAAAGGCAGTTATGCTCGCTTTCAAGCGTCCTAACCAACTGAAGACCTCATGGTTTGTTCTTGCTCAGATCCACTTCAGACGCAGCAGCCACATCTTCACGCCCTGGGTGAGCAGCATGTAGCACACGATCGTCAGCCCCAGCAGCGGCCAGTAGAGACGCGG